>Ga0114933_10000917_pt1 | contig 34413 bp, 27 predicted proteins | sample 4SBtaG_FD_89691 | JGI IMG/M metagenome (GOLD analysis project Ga0114933, IMG submission 89691) | Deep subsurface microbial communities from Kolumbo volcano to uncover new lineages of life (NeLLi) - 4SBTROV12_W25 metaG | ecosystem: Environmental > Aquatic > Marine > Volcanic | place: Kolumbo... | reverse complement strand
GTGCCATCATCAGAGGGTACTGAACATGGATTAGATGTGAGTGCTGAATCGATGCACCAACTCTTCCTAGCCGACTTACCACACCTTGATTCGGTAAGACGCAATCACGGAAATGTTGTGGAAATAGTATCTGGGAGCGTCGAGAGTTCGATGACGGCGGCTCGTTCGTTTGAGACTCCGAATATTTCGTTCGATGAACTCGATGAGAAATCTGCCCGAGCCGGGTTCGACATCACTCTAGAGACCGACGCTCTCACAGATTTGATGGTCAGTACGAGCATCAACGATGGACGAAGATTGGTTCGCGTTATCGCTCCAGAGCGATTTGGCGGCTTGGTTCACACCCTCTCAATGCCACCTGCATTGGCCATCGATACGGCAGTCCTAGATGGTGAAATCCTTCGGTTAAAATTCGATTGAACCCATTCTGGGCTTGGCCAATCGAGTAACTTCACGCCGCTGCTTCAGCCAAATCGTAGGAATCTCTCTCTGGAACTTCCTGCAAATCATCAATCTCTTGAAGAACCATGGAGAGAGCATGCTGTGCATTTTGTCGGTGACCATCACCCAGCCGGTGAGAAGAGTATCTTGCTTCCTCGAAAATTCTATCGAGAGCAACAAGAGCCTGCTCACTAATCGGTAGGGCCTTACGAATAGCCATCTCGAACTCCCTGACGGTCTCGAAGTCCCTTCGCAGGAATCCGTGTCGCATCAGAATGTTGCAGAGGCTCTCATAGCAATTGAAGATGGCTTCACGGATTTCATCACCGGCAGCAAGGAGTTCCGCAGTATAACTGAAGATTCCTGCCAACTCATCCATTGCAACTTGCCGGCGCTTCCTCAATGAGAGAGCCAGTCCAGCTACGGTGCCGAGTATGATTGCAGCACCGATCAAGGCGATGATTTGCCAGAATGTTAACAATGGAGCCGGGTCTTCGTAAGTCATCTGGATTCCTCCATGTTCATTGGCTAACCAGAATCGGTCAGCCGGACTGATCAATTGAGAATCCGTCTGGAAAATGAGCGATAGTTCACCCCATCGAGATGTCTTGTAGAATGATGGTTGATCACTAATTACGAATTCGTAATCCATGATTCCATTAGCATCTGTAAGCTTCACATTCTGGAAGTGGATCATAGAGCTGTTGACCAGTCGGGCCACGATTGAGATACCCTCCACAGGAAGACCTGTGTCAGTCGCTGTTACGGTAACGGTTCCGTTGATTCTGCGCTGCTCTTCCTTGATGTGTTGACTATCTGGACTAAAGGTGAATGTAACCGGAACTCGGATATTCACGATGTGTTCAATTTCAGCGGCGTTAAGATATCGATCGGCATCGGCGAGCGCAGCAAGAGATAGCGATAGCTCGCCTGGTGGCATTGTTGATCGAGCAGGTGAGCGTAGGTCGAAATGCCCAGTCGAATCATCCCACATCACTGTCGAACTCTCAGCCGCACCATTCCAGACTAGAACAACATCCATCTCTTCGATGACATTGCCTTCACCTCCGACCTCGACAATTCGTCCGACAACTTCGATATTGTAAGCATCATTCGAGCGGATGATGATGTCGGTTTGCCAAAGCACCTCAATGATCACATCCGCTCGCGCAAATACAGTCATGTTGTACTCTACAGGAAGATAGAACGTCTGTCCTTCGAAGGTGAATCGAATGTCGTGACCACCACGAGCAATTAGATATCCAATCGAGTGGTCGAACATGAAATTACCATCATTACCAGTAGTCATCCTGTGAATCTCTTCGCCATCGAGTGTGACAACAATCTCTCGTCCTACCAAACCAGGAGCTCCGGGTGTGTCAGAATCGAATAGTCGCCCGCTGAAATTCCATTTCTCACCGCGCGTTACAGAGACATCGTCAACCTGAAGATTCATCCCTGTATGGTAAGCAATGGTGAGATTCCCGTCAACGCTTCCTGGGCGGTGGTAACCCTGTGCAGGTGCCGAGACGGTGATTGTGTGGAATCCAACATCTAGGAAGTCAGAGATTACCCAATTGTAAGCCCAATCACCATTCTCATCGGTGGTTGTTATTCCAATCAAAGTTCCATCGATGAATATCTCGATTGAATGGTTCGCGAGCCAACCTTGAGGCAAGTTGTCTCGAACGGTTCCTCGTAGCCTCATTTCATCGCCGACTGCATGGGCTGCAGGAGGCTCCAAGGAGACGATTGCCGGACCGAATACGGTGAACACAGTCGTCGAATTCGATGGGAGGATGAACTCTTCTCCAGCGAATGTGATTTTGACCAGACGAGGACCGAGTTCCATATCAGGAGGTATCGGCACATAGATGCTGAAAGTGCCATTCGCAGTAACCTGTAATCCTGTGAGGAATTGGTTGTTCATCGTAACCTCAAGATACCTATCACCCAAAGTTCGTCCTGCTCCATCGGTAAGCATTCCCTCTATCAAGAGAAGTTCATTCCGATCCACTTCCCCTGGTGGGGTAGTCAGTACTACCTGTGAAGTCTGAGTGACGTTGAATACTTGAGTTGTGCTTGACGGTAGGTAATACTCAGGATTTAGCGAATCGCCTTGACCCATCGGGTCGACCCAAGTGAAGCCTCCAAGGAATTTCGCGGTCACGGTGTGAGCGCCGTAATCAGAATCCAGTGGGAGATTGTAGGTGACTGACCAAATCCCATCGGAAGCGTTCGAACGTGTTGTGTATGTAGATCCAACATCGACACCGTCTATCCAGATGTGTATGATGCCTCCAGCAACTAAGCCGCTGTCAGTAAGAGTTTGACCGTGCTCATCGAGCAGAGTTCCGGTGAATGTGATACTCTCTCCAGCAATCATCGAACCGGACATCTCTGTTATCTCCAGCACGGTTGGTGCCAGAACTATTACGCGAGTCCAGGTCAAATCTCCTTCAAGTCCTGTTGTGCCATTGATACCAGCGAATTCTGCCGTAATCAGCATCGGACCTTGAATTCTGAGTGAATCGACAGGTATCGTTAGTGACGCGCGGCCATCAACATCAGTCGGTATCGTCTGCAGGTAGATGCCATCTACGAGAATATCGACATTCGCGTTACTGACAAGCTGCCCAGCGTTATCGATTAGCGAGATGTTGACGCTAACATCGTCGCCGCGAATAACTCGACGGTCAGGGTCTAGATCGGCTGGATCAACAATTGTAATCAGCGAATAACCACGACTGTCAAACAAGCCAGTTCCACTACTGGAACCGTAGTAGTTCACCGTTGGAGTATAACTCGCAGTTAGGTTGTGGGTTCCTCGTGGGAATGAGAGACCAAGAGTCACAATTGCGTCCCAAGTTCCATTTGGATTTACAGCTCCTCCAACTACTTGGAAGCCAGAGTCGGAGCCATCTATCTCGAAAGTCAAGAAGGCTACTATCGAGGAACCAGATCTATCCATGATACCTGTGCCGTTGCTCGACTGGAGAGTTCCGCTGACATTGAACGACTCCCCTGCAACTGGATTATCAGTCACCTGAGATACATTGAGTACGGTTGGTGAACGAACGATAATCTGATTCATCACAGTGGTTGTCGAAAGCAATGTCGACGAGCCATTGAACATCAGGGTAATTCCGATTTGACCCAATGGATGGTCATGAGGCACGTCGAATGAGAAATTCGCCATTCCATCTCCACCGGTCACGACTTCTCCTATCCACGTGTCATGGAATTTAGCCGCAACTGTCATTCCACCCAATCGTTGATCGTTATCTGAATACTCAGTGAGGCGTGCTCCGAAGTTCACAGAAGAACCTCTATCCACAATGGTTTGGATAATCGGTGTTCTATCCATGAATCGCGTAACGCCACGCACGAGAATCGAGGCGTTACCAGTGCCCGTAAGGTAGAACGGAGTAGTACCGTCAATCACGCTGACAACTACCGTCTTAGTGCCGCTAGAAATTCCATCGCCACGTGGATCGGTTGGTACGGATACAGTGAATGAACCGTTATTTGACGTAGTGTGGCTTGTAACCAGCGTCTCGCTCGTATCGTTTAGGAAGAAGACCTCGATTGCCATCGGTCCCTCAACGGATCTGTTATTGTCGAAGCCATCAAGAACGCGACCAGAGATTGTGAAGGCTTGTCCTGCAGTAACCTCTGCTGGAATTGAATCGATTGCAATCGAGCTGTCGACCTGAACTGTGAGATTGACGAAGGTCTCATTTCCAACCCATCGTCCTGCATTTTCGACAGTCAGATTGTCGGTCAGATCATCAGGGGCATGGACTCTCAAATCGTAGAATCCAGGAGCGGTATTGGCGAGCAGAGTCGGATTAAACCTAGCAACTCCATCGACATCAGTCACCGTGCTATCGATAATTGTCTGATTCGCGCCACCCCAGTCGAGCCAAAGGTCGACATTGGCATCCGGAACTATTGAGTCGTCCGCCTTGTCAGTCACGGTGGCGTTGAGAATCAATGTTGTTCCCGCCACGACGATAATCGAGGAGGGTTCTGCCTCAACGACGAACTCGCTCTGTACTCCAAGTGGGACACGAACAGAGTCGGTCACAGTAAAGTATGGTCCTGGAGGTGTTGCTCCGTTAGCGAAGTTGAGAACGAATCGCAACATGTAAACGGACGACGGAAGATCTGCGGGTACTGTGAATGTGTAGTTGTATTCACCCGTAGTCTGATTTATCCATCCATCAGCCAATCGGATGATAATTGGAGGAGCAGGGCTCCCATCGGGACCGGGTGGCAAATCTGATGGTTGCTCGAGTTGAATCACAATAGATGAGTTATTACCGGTTATGGGAGTTAGATGAACAACATCTTGAGCAACCCCCGAGACCCAGTTTGTAGTTCCTCTCGGAGTCCAATCGGAGCCGAGGGTGACAGTGACATTTGCCCGTCCTTGAATACGAATCATATCTTGCACTGTTGCTGGTCGGAGCCAAGTTGAGCCTGTGAAATTCATCTCCCAAGTGTAATCTCCGGCAAACATATTCCATTGTGGCATCCAAACCACTGTGTACCTGCCCGAGGAAGGATCCGTCGCATTCCACACCTGCGTGCCATTGAAATCAACCGTATACGAACCAGGGAAATCAGCTACAGAAGAGCCAGTGTGATCGTATAATTGAACATCGATTACGGCTTGATTTCCACGAGTGGTTGGATTCAGGATGTAATCGAATTGGACGTAAGATCGGATTCCATAAGTCGCAGGGAAATTCTCCTCATCGGCGGCGAAAAGACCGTCTGCGGCATAAGTGAATTTTACTTCAATTTCGCCGGATGGTACCGTAACTGAAGATTCGTTGAATTCCCACGATAACGCGAATTGGCCGGGCGTCGAAGTCCAATTACTCTCATTTAGAGACCAAGTCGTTAGAGTAGTGTAGGGCCCGTTGGTTCCTGATCTGCGAACTTGGAAGGTCAGTGTGCCATTAAGTGACTCAGGTGCTGGTCCCCTACTTACTGCCGTCCCATTGATGAAGACGAGTTCGTTGATGTCAAGGATGCTGATGTTGGAATCAATTCCCTCTAGGGTAACGGTGAGGTTCGGAGATGGTGTGATGTTGAAATTGAAGGAGGTTGTTGTTGGACGTAGATGATACTCTGGAATCGTGAGATTGTTATTGTCTTCTTGATGCCATCCAAGGAATGCGAGACTCGCATTGATTAATCCGAGAGGTTCACTCTCAGAAATTGGAACATTGAATTCGTAATAGCCACCTGAACCGACATCAGCGATAAGATTCACAGGTCCATCCTCGACTGTTGTATAGTTGAGAAGAACTTGGAGGGTGTCGAGGAGAGCAGGATCAGTCTGTGGAGCATTGAACCATTCAAGCAAACCAGTAACGGTGGTATTCACCCCTGCGCCGAGCATAGGTTCAGTTGCTGGTTGAGGACTAGTAATCGAGAGATTGACATCATCAGTGATGTTGATCAACCACGGGAATGAGATACCCTGTATGCCTACGTAACCCTGTGTGTGGGTTAGAACAACTAGAGACCCATATCCGGGTTTAATCATCTCCGATGGGGCTCCATCGAATGAGAAGAAGCCACTTGCATTCGTTGTCACGGTGCCAATTAGGTGATTTGGAGTCGCAGCACCTCCAGGAACATTCGCCGTGTCATTTGAAGGAACCAGATAGAGATCGAGTGTTATTCCTTCGATAACGCTAGCATTGCTTGAGAATTGAAGAGTACCATTCAGAGTTATGTTTCCAGAGGAGTAATCTCTCTCATAGGAGTCTGGTGACCACGTCTCATTGACGACCTCGACAACAGACATCTCAGGGCAAGCTTCGAATGGAACCCATCCGAGATCTAGTTCACCTTGATTGGCATTGGTTTGGAGATGGACTTCAACCCACCATGAGAAGTCATGGCCATAGACTTGGAACCCATTGTCTACCCAAGTTCCTCCCGAGAATCCCGTGACCTTTCTAGTCGGCAAATCAAGTGCCCTGAGCAAAGCAGCGAATACGGTTGCGTACTCGTCACAATCACCCTCACGAACCTCCTCTAGAATCCACAAGGATGTGTCTGTCAGTAATTGTGTAGAAGCGGAGTCACTTCTATTCGAACCGGCGTGATTCCGTAAGAACGTCGTAGTGTTATTCCCATTGATGAGGAATTGCTGAATCGCCACCACTTGATCCCAAGCTGAAGTCCATCCAGTCTCATTTACCACATCCCAGGCGATACGTGAGATATTCTCAGACGACTCAATCTTTCCGAGATCCTTCGCATAGGAACTATTCTGGAATGCGGTAGTGTTGTCTCTAATGACATCGGTCATCGTAACCTGAGTCGCAGTAACATAGAGATTGGTGACAGTCGAAGAATCGATGAGGACATCACGCGTGTAATTAGAGAAATTCATTCCCGCATCAACATCGATCCAATCTGTGTAATTGACCGCATTGTAAGGCGCGATGAGTTCATCACCAGGGTAGAGAATCCCGTTATTTCGGTATTCTAACTGCCAACCATAGAGGGCCGAGTTATCCCAGAAGTCTTGGTCGGGGATCCCCTGCGTTGTTGACCAGCTAGGGTACATAGGTGTGTAACCGACTAAGCTAGTATTGACACCCCAAGAAACCCCCGTATACGCATCATAGGTATGCCATCGCCAGTAATGTGTGATGTTGTAATCAATGCCAGCAGATGTGTTCTCAGCGAAGAAGTACAACATATTCGTCTGAATATCATCTGACGGATCCCAGGGGTTCATTTGTGCATCCGCACAGTCATTATCCCAGAATGCAGGAGGACATTCGTCTCCATCCGGAATTCCACCACCATCGGTGTCGGGATCACGCCAATCTGTTCCGATCTCCTGCTCAATGGTGTCAGGTATTCCATCTCCATCGCTATCCAACGGATTCATGTCGTCGTCTGGATTATTCTGTGGATTCGTACCATCGAAATACTCCTGAAAGTCGGTTACTCCACCATTATCAGTGTCAGTATTATTCCACAGAGTAGTGTAGTTATCTTGTGTCATATTGCCTCCACCAATGCCGAACATCAATGGACAGCCGGTATTATTCTCGAACCAATTGTTCAGACCATCGCCATCGAAATCAGCGAGATTGTTGCATGGTTCCATCGGGTCAGTTCCGTTGATTACTTCGTCGAGGTCGCTGACACTATCTCCATCAGAGTCAGTCATGTTAGGGAAGGAGATGAAACCCCAAGATCCTAGGGCTTCTTCCCAATCAGCCAAGCCATCTCCGTCGCTATCCTTGTAATCGTCATCGCAATGGGCTTCATTGGCAGTTCCAAGAGCCGGGTCCCAGCACCATGAGCCATTCAAGACAACGATGAATATCGCACTAGTCGGCATGTCATTATCCACACCTTTGAGCGTATCACCAAGGATTGACGAATAGGAAAACGGCATTCTGCTACCATTAGGTGACTCGAACCAAGCCATCGGTTCTCCATTCTGCCTCCAGTCGATTGGTGTGGGGTCCAATTTCGTAGTATTATTCACTGTCAGAGAGTTATCGGAGGGATCCCAGACGACGATGTCTAGATACAATTCGTAAGTCGATTTACATGGGTCAGTTCCGTGGGCTGGAGTCAATTCGATGCCGTCATCGACACCTCCCCCATCTGTATCGGAATTATTCCATTGAGTACACGTCGCATTTTCTTCCCAATTTTGTATTCCGTCACCATCAAGGTCGCCAGCGTCCTCGATTCGCGTCGGATCGGTTTCATTGAGATCAACGATGCCATTGAAGTTCGTATCCTCCTCTCCATCATCGAATTGGTCGCCGTCAGTATTGTTGTTTCGCGGGTCGGAAGCCTGAGGTGGATTACCATAGGAACCGTTGACTTCGACGCCGTCTGGAATTCCATCTCCGTCGGTATCAATATGTGTCGGATCGGTCAGTAGTACCAAAGCCTCGTAAGAATCGTTCAGACCATCTCCATCGGTGTCGTTATTGTTAGGATCGGTGTAAGTTACTCCATCCACCTCGGCGGTGAATATCTGACATCCACCCGGTCCTATATTCTGGACCGGATTACAAGGAGATTCAGTACTCGTCCTATTGTCAGGGCCAGGCCTCCAATATTGACGAGGTGGTTGGACCGAGCCATTACGAGTGCTCCATGCTGGATTGACATATTCGTAGAGATTCACCAATCCGTCGCCGTCAGGATCCCCACTTGTTCCATCATCTCCGGAATTCGATGTCGGGTCGAGATTGTTTGCAACCTCCCAACCGTCTGGCATTCCATCCCCATCGGTATCCCAGCCGTTCGGATCCTCGTCGGTTGAATTGTCGCCATCATCATCATCGGTAGCGCAATCGGCATCTCCATCAAAATCACCATCCCAATTGTCAACCAATCCATCATGGTCATCGTCGAAGTTATTGAAACAAAGATTGCCGACTGGATCTTCGTCAGCCCCATCAGAATTCAATCCTTGAATGAGTTGCATAGCACTCTCCTCATCCCAATTACTGACCGGAACCGTACCATTCCACCAGACGCCGTTATCCAATTCGTTCGGAGTTGAGGCAGAATCCCAATTCGAAGGAATTCCGTATTGGTATTCATTCAGATTAGTCAGAGAGTCTCCATCCTGATCGCCTGTCGAGCCATTGATTCCAGTCGCAGATAGAGGATCAAGTCCGTATTGCCACTCCCAGCCATCTGGAAGTCCATCGTTATCAGAATCCCAATCCTGCGGCTGAGTTCCGATGTAATACTCTAGACCGTATGGCAATCCATCACCATCAGTATCTGTCGAACCCCTCACTTCCCAAGATGCAAATTCGATTGCGGAGTACGATGTTAACAACATCAAGAGACTGAAGAGAATAGCTGAACGCTCCTTGCGTCGAGCGATTCGAGCATTATTTCCTCTCTCATCGACGTACAAGATGCACACTCCCTACCGCCTACGGCGGTTCATACGGGTCTTAAGCGGAATGGAGCGCCGTTCGGACGTTGCTCAGGTGTACACTCAGATGAGTTCGATGTCATCATCATCGTAAACCATCTCATCTGGCTCTTCTTCCTCAGTCACGGGAGCAGGAATATCTTCGCCCATATCCTCTTCCTCATCCTCTTCGTCCTCATCTTTCATCGCATCAAGAAGCGCGAGGTGAGCTGCCCATTTCCTACGGTTCATCCTGCTCTGAATCCCTCCGAATACTAGCAGGATGGCAACTACCATGACGATGAGAGTCGAAGCCCGAGGGTTGGTAATTTCATTCACTAAACGATCGAAGATGGCATCAATCCCGACGACCAATGTGACCTTCTCCTCAGCGGTGAAATCCTCTGGCCAACTCTGATCTGTATCGTGAGGCTCTGCAGTCACAGTAACTACTACCTGATCGCCGTTATTGGCAGTGGCTGGAACCGAGACTTCGAGGTGGAAAGTGACTTCTTCGAAAGCATCGAGTTCGATCAGTCGAGAGCCAGTTGGACCACCGATATCGACTGTCCATCCGGTGGCTCCGACAGCCTCAGCATCAAGGAGCACGATTAGAGGACTGTTGCCTTTGTTGCGGACCTTGAGTTGAAAGTCGTAATCTTCACCCGGTGCTAGTTTCCTATTCGAAGTGACTTGGACAATCTCAAGGTCCGGTTCGTCGGCATCGACTTCGAAGACCATCGGGAGATCGAAGTAACGTGGATTGGAATCTGAGGTCTCCTCAATTATTCGAAGATATACTGTGTGATTGCCGACGACGACTTGATTGGTGAGAGTGACAACGACGAAGATTTCAGTATAATCTCCTGGCCCTAGAGATACCGTAGGCAGGGCTGAGCCGTTCTCATCGAGAATACGATAATTCCACTGCCCATAGGCTGCGTTTCGGTCAGTATTCTCTGCGAGGCTGGCAGGATTTACGATCCGCCATTGTGAGGCTGATGCACCGCTGGTCATACTATTGGTTATACGCGCGCGGAGGTTGACTTCTGGGTCGGAGAGTGATGAACATAGCGAGACCTGAATGTGACCCAGTGGCGTGCCATCACAGTCCTGCGAGACCTCTGCGCGGATTCCAAAGGTACGCTGAATCGTGAACTCAACTATAGTCCGCAGCGAGGCGTTTCCAGAACTAATAACCTCAAGCTCAATCATTCCGATATCAGGGTCTTCTCGGTCAGCAGATGGTTTGACATTGAAGCGAAGAACCTGAGTTGAATGGCGTTCGAGAGGAGGTATATGGAATGTACCATCTCCGTCATTTTCGAGGATTCTCTCGCCAGTGTCATTATCGTAAATTTGGACGATGGCCTTTGAGCGTTTGAGGACGTCAACACGGAACGTATCTGTGTCAAATCCAGTATTGAAAATCTCAAGCAAGAAAGTGGTGAATTGATTGTCCTCGACATATCTAGGGATTGTCGAGTCAATGTCACCTGGACGGCTAGAGTTTGCGATTGGAATTTCGTGGTCCTCATCCCACACTGATACGTCAGGTGGTTGGAAAACTTCGAGCTTCTCCAAATCGAGAGAGAGCAGGTCTTGGTGAACCACAGTTTGCACTCCTTCGATGGTCGCTTCTGCAACCGCCCTGATCTCGATTCTGTCAGGAGCCCCTGTCAGATCATCTGGGGCGGTAATGGTTAGAATCGGATTGAGAATATCTCCGCCAGAATTCAGAGTGTAGCCTCCGGGGGAATCAAACTCCACCAACCAAGCGCTACCGAGATTGGTAAGTAACTCCAGTTCAACGGTCATAGATTTGGTGGAGTCTCCGCGGTGGACGAGTTGCAGCGGCACCGGAGTCGTCTCTCCAGGAGCCGCATACTCTACGGTTCGGTCCTCACGGTGATTGATTGCGACTCCCCATTGCTTCATCTCAACAGGATCGTGCTCGACGAGGAAGGCATTACCCTGCACGTCGGTGATTTCGAGTTCAACACTATACTCGCCAGATGGCAATCCGCTGGGATATGTCCACGTGTATGCACCAAATATCCCTTGACTAGTGTCGCGAATACCATCGTCGTCAGAAGAAACTTCGTGGTCAACGCGATAATTACCATTGGGATCGCGCATCAAAAGGCGAACAGAATCCATGTCTTCACGCCCAAAGGCACTCTTGACATCGAAGGAGAATTGCATAGTTCGGTCCGACAGAACATCGTTTGGATACCATTCAAGTTCGACGCCGTCTGCCAATTCGGCACCATCGCGTTGCAAGATGACTTCGCTATCGGCTATAGCATTGGATTCAACTTCCAACTGAGAGTAACGATTGCTCTCTCCATCGATTTCATTCCATGCAATCTCAGCTTCACAACTGCTTCCGAAAGGACCACCGCTGCTCTCGCAACCGGTCATTTCTGCAGAAATCTCAATAGTAAATTCTTCTCCATCATCAACCTCGAAACCTTGCTCATCATCGTCGAGGATGACCTCAAAGAGTTCATGGTCAAAATTACATGAATTCGTGAGGCCGGGATTACATGCATCGGCCTCCCATGATTCGGAACCTACTGTGCCACCGTTGGCACTCACAGTAATGTCCCATGTGACTTGTGAGTTACTCGGACCCTGTGCACGGAGGAAAAGTTGCACTGGAATGTAGAATTGACCTGAGGAAGAACCGTGCTTGGGGCGACCATTGATCATCAGCGTACTCATGAGGTCGCCGGTGCTGAATTCGATAGTCGAATCTAGGGCGCTCGCAGTCGATTGGCCACCAGATTCAGGAACACGTGTTGTGATGTGACCATCACCTCCAGAGGAGGAGTTGGCTTCGGCCAAATAGAGAGTGTAGAGTTTGAGTTCAATTTCATCTGAGGCCTGCGATTTGGAAACATCGGCTAGAGTGTCTGTAGGGGCCGTAACCCCAGCCAGGGGGGCCGCCAACATGAGCAAGGCGAGAAACATCGCAGTTCGGGCGATACCGAGCCCGCGAATCGCCTTGCTGCTCGCAATCATCGCCCTTCGGCTCTCAGCGGGGTGTTAAAGCGTTCGTGAGGTCCGAGCCACCAATGCATCGTTTTCACCACGCCCCCAAAAGGGGGCGTTGCGTGCCGCTCGTTTCAAGTCCAATGGCTTTGCCAGCAGACTTGCAGGGATACCCGAGTTGGTCAAAGGGGCCGGACTTAAGCTCCGGTGCATAGTGCTTCGCAGGTTCAAATCCTGCTCCCTGCACCATTACTTCAGACGCGTCATCGAGCATCCCAATTGCCCATCACCTTCGAGCACATCGAGCTTCGTTAGAATCACACTCGCACCTTCAGCTGAGTTTGGTTCGAGGACCCTGTCTAGTAGCCGATTCGCCAGTGTCTCCAGCAGAGCTGCTCGATTCATCTGCAGAGTTTCGTCGAGCGCGGAAATCAGATATTCATAATTGAGAACTTCACCGATCTCATCCGCGCTCGGTTCTGATACTCCAGACAGCATCACATAGATGTCAAATCGTAATCGCTGAGGAGCACCCAATTCGTGGTCATGCACGCCAATATCGACCTCGCGCACGACGTTTTCGAGGAATAGCGTCGTCACTCCTTGAGTCTGTGCCATGAGTTGCATCAATGCCTCCGAATGCCCACTCATACTCCATCCTCCGTCTCAAAAAGAACATCACGACTTCGGGCGAGGAACCTCTCCCCTGAATCAACGAAAAGCACCTGGCCAGTAACTGCCCGTGCGCCGATGAGATAGCCGACCGCTTCTGCAATGTCATTGGGCTCCGGGCCGAATCCAAGCGGACTCTCTGATTGAGCCCGCTCGAACCCTTCTGCAGTCTGATCTGGACTCCCAAGGGTGTGCCCTGGAGCGACGGCATTGACGCGCAGGCGAGGGGCTAATCCACGGGCGAGGGCGTCGGTCAATCCGAGTAAAGCGTAGCGCGAAGCAGTGTAAGACAGATGGTCTGGACTAGGTGCAGCGATTTTCTGGTCGAGAATGTTTACCACAGAAGCGGTGGCTGATTCTGATGCTTTTGCATTAGAATTTGGTAATTGTTTGAGTAGCGCGCGCGTGAGCAACATCGGTGCGCGCGCATTGACATCCATATGAGAGTCCCACGAATCAGAGTCAACACTCTCAATATCATCAAATTCGAAGCGAGAAGCATTGTTGACTAAGTGAGAAATCGGACCAATCTTTGATGATGCTTCAGAGATAATGTTCGAGACTTCGTCGGTATTTCTCAGATCGCCACGAACGGTACAAGCCTCGACTCCCATCCCGCGTAGTCGCTCGACTAGATCCTCGGCGGACTTGGCCGACGAATTGTGGTGAACTGCCACCGAGTACCCTTTTTCTGCTAGGTGAAGGCAGATAGCGGCTCCGATTCTCTTTGCACCTCCGGTCACTAGTGCTGCACTGCGAGCCATCGACTCTTCCGAGGCTCCTCTCGTATTTTGCACCTCGTTCCGAACCACCTCATGTGTAGGTTCGAGGCGAACGATTAACGCCGTATGTCCGCTCCTCGGCTTCAATGAGTGTGCGGCTGCCACAGACTGATGCTGCTGAAGTCTCTGCCGGAGGCTGTGGTGGGGCGGCTCGGATGAGTGCAGAGGAGCGCCGCAAGTCTGAGCGGAAGCGACTTCCTCCATGGTTCAGAACCACACTTCCAACTGGTTCCGCTCAGGCAAGATTCAACGATACCAAGTCAAACGTGCATGAACATGGATTGAACACGGTTTGTGAGGAGGCTCGTTGCCCAAATATCCACGATTGTTGGGGGCGAGGGACTGCTACATTCATGATCGCTGGAGAAGTCTGCACTCGTGGCTGCCGCTTCTGTGCAGTCGGTACCCAGAAAACACCTCCTCCACTGAATCCGAATGAGCCGAGTGAATTGGCGGAAGCTGTTGACCGCATGGGCGTCAGCCATGCGGTCATCACCGTCGTCAACAGAGATGACCTTCCCGATGGCGGAGCAGATCATTATCGCAAGTGCATTGAGGCTGTCCGCGAACGAAGCCCGGATGTCGGTCTCGAATTACTCTGCTCGGATCTAGACGGAAATCTCGACGCGCTCGCTCACTTACTCGCTGACTTACCTCTGCGAGTATTCGCTCACAATGTCGAGTGCGTCCCTCGCCTCGATTCAGTAGTTCGCGACCCTCGCGCGTCCTTCGAACAATCCCTTGAAATTCTGCGCGAGGCTAAGCGACTACGCCCCGATCTCGTCATCAAATCGAGCATTATGGTCGGTGTAGGCGAAACTGATGAGGAGGTCGTCGAAGCGATGGGACTGCTACGCAAAGCAGGTGTCGAACTGATTACCCTCGGTCAGTATCTCCAGCCGAGTTGGAAGCATCTAGCAATCGACAGATTCCCAGAACCATCGACCTTTGCTGCTTGGGACAAGACCGCTCGAGAGATGGGTTACAAAGCCGTCGCGAGCGGTCCACTAGTCCGCTCATCCTACCGAGCAGGCCTTCTCTGGGAGGAAGCGATGGGGGGCGAGCCAGTCGTAACAAGAGACTCGACAGGGTCGGCGATAAGTCACCTCAATCCCAGTAAGGACCTTCTCACAAGTAAGAGCAAGAGTTTGTTGGCAACCAACGAGGCACGGCTGTCATCCGAGCATCAAACGATATGAACGAGTAGTGGGTGAAAGAAGCATGGCGGCTAAGAAGAAGCAAAAATCCCTGCAGATCCCAACCGCTCCGTTTCGACCTGGAGAAGAGGCAAATTTCGATCCATTCATCAATGAACCTGGTGATTTACCTCGCCCGGACCCTATCACTTGTATCGCTGCCGACACCACAGACTTGGCAAATGGATTAGTCAGAGTTCTCGATTTCAAAGGAAATGCCAGCGGACCATGGGATCCACAACTAACTCCCGATGAACTCCGCCAAGGACTCGAACACATGGTCCGCATGCGCATCTTCGATGAGCGCATGATGAAGATGCAACGCACAGGTAAGCTGTCATTCTACATGCGTTCACTTGGAGAAGAGGCAGTCGCCATCGCTCAGACGATGGCGCTCGAAACCCAAGACTGGATTTTCCCCACCTATCGGCAACCAGGTGCCCAGTTCGTCCGTGGACGTGATATGGTGAGCATGATCAACCACTGTATCGGCAATGTCGAAGACAACGTGAAAGGACGGCAAATGCCCGTTCACTACACCTACAAAGAGGGACGCTACATCTCTGTATCAAGCCCTGTTGGAACCCAATTCAGCCAGGCAGTAGGAGTTGCAATGGCCTCTCAGTACAAGGGTTTGGATGAGTGTTGCATAACTTGGATTGGAGATGGTTCAAGCGCAGAAGGAGATTATCACTACGCCCTCAATTTCGCCTCTGTGTTCAAGCCACCAGTCATCCTCAATATCGTCAACAATCAATGGGCGATCTCAACTCACAGAAATCTCGCTAGTGGCAGCCCGACATTTGCTGCTCGCGGGCTGGCGTACAATGTTCCTTGTATTCGCGTCGATGGAAATGATTTCCTCGCGCTTTATTCAGTCACTAAGTGGGCGCGAGAGCGTGCTGCGGCCGGTGAAGGAGCGACTCATATCGAAGTTCTAACTTACCGTACCGGCGCCCATTCTTCGAGTGATGATCCGAGCCGCTACCGACCTAGAGATGAGGCCGAATCTTGGCCAGGCGGAGACCCTGTCGACCGATTGACAGGCCACCTTATCGCCATCGGAGAATGGTCTGATGAGCAGCAAACTGAGATGGAAGAGAGAATCGATGGAGAAGTCATGGCCGCCTACAAGGAAGCGGTCACTCACGGAGACCTCGCCAACGGCCCGTACCCATCTGCTGACACTATCTTCACTGAGGTCTACGAGACCGTCCCTTGGCATCTGCAGGAACAATGGGACGAAATGAAGCGATGGAGTAGTGATTGAAATGGTCGAGATGAACATTGTTGAAGCAGTCAACTCCGCACTCGACAATATGCTTGAGCGTGACGAGAATGTCCTCTTCTTCGGCGAAGACGCTGGATATTTCGGCGGTGTATTCCGTACATCTGACGGTCTGCAAGAGAAGCACGGAAGTCATCGCGTCTTCGATACGCCACTCTCCGAGGGTGGAATCGCGGCGATAGCTTTCGGTATGGGAATCAATGGATTACGCCCGGTGGCGGAAATCCAATTCGCCGACTACATATTCCCGGCCTACGACCAGATTGTCAATGAAATTGCCAAGGTTCGGCACCGCTCCGGCGGCGAATTCTGGTGTCCAATTACTATCCGAACGCCAGCCGGAGGTGGAATCCGCGGAGGCCACCATCACTCGCAAAGCCCAGAATCACAATTCACTCACACCTCCGGACTGAAGGTGGTTTACTCATCGACCCCATACAATTCGAAGGGGCTCCTCATAGCCGCAATCGAATCCAACGATCCCGTCATTGTCTTCGAGCCCAAGCGCTGCTACCGCGGCCCCTTCTATGGCGACCCTCACAATGTCCCCACCTGGAAAGACCACCCAGAAGCGGAGGTTCCGGAGGCGCATTACACAGTTCCTTTGGGCGAGGCAAGGTTGGCCATGGAGGGCAACGATTGTACTGTCATTTCTTGGGGTGCGATGGTCCACGTTGCCGAGCAGGCCATCAATGACTGCGGCATCAGTTGCGACCTAATCGATTTACAAACGCTAGTTCCTTGGGACCGAGATGCAATCGTCAATTCAATCGAAAAGACGGGAAGATGCGTGATTGTTCACGAGGCCCCGAAAACCAGTGGATTCGGTGCCGAGATGGCTGCGAGCGTGCAAGAGCGATGTTTCTACCACCTCGAAGCACCAATAGAGAGAGTCACGGGATGGGATACACCATTCCCGCACACAACTGAGTGGGATTACATGCCGAGTCCCGCAAGAATCGCTGACGCGATCAAGAAAGTAATGGAGGAATAAAAATGTCAAATCGAATGTTCAAATTGCCGGATATCGGAGAAGGAGTTGTAGAAGGCGAGGTCGTGCAGTGGCACGTCTCGGTCGGGGATATAGTCGCCGAAGACGATGATTTGGTCGATGTGATGACCGACAAAGCGACTGTGACGATTCCTTCGCCTCACGATGGTGAGATTACTGCGTTGCATGGCGGAGTTGGCGATATGGTAGCTGTTGGCGCAGTCCTAATTGAATTCGATGGCGGCGGTGATTCACCTCCTGCTAAGCCAGCCGAGAAGGCTGCGCCTGAGCCTGCTCCTGAGCCAACTCCTGAGCCTTCACCTGAACCTGTCGCAGCACCTGCTCCGGCGGCCACAACGACACCAGTGGCGCCCCCACCAGTGCCGGCAATCTCTGCACCTGCACCGCTTCCTTCTGTCTCCACACCAGCGCCCAGCACTGGTGGCAAGGCGCTGGCGAGTCCTGCTGTGCGCCGACGCGCGCGCGAGGCAGGAGTCGATCTGAGCGCGGTTCGCGGCAGCGGACCGGCCGGACGCATCCGCCATGCAGACCTAGATGCATTCATCGCCGCTGGTGGAATGGTCCAAGGTGCTGCACCAGTCGCATATTCGACACGCAGAACCGATGTAGAGGAAATCAAGGTCGTCGGCCTGCGCCGCAAGATCGCTGAAGCAATGACCCTCTCGAAGCGCCATATTCCGCACTTCTCTTACTTCGAAGAAATCGATGTAACAGAGTTGGAAGAATTGCGACAGACACTCAATGCGACACGCTCGCCAGAGCAGCCCAAACTCACCTATCTACCGTTCATAATGCTCGCACTATCCAAGCTGATGCCAAATCACCCCGAATGCAACGCACACTACGACGAAGCCAATGGTTTGGTTCGCCGTTATGGGGCAATCAACCTTGGAATCGCTACACAGACCGACCGTGGACTCTTCGTCCCGGTCGTCAAACACACTGAAGCGATGGATGTCTGGCAGGCTGCTGCAGAGATGCAGCGAGTCTCGGGAGCCGCTCGCAATGGTACCGCAACTCTCGATGACTTGACTGGTTCAACATTCACAATCACCAGCCTCGGACGAGATGGTGGCCTGGGTGCGACTCCAATCATCAACCACCCAGAGGTCGCTATACTTGGCATCCACAAAGCCCGCGATATGCCCGTGGCGCGCAAGGGCGATATCGTAGTCCGCCGTATCATGAACGTCTCGAGTTCATTCGATCACCGAATCGTCGATGGAGCCAATGGAGCAGCTCTGGTGCAGTCTCTCAAGCGTATGCTTGAGCACCCTGCAATGATCTTCATGTGAGGTGAAAGAATGGTTGACACTCGTAAATGTAAGGTTCTCGTTGTTGGAGCAGGACCCGGAGGCTATGTCGCAGCAATTCGCAGCGCTCAGCTCGGATTGGACACTGTAATTGTCGAGGGAGACAAAGCGGGCGGAACTTGCCTGATTCGCGGATGTATCCCGAGTAAGGCGATTATTCACGCTGCTGAGCGCTTTGAGGCGTTGCAACAACACGCCGGCGAAGGCGGTCACATGGGAATGTCTGTAGGAGCAGAACCGGAATTAGACATGGCCGCGCTTGTCGATTGGAAGGATGCTATCGTCACCCGACTCAACAAAGGTGTCGAGTCTCTACTCAAAGGAGCGGGGGCCGAGCTAGTGAAGGGATGGGCGACTTTCACCGGCCCGAAGAAATGCACCGTTGAAACAAGTGACGGGGCGGTCGAAATCGAGGCGGAGAACGTCATCATCGCCACCGGCTCCAGTCACATCGACCTTCCATTCATGCCTTGTGACGAGAAATTCATCCTCTCTTCAACCGGAGCCCTAGATCTACAGAATCTACCAAAGTCAGCAGCCATCGTTGGTGGCGGCTACATCGGCCTCGAACTCGGCTGCGCTCTGAGCAAACTCGGTACCGATGTAACGGTCGTCGAAGGAATGGATTCGATTCTCGGAATCATGGACAAAGAGATTCGCCGACCGCTCGAAATCTGGCTTAAGAGACACAAGGTCACAATCCACACCAACGCCCTAGCCCGTGGCACCGAAATCAAGGGAAAGGGAGCTAGTCGCAAAGCTCACCTGACATTTGAGAAGGATGGCGAAGAGCAGACTATCAAGGTCGACAAGGTGCTTGTAACCGTTGGACGCCGCCCCAATACCAAGGGATGGGGAATAGAGAATATGGGGGTGCGAATGGATACCGGTGGCCGCTTCATCCGAATCGACCGTCAGTGCCGTACCAACGTTCCCGGCGTCTATGCAATTGGAGATGTCGCCGGCGAGCCAATGCTCGCCCACAAGGCATCAGCACAGGGCGAGATGGTCGCTGAGATCCTTGCCGGTCACCACCGAGAATTCGACAAGGTAGCAATCCCAGCAATCGTCTTCACTGAGCCAGAAATCGTCTCAGTCGGCCTATCTCCCGACGAAGCAAAGGAGCGAGGAGAGCAGATAATCACCGGCAAGTTCCCACTCGCCGGGAATGGACGTGCACTCACGCTCGAAGCGGAGAAAACTGGTGGGTTCATCCGCGTCACTGCGCGTGAGTCCGACCACGTGATACTTGGAATTCAAGCCGTGGGAAGCCACGTGGCTGAACTCCATGGAGAATTTGTTCTTGCCCTTGAAATGGGCGCACTGCTCGAAGACATCGCAGACGTAGTACACGCTCACCCGACGATGACAGAGGCCTTCCATGAAGGAATCCTCAAGACACTCGGCCACGCAATTCACGCAGCCTGAGGCGAGGAAGAAAACGAGGCAACAAAGATGCGACCGCTACGCATCCTTCTAGCAGGAATCGAACCGCACACAGCGGTCGACGAAGCGATGCGAATCATGCAGCAACAGCGTATCAACGATGAGATCCTCGATACGCTAATTCTCGTCCAACACCCAGAAGTCGTAACTCTTGGACCAAAGGCGAAGCGCGATGGGGCTTTGGAAGACCCAGCATTAGCAGATTACTCTACGACAATCGTCGACCGAGGTGGAGGGATGACCTACCATGGACCCGGCCAACTCGTCGGTTACCCAATCATCAAATGGCAACAAGATGAGAAATCAGTTCGTAGTATCATCAACCGAATCGAAGACTGGGTCATGGCTGCTCTTACAGATTGTGGAATCCAAGGTAATCGTGACGAGAGGATGATGGGAGTCTGGCTTGAGGGTCGCAAGATTTGCTCTATCGGACTTGCCTTCAAACATTGGGTCAGCCGCCATGGATTGGCTCTCAATTACAATACGAACGAGGGCCGCATCGAAGCATTGACCTGCTGTGGTCTCGATGCGGGCACAACCACTTCTCTCGCTGCAATCGGTCACACACATGACCTCGAAGGACGTCTACTCAACCGCGCTCGATTTGAAGAGGCGTTGCTGGTTCATGCAGAGGAATTTCTCGGACGCGTTCCTATGAAACCTGAGGATTGGACTCCGGGGTTGGTCGCCTGAGACCTGCGGGGAGCGAATTATCTCACCACTGGGCACTCGACCCCGATACTACCTTTCTGAACCACGGTTCCTTCGGCGCAACGCCTGTCACCTTACTCGAAGAACAATCGAGGATTCGTGCGCAGATGGAGGCGGATCCAGTTCGTTTTTTCGAGCGCGATGCTGTCGAAATGATGGCAGGAGCGGTCGACTCTCTTTCGGAATTTCTCAACGCTGACCAAGATGGAATGACTTTCTGTCACAATGCTACTGGTGGGATTAACACCGTGTTGCGTAGCCTTGTGCTAAATTCGGGTGATGAGATTATTGTTCCCGACCACGCTTACCAAGCATGTTGGAATGCGATAGAATTCGTTGCTCGACGCTGGAAGGCGAAGGTAGTCGTAGTCGAACTGCCATTCAGATGTGAGAATGAGGATGATATCATCGAGCCACTGCTAGCTGCGATTACCCCTCGCACAGTTCTGGCGATGATTGACACCGTGTCGAGTCCGACTGCAATCAGAATGCCGTTTGAGCGATTAGTCGATGAATTTCAGTCGCGAGGCGTGGATGTTTTGATCGACGCCGCACATGGACCAGGTTTGGTGCCGCTCGATTTGACCGCTTTGGATGCGGCCTGGATATCCGGCAATTGCCACAAGTGGCTGTGCGCCCCAAAGGGCTCGGCCTTCCTTCACATCCGTGAGGATAAGCGTGAATCAACAAAGCCGCTGACAATCAGTCATGGATACACAGCAGACCTTTCGCCGGTGGAAAAATTTCGCTACGAGTACGATTGGCAAGGGACCTCTGACCCATCTGGAATCTTCTGTATTCCAAAGGCTATCGAAACTCTCGGTTCAATGATTTCAGGTGGATTTGAGGCCGTTATGGAACGTAATGATTCGCTCGCTCGTAATGGCCGTGACATCCTCTGTGAGACTCTCGAAACCGAGCCACCAATAGCTGATTCGATGCTTACAGCGATGGCCACTATCGATCTTCCAGGAACTTACGATGGACCGCCAGATTTCCGTGGGGATGCCTTGCACAACAGTCTCATTGACGATTGGGGGATTCAGGTTCCGGTTTTCCCTTGGCCACACCACGAGATGCGCTATTTTCGCATCTCGGCATATCTCTACAACTCATTAGAGCAGTATGAATACCTCGCCCACGCCTTGCGTGATTCTCTATGAGGCAGATTGAAGCGAGGAAGGAAAGAGGGCGAATCATGCCTGAAGTAGTCGTTGCCATCACTGGAGCCTCGGGGGCGCGTTATGGGGTGCGGCTGCTAGATGCCCTGTGTGAGGCTGGTTGGTCATCTCATCTCATCATCACTCGCGAGGGAGCTATCAATCTCGATCTCGAATGCGGAATCACTCCCGAAGAACTCGCCTCAAACTCACTCATCACTCTTGAGAAAAATGACAATCTCGCCGCTCGCTCTGCCTCCGGCTCAGCCCGCTTCGACGCTTACATCATTTGTCCAACTAGTGGCACAACAATCGGCAAGATCGCTGCGGGTATCTCTGACAATCTTGCAACCCGCAGCGCCCTCGTCGCGATGAAAGAGCGGCGCAAACTAATCCTCGTCCCTCGCGAATCCCCCTACGCCACCCCACACTTGCGTGCAATGGCAAACCTCTCCGAATGGGGTGTAGTTATCCTACCCGCAAGCCCCGGCTTCTACAATAAGCCGGAGTCTATCGAAGACCTCGTCGATTTCGTTGTAGCCCGGATTCTTGACCAACTAAACATTGACCACAATCTCGGTCGACGTTGGACTGGCGATGAAATCGGCTCTCAGTGAATCGAATCATCATAGGTACCGCTAGCGGTTGGGTTCAATAGGCGCTCATGGCGGCGGCAATTCTGCGAGGTATCTACATGGATGAGGTCATCGAGGCTGAAATTGCATCCGAAGAGAGCTCTGCAAGCCTCGATACGCGCCTAAAGCAACAGTTTGAGCGCGCCAAGCAACTTCCAGTCTCTGTCCTCGCAGTAATCGGAATCATGCTCGTTGGCACGATGGGTGGCGCAGTCCTATACGGCGATGACATCGTAGACTGGATTCAAGGAACTCCGGATTACGAACTCATCGAGTTCGACCCTGCCAGCGCACGAGGCTACGCTGAGAGCCTCATCGACCTCGGACATCCTGAGTGGGAAGGCAGGATGTCCGGAACAAATGAAGAGCACAATACAGCCGAATTCATCAAATCAAATTTCACAACGATGGGGATTCCATCGACAATCGAGGACTTCGACGTCCCGATGTTCGTCATTGATGACGAGCCAGAACTGGGAATCTGTCACGCAGGAGATGTGGGGGAAACTCTCCCAGCATTTGCCTGTGGAGCAACCGACATCAATGCCGATTTCATCGAATTCAATCACAGATCAGACTTCGTTCTGCAAGGTTACTCTGGCTCATCCTTCATCCGCTATGTCGATGATATCGAAGTCGTTGACTTGGGAACCGGCAATGAGAGCGCCGATTGGTCCAGCGCCGCTAGCGCAGTCGTGCTCATCCATATGACCAATGAAACAGAGGCAAACACCCCTCTATTCAAGCGAGCATCGGAGAATGATGTGGAGGGACTCATCCTCATCAACGAGCGTCAGAACTGTGACGAACTCGTCGCCAATGATTGCGTTCCCTACTTCAAATCAGTAGGGATTTCAGAGATTGAAAATATTCCAATCGACTTGGGATTTATCATGGTCAGCAAAAGCGTTGGTCAAACGATTATTGACAATGTGATTAACCAAGATGGTAGGCTCAAATTCCTCACCTTCGTCGAAAATGCAGGGGAAGCCACAGTCAAGGTTCCATGCGGTATAATCCAAGGTGAAACGGAAGAACTGATCATTATCGGGGCCCATCATGACACCGTCTACATGGGCGCAGGAGCGGTCGACGATACCTCCGGTACGGCGACCGTGCTCGAGATGGCTCGGCAATTCGGACTCATAGAAAGCCAACTCGGTACACCAAAACATACCATTTACTTCTGCACTTGGGGAGGCGAGGAAGAGGGATTGTATGGTTCGACTAACTGGGTCGATAAGCACTCGAATAACCTGTATGAAAACCTCCGACTTTACATCAATTTGGATATGAATCATGTCGATGCGGAGCGCAATTCGGGTGTGACACTTTTCGGCAATCATAAGACCGATGTCGAGCATATTCAGGGAATTACGGCTAAGTTCAAAAAAGAACATCCAGAACTCGCTGATAGATACAATATCAACGTCCGCAAATTGGCAAATACCGACATGCCTTACAATTCCGATCACGCACCATTCGTCTACAATATCGACGATGACGACTCAGATGGCAAGCGGTATGGTCGAGCCGTGGTCTGTTACGGCTCGGGTTCTACTGAGTACCACACTTATCTCGATGATATGAGCCGATTCAACGAGGAGAGCCTAGCAGTATCTGGCATCATTTACGGCTCTCTTGTCTACCATCTTGCCTATGGTAGCTGAACAGTGAGAGCGCATCACGCTCTCAAATCAATTTTCTAGGTGTGATAGAACCGCTTCGTAGTCTGGCTCGATTCCAGGATTCTCGGCAATCCAAGCATAACTGATTTTGCCATCTGCCTCAATTACGAAGACCGAGCGTTGGGCCGCGATATAGTCAGGCATGACGAATGGAATGCCTACTCCGTATGCATCGGTGGCGATGCGGTCAGTGTCTGAAAGAAGTGGGAAGCCAATTTCGTTAGCGTCAGCGAATGCCGCATTGGCAAATATTCCATCGACCGAGATACCGAGGACTTCGGCTTCTGCGGCTTCGAGGCGATTCATCGAATCGGTGAAGGTACACATTTCCTTGCTACAAACACCAGTGAATGCTGCAGGATAGAACAGGATGACAACTCGATTTCCGATTGAATCGGAGAGTCGAAACATCGTCTTGTCAAAAGCCATCAATTCGAAATCGGGTGCCATGTCGCCTACTGAGACCATGACAGCGCGAGGGAATCACCAATTTCAAGGTCGCGCGAGGCGAATTGCCTCAAATCGCTCTGCTTTGTATCACTCACATCCGTTGAGGGACGCTAATTCCTAGGAGCGATAGCCCGGTTTCGAGAGTTCTGGCTGTCAAATCGCAAAGAGCCAACCGACTCTCTCGAGTAGTGCCTTCGGAGGCAAGGACAGGGCAGGATTCGTAGAATGAAGCGAAGGCTTGGGCAATTGCGTGAAGTTGTGTGGCTAACTTGTGCGGCGAGTGGGTTGCACAGGCCAAGTCGAGGGCTTGGGGGAAAGTGATGATGGCTCTAGCGAGTGTTGCTTCGCGCTCGTCCACGAGTGAGATTGAGGCTTTTCGGATACTATCGCGCTCGATTTCTGCCTTAGAGAAGATGCTGCAGATCCTTGCATGTGCATACTGCAAATAGGGTGCAGTATTACCTTCAAAGGAGAGCATTTTCTCCCAGTCAAATGTGTAATTATTGGTTCGATCTGTGGATAAGTCGGCATACTTTACAGAGCCGATTCCAAGCATGTGAGCAACTTCGGCGCGCTCATCTGCAGGGAGTTCTGGATTCTTCTCTGCGATGAGCGAATCAGCCCTTTCGACTGCTTCGAAGAGCAGGTCCTTGAGTTGCACAGCGCCTCCTGTCCTGCTCGCGAGTTTTTTGCCATCTGTTCCCAAAACGAGACCAAATGGAACGTGAATAGCATTGACGGTATCGTCCATGAAGCCAGCACTTCGCGCTACTTCGAATACCATCGCGAAGTGCTGAGCCTGCTCGGCGCCGACTACGTAGAGGAAATCTCGGCTGCCGACATTCTGAATCCTATCGATGATACAGGCGAGGTCGCTGGTTGCGTAATTGTAGCCGCCGTCAGCCTTCTGAATAATCAGAGGCAGTGGCTCACCTTCTCGATTCATCCAACCTTCTGGATATACTACCTTAGCTCCCTCGCTCTCCTCAAGCAGCCCTGCTGCCGCTAACATATCGACAACTTCCGGCAGCGCGGCCTCGTACTTCGACTCACCAGCAAGGTCATCATCAGTCAGCAGAACACCCATCATCTGGTAGACATCGTTGAAGTGGAGCAATGAGCGATCCACAAGCATCTGCCAGTGAGCAATCGTTTCAGGCTCACTCGCTTGCATGCGAACTACTCTCTTGCGCGAGCGATCGGCAAAGGCTGAGTCGGAATCGAATTTGTTACGAGCATCAGAATAGAACGAGCCCAAATTGATCTCATCAGGATGTGTCTCGACGCCGATATCGATTAGATGCTCGATTAGCATACCGAATGGCGTTCCCCAATCACCAACGTGGTTCTCGGGTACGACTGTATGTCCCTTGTAGGTAAGCATGCGATTCAGCGCATCGCCGATGACTGTGGATCTAAGGTGACCAACGTGCATGTGCTTCGCAACATTTGGCGAAGAATAGTCGATGACAATGATGCGGGAGTCTTCGACGGAAACACGGAGACGTTCATCGGCAGCCGCCTCCTCCATCCGCATCGACAACCACTCGGAATCAGCGGTAAAATTGAGGAAACCATTGACTGAACTGACCGTACAAATCCCCGCAGCACTGGAACCTAAACCAGCCAATACATCCTCGGCGATTGCAGCCGGAGACTTGCGTAAAACTCGCGCCAGCGAATGACACGGCATCGCAACATCAGCGAAGTCCGAAACTGTCGAGCCGGCGAGCAGCCAAGACCAATCTTCCTCACTCACATCCAAATCAGACATGACCGCTTTGAGAAGAGGGTGAATCGCATCTACCAAATCGCGCATTTCATTCACCTCAAGTCAGAGAGTACCTCAGCATTGCAGCGATTCCGCCGAATGACGTGTAAAGGGTCGCACCCTCCTCGGAATCCATCGAGATTAAACTCACCTTAGCAGATGTGTGTCCCGCTAATTGTGTCAATTCATCAATCATATCCATGGTTCTATCTGGATCTTCCCTGACATCCTCCGAACCACATTTCGGACAATCTGGAATCTCAGAGCGATGGTTCTGACTCGCTTCCCACTCGTGTTTGCAGGGCTTGCACCTCCATCCAACACGCCGCTTTCGAAGGCCTTCAGAAAGCAGCAGCATATCGACAGCGCCCTGATCGAGTGCAGACCTAATCATCATCTCTCCATAGGTCGCCTTGGGATGAGCTTGCATAACCTCGCGCAGGAAATTGTCGACCATCTTACGCTCGCCATCAAGCTCAATCTGATCCATCAGTGTACCCGCGCGCTGGACGAGTTCTCTTAGGCCACTCTCATTCGAATAGCCAACATCGAAGAAGGGCTCGCGAACCAATTTCTTGACCTCGTGGTGGAAATAGTCGTTCTTCACGACGAAATCCTTGGTTTGGCCTGGGCCACCGACGATGATTCCTTTCATGTCGGCGATATTTGGTAACCAGTAATTGCAGGCGTGCTCGGTGGCCCGCTTGAAGAAGTTATGAGCAGCCTCCTCGATCAATCTCTCGAATCTCTGGGCTGACTGACCTCCTTGCCGGTGCTTACCCATGATATTGGATTGCAATTCCTCCTGACAGTGGATTCGCTTGCCTATGGCAATTCCGTAAGCGGCTTCGCCGCGGTCGATAACAAAAAGTCCGTATGAGGTGCGATCAATCAGCATGTCCTCGAGTTGAGAAAGTTCGAATGTTGAATCACAGCGATATCGGAATGATGAGAAAATCTCAGGCGGGTCATCGATTACAACAGTGACCAAACGAGTTTTGTTATTCCCCACGATTACGTGGCCCACGAAGATTGCTAGGCCGTTCTCCCCCGCCGTTTTGTAACGATTGATTACTGAAATGGCCGACTCGATGGCATCTCCTACGTGCTTTCGAGTCGACTTCGACTTGATGTTGGCTGCTTGAGCGGACTCTTGGCCCAGCTGACCTCTGACATCACTAATCAGTCGGTCAGGCGGGATGATTACGGTCACTAGTTCGGTGCCCATCCCGCGCATGCCTTGAAGCTCCTCGAGGGACTTCTTAGTACGCAGCCTCCGCTGCTGCATCTCTAAGTCATCAGCCATAGCAAAGCCTCCATCCGCAAGGCCGCAGCGAGCGGCATTTCAACCCTCTCGCGCGTATCCAGCGAAGGCATTGAAAGGGGCACTCATCCCCGAATGGACGATGGCGACCATAGTACTAGCCCTCGGAGGCAGCCTTCTGAGGCCCGAGGTCGACGAGCGGCACGCGTGGCTCGAGGAGCTTGTCGGCATCGTCCGCGACCGTGTTGCGGTCGACGACAGGATCGGAATTGTCGTCGGTGGAGGCGCTCCTGCGAGGGAGGGAATAGCCCTCGCTCGCCCAATTGTCGATAATGAAGATCGTCTCGATAGAATCGGTATCGCAGCGACTCGTTTGAACGCCACAATGGTGCGAGAAGCGTTGGCTGATGATGGAGTCATGGTCTCAGGAACTATTCCTCATTCGATTAACGAAGCGACCATGCTCTTCGACGAGAGACCGGTTGTGGTCATGGGTGGCACAACCCCTGGTCATACGACCGACGCGGTCGCTATCCGCCTAGCAATCGCCAGTGGAGCCGACCGCTGCATCATCGGCACTAATGTCGACCGAGTCTATGCTTCAGACCCACGAACAGACTCAGCGGCCCGCTCTTACGACTCGTTGACCCACGATGAATTACAACAAATCGTCGGGCCAGCCGAACACAATCGCGCGGGCCCAACCGGCGTCGTCGACCCCATGGGAGTGGCCGACGCCGCCGAAGCGAGGATGACCTTGTGTATCCTCGATGGACGAAAACCATCTCTCATCCGATCCGCCATCGAAGGCGAGACTTTCGAGGGCACTGTGGTCGAGTCCGAAGAAGAATGAGTGATTCGTATGAGTCGGAAGGACAGAATTGCAAAGGCCGCAACAAGAACAGCAGCTCAAGCAAGGGAGACAGCAGCGCGTGAGCGCGGCCGGAGCAAGCGAACCACCAGTGTATCTGGAGTCAGTCCACATAGGCACTGCTCAGTCTGCTGGGCGCCAATCCCTCTCAACGCAGAACCTCCTGTGTGCTCCGACGAGGAGTGCGAGGCGACGAATGAAAAACGAATGGCATCAAGGAAGCGTCTGACAATCATGCTCTATCTATTCCCGGCGATTGCTATTCTTCTCGCAATAGTCTCATCTCTGTGACGACGAGGCATCGTCAGGTTCAACACTCAGCACAATGGGGCAATCTGCATGAAGATGGTTCGAGTCCTCGGAGTACTTCCCGGATTCGTCGGATTCGTATGCCTGATTCTGGTCACCGCGAGTCTTGTTGGAATCAACCTCGAGGAGACACGCGTCAGCGCTACTACAGTTCCATGTTTGGACGACGACGCAGGAGGGTGCCCTGTCGGAATGACCGGCTCGAACTTCTATGTCCCCCCTGGATTCAGTTTGCTCGATGTTCAAGTGACTATCGAGTGGAGCGAGCCGGCGAAGGCTTGGATTGGCGTGGTCGACGCTGACTATGCAGAATCTTGTCCACCGGACTCCAATGGATTGACGACTTGTGAGGCGGAGGATTTCGAGTTCGTGGCAGGTGGTCCGGAATATGACGATGAATTCACTTTCTCTCTCGAGCCGGGCGATTATCGCTTTACCAGCGCTGGACGCGACGGATCGAATCTCGACGATCAATTGGTTACTATCAGTACCTCAATTCACATCTCGGCTGTCGGCGAGATTCTGCTCGCTCTCGTAGGAATCCTACTGTTGGTTGGTGGTTTCGAGATGATTTTCCCAATCAAGCTCTTCTGGAAGAAGTTCGTCGATGCTTGATAGATTCACCACAGAGTGTAATCAGTCATTGGAAGAACCATACAAAGGCTCCGAGAGGGTTGAAGAACTGGTTGTCCCTCGAGGGTTCATGGCGGTTACCGAGTGCAAAACATGCGGTGCTCAGATTAGGGCCGAGGGTCTTGCGAGATCTTACGGTGGCCACACCATCTACTGCGTCACTTGTGGAGCTCAGTTCCACTCCGAATGATGTGCGACTGCGCACTATCAACGCTTGTCTCGTCGACCACGCTTAGGCCTGGGCGAATTACGTATCGCTTCTTCTCTGCGTGCTAGAATCTCTTCTGGCGAGCCCACAGGCTCGATCTCCTCCACCTGGCGATGCCACATCTCTGGTAGAGCAAGAGGGTCAATCACCTCATCAGCAGCTATTGACTCGATTAGCAGGCTTCGTATCTCATCGATTCCTTGGCCAGTTTGCGAACTGATACGGATGACCTCCTCATCTCCCTCAATCACTTCATGCAAGTCGGACTTGGAATGGACGAGGAGAAGTGGTCGCTCGGCGAGGAGTTCTCGGACCTCACCGAGGAGGTGTTCCTGATCCTCACGACTAATTCCACTCTTCTCAGATGGGTCGATGAGGAAGAGAACAATATCTCCAACATTCTCCAAAGCGGCGATAGCCTGCATTTCGATTTGATTACGGTCGTCCATCGGACGGTCGAGCAAACCTGGTGTATCGACCATCTGGTAGGTGCGCCTGCGGTGTTCGAAATGACCAACGTGCAGGCGCTTAGTAGTGAATGGATAAGCGGCAACCTCAGGTTCGCCGCTTGAAAGTTCAGTGATTAACGCGGACTTACCCACATTGGGTGCGCCCGCTACAACGACACATGGCTCTGCGGCATCGATTGATGGGAGTTGCCGCAGAATGTCGCGGGCCTGCCCCAACCAGAGGATATTGTCGCCAATTTGTTCAATGATTGATGACATCCTACCGTAGGCATGCCTGCGCTCGGCGTGAAATGGCTCTATTGAGCGGAATTTCATCATCTTCGATTGTGATTCGCCGGAGATTTGACGAACTCTCTCAGCAGCCCACTGAATTGCGCCTAGATTCTGACGGAATTCGTCCGCTCCAACCGCTGCATCGACCAGCGCTTGATCGAAGGAGGATTGCGCATTGAGGCTGGGCCACTTGTCAATCCACTTCAACAAAGTCTCAGCAATCGTGTCACTGGCAGCCTGTACCATCCGTGCCATCTGCTTGCGGACACGGTGATACTTGTCAGGGTCTTCGACTAGGAGTGATTGCTTGCTGGCGCGACGGAATGCCTTGTCCAAGACCTCCTGTGGATACAGAACGGTCGGAATCTTACGCCATTCCACCGAAGCCATGACCTCTCCTCCATCCAAGCGGCTCCGCTCATCCTTCTTCAATCAGCGTGCTTTTCTATGGCCATCTGCACGCGACCCCATGACCGGCGAACGCCGCGGTAAGAGAATCGACGACCTACCCGACTGGGCGAAGCGTCTCGCTAAGGAATATGGAGCCACTAATCTGGACGATAGACAGGACATTTTCTTCGGTTCCTTAGTCGATAGAAGGAGTGGACTTCGCAAAGATGACCTAATCGAATTACTAATCGATGACCGGGCACTGCGAGGCGATGTTGACCCATGGGTACGCGGGATGCTACTCAGTGTGAAGCAGAGTGCGGTAGAGATGCTAGACGAGAATCGACAATTCCGTTCGATTGCACGCGATGTTATTGTCGAAGTACGTCTAGTGACTCACCTTCGTAAATCATACATCGAGGATGAAGAGCTTCTAACCTTCGAGAAAGAAGATATGCGGCGGCGCTCAAACGTTCACGAGCAAGCCGAACGTCAAGCCGATGGCGGCTCTGATGACAGCCATCTTTGGGGATGAAATATGTCAGATCTTGCGAATCGGGAATGTATTCCTTGCAAAGGAGGTATACCTCCGATGACCGCTCAAGAAGCGGAGGGAATGAAGTCGGAAGTGAATTCCGATTGGGATGTGATTGATGGCCACCATCTTGAGCGAGTCTGGACTTTTTCTGACTTTGAATCGGCGCTTGATTTTGTCAATGCAGCCGGCGCTATCTGCGAGCAACAGGGGCATCACGCCGACTTCGAATTAGGCTGGGGCCGAGTAAAGGCTCTTATCTGGACACACAAGATTGACGGACTAACCGAATCCGACTTCATTTTGGCCGCCAAATTCGATGAGATTTGAGGTGAATTTATGACGAAAGAATTTCGTTTACACGCTTTCGTCTGTACGAATCAGCGTGATCCGAACAAGCCACGAGAATGTTGTGCTGCGAAGAACTCACTCGATGTAATGACACGGCTGAAGCGCGCGGCTCGCGCTGCGGGAATCGATGATGTTAGAGTGAACAAAGCAGGTTGTCTAGACCGCTGTGAACAGGGAGTCTCTTGTGTCATTTATCCAGATGGAATCTGGTATACTATTCCTGACGACGATACGGCTATCGCACGTATCGTCGAGCATCTTGCTGGCGGTAAGCCGGCAAGTGAATTTCGAATGGGTGAGTGAATGGAACGAATTGTGTATACGAAAGCCGGAGGGCTCGATTCAATTGCTATAGATGAATTTCAAGAGACCACTCCAGGAAATGGAGAAGTTCGTGTGCGAGTGTCACGAGCTGGGATTAATTTCGCTGATCTGATGATGCGACAGGGGCTCTACGGTTCAGCACCTGATTTCCCATTTACACCCGGGTATGAGGCAAGCGGAGTGATCTCGGCGATTGGTGAAGGAGTAGAAGGTCTCGAAGTCGGTCAGCGCGTGCTTGCGATGACTGGATTCGGAGGATACTCACAATCGGTTCAAATCTCCGCAGAGAGAGCTATTCCGATTCCTGATGAGATGTCACACGACGCAGCCGCCAGCCTCGGAGTCACTTATGGTACAGCATATCACATGCTGGTTCACCTCGGTAACCTGCGAGCTGGAGATAGTGTTCTAATTCATCACGCAGCGGGTGGAGTTGGTACTGCTGCCGCGCAAATTTGTCAGGCTTACGGAGCTACTAATCTCATTGGAACTGCAAGCGCGACAAAGAAAGAATTCGTCGAAGCGCAAGGAATGCGCTTCGTCGACCGCGACTCAGAAGACTTCGTAGAGGTCTGCAAATCCCTAACGAATGGCAAGGGAGTAAACCAGGCAATAGACCCTGTCGGCGGTTCTCATCTGATGCGTTCTTACAAAGCGCTGTGTAATGGCGGAAAACTCCACGTATTTGGGGCATCTTCTGCCGTTCCAGGATCAAAACGTTCTATGTTTGCAGCGCTGAAAATGTGGCGCAGCACCCCGAAATTCGACCCGTTGAAAATGATGAACTCTAACAAAGCGATCTTCGGGGTGCATATGGGTCGACTCGAGGATGAGGAGTTATTCGCTGGTCATCTGCAAGACCTCTCTGTGATGATTCAGAAGGGGCAAATTGAGCCAATCATAGACAGCGTCTGGCCTTACCGCGAGGTCGCTAATGCCCAGAAACATATGCATGATCGGAAGAACCGAGGAAAAATCCTACTCGATTTCTCTTGAAGAAGATAAATCAACACATTTGAGGTTCGTTCCATGGGAGGTAAAATGGAAAACACTTCATTCTGGCTCCTTGTAGCTATTATGCAGCCATTACTTTATTTCATTTCACTAGAGTATTTTGGTCAAGTTGTCGCCATAGCTATTCCTTGGTCGATTCTGATTTTGTTTCTCATATGGCTTTGGGCTTCTGGTAAGATTCCCTTTGCAAGTGACGAAGAAGAGTGAACCATGTCATGGTCCCTAGGGATTATTTCGTATAAATCAAAAAAGGATTGCAATTTCATTTTAACCAACCAGAAAGATGAGGCATCACATCTCCTGAACTAGTTATGACTCCCATATGACCCCCTGGGACCTCGACGATTCGTGCATCCCCCAAGGAGGCAGCGGCGATCCTGCAAGCCTCTATTTGATGGGGCGGGGACTCTTCGCTGAGCGTGATCAGAATAGGATGAGAGATGCTCTCGTAGTACGAGGGAGGCGTCAAATCATAACATAGCAACCTCACCTCGCTGAGAATCTTTCTCTCCAAATCAAACCACATATCCTTCCTGTTCTGTGGCATTGCATCCCAACTACCTTCGAAGTTCCAATAGTCGACAAAGTCTCTGAGAAAGTCCTCCGGTTCCAGATTCTCGGTGAAGAAAGTCTCCACTACCTCGCCGAACTCGTCCTTCAAGTCATCACGTTCGGTGAATTGCAGACATCCCCATACAATTGGTTCGTGAAAGGCCATCTTCCTGATTCTGCCGGGGTGTTCCTTGGCTAGACGAAGTGCGATGAAGCCACCGTAAGAGTGACCCACTATGTCGATAGGTCCGCTCTCGGAAAGGAGTAGTTCCTCACATGCCAGGTAGTCCACCCACGAGTCGATTTCACCATCTCCAAGCCAACAATCAGTACCGGGGTAGCATAGGTAATGTGGACAAATGACCCTCCTCCCTTCCAGTAGTGGGAGCAACTCTCCCCACTGCCTGGAGTCAAGACCGGTGCTACACAGGAGCATAACCGTTGGCCCGGAGCCTTCTATTTCTAGGAAATGAAAACTGTGACCGCTTGCCTCAATGTTAGGCATGCACCCAATAATGGGAGGGGCTTTATGATGCAACCGTCAACTACGCTAGGGGTCATTACAGGGATATCGTTCCAAACTCCACTATTTGTGCAAATTTACAGTTGTAACAATATCTATACATGTAGGGTTAGCCAATTTTATCAGATTTCTTTCTATTACATGGCTCACATAGAAGTTGTATGTTTCGTTTGGTATTGGCACCACCTTT
>Ga0114933_10000916_pt1 | contig 34425 bp, 19 predicted proteins | sample 4SBtaG_FD_89691 | JGI IMG/M metagenome (GOLD analysis project Ga0114933, IMG submission 89691) | Deep subsurface microbial communities from Kolumbo volcano to uncover new lineages of life (NeLLi) - 4SBTROV12_W25 metaG | ecosystem: Environmental > Aquatic > Marine > Volcanic | place: Kolumbo... | reverse complement strand
TGCGCCTACAGTTTCAATCGCTGGGGGCGGTGGTCAAAATGCTGCGGCAACAGCTTATCTTACGCCAACACAAATAACAGGTATTGAAATAATAGAGAATAAAGTCCCATACAGAACCGCACCGACCACTACTCTCGTAGGAGGTGGTGGAACTAATGCAGCTGCGGTGGCTCATTTATCTTCTTTTGTGGTTGGTCAGATTGATCCGAGCGGAATACTTATTGGTAATGTAGATTACAAGCCACCATTTGGTTATCATCTATATGATGGAGTAATTGTTCCCGGTGTTGGGGCGCCCACTGTGGGTAGTTACGGCTGGGACGTAGATCCAACTGGTTTATATAAATTAGATCATTTTGACATAACAAATCAAGGAACGAATTACACAAATGCTCCTAGCGTTTCGCTTGAGGACGGTTTATTAACTAATACTGGACAGCCATATGCTGTTGAATTCGAAGTGGTCAGAAGAGGGCCGGTTAGCGGCGCTGCAGAAACAGAGGCTAGTGACTTTGAAATCACTAATAAAGATTATCTCTCTGGCTTCTTCGTTAATCCTAGATCAAATGCGGTAGTTACAAGCGGGCATGCATATTGGGATAGTAATTTCGCTACAGAAATGGCGGCAGCGTGGAATAACTTAAGCGATGTGTCAAATGGTAGCAGTCCGGTTCTTGGTCCCCTTAGATATTTCTTTAATCATTACAATGATCATGAATTTGACAAATATCACTCGATTGATACTAGATTATATCATTTAAAATTTCATAAAGATTCAGCGCTCACTCAGAACATAATGATTACTGGGGGTGGCGGCGTTGGTATGTCGGGTTATGTTGAACTAAGAAATCATAATGAACTTTTAGGATTTGATGATAGCGATACTTTATTAGATAAATTAATTGCTCTTAATACTCACCCTGATTATAGAAATAACAGGCTAGATTACGACGCCTTAGATAATAATAATATATCATATGAAGAATTATTGTGGAGTACCCCAGAAAGCAAAGGTGGAGCGCTACCAGATAAAGACGCAACTTTAATTCCTTATAAATTATTTATAACTAATCCGGGTCAAGGTTATACTGGCGCACCCACAATTACTGAAGAATTTGATAGATCATTCCCGGGGATGATGTATATGCTTGAATCAGGTGGAATAAAACTACATGAAAATAAACCCTCGCCACTACCCTTAACCGGGGGCCACAACGAGAATGGGCTTTACAGTCTATCTCATCCGGAAGGATACACACTACTTTGGGGAAGCGGTGATTGTAATGGTAATAGTAATGGCTCTGGACCGAGCGGTATTTGCAGTCAAGCTTTAACGGGAACATATGAGGAAGTATGGAGTAATAATTCTCAAGTTACCGGTCACTGTTTAAAAAATAAATATTTAAGTACTAGTAGTAAATTTTACAGATATTATCCTCAATATTTTGATGTTAATTGTTACGATACTCATTTTCCATTACAATTTGAAGCTTATGCTCCTTCTGTAACGGGCACAGTCGGAGTTCATGCTAACGATATGAACAACGCTAATTCTGCCGCTAGATTAAATTTTGAAAATAAATTAGCAGCGCATGTTAATTTCACCGCTATCATGCCTGAGCATTCTGACGTCAATACCTTCTTGGCTAGCGGCTCTTTAGATAGAGTTGAAGTAACAAATTTTGGAAATGGATACACCTCGACTCCAAGTGTAAGCTTCGCTGGGGGGACAACTGATGTGGTTGCAACTGGAGTCGCGCAAACCTCCAAGAGCTTGAGTAGTGTTACGATAACTAATGGCGGTTCGAACTATCAAGCGTTTCCGGATATAACAATAAGTGGTGGAGGAGGCGCGGGAGCTTTCTGCGTAGGACAAAAAGCGACTAGTGATATAACTGGTTTACTTTTAGTTAGTGGGGGCAAAAATTATACAGAATCTCCCACTGTAGTAATTAGCGGTGGCGGAGCAACAAATGATGCTAGTGCAAAATGCAGATTGCCTGTTGCGCTAGGAACTTTAGCATTCACTAATGATAAATATTTTAAAGAATATAGATTAGTTGGTCAAGGCGATAATGTTTTGAAAAATTCTCAGGTTAATGAATTAGAGTTTTTCTCTGGTGATTATAGAATTTCAAATTATTCAAATAGATACAATCACACATTAGCAATTAAGAGCGATACTAGTTTATTAGGATGGGGGGATAATACATACGAACAGTTGCCTTCATCTGGAATTAGTAACGCAACAAGCGTATCTGCGGGAAGGAATCATAGTCTAATTGCTAAGAAAAATGGAACTGTCGTGGCCTTTGGAGATAACGGCTTTGGTCAAATAAATGTTCCAGACGATTTAAGTAATGTTATTAATGTTTCTGCTGGAGAAAATCATAGTTTAGCTTTATTAGCTGGAGGAATGGTTAGGGCTTGGGGAGCAAACGTCTCTGGTCAATGCACTGTACCAAATTTCTTACAAAGCGGAATAAGTGGGTATAATGGAGCCATAGCTATTAAAGGTGGTACAAATCATAGTTTAGCTCTCCTCGGTAATGGAGAAGTATCAGCTTGGGGCGGATCAACTCCTTCTAATGTTCCAAATAATTTAAATAATGTTTCAAGTATAGCAGTTGGGGAACACTTTAGCCTCGCATTAAAAAATAATGGGGACGTTGTTGGTTGGGGAGATGGATATGGATCGCAAGTACCGAGCGACTTAAAGGACGTTGTCGCTATTGACGCATGCAATGATCACGCATTAGCTTTACAAGTAGACGGAACTGTGACGGGATGGGGTAAAATATACGATGGCGAATCATCTGTCAACTTTGTAGATACCTTGCCGACTTCTGAATTGAACTCTGGTATAGATATATTTGCAGGTAAAAATCATGGTTCCATATTAAGAAATGACGGGTCAATGCTTACATTTGGATATATTTGCACTAACGAATTGTATAGCAGCGGAATTATCCCAGCTAGCGTATCTAAAACTCATTGTTGCGGAACTACAGGTTCGGTTATATTCGATCTCGGACAAACAAATTCTAATAAATTAAATACAAATGAGAATATAGCTTATAGAAGTCTAGATGTATCTTCTAAATTATCTGACAATGCTTATTTTCCACCAGATAGCGGATCACTTGATAATTCAGTAAGAATCGTAGCCGGAGTAGAAAAAGCTGGATATAGTAATTCTGAATTGGTTACCGGCGATTATCCGCTATTACAATTAAACCCGACAGTTTCACCAGAAACAAATGCTAATTATGGACCATCGATCACTGTTCCTATTTGGGATCAGGATTCAGTAGCTCAATTAGAAGTGCGATATACCCTAGACGGAACTGATCCGGCCAATGGCGCTGGCACCATATATGAGGTTACATTACCCCCTAATAGCGGAGATTTTATTTATACTTTAAGCACTGGAGACTTTACAAATAGTACAACATTGAAGGTATTTGCTTCATCAGACGTCTATTTAAACTCTGATATAGTTAGCTATACTAGGCAACAATTATCAGCGCCAACTGTGACGATAACACAAAATGGAAATAGTTTAGATATATCTATGAGCGTTTCAATGCCCGCAGGAGAAAGCAGGACACCTTCAATTTATTATACTTTGGATGGCTCTACGCCAGACGAAACAGATTATAATTATACGAGCCCAATAAGTTTACAAGGTTCTACCGCCACAGTTAAGGCGAAGGCTTTCTTAGTGGGCTACATTGATAGTAACATAACTACAGAAACTTATCCATAAAATGAAAAAAATTATTACATTATTAACTTTAGGAGCCTTTTTCACGATTGGCTGCAACTGGGGAAATTCCGGATGTTGCGACTGTGCATGCGGATCCGAATGCTGTTCATCCGACAAATGCCCGGCAGCCGATTGTGATTGTATGTGTAACAAATAATACAGAAAATGGCTGAAGAAAAACCCAAAACGAGAAGGAGAAATAGGCCTAAGGAGGTAATTCCTTTGCAGGTTGCCGAAGGTGCGGCGTCGGGAACTACTGAGTCTACTCGTGTTAGAAGAAACATTACCTCTCAAATAGAGAGCGTAAATCGTTTTGCTAATATCGATAGCGGCCTTATCCCCTTTAAGAATAGCGGTACAATTTCTTCAACTAGCAGCATCAATATACGAGATGCGGTAGTGCTTTGTCAAAAAGCTTATTATAATTTTTCTACATTTAGAAATGTTATAGACTTAATGACCGAGTTCTCAACGAGCGACATCTACTTCAAGGGCGGTAGTAAAAAATCAAGAGATTTCTTCTCTGCCTTTTTTAAGAAAATTAATTTAAGACATCTTCAAGATAAATTCTTTAGAGAGTATTATAGGAGTGGAAATGTATTTATTTACAGATTCGAAGGTAAATTAAGAGCGGGAGACGTAAAGAAAATTACCCAAATTTTTGCAGACGAAACTGATATATTACAATATGGCCTTACGGATTCTAAACCCTCGAAGCCAATGAAAATAGGAGACATTCCCAATGTGAAAAAGAATGTTATACCTACTAGATATATAGTTTTGAATCCTGCCGATATACATATGGATGGCACCGCGTCGTTCGCTTCGGGTCATTATTCTAAAGCTATTACAGATTATGAATTAGAGAGAATAAAGAATCCGTACACAGAAGAAGATAAACAAATTTACGAGAGTCTTGATGAAGAAACAAAGAAAAAGCTAGATTCAGGAAGAATGGAATCTCTGCTTTTACCCCTCGATCCCCACAAGTTTGTAGCGAGCTTTTACAGAAAACAGGACTATGAGCCCTTCGCTGTCCCAATGGGATTCCCAGTTTTAGATGATATAAACTTGAAAGCTGAGATGAAAAAGATGGACGCAGCCATCTTAAGAACTATGCAGCAGTGCATTTTATTGGTTACTATGGGGGCCGAGCCAGATAAAGGCGGCATTAACCAAAAGAATTTAAACGCTATGCAGAAGCTGTTTGAAAATGAATCTATTGGTCGCGTTTTAATTTCGGATTATACAACTAAAGCGGAGTTTGTTGTACCTAAGGTTGCAGATTTACTCGATCCCAAAAAGTACGATGTCGTAGAGAGAGATATTAATACTGGATTAAATAATATATTATTCTCTGGAGAAACCTTTTCTAATCAAGCTAGTAAAGTAGATGTATTTGTTGCTCGACTTGAACACGGTAGAGAAATGTTTTTATCTGATTTCTTGATGCCTGAAATTAAGAGGGTATCTAAAGCTTTAGGATTTAAGTCTTACCCAATGCCTTGCTTTGATAAGATAACTTTAAAAGACAGTTATAATAATGCGAGAATTATAAATAGATTAATTGAGCTTAACGTACTCACTCCAGAAGAGGGAATGGAGGCTCATGAAACCGGTCGTTGGCCAGACTACGAATCTTCCATTAAGTCTCAAAAGAAATTTAAAGCCCTTAAGGATGAGGGCTTATATGAGCCCGTTATTGGTGGAGGTAATCAAGGCGGAGACGATGAAGCAGGTAGACCTGAAGGAACAAAAAAAGAACAAGAAACCAAGGAGGTTTCACCTATTGGAGATGGCCCTCAATCTCAACAAGAAAATGGACCGACCGAACAAAAAGAATACCAAATGGCTGCTTCTGAGCTATTTAATCTTGAATTAATCAAAGATAATTTTATTTTAGCACAAAATTTAGAAAAAGAAGTGCAGAAATGCTTAAGATCTAAGCATAAGATTAAAAGATTAAATAAACAACAAAAAGAAGTGGCTTCAGATTTAGTTGATTTAATAGTAACTAATGAAGATTCTACCAATTGGATTGCAAAAGCTGCGGAATATTGCGATAATCCAAGTGTAAAAACTAACAATGAAATACTAAGTGATATCGTAGATATCAGCGAGGCACATCAAGTAGATAAATATCTCGCAGGCATCTTAAGATCGAGCAGAATAGAAAAGGATTAATTATGGAAGAAAATCAAGGAGAAGACAAAGTAAAAGCTATGTATGGAGAATCTGATTCATTAGATATCTCTATGCCGGACATGCTTATTCCACCGCCACCGCAAGAAAAAGAAGAAATAAAAGAGATTAAAGATGAAGTAGAAGTATCTTTTAACTTCGCCTTTATGGGTGCTGGTCAAGGCGGTTCGAGAGTTGCAGAAGGATTTTATAAATTAGGATACAGAAAGATTGCAGTGCTTAATACAGCGGAACAGGATTTAAATACTATCAATCTTGATAATAAATTATTAATTGGTTCTGGAGGAGCAGGGAAAGATCCATCTCAAGGAGAAAAAGCTTTCTCTAGCAGGAAAGAAGACGTTTTAGATTTCATGAAGTACTCTTTTGGCGAAGAGGTCGATAGAGTATTTGTATGTGCTGGGGCCGGTGGTGGAACTGGTGCAGGCACGGTAGCACCCTTAGTCAAAACTGCTCAAGAATATCAAGAATCTGTTGGGTCTAAGTCTAAGAGCGTAGGGGTTATCCTTGCTTTACCTAAGAAATCTGAAGGTAAAAAGGTAAGCGAAAATGCTCACAACACTTTATCTAAAATTTGGGGATTAGTTGAATCAGGGGATGTTTCTCCATTAATTCTTCTCGATAATGAGAAGATCAGTCAGATGTATCCCAATTTAGTTGTATCTAATTTTTGGCAAACCGCTAATATGAGCATGGCGGGATTATTCCATTTGTTTAATCTGACAACGGCTAAAGATAGTAGTTATAGCTCTTTTGATTCTAATGATTATAAGGGTATTTTAGATAGCGGATTAATAGTTTTTGGTGCTTCTAATGTTCAAGATTGGAAAGATCCAGTAAGCATTTCTCGCGCTGTAAGGGAAAATTTACAAAATAATTTACTCTCCGGTGGGATAGACATCAGTGGCGGTAGCTGTGCCGCTGCGGTCGTTATCGGAGGGAAGGAGCAGCTAGACAATATACCGCAATCGCATCTCGATGGCGCTTTTGATCAGCTTACTAGAATGCTTCGGGACAGTAGTACGGTCCATAGGGGCATTTATAGTGGCGATAAGCCGGAGTTAACGATCTTTACGACCGTTGGCAATATTCCGAAGCCAGTAGAGAAACTAGAAGAACTCAAGAAGTTAGCTGGTATATAATTAAAGGGTAAAGGTGAAGCATGCTCGAAATCTATGAGGTTTCGGGTAATGAGTTTTTTTGTATTTTTACAAAAATTTAATTATAATTAGTGTAAGTATATTAGAGTCACTTTATAGAAAAATGAAGAAAGAAATTGAAATAGATTTTAGCGATCAGATCAAGGCTGCAGAAGAATGCGACTGCGGTACATGCGATAATGAAGAATGCGGTTGTCCATGTCACACGCCCAATTCTAAAACAGATCAAGATGAAGCCATTAAATTTTCTGCTAAGGTGGTAGATGCACTTACTAGTAAAGCTGCAGAACATAACTCAAACGAGGAGAATAGCAAAACTTCTTTCGAAGAGCTTCTCGACTCATTTAGGAACGGCGCGGCCGTTGCGACATATAAAGGTGAATCCATTACCGAACTAGCTTTGGCTAGAGTGAACCTCCTCCTTCGAGTTAAAAGCGGACATTTCCATAACGTTGTTAATACTAATAATCTAGAAAATGTTAAAAAAACACTTTCTGGTTTGATTTTTGAAGATGAAAACGATAGTATATTTAATAACGAATTAGATATGTTTGCCTCGTGGTCTCCACAAGAGGCCGATTTCGAGAAAGCGAGAGAGGATATCGAAAAATTCGGTTTAGATAATGAGTTTAAAAATATTGATGAACTTTATTTAGATAAATATGAACAAATCCCTCTTGAATTAGATTGAAATGAAAAAACATAAACACACTACAATTTTTAGTTCTGTATTAAGACCTCTCGTAGCCGAACAAAAAGACGAGTATTTGGCTATGGCGAGTCTTGTTAATATCGGAGATTTTGTACCAGAAATTGATACAGCGAAAAATATAGATTTACTTCCTATCGCTTTTAATGCGGCGGTTGTTAATAGGCCTAATAAAAACGGAGACGTTATTGATACGACATGCGCTTTATCAATTGCTGATCATTTTATTAATAAGCCAATCAACATTGAGCACAATAGAGAGAGAGTAATTGGAACCATCTTGACTGCTGGATATAGTGAGTTTGGAACCGACAATGTTATTGATAAAGAATCGTTGGCCGACTTCAACGGCCCATTTAATATTACTCTTGGCGGAGTGATTTGGAGAACGATTAATGAAGATTTAGCTGATATTATTGAAGACTCAGCAGACCCAACTAGTGAAAATTATTTAAAAGTTTCTGCAAGCTGGGAATTAGGATTTACCGACTACAAATTGGCTGTTGTAGAAGGTGACGAGAAGACTATTGTAAACGCCGAGTTGATTGGAGATGAGGCGGAAAACTTTGAAACTCTTAAAGATCATTTGACTTCTTTAGGGGGTTCAGGTAAACTTGATGATGGCCGATATGTTTATCGTCAAGTTATAGGCGATGTTGTTCCTTTGGGTATTGGTCTTACGGAAACTCCCGCAGCGGATGTTGTTGGGGTTGTAACTAAGAATGAAATGCCCATAGACGAGGAAAAACAAAGCGATCCCGATGAAGAAAAAAACCTAAAGAAAAAAGAACCTTCACAAAATCGGGAAGAAGACAATGCTTCTCAAAAACAAACAAAAGCAAAAACAAAGAGAGATACTATGAAGATTACTAATCTTAAAGATATTAATGATGAGAGCTTGCAGGTTTTGCAAGCTTCCGACATAGCCTCTTTTGTTGAGGAGGAGCTCCAAAAAGCTTCCGAAAATTATGCCGCAGAGAAATCGGCTCTTGAGGACTCCCGTAAGGAGGCGCAGGACCAGATCGACGCTCTGAGCGCGGAAGCAGAAAAAAGGAATGGAGAGCTCGAGAAAGTTCAAGCTGAATTAGCGGAGATGCAGGCTGCAAAGGCTGCCAAAGAAGCTGAAGAAAAATTCAATCAACGTATGACCTCTATGGATGAAGAGTACGAACTCACAGATGAAGATCTTGAGATTCTAGCCTCTGACGTCAAAGACATGACTGATGAAGATTTCGCGGCCTACGCTAATAAAATGGCTGTTTTACTTTCTTCCAAAAACAAAAAGGTTATTGAAGAAAAACAAGCTAAAGAAGCTGAGGCCGCACAAACCGAGGAGGCAACTCCGAAGGTAGAAGAGGCACAAGTTGAAGAAGTGAAAGCTTCTGATAACGAGGTTTCTGACGTTGTTGAAGAAGTGCTGGACCAAGCTGAAGAAGAGTCAGACGCAATTGCTAACTCAACTTCAACAGAAGATCCTAGCGTATATAATAAATATCGGTCTGCCTTCGGTTTAGACCAATTTAAAATTAGTGTTTAATAAAATTAATTAAAAGGATAAAAGATCATGGCATTTAATGATAGAAACTTACGTCCATTTAGGCAATACAGTGAACACGACGTAGTCAACTTATTCGCCCTCGAAGCTCGAGACGGCGAAGCGCTTCCTGTTAACAAGGGTACCCTTGTTACAATCAAGGCTGATGCCGGTTGGGAAGCTACGGACGAAATGACACTTGAAACGATTCACGCTGATGCGTCGACCTACAGTAATACTGTAAGTCCTCGTTTCGCTGTTCAAGCCAAGTGTCAAATCCACACCGGATTGGCTGCTGATGCTGTATATGGCTTATTGTTGCATGATGTGCGCGATAAGGATGAAAATGGCGAATTATTAGTATATAACCCCCGGAAAGCTGCAGAGATGCAAGCTTCCGTGAGTGGACAAGTTGTACCCGTCTGTACGAAGGGTATTTTCTTGTATGACGGATATGTCGGAACTGCTGTAGCTGGCGACCCTGTTTACCTCGCTTCCAACGGAAGAATGGGAACAACTGCTGTCGGTCAGGCTACTCAAGTTGGTATCGCCCTAGGCGCTGCTGATTCTGACGGAAACGTATTAATCGACTTCAACCCTGTGGCTTATGCCTAATCCTACTGGAGGGAATAACAAATGAGATTAAAATTAAAAGAAACCCCTGAGCAGGTAGAACTCATCAAGGCGATGGGCTCACGGAACGCTACGGCGGCTCGTGAGGCACAAGAAGCTTTCGCGGCTTTCTTGGGCCCCGTTGTTCAAGAAGTTCTCGGCGTAGCAGGGACAGCTTCGAGAATCTATAGCGATTCTCCATTCGACGAGGATGATTCACCCTCGTATCCGCTTGATTTGTATTACAATGAAGGCAGTGGCTATGTGACCGTTTGGTCCCAAAACATGGCTGGAGGTTTGCCGAGCTCGCAAGTAGAAGGCGTAGCAGAAATGAAGATTGCGACTTATCGCATCGATTCTGCTGTTAGCTTCCTTAAGCGTTACGCTCGCAAGTCTCGTCTTGACGTAGTTAGCAAAGCTTTAGAGCGCATGTCTCAAGAAGTTCTCCTCAAGCAGGAGAGAAACGCTTGGGCCGTTATTCTGCGTGCTTTAGCCGAGGCTAAGACCAAGACCTCTATTCACAACGAGACCAAGCACCTTATTCACTGTGCTAGCTCCGACGGTACTATCGACGGTTCTGGTTCTGGTGCCACTAAGGTTAGTGAGTTGAAGCTCGCTGATTTCAGCAGACTTCTGACTCGTATGCGCAGACTCAATGAGTCCTTTGCGCAAGGTACTCCGGACAGTGTTTACAGCAACGGTATTACCGATTTGTATGTAAGCCCTGAAATGAAAGAGCATATTCGCGCTTTCGCTTACAACCCAATGAACACTAAAGGTTCTGTTACTGATATCGCCCTTCCGGACAATATGAGAGAGAACATTTATAATCAGGCAGGTATGCAAGAGATCTATGGCGTGAACATCATTGAGCTCCTTGAGCTTGGTCAAGCGAAGAAATACAATGCTTTGTATGGCTCGTTTGTATCTGGTCAAGGTAATGGTGGTGGATACGATGTGTCCACGTTTGCCAGTGCTGATGACGAAATCATGGTTGGTGTTGACAATAGCAAGGGCGCGTTCGTTCGCGCAGTTGCCCGTCAAGCCGAAAGTGGTGGAACGTTTAGCGCATTGCCTGACGATCAGTTTAATCTGAATCGTACTGATAGAACTGGTTTCTACGGCTTCTTGGAAGAGGGCCGCGTTTGCATCGACGCTCGTGCGCTTGCAGGCATGGTATTCAAACATACCTAAGAATTAGTTCTTAATAAAACACTTTGCCCCGAAGAAATTCGGGGCAATTTTTTTGTTCCCAATGCGTCTAACAAAGTGTAACCCTAGTTAGGTGATTATTTTATTATGAAAAAGAAAAAAACAGCTAAAAAAACGAAGAAAATGCAGCAAACTCACGGTAAAGTAGAGACTTTTCAGCCGACAACCTTAGACCAAATCTGGGGAGATGATGGAACTGGTAAATATTCTACAAATGATGAAAATCAATATATTGAGCAATTAAAGGATATGACAAGAGTTGATGTTCAAGCTCATGCTACTCAGATTGGTTTAATTCCAGTGCAAAATAGAGACGTATTAGAGCAACGACTTCTTAGAGAGTTTCGTAAGCATTGGTCTCAGTTTAAAAGACCTACGGATTTAGACAATAGTGTTGAAATTTCTCAAGAAGTTAAATCAATTCTTGAAGAAGGTAGGTAATTAATAGGTGTAATTCTTTATAAGAATTATGCCTGTAAACTACGATTTAAACATTATTAAAGGGTCTACGTTCTCTGCTAGGGTTATAGCCAAAAATGCAGATGGAACACCTGTAGATTTAACCAATTATCAAACCCGTGGGTATGTCAAACAGAGATACTCTGACACGGGTGTTATTCTGGATTTAAAACCTATACCCACGGTTGGATATGAAGCTAGTGGTTATATTGATATTTTAGTGCCCTCTTCAGGAACTGAAGTTCTCCCCGTTACACAGGGGGTTTACGATATAGAAATGTATGGACCAACTGGAAATGAAGATTTTGTAATTAAGCTTTTAGATGGAAGGGTAAACGTTTATCCAGAAGTTACAAATAAGAATAGCGTAATCATCCAATATACTTCAACTGAAAACGAAGCGAGCTCTTCGGGTACTGGAACAACGCCCCCGCCAATAACCACAACTACAACTTCTTACCCTTAATTAATGGATGTCTGGAATAAATCAAAATGTTGTTGTAGACGTTACTCTTGGTAATCCTTCTGCAGACCCAAAAGTAACTGAAGTTTTTTTCCCAACCCTACAGGGCGTAGGATTAGTGGGCCCCACTGGACCTACGGGTCCTCGCGGTCCTCAAGGGCATCGTGGACCTACTGGACCTACAGGCTTTACCGGACCAAACGGTCCAGCAGGGCCTTCGGGCGAAAGAGGCGATACTTACCTTTCTGAATTTCATATTGCTGGTGGAGCCTATATACCCAATCTTAATACTCAGAATACATGGACTGTAGGTGCTGATTTAGCATTTACCCCCGGGCAGCAAGCGGTTGTTACTGCTGCAAATATTTCAGGAGGAATTTTATCATACGATAATAATAATAAATTTTATGCGAATATACTCTCTTACGATAGCTCAACTGGAGAAATAATTCTTGTAATATTAGAAAGAATTATAGACGGACAAGTATCTACTACTCTTGGATCTATATATTCTAACTGGATGATAAACTTAAGAGCATCTTCTGCTCAGGCTGGAGATACGGGCCCAACTGGGGCAGTAGGGGCAACGGGCCCCACTGGACCACAAGGTATTAGAGGCTTAACTGGGGCTACTGGTCCAACAGGTATAACCGGACCAACTGGGCCGGGGGGAGGAGCAAAAGGTGATGATGGCCCAGCAGGACCAACAGGACCAACGGGTCCCGCTGGCGCTACAGGCGCAACTGGAGACGTCGGCCCTGCAGGACCTACTGGATCTGCTGGAGTAACAGGGCCTACTGGTCCAATAGGCCCCGCGCATGGACCAACAGGACCAACGGGTCCCGCTGGCGCTACAGGTGCGATAGGACCCACAGGCTCAATGGGCGCAACTGGTTCAGCCGGTCCGACTGGCCCGACTGGCCCAATAGGGCAACCGGGAGCAACAGGAGTTACTGGACCCACTGGTAATCAAGGCCCAGAGGGACCAACTGGACCAACGGGAGATGTTGGCGCGACAGGACCAACAGGTTCCGCAGGACCAACTGGTATTACTGGTCCGCAAGGTCAACAGGGAGATAGAGGCCCTACGGGGCCGACTGGAAGCCCTTCTGCTGGACCCACAGGCCCAACTGGAGCAGCTGGTTCGATAGGCGAAAAATATACAGGATATTCGCTTAGTAGCGTCACGATACCTACAGCATCTCAAAGTAGAACTTTAAGAATAAATGATAGACCTAACATGTCTGGAGTAGATTTAACTCCATTGACATATGCCTTTGGACAAACTGTAAAAGCTATAGACAACGGCGGAGAGTGGTTTATAGGAGATATAACAACGGTAACTTGGGATACAGCTTCGAATCCGACTTATGTTGATTTGGTAATTTCTTGTACATCTTCATCAACCTCTTCGGGTCTTGGGCCATATAATAGTTGGACTGTCCATTTAACTGGGACACAAGGGAACCAAGGTCCTACTGGAGCTCAAGGCGTAACTGGTTCCATAGGGCCTACTGGATCAACTGGCGCAACAGGCGATGCTGGTCCCGCTGGCTCACAGGGAGTTACTGGCCCAACAGGAAATGCTGGTCCCGCTGGACCTACAGGGCCAGCTGGAAATATTGGACCAACTGGACCAATGGGACCATCTACTCAAAATAATTTATATTTAAATAGCAGCTATTCTATAAAATCAGATGCCAATTTTACTTCTGGTGATAGGTTGAATGGAACTTTAAATGCTTCTAATTTTATACAGTTAACTAGTACTCAACCGACGGAACAAACTATAAGAAGAAACTTTTCTCACTTAGGCAAATATTTTGAAATATCATCTAATAACACATTTACAGATATAGTATACGATTCAAGAATAAAAGATACAATTAATGATGATAGTATAGGAAAGGATTTAAACTTTAATTATAATTATTATATAAGAGTAGACGGAAGAGACTTAACTAATAATTCTTTTAAATTTTCTAAAACAAATAGAACTGCAGCTTCGGTTGCAACTATATCAGTTAATTCTAACCCTTATGATTTGGCATACGTACCGACTGTAAATAAAATGTACGTTACCACAAAAGGCGGAACGCCTAAAATAGAAATTATAGATTTAACTAACAACTCTTTATCTACGCCGATAAGCACTAATATAACAGGGCAAATTCAAGGCATAATTTATTGCCCCTCTAATGATAGAGTATACGTTACAAGTGTTTCTTCTAGCTCAGTTCTGGTTATAAACCCAGCAAATAATACTGTAGTAGGAACTATTGGCGTAGGAAATTCTCCCGCGCGCATGGTATATAATCCAGTAAATGATAGAATATATGTAACTAATACCGCTTCAAATACCGTTAGTGTTATCGAGCCATCTACGAACACAGTTGTATCAGAAATAAGCGTTAATGTGGGACCGAGAGGAATAGAGTTCTGCCCGTCGAATAATAAAATATATGTATGTAATTATAATCATGGCACAGTTGATATAATTGATACTATTTCAAATAAAATATTGAAGACTTTAAATATCGGAAATTTACCTGTCGATGTTAAGTATTGTCCTTCAAATGATATGCTATATGTAAGCTGCTTTTCACCGGGGATAGTTTATGTTATAGAAGCTCAAACAGATAAGTATTATCATTTCTCTGGTGGCTTGGGTGCAAATCCATTGAACGTAGGATATAATCCTAAAATAGATAGAATTTACATTTCTAATTATGGATCAAACACTTTAAGCTTAATTGACCCTAGGGGTTCTTGGCATTCTAATCCAACGACTTCTTCGACACCAGTAACTGCATCTTTAGCAGTAGATACAAACCCAAGGAACATGGCTTTTTCACCTACTAATGATAAAATATATTTAGTAAACCAAGGATCTAATACCGTATTGGAGATAGAATAATGCATATTAAAATAGATGATGATAATAATATTCTTATGTTAAGCGTGCATGCTTTTCCGGGAGGTATTCAAACTATAGAGCCGCACGATGATGTGATTACTTGGTTTGCTACGGGAAAATATAAATTTATCAATGGTGAATTCGTCCTGCAAAATGATTGGGTTGAACCTACTGTAGAAGAAGATGAGTTATAATTTAAATAACCAAAATGTTGTAAGTGTTAATACTGGTGAGGCTACCAATATTGATATTGTACAAAGTGGTTTTATCCAACCAAATTATAAGTATGGTCCAACAGGCCCCATAGGGCCCGCAGGTTTAGCTGAAGACGCAATAGGAGCAACTGGTTTGGCTGGGCCAACTGGACAAATTGGAGTTACCGGCGGCACCGGCTCTAGGGGAGATAGATATTCTACCGTTGTTACCGCAAATACAAATATTTTTCATTGTATTCCTCCGGGTCAAGAAGTAACCTATAATGTCGAGCAGAACCTTTCTTATAGAACTGGGCAAGTGGTAGATGTATATCTTGGCACTACTGATTTTTTTACCGCAGAGGTTATTAATTACGCGCCTCAAACCGGAGTTTTAGTTTTAAAATGTATAATAGTGGGCCAAAGTTATGGGCACGTTTATAATAAAGCTATTATAAATTTAGATGGAGCAATCGGTAAGAAAGGTTCAACAGGTCCTACTGGCGTTTCACCACAAGGAGCTATTGGAATAGCTGGAGAAATTGGTTCAGATGGTAATATTGGCCCAACTGGAGAAGTTGGTTTAATGGGTCCAGCTAAGGGCGAAACGGGAGATACTGGCCCTGCGGGGCCGGCTGGAAATATAGGATCAGTTGGTCAAAAAGGGTCCGACGGCCCAGCTGGAGCAGGAATAGATGGACCAGCAGGACCAACGGGCCCGATTGGGCCAGCAGACACTTCTTCAACTGCAACAGGGGCTACGGGCGCTACTGGAGATATAGGACCTACGGGACCAACGGGTTTTACGGGGCCGGTAGGAGAAGCAAATTATACGATGGGTGTAGCCGGATCCACGGGGCCTACGGGTCTTTATCCAACTGGGCCAACTGGGTCAGTAGGAGCTACTGGCGCTACGGGGCCAACTGGCACTTCTCCAATAGGGCCGACTGGCCCGTCGAATGATACAGTAGGACAAGTAGGGCTTACTGGTTTAACGGGTCCTACAGGTTTAGCTGGACATACGGGACCAAGCGCTGTTGGTGGACCTACTGGGCCTACTGGTCCGGAAGGTACTAACTACGCCTCTTATTATGACGCTTTTAATTCTGAGTATTCATATATACCAAATGCTGGTGAAACGGTTTCTCATACTATATCTTCAAATAAAAATTATAGTAAAGGTCATAAAGTCATAGTTGCTAATAATGCTAATTCGGGATACATGCATAGATTTTATGGAGAAGTTAGCGGTTATAATCCGTTAAATGGAGAGATATCTATAACTTGTCAATCTACTGTTCCTGCGGCCGGTTATCAATCAGAAAAATTTCGTGATTGGTCTATTGCGAATAATATAATAATAGAATCATATTTAGATGGCACTGCTGGTCCCGCTGGAATAACTGGACCCACGGGCATTCAGGGTTCGGAAGGTGACAAGGGGTCGGGTGGGCCAACTGGATCAACGGGTGCAGATGGTCCCACTGGTCCTGTTGGAGATTCTGATTTGAGCGTGGGTCCTACTGGACCAATAGGCAATACTGGTCCGACGGGGCCGATGGGTACGTTTGATACGCCTTACGAAAAAACTGAGTATTCTAATAACGCATATTCTTATTCTGATTATTATAATAAAAGTGGCATTGTTCATGGTTCAGATTATATTTTTCTCTCAAGTAATCAACCGACAGAACAATCTTTCAGAAGGGGCTTGTTTCATAACTCGAAGTATTATCAAATAGCTTCAGATTCAAATTTTTCAAATATTATTATAGACTCAAGGAAGAGGAATTGTCATAATTCTTATTTCTTTTCAGATGATCTTTCTTTCGATACGAATTATTATGTCCGATTTAATGCTGGAGAAGTCGGCTATCCTTTAGAAAATAACTCTTTTAAATTTGTAAAAGAAAACGGAAAAGTTCCAGTCGTAATAGCGGGCACCGTTCATCCTGCTACATACCCTTTTAACGCAATTTTATCTCCTAATGATGATAAATTATATGTAAGTTCTAATGGCTGGTTCGATAGCTCGAAAGATTCAACTATAAACAGAATTTTATATTTTACTCCAGAATACGATAATCAAGGAGTCCCTAATACAGCGCCACATCTAACTATTCAAGGAACGGGAGCTATGGGTATCGAGTACTGCCCAACCAATCAAAAAGTATACGTGGCTAATTTTGCTTCTAAAAATGTTTGTAAAATTGGTGGTGACCCCGTTTCTCAACATGGCTTGATTGATGTGGGAGAAAATCCAGTTGACGTTACATTCTGCCCATCCACTGATAAATTATACGTAACCCATAGCGGGGAAGCAGTGATTAAATCTATTGATCCACAAAACCATGACAATACTAAAAATATAATAGATTCAAATCTCACCGTCGGGGCTGGATATGGAACTTACTGCCCCTCTAATAGCAAGATATATATAACTAATTTTTCCAATGATGATCTAATATGTTTCGACCCGTTAACCGAATATGTTGAGACAATTGATTTAAAAGCTAAGAGTAATAAAGGCGTATATTGCCCATATAATGATAGAATTTATATTACACATACATTAGACAATATAATAAGTGTAATTAACCCACAGGAGAACGTTGTTGAAGCTCGGATTGTTGCAGGAGTGAGGAATGGGGTTCATGGAATCACCTACTCCCCCACCTTAAACAAGATTTTCGTGACAAATCACGGAAATAATACAAATACTCAAGGATCGGCGTCATATATAGACCCCGATACCAACACGTTCGACGGGCATATGGATTTGGGTTTATATCCGAACGATATTGTTTGTGATATGTATAGAACTGGAGTTATGTGGACTACAAATTATGGTTCAGATAATCTTTATTTCATACGAAATATTTAATATAATAGGGAAATGGCTACAACAACAAAAATAGGATCTTCAATTTTAGCTGGGGGATACGTGCTGCCCACTACGGGAATAACTGTCGGTGCCAGCGGTTTCAATGCTAATGACAAAGTGGTAATTGATAAAAATTTATCTACAAAAGAAGAGGTGTATATCAAGAGTATATTTCATGATAAAATTTTATTAAAAACTGCTTTAAAATATTCTCATGATTACAATACCGACGTTGAAAACAGATTTCAAGGCTTAAACGAGGTAAAGGATACGGAAGACTTAAATGCACCCACAGTTTCTCCTATAAAAATTAACAAGGTTAAACTTTCCGAAACGAATCAAAACTCTGGATCAGTTTTAGTCGCAGGTACCGACATTTCTTCTAGAACACTTATTCATCAAACTTCATCAAGCGATTCTATTTACGAAGAGGTATATCTATGGGGATATAATGATTCAGAAAATGATGTAGATTTAACTATAGAGTTTGGAGGATTAAGTGAAAATATAAATGGGGGTAACCCCTCTTACCAATCGGATAAAGCTTTTAAAATAACTATACCTAGTAGACAAGGATTATTTAGCATTGCATCTGGTTTTATGTTAAAAAATTCTTCTAGAGTAACTGCTTTCGCAAGTAGCTCTAATAAAATATTTTTAAGCGGTTATGCAAATAAAATAAATCAAACAGAACAAGGGGTTCCAACTGCAAATAGTAGTCTATTAGTGAATTCTAGCTGTCTTGGTTGGGGAGAAAACTTCTTCGGTCAAGCTTCTGTTCCAGCTAAGATTTCTTCTACTAAGAGAAATACGATTAAAGGCTTAGCTGCTGGTTATAATAATTCTTTTGTTATTTTAGAAGATGACACGATCCAAGGCTGGGGTTCAAACTCTCATCAACAATTAAGCATTCCTAGTGAATTCAACCATTCAGATTTAACCACTACACTGATCAAAAATGTTGAAAAAATTTCTATAGGCTCTAATCATGTAATAGCCCTGTATCAGGATAACAATTCTAATACTTATATAAAAAGTTGGGGAAGCTATTCTGAAGATACGGTTCCAATGAACCTAGGAGTAGTAAAGGATATATCCGCAGGTTCTTTGCATAATTTAGCTCTCTTAAACGACGGTACGGTAGTTGGTTGGGGTGATAATCAACATGGTCAAGCGAAAGGCGTAGCTAGTTCAGGTTTAGCTACAGGAGTCTTTGGTGGTAATGTGAGTGGAGCCGCTGGGGAATTACTTGATGATGTCACAGCTATTTCTGCTGGTGGAAACCATAGCTTAGCTTTGAGAAATGATTCTGGGGTAGTTGCTTGGGGTAGTAATTATACTAATCAATGTACCATCCCTAGTTCAGCAACTGGAGTAGTACAAGTATCCGCTGGTTTAAATCATAACTTAGCATTAAGAGAAGACGGCGTAGTTATAGCTTGGGGGGATAATGGACTTAGCCAAGTCGATGTACCATCGGGCTTATCAGTTCCAAATGTGGAAATATCTGGAGTAGCCGCAGCAGGAAATACGAGTTTAGCTTGGACAGTTTCTGGAAGTATCATCCAGTGGGGCGGTCCCCAAAATTCAAAAATAAAAACGGCTCCATCTTATGATATAAAAAATATTTATTGCGGATTAGAGCATTGTATATCAACGAATATATCGGGAATGAGAAGTGAAGGGGTACCAGTATTATAGGAGATATTATGGCGGAACCAATACAATTTAATCATACATTAAAAGGCGATTATACCAACATAAACATAATTGCTAAAAATATAGATGGAAATATTTATCCTCATTATTCACATAATTTAAAAACAGGCAACGCTGTAAAAATTGGTAATAGTAATACCATTTATTATCTATGTATTTACAGCAACTATATTACCCTGCATGAAACCCCTGAGAATGCAGCGACTTTTCAATTTAAAATAAAAAATGTAGGGCAAATAGGTGATAGCATATATTCTATGGTAAAAACTTATGAATCAGTTAAAATTATTAATGTAGATAATAGTTTGGTTCATACTTCAAGTAATAAATTATCAAATTTTTTAACTGGTGACAAAGTAAAATTCGGAGTAAATTCTTTAGGCGGAGGTACAGCGTATAGTGTTGCAAAAAACGCTTCTGCAAAGATAATTGATGGAGGCGATAATCTAAGTGAGTCTCCAACTGTCTCTTTTAGTGCGCCAACAGAATCTGGAGGAACTACTGCCACGGCTAGAGCATTTATAAATTCTTCCGGAGCAATAAGAAAAATAGTTATGACTCACCCCGGTGTGGGGTATACTTCTGCGCCCACAATAACTTTAGGTAATCAAAAATTTACAGTCAAATCTCTTACAGTAAATAATGGGGGCAGCGGATACGTTACTACCCCAATTATAGAAATAGTTGGAGGTGGTGGAGCGGGAGCCACAGCTGTGCCTGTTTTAGATGGTATGAGCGGGTCTTGGAGCATACAATCTGTTAATCTTACAAGTCCGGGTTATGGATATACTTCAGCACCTACCATTAAAGTTGTAGGCGGTGGGGTAGATAGAATTAGCAGTATTACCATAAATACTCAAGGTGCAAATTACGCTTCGGCCCCTACCGTTGTATTTACTGGGGGTGGCGGTTCCAACGCAGCAGCCACGGCTACTGTCTCCGGGGGGAAAGTTACAGGTATAACAATAACAAATAAAGGAAGCGGTTATAGCTCTGCCCCAACAATATCATTTACTGGGGGAGAAGCACCAGCAACAACAACTACTACATATTATCCCGGTGGCGGTGGAGGCGGTGGTGGGGGTAGCAGTCAGCCCATTACTCATGCGACAGCAACAGCATCTCTAGAGGGGGTAAATACTACAGGCACAACGGCATCCATTACTGCAGTTATAGGTTCTTCTGCCGCAGTTATTCAAGGAGAAACGAAGGGCACTTTGGGAACATTAGAAAATGATTTAGTTGATGAAATTATTCCTAACGTCGCTTATTTTATAAGAAAGATCTCTGACTCAGCTGTATCAATTCATAAAACAAAACACAAGGCTTTAAATAATTTAGACCCATTAGACTTTGGAACAGATAATATTTTTTCTGGATTAGCTATTACAAAAGTAGTAAATGATCCAGATTTTACTCAAACTGCTGCGGCACCCCTTGTAAATTCTACAGCGCTTACCCATAATGTATTAAAGAACACTACGACTTTACCAGTAAATAATGCAAATGGATTTATATCTGGAAAATCTATTATTATAGACGAAGGGGATTGCGAAGAAGAAACCGCTACGATTTTGATGTCTACTTCAACATATTTAATTTTAACTTCTCCACTAACATATTCACATGAGAAGGGTAAACCCGTTAGATTAGTATTACCGAACGAATAAGTAAATGTCTAATGATGCAAATAAGGTAATAATAAGAAGCGATTCATCCTCTAATTGGTTCGCTAAAAATGAAATATTACCCAAAGGGGAAATCGCTAACGAGCAAGATACTGGTAGAATAAAAATAGGCAATGGGGTTTTAAGCTGGCAAAATTTACCATACGTTGACCAAGCTGGAGAAAAAGGAGATAGAGGGCCCACTGGAATAAGAGGCGACGTATATGCGACTCAAGCTATAAGCCTAGAAACAACAATTCCTTTTCCGGGCGATTCAATAACGGTTCAAGTACCTTCCGGTTTATCTTATACCGCCTCTCAAAGAATAATTGTTTCCCATAATGCTTTAAATTATTTCATTGCAGATGTTGCCTCTGTAGTGCATTACTCTAATATCACACATTTAAATCTACATGTTCATAAAAGATTTGTTGATGATTTAGAAAATTCACCTTATGTAAGCGACTCTTATTCTCAATGGGGAGTTAATCTTTATTCTGTTAATGCTATTGGAGTAACAGGCATAACTGGGCCCGCGGGAGCAACGGGACCGATTGGACCCACTGGCGAAGTAGGAATAACTGGACCCACTGGAGATAAAGGCAATCCCGGCGTAGCTGGAGTTCAAGGGGTAACTGGAAGCGTAGGTCCCACTGGCCCAACAGGAATTACTGGTGCGGTTGGAGCTACTGGCGCAACGGGCCCAACGGGTGCAACAGGTGCGGATTCTACAGTCGCTGGACCTACTGGACCTACTGGCGCAACCGGAGACGCGGGTGCTGATTCAACTGTAGCTGGACCTACTGGACCGACGGGATCAGTTGGGCCTACTGGACCCACGGGAGCAACTGGCGCAGATTCAACTGTTGCCGGGCCTACTGGGCCTACTGGCGCAACTGGGGATCAAGGCGCAACGGGCGCACAAGGAACTCAGGGGGTTACTGGCCCTACTGGCCCAAACTATGGCCCCACAGGCGCCACAGGGCCAACTGGCGCAACAGGTACCTCTTCTGGTGGGGGAGGTATGTTCTCTTTTAAATTTGATTTTGATACTTCGAGCTCGCTTCCAACCACTAGTTTTAGCGGTAAAATAAGGAAAAGTACAGATTATAATTATGACTCTGAAAATTATACTTGTGACGGCGCATTTTCAGATTTAGGAACAGAAGGTAGCGGAGATCAATATATATATTTGAGTAGATATGATAAATTTGGCAACGATTTAGAAAATGTTTTTCAAACGTCTCGTGCTGGCGCGGGGACAACGTATTGGATGGATGCTTGGCTCAGAATACAAAGAGGAGATAGAATGATGATTTGGGATTTGTCGTCAAATTATAATAGTACTGGGTTGGATGCTGTAAATACAATAACTAAAATACTTGATAGTAACAACAATTGTATAGGATATAAATTTTGGGTTGGACAATGGGAGAGCAGTAGCCAAGTTTTTAACAGCACTATTACCGTTGTAATGGTAAAGAATACCGATTTTGATACAGCAGATACAAACTGCAATAGTAGTAGCTCTCCAGTTAGCAGTGGAGAAACTTTGACAGTTACTTATGAATTTAGAGAAAGTATTGGATCTTGGATTCCAAATATGTTACCAGATACGGACAGCAGTGAGAAGTATTTCTTAAAATATAATGAAGATGGAAGCGGTAGCTCATATGGTCCGAATATTAGCTGGGTTGAAGATACATCATAATTAATTTAGGAAACAAACAAATAGTGTAATATAATAAGAGGAATAAGGAAAAATGGCTTTTTTAAAGAAATTACAACTAAGCGAATCTGCTTTTGGTGAAGGAGTTAAGGTATGGTCTGTATCTAGGGAATTTCCGACGTTAATACATAAGGCCGATTGTCTAGAGCAAGATGTGCATGAGCTATGGTTGTGGGCATTTAATAAAAGCGATTCAATTAAGTCTTTAAGTTTTGAGGTATTCTCAGGAGCAGAAAAAATTTCTAATTATTCCATAGACGTTCCTTCTAGTAAAACTGGTGGTCATATCGTCATATGGCCGGGTCTGATACTAAGCAATAATGTTTCCGTAAAAGCTTACGCTTCTAGCTCTGATGATATTATAGTTTATGGTCATGTAAATGTTATTGATCAAACTAATTCATTTGCTGACCTTACTGGATTCGGAGAAAATACAAATGGAGAATCTGCTCATCCTTACTCCGCAATAGGCAGAAAACATGAAATAAAATATAGCGCTAATGGAGACACGATTGCTTGTGGCAATGGTTTTAATTTAGCGCTGAGGCCAAATGGGTCTGTATTTTCTTGGGGCGGAGCCAATCTTGTAAAAGAGTTATTGAATCCAGTGAGCCATATTCCTTGGAGCGGTAATGTAGACGTATATGTAGCTTCTACTGATACCATCGTTGCTAGCAATGGTATACCCCCTCATGATACCCCTTATAAAAGCCCAACAGCAACAAATCCCGGCAACAATCCAAACAAAGCTTCAGAGCAGAGCCATTATTTTCTGATACCTAAAACTCCAATTGTAACAGGCACTCACAATATAGCTATTCCAAGAGGTGACATAGGCATCGCCCTAAATGGAATTCCATTTGATATAAGATCTGCGGAAGTATGGTCCGGCATGAATCAATGGGAGCAGGTTGCTGGACCGGGAGACCTAGGGGTAGATTCTTGTGGAGGACACGTACAACCAAATGGTAAATATCATTATCATATAAATCCCACTTGTTTGTATGATATGGATTCAGGGGAACATTCTCCAATAATAGGATATGCTTTTGATGGGTTGCCGATATATGGCCCATATGGTTATACAAATACCGGAGTTACGGGGAGCGTATCTTTGATGACGAGTAGTTATAGACTTAAAGCTGGGAATAGACCATCTGGTTCTGGAGTGGGACCGGGGGGCGCTTATGATGGAACTTATAGTGCGGATTACGAATTTGTAGAAGGACATGGAATTTTAGACAGATGTAACGCTAGATTTGCTGTGACACCTGAACATTCTTCTGGATCGTGGCATTATCACGCCACAGTTGATACAAGTGGAACGGCTGTATATCCATATATAGTTGGTCCTAATTTTAGAGGCACACCATTGCAATGCAACTGGAACGGTGGATGCAAAAATACAGTAGCTTTTCCTCCAAGAAATATAAAAAATTTAACCAAAATTAGAGTGGGGACAAATCACGCTTTAGGATTAGATAAAAATGGCAAAGTAATTGCTTGGGGCGATAACACTTACGGACAGTGTAACGTTCATTCAAATTTAAGTAATGGTGCGACAGATATTTCTGCGGGAAAAAATCATTCGCTAGCGGTGCAAGCTGGACAAGTTATAGCTTGGGGAGATAATGAATTTGGACAGACTTCTTCTTCGCCCGCTTTAAGATATGTAGAAAGTTTGCAAATTACTAATTCTGGACAAGACTACTCCTTACCTCCAGTAGTTTCAATAACAGCGGGTGGCGTAGGTGCTAGTGGTGCTCAGGCCGAATCTGTTTTGGCTGGTAGGGGCGTATTGAGTATATCGTTAGTTAGTGGGGGAGCAAATTATACAGAAGCTCCCAACGTAGTGTTTTCTGGGGGCGGCGGATCTGGCGCAGCAGCTACAGCCACACTAACAAGTTTTTCAGAAAATCCGGCTTATGGTTACGTTTCTTCAATAACCATTACGAATAGTGGAGATGGATACACATCTGTACCAACAATTTCATTTGAAGACACTAGCAATGCGTGTACTGGATACGGAATTTGCGGAACGGGAGCTCATGCAGTAACATATTTACAAAAAGCGCAAGTTTCTGGATTTATTATGACTAATCAGGGCGCTGGATATTATGAATCTCCCGTGGTTACAATAACTAATGCAAATGAAGACACTGCAGGAAGTGGGGCAGTAGCAACTGGAGTTTTAGGCGGCCCAAGATCTGGTATTTCTTATCCTGTACAAATTAATGGTCAAGCTATTTCAGATGTAGTTTCTGTGTCGGCCGGTGAAGGTCACAGTTTAAGTATCGACGAGTCAGGTGTAGTTGTTGCATGGGGAAATAATTCTTCATCTCAATCTTCGGTGCCAGCTATAAATACATCTCAAGAAAAGTGGACAAGCGTCGTAGCTGGTGGAAATCATTCTCTGGGTACAATATACAACTCTACTGAAAATTTAAATTATATTCGAGCTTGGGGTTCTAATGTAAATGGTCAAACCGCAGTGCCTTCATATGCTACTTTATCAAATTCTTTATGGAAAAATAAAAATTTAAGTATAAGCGCGGGAGAGAATCACAGCTTAATTTTAAATCCCGATGGAAGTGTAACTGGATTCGGTATAAATACCAATGGTCAATTACCCACTGGCCTAACTAATGTTAGCTCTGTGGTTTCTGGACCGACTTCTAACCACTCTTTTTCAACAATTAATGAAGTATACAAAAAGGAACCTCTTTCTAGTTCTAATTCGGGATGCGGAATTTCTGTCGGAACAAAGATTTACTCAAATGCGCCATGCGTAGACAAAACTCATATACATAGAGCTAGTAACGTAGACGGGATTGAAGAGCTTTGGATGTGGGCTTATAATGGTAAAAATAGTCAAGTTGATTTAGAAATATATTTAGAACCAAAAGAAACGTCTTCCCTTTCTAGCGTAGAAATTTTAAATGGTGGATCTGGTTATAGGCAAGAACCAGAAATGACCGTTAGCGGTGGAGGGGGAGCCGGAGCAATATTAACGGCTCAGTGGGATAATGATGTGCCCGGAGAAGCTGAGCGTGGCTACGTGAGTCAAATAAATATATCTAATCCCGGATCTGGTTATAAATATCCACCCGCCATATTAATTAGCGGAGGTTCGGAGACCTCTTCAGAAATTACTAAGACTGCAACGTTTAAATCTTATATTGAAACGGGTAACAAAATATCATACAAGTTGCCGCCTAAAGCTTCTGGATTATATATGTTGGTAGGAGGACTTAAATTAGAAAATTCATTTAACGTCAGAGCTTCAATGAAAGACTCTTTTGGCAACCTACTTTCTGGAGATGAATCAGTACAAATTTATGGACATATTATAAGACAAGATGTTGGTCCAGAATCAAATATAACTTATGGTGATAATCCATACTTAACAACTGCAAATGCTGTTTGTCCACCAATTACTAGATTAACTAGTAACGCAGTTTCTGGAGCTAGCTCTTTGTCTGTATCGAACACCTTAGGATTTTATAACTCCCAACAAATAGTTATCGATCCTTATTTAAGTAATGAAGAAAATATAACTATTACTGGAGTTTCATCTTTATTAGTCTCCGGACTCGTTAAGGATCATTCCGTAGGCGCATGGATAGTAGATAAGCAGTTCTATGACCAAGGCTCAGTATCATCTGGAGGTAGCGGCGGTAGCAACGGCGGTAGCAGCGGCGGTGGATCAGCGACAACCACTACGACAACATATGGCCCCGGAGGGGGTGATCCCGGGATGAGTTAAATAATTTGATAATTGAGCCATTATTTTTCGTATTATAATATATGAAAATTTTTGTGCAAATCGCATCATATCGTGATCCCGAGTTAATCCCCACAATAGAGGACTGTTTAAATAAAGCTAAAAATCCGGAAAATTTAACTTTTGGAATTTGCTGGCAACGCGACGAAACAGAAAATCTTTCTAAGTATCAAGGCGATTCCAGATTCCGCATTTTAGAACACGACTGGAAAGAAAGCAAGGGGCTCTGCTGGGCTAGATCATTGATTCAAAAATTATGGAGGGGTGAAGACTATACATTACAGCTAGATTCTCATCATAGATTTGCGCAAGATTGGGATGAAAAATTAATAAATATGATGAAGTTAACTGGTAGTGAAAAACCGATTATAACTTCTTATGCAGCCATATATGAACCTGATAACGATGAAAACATAAATTATAATTGTGTTCCATTTAAAATGATTCCAGAGAGGTTTACCGAGCAAGGAACAATCCTCTTTAGGCCTTGGCATATTCAGGGTAATGAAAAATTAGATAAACCCATACCAGCTAGATTTGTTTCGGGTCATTTTTATTTTACTTTAGGAGTTCACTGCCACGAATACAAATATGATCCAAATCTATATTTCGCAGGAGATGAAATAAGTTTATCAATTAGATCTTATACATTAGGTTATGACCTTTTTCACCCACATGAAACAGTGGTATGGCACGAGTATACAAGAAAGGGTAGAGTCAAACACTGGGACGATCATATTACAAAGAAAAAGGAATCTGGAGAAATAAAAAAGACTTGGGGTGAAAGAGATTTAATAAGTAAAAAAAGATTGAGAACCATGCTTAAAGAAGAGGAGAGCGATATAGATTTGGGACAATATGGCTTAGGAAAAAAGAGGACCCATCATGATTACGAGCTATATACAGGTATAGATTTTAGAAATAGAGTCATCCACAAGAGAGCCCTAGAGGGAGAAGATCCGAAAATCGTATCGGAGGAAGAATGGTTGAGAAACACTTTGGAAATTATCACACACAAAGAACGCGCTGAAGAGTACGTTATTAAGGCTGAGTGGGAGCCAGAGGACATGCCTGAAGATAATTATAAGTTTTGGTATTTCGGGGTAGAAGATGACAAAGAACAAATACTATTTAGAAAAGACTTTACTCCGGAATCAGACCCTCTCATATTAAGAAGAAAACTTAATTCATTTACTACCATTATTTCTTCTTCCAAGAAACCGATAAAGTGGGTTTTGTGGGGCTATAGCAACAACGTAGAAGGTGGCTGGTCTAAGAGAATTGAAAAATATATTTAATGAAAAATATTGCCATTCTATTTATTGGATTGGGTAAATATTCTTTATTTTATGATAGGTTTTATAAATCAATACAAAAGAATTTTTTACCAAGTCACAGGAAACACTATTTCATATTTAGTGATGAATCTTTTACGCAATTAAAACAAGAAGAAACATTTACGCTTACTGATTCTTATGATGAGCCTAGAGATATCAAGCTTCATAAATTTCATTTTATAAAGTCTGCATGGGATCAAATAAAAAGCTATGATTACATTTTTTACTTTGATGCTGATAATATAGTTCGCAGCAAGATACAGCTAGAAGACATAATTCATGATGATAAACCTTTAGTCGGAGTAGTTCACCCGTGGGGATCAATAAGGGAATCTAAGGGTAAATTTGAATCCGATCCAAATTCTGGAGCTTTTATAGAAGAAGATAAAATAACTATACCTTATCATCAAAGTTGTTTTTGGGGAGGGAAACCAAAGGAAATTGAAAATATGGTTTTCTCATGCTATGAAACCTTAGATAAAGATATAAAAAGCGGTCATAAAAATGAGAACAGCATTTGTGATGAAGTTCATGTAAATAAATATTTTGCACTTAATTCCGAAAAACTACATTCACTAAATGGAGATTACGCTAATCCAGCTGAAGCTTATCAATCAGAAAGAAGACTAAAGAAAAAAGCGTTTGGGAACAATATATTAATATCTCACGATAACGCTAATCAAACATATAAGCACTCTTTAGGAATGCTAGAAGAGCAAGAGAAAAAACAAAACAATTTTTCATTTGCGGGCTGGTCTCAGGTTAAGGATAATACCAAGGCTACATTTGAAATGTTAAAAATGTTTAAGGCTGCAAATCCTAATGCGCACGTGCATATAACAAATAGTGGAGAAAGAGATTATTCGAAGATAGCTGAAGCATTTAACTGCTCTATAAACAACGACACTTCTATAAAGGGTTGGGAGTCGGGAAATAGAATAGTAAAATACAATATTTGGGATTGGTTACAGAATCTAAAAGAAGTTTGTTCTTTATATTTGGCTCCCTTTGATTGGATAGTTATTCTTGAAGATGATGTAGAATCTTTTTTGCCACCAGTTAAAGCCCCAGATGATCTGGCTTTAGCTGGCCCAAATGGTCCCGGATTCCCTAAGGAAGTATATAATTTAGCTAAGAAAAAATTCCCAGACAAAGAGCTTTCTAAAAAATATACAGGCTGCGGTGGATCTATTTTTAATCGTCAAGCCTTTCTTGATGCAATGAAGAATGTAAATAAAAAAGATTGGGATTCTTATTGCGAAGCTTATGATGGGCTAGAAAAATACGCAGATCTTTCCTTATCTTTTATATTCATTAATGCGGGTATGCCTATCGGCCAATGGGATGAATTTTGTGGGTGGACAGATCATTTTAAACAGAATAAAGCTTTTGCACATGGCAATAAACAATACTACGGCTTAGATCTATTAGAGCAAGATTATGAATACTTAGAATATCTTAATTATAGTCAAATTTTTATAAATAAATATGCCCACACAAAAAATGAACATTCGTCATTTCTACCTATCGAAGACCCAATTAAAGTTGAGGGTCATTCTTTTTTGAAATATTTGATAAATGAAACTGGAACCTGTATAGACGTAGGCTGTAGAGACTTTAACTTTTCAAAAGAGGTAAGTCGGTTATGTTCACGAGTTATTGCTGTGGACCCCGGCCAAAACATAGAGAAGCCAGAAATTAATAATATTATATTTTTAAATCAATCTCTTACTTCTTCTGATGCTTCTTATTCTTATCTTGTTCAATATGGTAGACTTTCTAATTATTATACAAGCTTTGAAAATGTAGGCGGAGACTGTGTGAAGGTCGCAAATATAAGCCTAGAAGGCTTGATGAAGACTTTCCAGCTAGAATCCGTAGACTTGATAAAGATAGACTCTAATGGTTCGGAATACGGCCTACTCTATTGGCTTGCAGAAAACCCCGTCGTGAGCCAAATATCGGTTTCTTTTAATGACGATTTGGGAAGAAATCCATACCCTAATCCAGAGGCTTATTATCATGGATTATTTAATAAATTACAACATAGCTACCATATAGTTAAACATGCGCCAAATCACATAGGAAATGATAAGGTAAATTATAGAGACTCTTTATTTGTAAGAAAATAAATTTTAAAAAAATTCGTCAAAGACATAATGAGTGGAAATAGAATATGTTTAAATATGATAGTTAAAGACGAGTCTGCTATCATTGAAAAGTGTCTGCGTTCTGTTGCTCCCTATTTAGACTACTACGTTATATGTGATACTGGCTCAACGGATGATACAAAAGATAAAATTCTTTCCGTAATGGATGAGTACAGAATCAATGGCGAAATTCATGATATTGAATTCAGAAATTTTGAGTACGCTAGAAATAAAGCGTTAGAGTTAGCCAAAGCTTCAAGTGGGGTTTTTAATTACATTCTATTTGATGACGCAGATATGATCTTAGAAGTCGAAGATGAGAACTGGAAAGACAACTTAAGTCATGACTGTTATCAAGTGGCTCAATATAATCAAATGTTTTATTACAATGTAAGGCTTGTGAAAAAAACTTCTACCTCTAAATACAGGGGGGTAACACACGAATATTTAGATTGTTCAGGCAGCAAGGAAACAATAAATCCAAAGGCTTTAAGGTATCACGATCTAGCATGTGGATCCAGCAGAAAAGAAAAATTCGAAAGGGACGCCCGGTTACTTTTAGAAGGTATAGAAAAAGAGCCGGATCAAGATTTAGTAACAAGATATTATTTTTATCTTGGACAAACTTATTTTGACATGGGAGACATAAGGAACGGTATCAAATATTACGAACAGAGGGTTAATAGGGGCGGTTGGCGAGAAGAGGTATATTATTCTATGTATAAAATAGGAATGGGATATAAACTTTTAGGAGATGAGAGTTCAATGCTTCATTCATTTATAAAAGCTTATAACTATTATCCAGTTAGGGCTGAACCTATTTATGAATTATCCTCTTATTATAGAGAAAGGGGAGACTACCATTCAGGATATTTATTTGCTAGATCTGCATGTATGACCAATTTCCCTGAAGAAGATAAACTTTTTGTGGGTAAAGATATATATGATTTCAAGAGGTGGGATGAATTATCTATATGCTCGTATTGGGTTGGAAGCTATGAGGAATCGAGAGATATAGCGAAGGGTCTATTAGGTAACAATAAAGTTCCAAGTGAAGAAATAAAAAGAGTGCAAGATAATCTAAAGTTTGCTGAAGAAAAATGCAAGATATAATTTCAATATTAAAAAAAGAATCTTTACTTAATAAGCATAAAAATTTTAAGATTAAAGAGGTTGAAAGCGATAATTGCGCTGTAATTATTGAGCCTAGGCAACACGAAATGCTCGAGCCCGTGATAAGAAATGTAATGAGGTCTTTGATGCACGACCATGGGAATTTTAAGGTTCAAACTTGGAATTTACATGTATTTTGCGGAGATAAAAATCACGAATACATTAAAGAGCTTTTCCCGGATTGGCAATTTAAAATAACAAATCTAGGCGTTAGTGATTTAGATAAAAACGCGTATAGCGAACTACTTAAGTCGAAAGAGTTTTGGGATAAGATCGATCAAGAAAACGTATTGATTTTTCAAACGGACTCTTTTACTTTAAATGGTTTTGATATAAACAATTATACGGATTTTTCATTTATAGGTTCGCCTTATAATTGGGACCCAGAATGGAAAGCTTATGGAGAAAGGCGAGATAAACTAACTCCTCCCGAATGCGTTAGTAATATAAACGGGGGATTTAGCTTCAGAAAAAAAAGTTCTATGCTAGACTGTATAGAAAATGTTTCAACAGAAGATATTATAAAGTGGAGAGAAGATCACGGGAGTCACACGACTTATTTTAAAATTCCAAATCCTTGGATGTCTGAGCTTCCGGAGGATGTTTATTTTCATAACGCTTTGTCAATGTTGAAGTATAAATTACCCACGCATGAAGAATGCGCTAATTTTTGCCACCAACATTCTTACAACGAAGAGACGGAAAAATGTAGAGCTATTCATGGATACGATAAATATTGCGCGGGAGATGAAGAGCTAAAGCTTTGTAGAAGACATCAATCTGATAAGCCTATAGCTTTTATATATGCGGGTTATGCGCATGAGAAGTTTAATGGTGCAGATTATTCCGGCAAAAGGGGAGTGAGGGGAAGTGAAATTGGTTTAATAAATTTAGCAGAAAATTTAACATCTAGATTCGATGTGTATGTTGCTGGTGGCGGCATATTAGAAGGATCGCATAAAAATGTAACTTATTTTGGAGAAGAAAAGATAGACATATTTTTGAAGAATGCTAGGGTAGACACGCTTATTATAAATAGATACATACATTATTTTTTAGAACACAAGGTTCAAGCTAGAACAAAATATGTTTGGGTGCAAGACGTCGGTTTAATCGCCAACTTTAAGGGAAACCCTTTGCCTCATGATGGGGGAGCAGTTATTAATAATTGTCTAGATAAAATAACTGGATTTGTATGTTTGAGCGATCCTCATATAGAATTATTTAAAGAGATATATGATATTCCAAATGATAAAATATATAAGATAGGAAATGGACTAATAAACTCCCAACACTTTAGAAAAAATATAGATAAAATTTCTAATAGATTTGTATACAATTCTTTACCCGAAAGAGGTTTAGATATTTTGTTAAATTGGTTTCCGGATATAAAACGAGAATTACCTGATGCAGAGTTGCATGTATTTACTGATTTAGATATAACTAATTCGGAACATACTCCAGAAGAATATAAGAGGAAAATGGATGATATTGATGGAGTTATATTTCGTGGAAAAGTATCAAACGAAGTTATGTTGGACGAGTTCATGATAGCTGACGTTTGGCTATATCCCAATATATTTTTTGAGACCTTTTGTACAAGCGCATTAGAAGCTCAGGCTGCAGGATGTTTAGTGGTTACTAGGGAGTATGGGGCTCTAAAAGAGGTCGTTTCTGACCGAGGGATAATGATCGATGGAGACCCCTACTCTGAAGAGTTCAAGCAGAAGGCTTTAATTGAATTATTCGATGCACTGAAAAATCCAGAAAAGAAACAAAATCTTCAAAAAAGAGCTAAAGAATGGGCGTTACAAAAAACTTGGGGAAATCGTTCTTTAGAGTGGGTTGATTTACTTCAGAAATAATTCTCATAAGTTGATTTTAACTGTAATATAATGTGTATATTGCATTAAAAGACCATGAAAGTTGTTGATATAGCTGACGAAATCTATAGAGATTATGAGTATCCAAAAGAAATTGATATTCCATATATAGCATATTGGGTGCGTGCTAATCTCGGGTCTTTAAATAATCATCTTCAAACTAGTTATATTTATGATCAATCTACCCTAGAGATATTCGATGAAGATACCCAAGCAGAGATAGGGGAAAATGAAAAAGCTATACTCAAACAATTATTTTTAATATATTTTTGTGAGAAAAAGACTCGTGAGACTCTTGAGTCTACTGAAAAAGATAGTATTGTATCTGTTTCTGATGAACGTTCTAGCTTAACGAGGATAGATAAAAACGCAGTAGCCAAAAACTGGATAAATACTAAAGAGCAAGCTTCAAAAGAAATAACTAGGTTAGTAACTAGTTATAAATCAAGAGGCTCTACAGTTTTGTCACCCTTGACAATAGTAAAAGAAGGTTCGGCAAATGCTGTAATTGATTATGGACCAAAAGGAGTAACTGGACCAACCGGCCCAAAGGGGCCAGCGGGAGCAAGAGGGATACAGGGAGTTACTGGGCCGACTTTTTATGGAGGACCTACGGGCGCTAAGGGAGACAGGGGTTGGCCCGGCTCTACTGGAGAAAGAGGTCCTACGGGGCCAACGGGAGCAGCTGGTCAAAGCATCGTGGGTCCAACAGGGCAAAAAGGCGATAAGGGAGATAAAGGTAATAGGGGAGATGTAGGTCCAGAAGGCGGTGTTGGGCCGCAGGGTTCTACGGGAGCTACTGGAGTAACTGGTCCTACCGGAGCAATAGGTTCAGATGGACCCAGAGGATTTCAAGGAAGAACAGGTC
>Ga0114933_10000914_pt1 | contig 34487 bp, 30 predicted proteins | sample 4SBtaG_FD_89691 | JGI IMG/M metagenome (GOLD analysis project Ga0114933, IMG submission 89691) | Deep subsurface microbial communities from Kolumbo volcano to uncover new lineages of life (NeLLi) - 4SBTROV12_W25 metaG | ecosystem: Environmental > Aquatic > Marine > Volcanic | place: Kolumbo... | reverse complement strand
GGGCCCGGCGGCGACGGCGGAGACGGCGGCGACGGTGGTGATGGCGGCGGCCCAGGCGGCGGCCCCGACACCGGCGGAGCTCCAGGCGGCGACGGCGGCGGTCCGGGCGGGGGCGACGGCGGCGACGGTGGCGGCGACGGTGGCGGCCCCGGTGGCTCGACCGACACCGCGCTCGCGGGGCTCTACCACTTCGGTGCGGCCGAGGTCGATCCCGGGCGAAGCCTGACCGGCTACGCGGCCTTCCAGGCCTACGGCTGGCTGAACAGCAAGACCCGGTGCATCTGGCTGGCCGAGTGGACCTCGGTGAGCGCCACCAACAGCTGCTCGTCGTGCGAGTTCGCCTTCGAGGTCACCTACGCCGAGCCCACCGAGTACGACGGCTCGAACTGCAGCGACATCGATCTCTCCGGCCTCGCGGGCTGGGAGACGGGCGTTGGCTACGCAGAGACCACGTACAACTACTGGGGTGGCGTCTACGGTACCGGCGACTTCATGTACCTGGACGACTACGGCACCTGGAGCTACAGCTACCCAGGCTACGCCACGTACTACCCGAGCGGCGGCACCTACTACAACTTCTACTGGTTCGAGTACTGGGGCAGCTACTACTACTACCTGTAGGAGCCCCCATGTGGTGGCTGCTCGTCGGCTGTGACCTCTACAACCTGCCCGAACGTACGCCGAGTACGGACACGGGCGGGGGCATCGTCGTGGGAGACCGGGACACCTCGACCGACGACACCGGAGATGCCCAGAGCGGTGACGGCGGTGACGGCGGTGACGGCGGTGACGGCGGCGACGGGGGCGACGGCGGCTCGCCAGGCGGCGACGGCGACGGCGGCACGCCAGGCGGCGACGGCGGCGACGGCGGCAACCAGGACACGGCCTACCTGACCTGGTGGTGGAGCGGCGCCGCCTACATGACCACGTCGAGCTTCGACGGCTACAGCTGGCTCGGGCTGTATGGAAGCGCCAGCGACGACCTGTTGTGTGAGCTGCGCTTCTCGACCACCAGCGCCAGCCCTGCGTCGGGTTGCGCCGCCTGCGACTACGCCTTCGACATCACGTGGGCCGACACCAAGGAAAAGGTCGGCGACTGTGCCCGCTTCGACCTCGACCCGTCCACCGACATGGACTTCGGCCTCGGCTTCGAGTCCGGCCTCGCCGACAACTACTGGGGCGACGGCGACGGCGTGCTCTGGTACACCTACGACGGCACCTGGTACGCCAGCTACTACGGCATCCCGTACTTCACCGAGAAGGGACGCGTCGACCTGTTCCAGTGGCTCGAGTACTGGGGCTGGTCCTACTACTACCAGTGAGCGCGGCGCAGTGGAGGGACTGGCCCGCTCGACGTCAACCAGCGCGGGCCCTGGGTGCCGTGGTGCTGCTCGCCGCCACGGTCGCGGCGGTGGCGCTGGTGGATCGCTGGCTGGCGGCACTGGGCGCTGCCGTGCTCCTGATGGCGACGGGGGAGGTGCTCCTGCCCACCCGCTACGCGATCGACGCCGACGGCGTGCGGCTGCAGGGGCTCGTGCGCGCACGCCGCCTGCGCTGGGTGCAGCTCGCCGGTTGGCGCCGGGCAGGTGACGGCATCCAGCTCCTCGGCGCCGGACGGCACCCGCTGCTGCGCCGGCGACGCAGCGTGGTGCTCCGCGCCGCGCCCCAGGCGATCGGTCCGCTGCTGGAGCAACACCTCGGGCCCGCGCGTTAGCCGGAGCCCGTGCCCTCGCCCCAGCCGAGCGCGGCCCAGGCCGCCGCCGTGGACCGCATCGCCCGCTTCGTCGTAAGGTTCGGCGTCGCGCTTCCGGCGCTGATGGCACTCGAATCCTTGCGCCCGCTGTCCTACGTGGGGAGCCAGTTCATGCACCTCCTCACCCCCTCGATCGCGGCGTTCCTGACGCCAGCCGACTGGGAAGCCCTCGCCGAGCTGCTCGAGGACCGGCAGGGACTCGACGTGCTGCTCGACCGCATCGAAACGCTCGACCAGGAGGCCCGGCGTGGCTGAGCTCAAGAGCGTCCTCGCCACGGACTGTGGCTCGACGACCACCAAGGCCATCCTGCTGGAGAAGACCGCCGACGGGTGGCGCCAGACCTGGCGCGGCGAAGCCCCGACCACCGTGGAAGCGCCCTTCGAGGACGTGACGCGCGGTGTGCTCAACGCCGCCTCGGAGATCGCCGAGCTGAGCGGGCGGAAGCTCGTCCGCGACGACGGCACCGGCATCGAGACACCCGACGTCGGTGGCCAGGGCGTCGACATGTACATCTCGACCAGCTCCGCGGGCGGCGGCTTGCAGCTGGTGGTCGGCGGGGTCGTCCGCTCGATGACCGCCGAGAGCGCGATGCGCGCCGCCCTGGGCGCGGGGGCCATCGTGATGGACACCTTCGCGACGAACGACAAGCGCCCCGCCCACGAACAGATCGAGCGCATCCGCCAGCTCCGCCCCGACATGATCCTGCTGGCCGGCGGCATCGACGGCGGTACGAAGAAGCACGTGGTGGCCCTGGCCGAGCGGATCAAGGCCGCCCGTCCGCGCACCCGGCTCGGAGGCGGCTTCAACCTGCCCATCATCTACGGCGGCAACGTGGACGTGCGCGACACCGTCGAAGAGCTCCTGCACGGCATCTGCGATCTGAAGGTGGTCGACAACGTGCGACCGCAGATGGAGCGCGAGAACCTCGGCCCGGCCCGCGACAAGATCCATGACCTGTTCATGGAGCACGTGATGGCGCAGGCTCCGGGGTACGACAGGCTCATGGACTGGGCCGACGTCCCCATCGTGCCCACCCCCGGCGCGGTCGGCTTCATCATGCAGACCATCGCCAGCACGCGCGGGATCAACGTCCTCGGTGTCGACATCGGAGGCGCCACGACCGACGTCTTCAGCGTCTTCGACGGACACTTCAACCGCACGGTGAGCGCCAACCTCGGCATGAGCTACTCCGTGTCGAACGTGCTCGCGGAGGCTGGGCTCGACGCCATCTTGCGCTGGGTTCCCTTCGACATCGACGAGAAGGGCCTGCGCAACCGCATCGGCAACAAGATGATCCGGCCGACCACCATCCCCCAGACCCTGGAGGAGCTCAAGATCGAGCAGGCCATCGCGCGCGAGGCCCTCCGGCTCGCCTTCGTGCAGCACCGTGAGTTCGCCGTCGGCCTCAAGGGCGTGCAGAAGCAGCGCACCATCGCCGATGCCTTCCGCCAGGTCGGCGACGACAGCCTGGTTCAGATGATGAGCCTCGACCTGGTCGTCGGCTCGGGCGGCGTGCTCTCCCACGCACCGCGACGCGTGCAGTCCATGCGCATGATGATCGACGCCTTCGCGCCCGAGGGTGTGACGGAGCTGGCGGTCGACAGCATCTTCATGATGCCGCACCTCGGCGTGCTCTCCACGGTCGACAAGGAAGCCGCCCTCGAGGTCTTCGATCGCGACTGCATCATCTACCTGGGCACGTGCATCGCTCCTGCCGGCGAAATGACCCAGGGCCAGCCGGCTCTGAAGGTGGAGGGCCCGGGCATCGACTGGACGCTCTCGGCCGGGGAGCTCAAGCTCCACCCGCTCACCCGCGACGAAGCGCTCACGCTCACGCTCACGCCGCTCCAGAAGGAGCTCGACGTGGGGGCGGGTCCCGGCCGACCCCTGCAGCGCACGGTGCGAGGCGGTGTCGCGGGGCTCGTCGTCGACACCCGAGGCCGCCCCATCGTCGTCCCCATGGCGCCCGACGAACGCGTGCCCCTTGTCGAGCGGTGGGTCGCCGCCCTGGGCGAATACGACCACGGCGTCGATGGGGAGGTGCCCTGATGGCGGCCATCTTCTCCCCAGGTCTGAAGGTCACCGACCAGACCATCGTGCAGAAGGACCGCCGCCTCCCCCTCGAGGGCACCGTGGAGGTCGAGGTCGGCCAGCTCGTCACCGCCGACACCGTGGTCGCACGCACGCAGCTGCCCGGAAAGGTGTTCCCGGTGAACGTGGCCAACCAGCTCGGCGTCGACGCGGGCAGGCTCACCGAGTTCATGCGGAAGGGTCCAGGCGACGCTGTCGAGCTCGATGAGGTGGTGGCGGAGACCGGCGGGTTCTTCGGCTTCTTCAAGAGCGACGCGCGGGCCGTGGTGGCGGGCACCATCGAGTCGGTGTCGACCGTCACCGGCCAGGTCATCTACCAGGCCCATCCCGTGCCGGTGGAGATCGACGCCTACATCAACGGACGCGTGGTCGAGGTGCACGAGAGCGAAGGCTGCGTCGTGCAGGCCGAGGCCACCCTGGTGCAGGGCATCTTCGGCCTTGGCGGAGAGGTCAAGGCCGAGCTCGCCATGGCGGTGCAGCGCCCGACCGAGGTGCTCACGCCGGCCCACATCCTGGACGAGCACGCGGGTCGGATCGTCGTCGGCGGTGCCTACGTGACCCTGGCCACCTTCCGTCGCGCCCTGGAGGTCGGCGTGGTCGGGTTGGTCACCGGCGGCTTCGACTACGACGAGATCAAGGAGCTCCTGGGCTACGAGGTCGGGGTGGCCATCACGGGCGGCGAGAAGCTCGGGCTCACCCTGGTCGTGACCGAGGGCTTCGGCGAGATCCAGATGGCCCCGGCCACCTTCGAGCTCCTCCAGAAGCACGCCGGACGAGCCGCCAGCATCAACGGCGCCACCCAGATCCGCGCAGGGGTCATCCGCCCGGAGGTCGTGGTGACCCACGACGACGTGGAGGCGCCCGACGAGGTGTGGGAGGCGCCCGAGCCGACGGGTGTCACCGTGGGCGACCCGGTCCGCGGCATCCGAGCACCCTTCTTCGGCCGCCTCGGCACCATCGCCAGCCTGCCCGTGGAGCCGGTGGTCCTCGCCAGCGGCTCCAAGGCCCGGGTGATGGAGGTGCAGTTCGAGGACGGTGAACGCGCCATGCTCCCCCGCGCCAACGTGGAGGTCATCGAGCGATGATCCTCGCCAACCTCTTCCTCACGGCCGCGCTGGCTGCCCCACCGGGCGACTTCACGGTCACGTCCCCACCGCACTCCGACGGCTTGAACCTCCAGCTCTCCTGGACCGACCCTGGCGGCACGGGCTTCGCCGTGCTCCGAAAGGATGCACAGGGGACCTACCAGCTCTCGTCGATCCTGCCGGCGGGATCCGAGAGCTACAACGACAAGGTCACCACCGACCCGCGGAAGGACCCGCCCCGCGAGAGCTACACCTACCGGGTCGCCACCCTGGACGCAGACTCCGCGCTGCCGCCCCTTGCCGACGACGACGACGACGCGGCCGCCGCCAACCAGGCGCGCTACGTCGCGGAGCTCTTCGACCGGAGCGCAAACCTCTCGCCGGAGGTGACGGCTTCCCCAGTAGCGAGCTGGCTCAACACCAGCCCCGGTCACCTGCTGCTCCTGCTGCTCATCGCGTCGGTCGGCGGCCTGATCTACTGGTTCACGGACCAGGCGCGGAAGGGCTCCGAGATCTTCATCCGCCGCATCCCGGGCATCGACGCCATTGAGGAGGGCATCGGTCGCGCCACCGAGATGGGCAAGCCCGTGCTCTACGTGCCGGGCATCGACGAGCTCCAGGACATCCAGACCATCGCCTCGATGCTGATCCTCGGGCAGGTCGCCAAGACCGTGGCCGAGTACCAGTCCGAGATCATCGTGAGCTGCTGCATCCCGATCGTGCGCGAGGTCGCCGACGAGGTGGTGAAGGCGGGCTTCTACCAGGCCGGCCACCCGGACGCCTACCACCCGGGCAACACCCGCTTCATCTCGAGCGAGCAGTTCGCCTTCTGCGCCGGCACCAACGGCATCATGCTGCGGGAGAAGCCGGCCACGAACATCTACCTGGGCCGCTTCTTCGCCGAGAGCCTGATCCTGGCCGAGACCGGCTACATCAACCGCTCCATCCAGATCGCCGGCACGGCGGAGGCCACCCAGCTGCCCTTCTTCGTCGCGGCCTGCGACTACACGCTCATCGGCGAGGAGCTCTTCGCCGTGAGCGCCTACCTCTCACGCGACCCGCGCCTGGTCAGCTCGCTGAAGGCGAGCGACTACGTGAAGGTCTTCTGCGTCGCCTGCGTGCTGCTCGGCACCGCGCTGGCGTCGATCGGGAATCCGATCATGATCGACCTCTTCACCATCGGGGAGTGACGTGAAGCGCACCGTCCCGTTGGTGGTCACCTTCCTCGTCGGCATGTTCATGATCGGCGAGTTCTTCATCCCCCACCACCTCTACCGGGTGTGGACGGCGGAGTTCCTCGTCTGGGGCCTCATCCTCGCCGCCGCCGCCTTCGTGCTGGGCCTGATCAACCTGATCCAGGTCAACCTGCCCAAGGTGCTGCGCAAGGAGCCCGACTGGGGCTACAAGCTGATCATGCTGCTCGCGCTGGCCGGCACCCTGGTCGCCGGCTTCGCAGGCGGCCAGGACCGGCAGACCCCGGGCACCGTGTACCAGTGGATCTTCGACTACGTGTTCGTGCCGCTGAACGCGACGATGTTCGCGCTCCTGGCCTTCTACATCGCCTCCGCGGCCTTCCGCGCCTTCCGAGCGCGCAACCTCGATGCCACGGTTCTCCTCGCCGCGGCCATCCTCGTGATGCTCGCCAGAGTGCCCATCGGTGAGAGCCTGCCGTTCATCGGCGACTACCTGCCCCGGTTGATGAACTGGATCATGGACGTGCCGAACATCGCCGCGCGACGCGCCATCTTCATCGGCGCAGCCCTCGGTGCGGTGGCCACGGGGCTGAGGGTCATCCTCGGGCTCGAACGCAGCCACCTGGGGGACTGACGGATGCTGGACCTCCTCATCAAGTTCCAGGACATGGACCGGCGCTGGGTCTTCCTCGGCATGGGCTTCGCCATCCTGCTGCCGATGCTGGCGAACATCACCTTCGGCTTTGAGGTCGACGAGCGCGTGCAGGCCCTCTACGACGAGGTCGAGGCGCTCCCAGCGGGCTCCACGGTGCTCCTGTCCGCGGACTTCGACCCCGCGAGTCGACCGGAGCTGGACCCCTTCTTCCGTGCGCACCTCCACCACCTCTTCCGGAAAGACGTCAAGGTGGTGATGGTCACGCTGTGGGAGTTCGCGCCCCCGCTGATCCTCCCCACGACCGAGGAGATCGCCGGGAAGCACGGCAAGGAGTACGGCACCGACTGGGCCTTCCTCGGCTACAAGCCCGGCAAGGAGCTCGCCATCAAGGCCATCGGCGAGAACATCCCCAAGACCTTCCCGAAGGACTCCCGCGGCAACGTCACCACCGCACTCCCTGTGATGCAGGGCATGAAGCAGGCGAAGGACTTCGCGATGCTGATGAGCGTGTCGGCGGGCTTTCCGGGCACACGGGAGTACGTGCTGCAGATCCAGGGGCAGTACAACCTGAAGATGGGGTCGAGCTGCACCGCAGTCAGCGCGCCCGACTACATCCCGTTCTACAAGGCGGGCCAGCTCTTCGGCCTGGCGGGCGGGATGCCCGGCAGCGCGCAGTACGAGAAGCTCGTGTTCCCCGACGGCCCCCCCACCAGCGGGCCCGCGAAGGGTGAGCGCTTGCTCGCCACCCAGGCCATCAACGTGCTGAACCTGGGCCACCTCTTCATCATCGCGCTCATCGTGCTGGGGAACATCGCCTTCTTCATCACCCGACGGATCGAGGACCAGGGATGACCGCGCTCACCACCATCGAGCTCGTGGGGTGCTGGATCTCGCTGGCGCTCACGATCTGCATCCTCTCGTTCCTCTACGAGGACAACCCGGTCTACAAGCTGGCGGAGCACCTCTTCCTCGGCGTGAGCATCGCGATCTCGGTGGTCGAGATCTACTACGGGGTGATGAAGCCCAACCTCATCGAGCCCTTGCTCGGCGGTGAGCTGTTGAGCCTGGTGCCGCTGGTCCTGGTCGTGATGCTCTTCTTCAAGCTCCATCGGAAGCTCAGCTACCTCGCCCGGGTGCCCATCGCCTTCATCGTGGCGGCCTACGCGGGGGTGAAGCTCACCGGCGAAGCCAACGCGAACCTGATGACCCAGGTGGCCCAGTCCATGCCGAACCTCTCCCAGCTCTGGGCCGACCACGGCATCTGGGACTGGTCGGCCGACGGCGCCGGCGTCTTCTCGGGGATTGCCTTGGTGCTCGGGCTGAGTGCGTGTCTGCTGCACTTCTACTTCTCGGCCCCCCACAAGAAGGCCATGAAGTACGTGAGCCGCTTCGGCATCCTCACGCTCATGCTCAGCTTCGGGGCGAGCTTCGGCTACACCGTGATGGGCCGCATCAGCCTGGCCATCGGTCGCGCCCAGGAGATGATGGGCCTCGACAAGGCCCCCGCGGTGGCCGAGCAGGTGCACCCCAAGACCGCCACGGTGCTCCTGACCATCGCCGTCATCGGCTTCCTCGTGGTGTGGAAGAAGCGCCAGAAGACCGCCTAGGCCTCAGCGTCCGAACACCATCCAGCTGTGCATCCGGATGGTGGCGCTGCCGGTGTAGTCCGCGCCCTCGAACCAGGCCTGGTAGGCCACCTCGGCCGGCTCGCCCGGCGTGACCAGGTGGGTGATGTCCACCACCTCGGTCTTGACCTCCTTGCCGGGGCACCAGTTCGAGCGTCCGTACCACCACGTGCCGTATTGGTTGGGCACGGTGCCATCGGAGACCTGCTCCATGCAGTCCCGCGCCCCCCCCGCTTCTTCGCTGTCGAAGTTGAAGGTCTCGCCGCCGATCGTGAACTCGTGGTCGATGTCGCAGAACTCGGCGCAGTTGCCGGGGTCGGCCATGCCGTGTCCACTCACCACCACCGCGAGGGACACCGACGTGGCATCGGCCGGCACATCGACCGTGACCGGGGGGTGGTTCTCGTTGTAGCTCTCGTTGATCGTGCCCCCGCTGTGCAGGTAGGCGACCTCGTCCGGCCGGGTGTCCTTGCCCTGATCCGAGAAGCGCAGCGACCCCTCGAGCTCGTAGGGGCCCGTGGTGTCGAAGCGGAAGGTCTGCTCGCCACCGTGGGCCACCAACGGGAGGTACGGGCTCACGTCGTACCACCACCGACCCTCGCGGTGGTAGGTCGTGATCCATCGACCGATCTCGGTGTCGCACGCGCAGGCCAGGTCGCCGTAGCCGGTGCCCTCGCTGTTGCAGGTGTAGCTGGCCTCGACCGTGGCGCCGCCCGGTTCGAAGCAGCTCCCGACCTGGGTGTCGGCGGCGATCGAGGCCTCGTAGCCTTCGCAGCTGTAGGTCACCGTCGGCTCCGCGGGCGCGGAGGTGTCTGTGGCTCCTTGCGTGTCGGCGCCGGCCGAGTCACCGACCGTGTCAGCGGCCGGCTGGCACTCCGCATCCTCCCGGCAGCTGTCCTTCCCCACCACGCCGTCGCTCGCACAGAGGCCCATCACTTCCGCCACGTAAGGCTGGCAAGTCTCCGAGCCGTAGGGGTTGCCGCCATCGAGTGGCATGTCGCACACGTAGAGGTACGCCATGTAGTCCCAGGCGGGGCAGTAGCCGTACTCCCCCTCCCCCTCGCAGCCCATGTACAGGTCCACCGTCATGGTGTCGTAGGTGGCCAGCTCGGACGCGTCGGGAAGCTGCACGGTGACGTCGAGGTTGCCGGCCACGCGCTCCCCTCTGAAGAGCGGCACCTCGGTGGCGCCCTCGGCGTCCATGGCGGCCTGGCGGTCGAACTCGAAGTTGTAGTAGCGCGCCTCGTTGGCGGCCATCTCCATGTTCGGGTCGAACCAGCCGTAGCCGGAGTTGTAGCGGTCGGGGTCGGCGTAGCTCCCGATGTACCGGTGCCGCTGGAAGCGGTCGATCCCGATGCCCCAGCCCGGGTCGGCCATCGCCTCCCCGAACCAGCCCTCGATCTTCTTCGAACGCTCGGTCGAGTAGACGATCCGGGGACGCCACCAGTCGTCCTCGCCCTCCTCGAGCTTGTCGACCAGCACCTCTTCGACGAGCCCCGCCAGGTCGGCGAGCCGCGCCGCGCGGTCCTCGTCGTTCTGCAGGGTGGAGATGAAGACGATCTGGGTGTTCTTCGGCACGAGCTGGAAGAAGGCCTTGATGTCCTTCTTCTTCTCCCAGATCGAGTAGTCGGCGCTCTGGGTCTGTGTGGGCTCGTCCTCGATCACGAGCACGTTGTCGCAGCCGGTCCACGCCTCCTTGTAGGACCAGTCCCCATCCGCGGTGGGAATGGTGAAGTCCGCGGCCGTGGCGTAGAGGGCCGAGGAGTCCGCCGCGTCCTGGAACTCCTGCTTGGCCAGTCCGAGCACCTCGCAGGGGTCTTCGCTCACCACCTGGGTGTCCTGAGCCGGCTCGGTCTGGGGGTCGCCCGGCGCACCACCACATCCCCACAGCATCCACAGCATCATTCCCTCCAGGCGATGAACGAGCGCTCTTCGCGCGTCGCGTCGCAGGCTTCGGTGTTGTCGTTGTCTTCGTCGTAGGCCCAGGTGTCGATTGCGAGGGCATGGAGCGGCTCGCCGCCGAGCTCGAGCGTACCTGTGTCTCCACCCTCGAGCTCGATGACGCTCTCGCCCGCGAGCCGGAGCAGCACGCCACGGCGCCGGCACTCCTCGCGGAGGTTCCACCCGCCATAGGCGTCGCCCGCCTCCACCGACAGCCCCGCCAGCACGTCGTGCCCCAGGCGCTCGAGCCACTTGCCGGTGTCCACGGCGTGCAGCAGCTGACCCTCGGTGGTTCGGAGCACTGCGGCCGCCCCGTCCGAGCCCTCGCCCTCTGCGTAGTCGAAGACCACGCGGCTCCCGATGGGCAGGGCACCGATCGGCGTGCTGCCCTGCTGATCGGCATCCGCGGTGGCGTAGCCGACCCACCAGGTGACGCCCGTGTCGTCGAGCACGCGGTAGCCGCGGTGGGGCTCCCAGCCCGAGCACGGATCCAGGTCGAAGGTCAGCCCCTCCAGCAGCCCGTCCGCGAGCAGCTCGCCGGCCACCTGCCAGGTGCGTGGGCCCGCGCTCGTGTCCGTGGCCTTCGGGGGCTCCGCCCCCTCGACGATCGCGTCCGAGCCCAAGCACACCGTCGCGTAGCCGACACCCACCCCGATCTCGGGCTCGGGCGCCTGCACATCGGTGCCGCGCGTGAGCTTGTTGGACCCGCCCTCGTCGCCCGTGCAGCAGAGCACGAGCGCGATCAGCATCCGCCGTCGACCTCGTACTGCACGTCGATGACCGACCCGTCTGCGGGCACCGCAGTCCCGTAGAACACCACGGCGTTGGCGTCGGAGTCGTAGAGCCACCCGTTGTCGTTGTCGTAGTCGACCTCGACGCCGTCGTCCCAGACGACCATCGTCGACACCGTGCTCGGCACCGCCGACAGCTCGAAGGTGTCGGTCAGACCGGCCGCGGCCATCGACATCATCGACAAGGCGTCGGAGAAGTCGTCGGTGCAGATGCTCGCCCAGTAGCCACCGGTGCCGTCGACCGCCTCGATGTACTCGGTGCCGGCCTCCGCCGTGATCATGCCCGAGGACCACGACAGCCACTTGGCGCAACCAAACCAGCCGGCGTCCCCGCAGAAGGCGGAGAAGCTGGCCATGTCGTCGCTGGCCTTCAGCGCATGGAGGGCGTCGATGAACTCGTCGGCGTCCTGGTCGGAGTCGTCGTCCTCGTCGGTGACGATCAGCACGAACAGCTTGGCGTCGTCGCGCAGGAAGCCGGCGTTCTCGGTGCTCACCAGAGGCTCGCTGAGGGCCGCGAGGGTGGCGTCGAAGCCCCGCTCGGATCCGGAGCCGGACGAGCCCTGGTCCACCGCGTCGAGGAAGGCTTCCCTCGCGTCGGCCGTGGACGGCGTGATGATCTTCTCGCTGCCGAGCAGGCGACCGGACTGGGCCGGGTTGTCCATGTCGGTGGTGACGACGCCCATCTGCCAGTCGAGCGACCCCAGCGACAGCCAGGGGTCGATGAAGTCCTCGAAGTTGTCCGCCACGTGGTCGAGCGCGTCCGACATGGAGCCGGAGTTGTCGACGACCCAGAGCATGTCGAGGCTTCCTTCCGACAGCTGCTGGAAGCTCTCCTCGTAGATGCCGCCGCTGGCGCCGATGCCGTCGGCCGCAACCGAGACCTGCGACTCGTCCGGGTCGTCGCTCGAGATCGTGAGCTCCCCGGCGTAGTCGGTGACATCGGGCGGCTGGAACCCGAGAAAGAAGCTGTAGCTCTCGCCTGGAGCGAGCACCAGGCTCTCGTCCAGCGTCTCCACCGGGAAGGCGCTGGTCTGGCCGAGCGTCAGGTCGATGGCCGAGATCGTCAGGTCCTCGTCGCCCACGTTGGAGATCGTGACGAGCTCCTGCTCGAGACAGTCCTTCGGCACGTACTCGAAGTCGATGGACAGGGGCTCGACCTCGATGTCGGGGGCTCCCTCGGTGGCGGTGACGTCCGGACGACCCGTGTCCCCACCGGTCGCGTCGCCGTCACGCTTCAGGTCGTACTCGTTGCACCCGATGAGCGTGAGCGAGAGCAGGACGGTCATGGCACCTCCATCAGGGCGGCAGCATGGCACGACGACGCACCGCCCTCAAAGGGCTAACCGACGACGGTCCAGCGCCGATGGTCAGCGCATCGAGGCCGACCAACCGGCGACCGCTGGCTCGGCCCTCTCAGCGGCCTCCTCCGCCAGGTGCCCGCCGACTCGAGCGTCCAGGGAACCACCGAGCACGACCCTCGCGGGCCGCAGGAGGCGCAAGACCTCCGCCTCGTAGCTGTGCTGGGCTGTCTCGGCGAGCACCTGGAGCTCGCGGAGGCGCTTCCGGCTGACCGAGGGTGACGTCGCGAGCTGCAGGTAGTCGGTGGACGCATCTTCCCAGTGTCGCTTGCTGGCCGCCACGCGCTGGATCTGCTGCTGGAGCACGCCGCAGTCGGGTGCCCAGGCGCTCGCACAGCGGCTGCGCGCCTCGCGGCCGAGGTCCTGCGCCTGGCTCAGGGTGGCCTCGCGCTGCTGGAGTTCCGCCGCGGCATCGAGCACCGCCTGGCGCGCTTCGCGGTCGGACCAGTAGTCCGACACCACCGGCGCAGGGGTGTGGGCACAAGCCAACAGGGCGAGGGTGAGCATGGACCGAGCATGGCCGGTGGGCCCGCGCCGATCGATGGCAGCGCGATGACCCACCGGCCGCTCTACACGAGGGCCGCCGCCACCACCTCGGTCAGATCGTCCACGAAGACGAACTCCAGGGCCTCCCGGGCGTCGGCGGGCAGCTCGTCGAGGTCGGCCTCGTTCGCGCGCGGCAGGATGATGGTCTTGAGCCCCAGACGTTGCGCAGCCAGCACCTTGGAGGGGATACCGCCCACGGGCAACACCCGCCCCCGGAGCGTCGCCTCACCCGTCATGGCCACATCGTTCCGGACCGGACGACCGCTCAGCATGGACGCCAGCGCCGTGGCGATGGTCACCCCGGCCGAGGGCCCGTCCTTGGGCACAGCCCCCGCGGGCACGTGCACGTGCACGTCCTGGTCGAGCAGGCCATCGGTGGGTCCACCGCCCTCCGACAGCACCCAGGTCAGCGCTGCGCGAGCCGACTCGCGCATCACGTCCCCCAGCTGCCCCGTGAGCAACAGCTGACCCTTGCCAGGGAGCGTGCTCGCCTCGACATAGAGCACGTCACCACCGACAGGGGCCCACGCCAGCCCGGTCGCCACACCCGGCCGGCAGGTGTCCTCGTGGGCCGAGGGGCGCACCTTGCGGCGACCGAGGAGCTCGGGCAGGTCGTCGACGCGCACCAACAGGGCCTCGTCGAGCTCTCCCCTGGCCTTCTTCACGGCAGCGGCCCGGTAGAGACGGCCGAGCGAGCGCTGGAGCTGGCGCACGCCCGCTTCACGGGTCCAGCCAGCGATGACCTCAGCCACCACGCCCTCCTCCAGCGCCAGCTCCTCGGGCTCCAGGCCTGCCTGGCCGGCGAGCTTGCCGAGCAGGTGGTCACGCGCGATGAGACGCTTCTCCTCCGGGGTGTAGCCAGGCACGCGCAGCACCTCCATCCGGTCCAACAAGGGCGCCGGAATGGTGGCCGTGTCGTTCGCCGTGGCCACGAACAGCACCCTGGAGAGGTCGAACGGCACCTCGAGGTAGTGATCGGTGAAGGCGTGGTTCTGCTCCGGGTCCAGGATCTCGAGCAGCGCCGCGGCCGGGTCGCCCCGGAAGCCCACACCGAGCTTGTCCACCTCGTCCAGCAGCATCACCACGTCGGGCCGCGAGGCGCGCCTCAGGCCCTCGACGATCCGGCCGGGCCGCGCGCCGATGTAGGTCCTGCGGTGGCCACGGAGCTCCGCTTCGTCGCGCACACCGCCCAGGGCCACCCGCACCAGCGGTCGGCCGGTCGCCTCGGCGATGGCGGTGCCGATGCTGGTCTTGCCCACCCCCGGTGGGCCCACGAGGAGGAGCACATCGGCGCGGCCGCTCCCGCTGAGCTGGCGCACGGCGAGGTGTTCCACCACCTGACGCTTCACCTCGTCGAGGCCGTGGTGGCTCACGGACAGCGCCTGCTCGACCGCGTCGAGGCTGGCGTCGGCCGCAGCCGGTTCGCCCCAGGGCAACTCGGCAATCCAGCCGAGCCAGTCCATGGCCACGCCCCGCTCGGGGCTCTGGGGGTTGATGCGGTCCAGCCGCCGCAGCTCGCGATCGACTGCCTCACGCACCTGGCCGGGCAAGGACAGCTCGTTGAGCTTCTCGCGCAGAGCGTCGCCACCCTCGTCGTCCCCCAGCACCCGCCCGAGCGCCGCGATGACCTCCTTCGCACGCACGACGGGGTCGAGCGTGGACAACAGATCCTGCCGCCAGCCCGGCGCCTCCGGGAGCATGCCGGCCACGGCGTCCGCGAGCACGCCCGGGTCCCGGAGGGCGCGCACCATCGTGCCCGCCTGCTGGCTGGCACCGAGACGCTCCGCGGCCGCACTCACCCGGTCCCGCAAGCGCCGCCCGAGCGCGTCCTGATCCTCGGGCCAGGGGTGCGCGAGCACCTCGAAGCGCGCCCGCAGGTGGGGCTCGGTCTGCTCGAACGCGCCCAGGCGCACGCGCCGAACGCCGTGGACGACGGCCACCAGGCCCTCGTTGGCGCGGCGGCGCTCGACCACCCGCGCGAGCGTGGCCACACCGAGCAGGTCGGCCGGTCCGGGGTCGGTGACCGCCCCATCGAGCTGGGCGCCCACGAGCAGCCAGCCCCTGGCGGCACGGAGCGCGGCGAGCGAGCTCTCGCGCCCTACCTGGAGGGGAAGCACGGCGCCGGGGAGCAAGGCCCCACGGCGCAGGCAGATCACCGGCAGCTCGTCGGGGAGGTCGTGGGGGAGGCTGAGGTCGAGTCGCAGGACGGCCATGGCAGAGGTCTCCAGCGCGGCACGAGGCCGCTGCTGCTGGTCGGGGGGCGGCGAGCTCTCGGCCACCGACCGTCGGTGCCCAAACACTTGCCTGACCGCGAAACTAAACCCCGCGATCCGGAGGTCAAGCCCTCCGCTTCATTCCGTCCCGATGGTGTAGGAGATCCGGATCTCACTTCCCGGCGGCGGCACGTAGTCGCCGTCGAAGCGCACCTGCCAGTACTCCGCGTCGTAGGTGAAGCCGTCGTCGTCGTCTTCCTCGACCTCGTACTCGTCGTCCACCACCACCGCGATGGTGCCCTCCGCTGCTGCGTACTCGAGCTGGAACACGTAGATCGGACCGGCGATGCGGCTGCCCAGATCCTCCATCACGGTCTGGTACTCGTTGTCACAGATGTTGCCGGCGAGTCCGTCCAGCTTCTCCGTCACCGTCAGGTAGCGGTGCCCGGGCCACGAACCGTCGCACCCGTTCGCAGCGAGGGGGCCGACGATACCGGAGGCCACCATGCGCCCATCGAGCCCCACGATGCCCCGGAGCTCCGAGATCACGTCGGAGACAGGGATGAGCGCATCGTCGTACTCGTAGCAGAGGGCGCCGTCGGCGTCGTCCGCAAGCGTCGCGTCGTTGCTGCAGTCGTTCTCGTCGCTGACGAAGATCAAGGCGAGCGCCGCCGAGTCCCGCCGGAAGCCCTCGTTGACCTCCAGGGCCTTCGGATCCGTCAGGGCGTGCATCGCCGCCTTCAGGCCCTGCTCCTTGTCGGAGCCGTCGATGCCCACCTGGATGCGCTCGAAGAACTCCCCAACGTAGTCCTCGTCGTCGGGGGTGAGCCAGGGCGTGTCGCCCACGAACTGGCCCTTCTCGGCGAAGCTCTTGTCCATGTCGGTGCTGACCACGGCAACCCGCCAGTCCAGATCCTCCTCGATGAGCGCGGTGATGAAGCCGTGGAAGCCGTCGGCCACCAGGAGCTGCTCGTCGGCCATGGACTGGCTGTCGTCGATGACGAACAGGATGTCGGCTTCGGCCGCGAGCTCCTGGTAGAAGAGCTCCTCGGTGGTGTTTCGGTGGATCTGCTGGTCGTTGGCGCAGCCAGCCAGGATCGAGGTCCCTGCGAACAGAAGCACGACGGGCACGCGGCTCTCCCTTGTCACCTCTGAAATCATAGCCAAGAGGTCGCCCGGTAGGATTGCACCATGCTTAAGCTTCGCCACGCGATCGCCCTGCTGCTGACCGGCGGCATGGCGTGGTGTGGCTGGAACCTCCGGGTGATCCGGGTCACGGACAACGACATGGCGCCCAGCCTTCGCGCGGGGGACTGGCTGGTGCTCGGCCCGCCTGAGCCCGACGCAGGCGACGTGGTCCGGATCGACGACCCGAACGAGGCCGGTCGCAAGCTCCTCCGCCGGGTGGTCGCGACCGAAGGGCACCCGGTGCGCTTCCGCGGCGGGCGGCTCGTGACCGGGGGGAAGGGTGTGCCCATCAAGGAGATGGGCCGCACCGCATCCACCACGGTGCTCGCGGAGGCGAACCGGTGGCTCATCCAGCACCGGGACCCCCTCCCCGCCTACACCCAGGACGAGCTGGTGGTCGGCGACGGCGAGCTGTACCTCCTGGCCGACAGCCGCGACGCCGGCGTCGACAGCCGCTGGTGGGGAGCGCTTCCGAAAGCCGCGGTCGAGCACGAGCTCTGGCTTCGGATCGGCGAAGCAGACGCCTGGCGAGGCCACGTCCTCATCGGGTCCGAAGACGGACCGTGGGCGAAGCCCGTGCCGAGGCCCTGACGCCTACAGCCACTCGAAGGTGCAAGTGTAGGCGTTGTCGCCCGCCGGCCCCGTCCACGGGAGCACGACGAGGTAGATCGGCTCGGCCCCCACCGAGAGCCCCGTGGCGGACACCTGGATGTACTCCGGGTTGTCGTACCAGGAGTAGTCGTACCAGACCCCCTCGCTGTCCATCAGGTGGACGTCGAGGTCGACATCTGCGCCGAAGCCGCACAGGATGACCCCGTCGAGGCCCTCTTCCTCGGCGGTGAGCGCAAACACGTCGATGTCGTTGTGTTCCCAGTCGCCCGGGTCGTCGGCGGTGTAGGTCTGGACGGCCTCCAGCGTGTCGAGGAAGCCCGCACCGGAAGCCACCAGGGGCTGCGCGTTGCCCAGCTCTTCCGGCAACAGGTTGGCGCTGGCGTCCATCGCCACGTCGTTGGGCTCCTCTTCCTGGATCGTCCAGCCGGCCTCGGCGGTCTTGTAGGTGTCCAGCACGAGGGTCGGGACCGTGTTCTCCTGGTCCGGCTCGAGCTTGAGCTGCGCGACGCCGCTGGAGATGATGCTGCCCGCGGTGGGCGCGTGGAGGCGGTTGAGCTCACCGGCGATGATCCAGGCCTGGTCCGCGCCCTCGGTGACGTCGTGCTCGGTGACCTCCCCGGAGTCCGAGCCCGTGACCGTGGACACGAGCTGCCGGATGTCGACCATCGTGTAGCGCCCCGACCAGGTCAGGGTCTGCACGTCGAGCTCCCAGGTGTGCACGGCGCCACCACCGATCGGGTCCCCCACGCTGCCATAGTTGTCCGGTCCGGCATCGGCGCCCGCGGTGTCCCAGGGGGGGAAGGCCGCAGCGGCCATGCTCGACGCGGTGGGGTCGGCGCCGAACCACAGGGTGTAGTCGCCGGAGTCACCGACGGGGTTGTCGTAGGCCGTGACCGCCACGTACACGTCGGAGTAGCCCTCACCGGAAGGCACCTCGAGCGTGAGCGTGCCGGCCGTGCCGCTGGTCCACTCGCTCGCGATGAGCGCGGTGGCCGCGAAGGCGTCACCCTCGGCCACGTACCCGGCGGCATCGTAGACCTCGACGAGGAAGTACAGCTCGGTCGAAGCTGGCGCCGTGTCAGCGCCACCGGAATCGCCACCGCTGTCGCTGTCGGTGTCGGTGTCGGTGTCGGTGTCCGTGTCGGTGTCGGTGTCGGTGTCGGTGTCCGTGTCCGTGTCCGTGTCCGTGTCCGTGTCCGTGTCCGTGTCACCTTCCGAGGTGTCGCCGGAGTCGGGACCGGGGCCGGCGCCCGTGTCCGGGACCGTTCCGCCGACCGGCATGGCCGCCGCGCCACCGCCGTACTCGAAGCGGACCTTCAGCCCGCCGCCCGCAGCGGGGAGCGTGACTGCGTACCAATCGACGTCGCCGTCCGCGTTGGCGTAGTCCCCGTCGTCGCCTTCGAAGCCGTAGGCGTTGCCGGTGAGCGACTGGAACTGCCAGGACAAGGTGTCCACGACGGTGGCCGTGGAGGGGGCGTTGTCGGGCTCGGCACCACCCGGACCACCGCCGCCGGGGCCGCCCCCGCCGCCGCTGGACTCGGAGTTCTCGGAGAGCGCCGCGCTGGCCGGCGGCACCTCCACGCGACCGGTGATGGTGGTGCGGTCGATGCCATCGTCGACACGGGTGCAGGACAGAAGGAGGATCGTGAGCATGATCAGAACTCCCCGCGGAGGGTGAGGCCAAAGCGACGCGGATCCTGTCGGTAGATCGGGTCGCCGAATTCGGTGTTGTACTCGCCGGGTGCGTACTCCCAGGTCTCGTCGACCCCCGTCACACCGCGGCTGTTGAACACGTTGTAGCAGTCGGCGATGAGCGTGGTGCGCACCGGACCGAGGTCCATGCCGACGCCCGCCCGGAGGTCGAGCTGCGAGAACGCCGGCAAGCGGAGGGAGCCGTCGTTGATCTCCTCCCAGTTGTACGCGCCCGAGTAGTACTCGTTGTAGTAGTAGCGGCGGTAGGGATAGCCGCTGCGCAGGTTGAGGTCCCAGCCGTAGAGGTAGCCCGCGGTGCCGCTGCCGACGGACCAGGCGTCCCGGTTGTCGTAGACGCCGTGGAGCTTCACGTTGTGCGTGATGTCGTAGGACAGGTAGCCGTCGGAGAACTGGCGCTGCTCGGCGATGTCCCAGTAGGCGGTGGCACCCTGGCTGTCGCTCGTGCCGGTGGCTTCCGCCCAGGTGTAGCTGGCCTGGGCCCACCACTCGTCGAGCCGGGCCATCATCACGAACTCGACCGAGTTGTACTTGGTGTACAGGTCGTCGCTGGTGGTGAGGCGGTACACGGCCTCGTTGCTGCCGTTCCGGTTGCCGATGACGTTGCTGCCGGTCTCGTCCCAGATGAGGTTGACCTCGTCGTCCTCCCAGAAGTTGCGCGCCACCTCGTGCACCCAGGTGACGTCCACCGACACCACGTCGCTGAGCGCGCGGGTGACACCGAGGTTGAACTCGTCGGAGTAGGGAGCGTGCAGGTTGGTGTGTTGCAGGAAGACGCCGCCGAAGCCGAACTGGGCATCCTCGCTCCAGACCACCTCGCCGGTCTCGGCGTCGAAGCTCTCCACCCCGTAGTAGCCATAGCCCTCGCTCTTGTTCTTGAGCAGGCTGGCGATGCCGAGGTCCCCGGGCGCGGTGAAGCGGCCGTAGTAGGCGTGCAGGTTGGTCATCTGGTCGCCGAACACGTCCCAGGCAGCGCCGATGCGGGGCTGGAGGTCCGTGGTCGTGAGGCGCACGTTGCCGCCATCGTCCTGAAGGCGCGCGTGATCGATGCGCAGGCCGGGACGGAGGGTCAAGGTGCTGAAGGGCTGCCAGACGTCTTGGACGAAGGCGCTCGCCAGGTAGGACACGATGGTGACGTCGAGGTCATTGTCGTAGATGTAGGTCCCGACCGGCTCGTAGCCGTCGAGGTCCAGCGGGTCCCCGGTGTCGGTCCAGTACTCGATGCCATCTTCGATGCCGGGCCAGATGTCCCAGCTCTTCAGCCACTCCACCTGCGCGCCGACCTTGAACTCGTGGCTGCCGAGGGCGTCGACATAGCGGGTGTAGGCGGTGTTGACGCTCGCGCGGCTCCGCTGGCTCAGGTACGCGTACGGCTGCTCGCCGAGGCTGAAGTCGTCGTAGTCGTTGCCCGTCCAGCTCTGGCCGAAGTCGTCCTGGCAGACCCCGTTGGCGTCGAACTGCTGGCAGTCCTCCCACAGCACGCTGTAGTAGTCGAGGTAGCCGGTGGTGTAGAAGACCTGGGTCTCGAGGTTCGACCTGTCGTTCGGCATCCAGAGATGTCCGACGGAGCCGAGGCCACTGCCCTGGGTCTGGATGGCTTCCGCGCTCGGGAGCACGTAGGCAGACTGCTCGACGTTCGTGATCTTGGCCGGGTCGGCCTGACCGTGCACCCACACCCGGTGCTCGGAGGAGGGCTGCCAGGTGAGCTTGCCGAAGAGGTAGTAGCTCTTCCAGTCCTGGGGAGCGACGGTCGCCATCTCCACGCCGTTGACGGGGTCGGGGCCGGTGGGCCGTTCGAACCCGGGGTCGAGCTTGGCGGAGTCCTTCGACACGTCGATCTGGGCGTTGGCGAAGTACCACAGCTTGTCGCGCACGATCGGACCGCCGATGTTGAGCGCGTAGCTCTGGCTGGAGTACTCCGACGCGTCGGGGTCCTCACCCTCGAGCGGCTCGTAGATCTCGAAGTTCTGGTCGGCGTACTCCACCGTGACCTGTGCCTCGAGCTCGTTGCCGCCGGACTTCGTGACCACGTTGATCGCACCACCCAGCGACTGGCCGTACTCAGCGTCCATGCCGCCGGTGATGACCTGGACTTCCTGGATGGCGTCGAAGTTCATGTTCGTCGAGAAGGTGCTCGTGACCGGGTCGGTCGTGTTCACACCGTCGATGAAGTACTGGTTCGAGCTGTCGAAGCCGCCGTGCATGTTGGGGTTGCCGCCACCGACCACGCCGGGCGCCACGCTCGCGGCCCCTTGGTAGCTCCGGGTCGACGGCAGGTCCCGCATCATGTCAGCCGTGAGGTTCACGCCGGTCTGGGTGCGTTCCACGTCGACGATGGGCGCTTCGTCGAGCACGAGGATCTCCTCGCCCTCGCCCGCCAGGTCGAGCCCCGCCTCCAGCGTGATCGTGCCGCCCGGCACGATGCGGATGCCTTGGGTGCGGTAGGTCGAGAAGCCAGGCTTCTCCACCTGCACCGCGTACTCACCTGGCGCCAGCGCTGGCGCGCGCCAGCGGCCATCGGCATCGGAGGTGAGCGATCGGTCGCCGAGCATGTTCGGCGACGTGACCACGATGGCCGCGCCGGGGATCGGCAGACCGCCCGAGTCGACGACCACGCCGCGGATCTGACCGTTGAGTTCAGCCGCGTCGGCCGCGGGGGCCACGACCATCACACCGATCGATGCGGCGAGCAGGTGCGAAATGCGCACGTGAGGCTCCTGGGTGGGAAGTGGGTCGAGGTAAGGCGCGAAACGTTGGGAAGCAAGGGCATTTGCGGTCGACCGACATCGGCTTGTCACCGCGCCGACATGCCGCATTGCAGCATCTTGTTTGCCGCATCGCAATATTTCGTATAGGCTCCCGCCTTGGAGGCGGCGATGAGCACCTGGACCTGGACCGTGTTCGCGGTCTACCTGATCGCGACGGCAGCACTCGCCGTGGCGGGCAGCCGGAGGAGCCGCGGTGCGAGCGGGTTCGCGATCGGCAGCGGCAACATGAGCCCCTGGATGGCCGGCCTCACGCTCGGGGCGTGCCTGGCGTCCAGCGCCACGTTCGTGATCCTGCCGGGCTTCGTCTACGCCGAAGGCCTGCCCGCACTCATCGGCTTCTCGCTCCCCTTGTCCGCGGGCCTGGCCGCCGGGCTGTGGTGCCTGGCGCCGCGCTTCCAGGCGCTCGGCAGCGGCGCCGTCACCGTGCCCGACTGGCTGGGCCGTCGCTACGCGAGCCTGGGACTGCGGCGGCTCTTCGCTGTGCTGAACGTCCTGCAGCTCGCCTACCTGGTCCTCATCGTGGTCGGCTGCGCCTACGTCATGCAGCACGCCCTCGGACTCGGCTACCACCTGTGTGCGACCTTCATCGTGCTGTTCGTGTTCGGCTACACCGCCCTCGGCGGCGCCTGGGCCCACGCCTTCACGAACTCGGCGCAGGCACTCGTCATGCTCGGCGTGGCCACGCTCATCGCGCTCGCAGGGTTGGAGCTCTGGACCGACGGCTCGGCCGCGGCCCACCTCTCCGACACCGGCTGGACCGCCCCTGGGTCGAAGCTCTTCTCGACCTCGTTCGAGGTGTGGGTGCTGCCGGTGGTGATCGGCTTCGCCTTGACCACCCAGCCCCACCTGCTCACGAAGGCGCTCTACGTGCGAGGCCGAGGTGCGCTCGCCGCGACGATCGTGCTGGGCATGGGCAGCTTCCTGGTGTTCTCCCTGGTGCTGCTCGCAGGACTCTACGCCCGGCTCGATCTGGGTCCAGGTCTGCCACAGGACGAGGTGATGGCGCGCTGGCTCGCCGCCACGTTCGACTCCGAAGCGACCACGGCCCTGGTCAGCGTGGCCATCCTCGCTGCGTCGATGAGCACCTTGGACGGATTGCTCGTCGCGATCGGCGCGAGCGTCACGCACGACCTCTTCGCGGGAACTGCGAGCGTGCGCACGAACCGACTCGTGCTGCTCTGCCTGGCCGCCATGACCCTGGCGCTGGCCTGGAGCCCACCCGACCTCGTCCTCCTCTTCGGCCAGCTGGGCGTCTACGGCCTGGTCGCGGCCTCGGCAGGACCTCTGCTCGCCGGGCTCTACCGGAAGCAACCGCCGCCAGCCGTGCAGGCAGCGGCAGCCGCCATGCTGGCCTTGAGCGTCCACCTCGGGGCAGCACTCGGCGGGCTGACCGAGAACCCCGGTCTCGCCGCCCTCGCCGGCGTGCTCGTCTCCCTCCCCGTGGCCTTCTGGCCGGCAGCTTCCGAGCCGACAGCCCTCAAGACCCACCTCTCTGCTCCGAGTCCCACATGAAGCTCGACACCGTTTCCGCCCTCGTCACAGGCGGTGCCCAGGGCATGGGCCGCACCTTCACCCGCGAGCTGGCCCGTGCAGGCGCGCGGGTGGCCTTCTGCGACCTCGATCCCGAGCGGGTCGCCCGCACGTCGGACGAGCTCGGGGTCCCTGGATTCGTGGCCGACGTCTCGAGCGAAGCCGAGGTCGAGCAGCTCGTCACCGACGCGGCGGCGGCGCTGGGCCGGCTGAACGCGCTGATCAACAACGCCGGCATCCTCCGGGACGGGCTGCTGGTGCGCCGGGACCGCGAGACCGGCGCACTTCGAGGCCTCTCGAAGGCCAAGTGGGATCAGGTCATCGCGGTGAACCTCACCGGGCCCTTCCTGTGCACCCGAGCCTTCGCGCGCCACGTCGTCGACAACGAGGTGCCCAGCTCCGCGGTGGTCAACATCTCCAGCATCAGCCGGGCGGGCAACTTCGGCCAGTCCAACTACGCCGCGGCCAAGGCCGGCCTGGCCGCCGACACGGTGGTGTGGGCGCGCGAGCTGGCGCGGTACGGGGTGAGGGTGGGCGCTGTGGCGCCCGGCTTCGTCGAGACACCGATGGTCGCCTCGATGCCGGCGGCGGCTCGCGAGCGGGCCATCGCACCCGTTCCGTTGAAGCGCCTGGGGCAACCCGCGGAGATCTGGGAAGCCGTGCGCTTCGTGCTCGCGTGCGACTACTTCACCGGGCGCGTCGTCGAGGTGGACGGCGGCCTCCGCCTCTAACGAACCGCTCCGGGTGCCGATCCGGTATGCTCGCGGGGTCCGAACCCGGAGTCTCCGTGAGCGATCCCAACGGCTACCACCTGAGCCTCGCGCTCACCAAGGATCTGTTCTCCAGCTTCCTGGGTGCCGCCTTGCCGCTCGAGGTGAAGCGCGGGCGCTTCAACCTGCTGGAGAACGTGCGCGCCGTCGCCGGGCAGCTGCAGGTCAAGGAGAAGGTGAAGGGCCTCCTGACCGACGACGGTGGCGACGGCAACGCGCTGGCCAACGTGGGCGACCGCGCCTCCACCCTGTGGCACGAGCACCGCGACCGCGTCTACCAGACGGTGAACGACATCGTGCAGATCGACGGCGAGTGGGAGGTCCTGCTCGACCGCAAGGGCAGCGACATCGCCATCGGAAACCAGATGGTCGGCCTCGAAGCCACGGTCACCGTGCACTGCGAGGGCACCGCAAAGCTCCTCCGCGAGAACGTCGAGGTGCCCTTCAACATCGGCAAGTCGGTGGGCGCCAGCATCGAGCTGGGGCGCATCCGCTACGACAAGGCGCAGACGAAGATCCTCGGCAACCTCCAGAACCTCGGCATCAACCTCGGCGAGAACGTGGTCTTGAAGATGCTCAACGACCTGGCCGTGCAGCTCCTGGACCAGCAGCTCGAACAGTACCGCGAGGTGCCGATCCTGCAGAAGGACCAGGTGGACGGAATGCTCGGAGGGCTGAAGGACAGCCCGCTGAAGATGGAGATGGACGTCGACGAGATGGCGCTGGTGGTGAACGACCAGGAGATTGCGCTGAAGGTGCGCTTCGGCTTCACCCAGCTACAGCTCGAGACCGCCTGAAGCCAGAGCGACGACGCCGACCCGAAGGTCGGCGCCGGGTCACCTCGGGGAGTCTCTAGAAGAGCTCGGTGGTGCGGAACCAGTACGCGATCTCCTGTGCGGCGGTGTCCGGCGCATCGGAGCCGTGCACCGAGTTGCGGCCCTTGTCGATGGCGACCTGCGCGCGGATGGTGCCGGGCGCGGCATCGGCCGGGTCCGTGGCGCCCATGATCTCGCGGTTCTTCAAGATGGCGTTCTCGCCTTCCAGCACCAGCACGACGGTGGGGCCCGCCGACATGGTGTCGGTCAGCTCGTCGAAGAAGGGACGTCCGGCGTGCACGGCGTAGAAGCCCTCGGCCTCGCGCTTGGACATGTGCACCTTGCGGATGCCGGCGACGCTCAGGCCCTCCTCCTCGAAGCGCGCGAGGATGCGGCCGACGAGGTTTCGCTCGACGGCGTCGGGCTTGATCATGGAGAGGGTGCGCTCGATGGCCATGGTGGCCTCCTGGAGTGAGGGGTGAAGGCGCCGCGAGCTAACCGGCTAGAGCAGACCCGCCACCGTCTTGCCCATCTCGGCCGGGCTCCGACACACGTGGATGCCGGCATCCTCCATGGCCGCGTACTTCGCCTCCGCCGTGCCCTGGCCGCCGCTGATGATGGCGCCGGCGTGGCCCATGCGACGTCCCGGAGGTGCGGTGGCGCCCGCGATGAAGCCCACGATGGGCTTGTCGACGTGGTCCTTGGCCCACGCACAGGCGTCTTCCTCCGCGGTGCCGCCGATCTCGCCGATCATGATGATCACGTCGGTGTCGGGATCGTCGTTGAAGAGCTTGAGCGTGTCGATGTGGCGCGTTCCGATGATCGGGTCTCCGCCGATGCCGATGCAGGTGGACTGGCCGATGCCGATGGCGGACAGCTGCCCGACCGCCTCGTAGGTGAGCGTGCCGGAACGGCTCACCACGCCCACGCGACCGGGCTTGTGGATGTGTCCCGGCATGATGCCGATCTTGCACTCTCCGGGCGTGATGATGCCCGGGCAGTTCGGACCGATCATGCGGGTCGTCTTGCCCTCGAGGTAGCGCCAGACGCGCACCATGTCGGTGACGGGCACGCCCTCGGTGATGGGCACGACGAGCTCGACGCCAGCGTCGATGGCCTCCATGATCGCATCGGCCGCGAAGGGGGGCGGCACGAAGATGACGGAGGCGTTGGCGCCCGTCTCCGCCACCGCCTCGGCCACGGTGTCGTAGATGGGCACGCTGCCCTGGAAGGACTGTCCGCCCTTTCCAGGGGTGACGCCAGCCACCAGCTTGGTGCCGTACTCGAGCATCTGGCCACAGTGGAACCCACCGGACTTGCCGGTGATGCCCTGGCAGAGGAGGCGGGTGTTCTTGTCGACGAGGACAGCCATCTCAGGCCTCCTGCACAGCGGCGACGATCTTGGAGGCCGCATCGGCCATGTCGCTCGCGGGGATGATGGGGAGGTTGGACTCGGCGAGGAGCTTCTTGCCGAGCTCGACGTTCGTGCCGGCGAGGCGAACGACCAGGGGGACCTCGAGGCCAACCTCCTTGACCGCCGTGATGACGCCGTCCGCGATGGTGTCACACTTCATGATCCCGCCGAAGATGTTGACGAGGATGCCCTTGACCTCGGGGTCCGCCGTGATGATGCGGAACGCTGCGGCCACCTTCTCGGCGTTGGCGCCACCGCCCACATCGAGGAAGTTTGCGGGCTCCGCACCGTAGAACTGGATGATGTCCATCGTGGCCATGGCCAGGCCGGCGCCGTTGACCATGCAGCCGATGTTGCCGTCGAGCTTCACGTAGGACAAGCCGTACGTCCCGGCCTCGACCTCGGTGGCGTCTTCCTCCGTGGTGTCGCGCATCGCCACCGTGTCCGGGTGCCGGAAGAGCGCGTTGTCGTCGAAGCTCATCTTGCAGTCGAGCGCGAGCACGTCGCCCTCCTCGGTGACGACGAGCGGGTTCACCTCGAGCATGGCGCAGTCTTCGGCGACGAAGGTCCGGTAGAGCCCCAGGATGAGCTTCACACCGGCCTTGAAGGCCTTGCCCTTCAGCCCGAGGCCGAAGGCCACCTGGCGTGCTTGCCAGCCGCCGAGTCCCGTGACGGGATCGGCCCAGACCTTGAAGATCTTCTCGGGCGTGTGCTCGGCCACGTGCTCGATGTCCATGCCACCTTCGGTGGAGGCCATGATCAGCACCTTGCCGCAGGAGCGATCGAGCAACACAGCGATGTAGAGCTCGCGGGCGATGCTGCAGCCGTTCTCGATGTAGAGGGTGTTGACCTGCTTGCCCTCGCCACCCGTCTGCTTGGTGACGAGGGTGTTGCCGAGCATGCTGCGAGCGGCTTCGAGCGCATCCTGCTGGGAGAAGCAGACCTGCACGCCGCCCTTGCCCGGAGCCTTGTCGCCCGCGAGCACGGTGGCCAGGTCGTCAGGGCCCATGGCCTCGAGGAAGCGACCCATCCCCCGTCCGCCAGCGTGGATCTGCGACTTCACGACCCAGACGGGCCCAGGCAGGGTCTCGATGCCCGCTTCGAGCTCGGCGAGATCGCTGGACGCGACCCCCGAGCCGCAAGCGACGCCGTTCTTGCGAAGGATCGCCTTCGCCTGGTACTCGTGGATGTTCATGGTGCTCCTGGGGACGCACGCCCACCCTGACCCCAGGGCGGGAGCGAAGAGGTCGTTGGGCGGTCAGCGGTGCCGGAGCTTCTGGCCCTCGGCGATGAACTTGCAGCGGTAGATGGGCACGCCCTTCCCGCCACGGAAGTTCACCCGCTCGTCGATGATCTGGGCGGCGATGCCGGAGCAACGGGAGAAGCCGAAGAGCACGGTGTAGTACTCGGACTTCGTGAGCCCCGACGCATTGAGCAGCGTGCCGCTCACCGCGTCGACGTTCGGGTAGGGGTTGGCGACCTTGGGGTTCTCCTTCAGCACCTTGACCGCCCGCTCCCTCATGGCGACCGCGGTCTGGAAGAGGGGGTCGTCCGGGCAGATCTCCTGCCCGAGGCCGTACTGGATGGTGGCCCGCGGGTCCTCCGCGCGCAGCACAGCGTGCCCGAAGCCGAAGATGAGGCGCTTGTTCGCCAGCTCGTTCCGCACGAACGACTCGACCTCGTCGGGGTCGGACGTGCCCACCTTCTTCACGAACTCGAGGCAGGACTGGTTCGCGCGACCGTGCAGCGGCCCGGAGAGCGCCCCCATGCCCCCCGACAGCGAGGTGTAGAGGTCGGCATGGCCACTGGCGACGCACTTCGCCGTGAAGGTCGACAGGTTGCCGCCGCCGTGGTCCATGTGCAGCACATAGAACACGCGGAGCAGACGGATGAGCTTCTCTTCGTCGGCGCCGGGGACGCCCATCATCTGGACGAAGTTCTCGACCAGGCCCAGCTCGGGCTGGCTCTCGATCGGCGCCCCCCAACCTTCGCGGAGGCGGAAGACGTTCGCGAGCATCTCGGGCATGCGCGCGACGACGTTGAGCGCGTCCTCACGCCAGTCCCCGCCGGTGACGCTGACCATGCCCAGCCACTGCAAGCCAGCCTGGAACCAGGCCATCGGGTGACCGTCCTGGGGAAGGCTACCGAGGAAGGCGTGGAGACCGGTCGGGAGGGCGGCGCGCCTGGCCAGCTCGGCCTTGAACTCCGCGAGCTGCCCGTCGGTGGGGAGGTCCTTGTGGAACAGCAGGTAGACCACGGCCTCGGGGTCGAGATCCCAGAGCTCCTTCACGGGGTAGCCCACGTAGTGGATGCCCTCGAGCGGATCGACGAAGCTCGTCTGCACGGTGCCGACCGGAAAGCCCCTGAGCCCGGTGTTGAGGTGCTCTTCCGTGACTGTGAACAGGCTCTTGGGTTCGTCCGCCATGGGGTCGTCCTTGCAGGGATTCCGAGGCCCTCCAGCTATGGTCTGGCCCCCCGGATGTCAAGCGCCGCGGCGGCGCCCCGAGCGGCTCCCGGAGGGGGGCGAGACGGGCGTGTAGAGAGGGGACGGGTTAGCAGCGGCGGTCCCCCTGGAGGGTGCATGAGGTTGCAGCAGATCGCGGCGCGAACCGACGTCGGTCAGATGCGCGACCACAATGAGGACGCCCACCTCGTGCTGCCCGAGATCGGCGTGCTCGCGGTGGCGGACGGCATGGGTGGGCTCGCTCACGGCGAGATCGCGTCGTCGACGGCGGTGAGCACGGTCAAGGCCGCGATGTCCAGCCTGGAACAGGTGGTCAGCGCTGTCGACGAAGACCCCTCGTCCGCCACGCGCATCCAGCTCGCCCAGGTGCTCGAGTTCCTCTCGAACCTCGGCAGCCAGCGCATCCAGCAGGCCCTCGGTCCAGGCGTGTCCGGGACCACCCTGGTGATCGCCACGGTGAGCGGCGGCCACCTGATGGTGTGCAACACCGGCGACTCACGCGCCTACCTCTACCGGGCCGGCACGCTGCGTCCCCTGACCGAGGACCACACGGTGGCGGCCGCCCAGCTCCGTGCCGGCGTCATCAGCCAGGCCGAGCACGACGCAAGCCCCTACCAGCACATGCTCTACCAGGCGCTGGGCACGCAAGGCGAGGTCGACCCCGACCTGTTCTCGTTGCCCGTGGCGGCGGGCGACATCGTGCTGGTCTGCAGCGACGGCCTCACGGGACCGGTGTCGGAGGCGCGCATCGCCAGCATCCTCGAGCGCAAGGGAACCAGCCTCGACGACGCGACCGACGCCCTGATCGAGGCCGCCAACGAGGGCGGCGGTCCGGACAACATCACCGTGGTGCTCGCCCGCGTGCTGGACGGCGAGACGGCCGACGACGTGGAGCTGGTCCGTGAGACCCTCGAGCAGTCGCGCTGCCTGCACGACCTCGGCGACCGGGACCACCGCACGCTCAGCCTGTACCTCGACTACCTGGACCTGGATGCCGGCTCGGTGATCGACGCCACGGTCGGCGTGCACGTGATGCTGGCGGGTGCCGCCATCCGAGACGGCGAAGCCGTCGGCCCTGGAGCCATCTTCGGCCTTCGCTCCCTGGCGGACGACGAGCGCAGCGTGCCCGAGGTCCAGGTCATCGAGCCCGCGCGGGTGGCGGTCCTGACCCCCGAGAACTTCAAGCGGCTGCAGCTTCGCCGCCCGGCCGTGGCCGTCCGCGTGCTGCACGGTCTCTACTCCGAGCTCTCACGCGCGCTGCCCTGAGGCGCTGCGCCGCGGGGCGTACGCACCGCGTCGAAGCTCGTGATCCGAGCACCTCGTGATCCGAGCACGACGGGCGGACCCGAAGGTCCGCCCGCTTGTCAGCATCGAGCCGTTCGGCTCAGACGCCGCAGAACTCGGCCACGCGACCGGCGAGGTCGGTGTTCTCCCAGCTGAACTCCGGGCGACCGAAGTGGCCGTACGCGGCGGTGGGCCGGTAGATCGGAGCGAGGAGGCCGAGGTGCTCGATGAGCGCAGCCGGCTTCGTGGGGAAGATCTCGCGAACGCACTCGGCGAGCTTCTCGTCGCTCACCTGGCCCGTGCCGTAGCTCTCGACCATCACGCTGACGGGCTCGGCCACGCCGATGGCGTACGCAAGCTGCACGAGGCAGCGGCTCGCAGCGCCCGAGGCGACGATGTTCTTGGCGGCGTAGCGACCGAGGTAGGCAGCGGAGCGGTCCACCTTGGAGGGATCCTTCCCGGAGAAGGCGCCACCACCGTGGGCGCCCCAACCACCGTAGGTGTCGACGATGATCTTGCGGCCGGTGAGACCACAGTCACCCATCGGACCACCGACGACGAAGCGACCGGTCGGGTTGATGAAGTACCGGGTGTTCTCGTCCAGCAGGTTCGCCGGGAGCACCTTCTTCACACACCCGTCGATGACGGCCTCGGTGATCTCGGCGTGGGTGATGTCCTCGGCGTGCTGGGTGGAGATGACCACCGTGTGCACGCGCTCGATCTTGCCGTCCTTGTACTCCACCGTGACCTGCGACTTGCTGTCCGGGCGGAGCCAGGCGTAGTTCGGGTCGTTCTTGCGGAGGTGGGCGAGCTTGGCCAGCAGCAGGTGGCTGTTGTGGATCGTGAACGGCATGAGGACGTCGGTCTCGTCGCACGCGTAGCCGAACATCATCCCCTGGTCGCCAGCGCCCTGCTCCGCGAAGAGGCCCTCGCCGGCGGTCACGCCCTGGCTGATGTCGGGGCTCTGCTGCTCGAGCGCCACGACCACCGAGCAGGTGTTGCCGTCGAAGCCCTTGTCGCTGTGGTCGAAGCCGATGTCGTTGATGACGCCACGGATGATGCTCGCGGCGTCGATCTGGCCGCGGGAGGTCACCTCACCGGCGACCATGGCGATGCCGGTCTTGACCAGGGTCTCGCAAGCCACCCGGCTGCGGGGGTCCTGGGCGAGGTAGGCGTCGAGGATGGCGTCCGAGATCTGGTCGCACATCTTGTCCGGGTGCCCCTCGGAGACGCTCTCGGAGGTGAACAGGTAGTTCTGCAGGGCCATGGACGAAACACTCCTTGAAGGACGGCCGGACCACGCGCTGATGGGGCCCGATTGAAAAGTCGTGGCACCATACTCGGCCTGCGCCCACCGTCAAGTCAGAAGAGGCGTTTCCGCTTGCTGCTCGACAGGATGCCCATCGCCTCGCGGTACTTCGCCACGGTTCGGCGAGCACAACGGATGCCGCCCTTCTTGAGCTCCAGGGCCAGCGCCTGGTCGCTCAGCGGCTTCTTGGGATTCTCGGCCTCGATGAGCGCCTTGATGCGCGCCTTCACCGCCACGGCGGCCATGTCGTCGCCCGTGGCGGTCTGCAGCCCAGCGTTGAAGAAGTACTTCAGCTCCAGGATTCCTTGCGGACACTGGACGTACTTGTTGGTCGTGACGCGACTGACGGTGGACTCGTGCACCTCGATCTCGTCGGCGACATCGCGCAGGATCATCGGACGGAGGTGGTCCACGCCCTTCTCGAAGAAGTCGCGTTGGCGTCGCAGGATGCAGGACATCACCTTGCGGATCGTGACCTGCCGCTTGTGGATGGACTTGATCAGGAAGTCGGCGCTGTCGAGCTTGTCCTTGACGTACTGCCGGTCCTCCTTGGTCCCAGCGCCCGCGAGCACCTTCCGGTAGTACCCGGAGATGCGCAGCTTCGGCATGCCGTCCTCGTTGAGCACGATCTGCCACTCGTCGCCCACCTTGAAGAGGTAGACGTCGGGGGTGATGTACTGCGGATCGGCGTCGGCGTAGCCGCGGCCCGGCCAGGGCTCCAGCTGCTGCAGCATCTTGTGGTACTCGATCACGTCCTCGAGCTCGAGCTCCATGGCGCGCGCGACACCCTGGTAGTTCCGGCACTCGAAGTCCTGCAGGTGATCGGTGATGATCTGCACGATGAACGGGTCCTGCGCGAAGACGTGCTTCGCCTGGACGACCAGCACCTCGGCGAGGCCCCGGCTGGCGCAACCGATCGGGTCCAGCTGCTGGATGATCATCTGCGCGCCTTCAGCGTCGTCGAGCTCGGCATCGGCGGCTGCAGCGACCTTGTCGAGCTCGAGCGCCAGGTAGCCCCGCTCGTCCAGGTTGCGGAGCATCACGGCCGCGCAGCGGCGCTCTGCGTCGGTGCAGCTCTGCATCTGCAGCTGCCACTCGAGGTGCTCGCCCAGGGACTGGCTGGTCGACAGCGTGTTCTCGATGGGCGGCAGGTCGTCGTAGATGGAGCCGCGGGCGCCACGGCTGAACGCCTGGCTGGAGTAGCCGTCCAGGATCTTCTGCCAGTCGGTCTCGTTCTCCGCCGAGCCGTTCTGCTGCTCGCTGAGGTCGTTGTTGGTGTCGCGTCCCTGCTGCTCGAGCTCGCGCTCACGCCGCCCCTTGTCCGCCTCGACCCGCGCCTCCGCGATCTCTTCGAGGGCAGGGTTCTCGACGAGCTCGTTCTGGATGTGATCGATCAGGTCGAGCTGGTTGTACTGGAGCAGCTTGATCGCCTGCTGCAGCTGCGGGGTCATCACCTGCCGCAGCTCCTGCCGCTGCGAGAGGCCCTGACGGATGTTCATTTCCATCGCCACGCACGAAGCTTGGCACGGAAGTTGCCCCTGATCCAGTCGGGCACGCAGACCGCCAGGGTCGCGCCCGTCAGCCGACCTCGAACTCGGCGCCCAACCAGCGCTCCCTTGCGACGGGATCCGCAGCGATGGCGGCCGGGGTTCCCCGCACGACGCACCGACCGCGATCGAGCAGCACCACGCTGTCACAGCTTGCGAGGGCCGCTCGCACGGCGTGGTCGGTGAGCAGGATGGCCAGTCCGGAGGCCGCGAGCGCCGCGATGCGCGCCGTGAGCCCTTCCACCGCCACCGGATCCACGCCCGCGAACGGCTCGTCCAGGAGCAGGGCCCGGGGCGCGGTCGCCAGGCACCGCGCGAGCTCGAGGCGGCGGCGCTCGCCACCCGACAGCCGATCGGCGGGCCGGTCAGCGAGCTCGGTGAGGCCCGCGTCCGCGAGCAAGCTGTCGGCGAGATCGCCGCTGGCGCCTCGAGCCTGCAGGGGCAGCAACAGGTGCTGACGTGCCGTGAGCCCGCGGAGCACGGTGCGGCGCTGCGGCAGGTAGCCCAGCCCGCGCCGGACACGCGCTGACAAGGGCCCGTGCAGCGGCTCGCCATCGAGCCGTACGTCGCCTTCATCCGCCCGCAACAGCCCCGTGATGAGCTTGAAGGTGGTGGTCTTGCCCGCTCCGTTCGGGCCGAGCAGCCCCACCACCGTTCCAGCCCCCACGTCGAGGTCGAGCTGGTCGACGCGACGCTGTCCCCCCAGACGGACGCTCAGGCCACGCGCGCTGAGCACCGGCTTCACGGGCTGAGGTCCACCGCGAGCCGGCAGGCGCTGCAGTCGACGCGGTCCTCGTCGAGCGCGAACAGGATGCGCTCCCCCACCATCTCGTGCTGACCGTTGCCCAGCCTCGGCCCGTCCTCCAGCACGAGCTCGCCCCGGCCGACCTCGAGCTCGGCTCGCCCGCCGGTAGCCCACCAGCTGCCGCGTGATGCCTCCACTGGCCCATCGCAGGTGGCCCGCTGGAAGCCGCCCGATGCGTCGAGGCGCACCGACAGCTGCTCGCAGCGCAACACCAGGGTGCCGCGGTTCGCCAGCACGCCGCCCGAGAACACCACGGTGCCCTCCGCGAGGTCCCAGGTGGCCTCCGGAGCCTCCACCTGGAGGATCTCAGCCTCTTCCCGGAGCTCCGCCTCGACACCCGTCAGGGTGACCGGGTCCGCCGCGAGCGCCAGCATGGCCAAGGCCGCGGTCAGGCCAGCTCCTCGAGCGCGACCGGCCGGGGCATGGTCACAGCCTCACCGGGGGCGGATGCCATGCGGCGGACCTGGTGGTCGAGGGCCGCCTTCACGAAGGCCTTGAACATCGGATGCGGCTCCAGCGGCCGTGACTTGAACTCCGGGTGGAACTGGCACGCCAGGAAGTAGGGATGGTCGGGCAGCTCCACCATCTCGACGAGCTTCCGGTCGGGTGACATCCCCGAGATGACCATGCCGGCCCGCTCCAGCTGCTCCACGTAGTTCGGGTTGACCTCGTACCGATGGCGGTGCCGCTCGTCGATGCTGTCGACCCCGTAGACACGCCGCGCGAGGCTCTTCTCGGCGAGCACGCAGGGGTAGCCGCCGAGTCGCATCGTGCCGCCCATGTCGGTGACCTCCCGCTGCTCGTTCATCAGCTCGATGACCTTGTGCTCGGTGTCTTCCGAGAACTCACGCGAGTTGGCCGAAGCCAGACCCAGCACGCTGCGGGCGTACTCGATGACCGCGACCTGCATGCCGAGGCAGATGCCGAAGAAGGGCAGCTCGTGTTCCCGGGCGTAGCGGACCGCGGCGATCTTGCCTTCCACACCGCGGTTGCCGAAGCCACCCGGCACCAGGATGCCG
>Ga0114933_10000913_pt1 | contig 34494 bp, 24 predicted proteins | sample 4SBtaG_FD_89691 | JGI IMG/M metagenome (GOLD analysis project Ga0114933, IMG submission 89691) | Deep subsurface microbial communities from Kolumbo volcano to uncover new lineages of life (NeLLi) - 4SBTROV12_W25 metaG | ecosystem: Environmental > Aquatic > Marine > Volcanic | place: Kolumbo... | reverse complement strand
GGCGAAGGTAAAGCGGAGTTCCTGCGACGAGCGAGACAGTCCATCATTGATATCCGTGAAGCAACCACTTAATGCAACTCATTCCTAACAATCTGATAGGGTTCTTCGACGATCCGCTCAAAATGCTCAGCAGCGTGTTCGATGATACGAGTTTATTGCTGCTGATCAGTTGCGTACTTGGGCTGCTGTTCATCGCGTCCTTCATTGGCAGGATGCTGGAACGACAAACGGACGATCGAGTCAATGTAGCCGTAGTTCGTGCATTTAATCATCGCATCCGTGCCTGGTGGTTGATGATTGCTATCTTGGTTGTCGGTTTCGTCACGGGGCCTACATGTACCGTTGTGCTATTCGGTTTGATTTCATTCTGGGCACTGCGTGAATTCATCACGATGACGCCTACACGGCGAAGCGATCATCGCGCGCTATTCTGGAGCTTTTTCATTATCACTCCGCTCCAGTTCGTCATGGTTGGCCTGGAGAAATATGGTCTGTATTCAACCATCATCCCGGTATACGCATCACTTCTCATCCCAGCACGTATTGCGGTATCCAATGATCAGAAGCAATTCCTGGAACGATCCGCCAAAATACAACTGGCATTACTAATCTGTGTCTATGCTCTAAGTTTCGCACCAGCAACGCTCTATTTAGACTTATCGAATTCTCACAACGCGGATGTACGGCCCGAAGGGCTACTGTTTTTCTTTGTCCTGATCACACAACTAAATGACATTTTCCAATACGGATGGGGCAAGCTACTAGGTGATCGCAGAGTTATCGCACCAAACATTAACGCCCGTCGAAGTTGGGAAGGATTCATCGGTGGTGCCGCCACAACAACATTAGTCGGGGCACTGCTTCACTCTGTTACTCCATTTGAGTACTGGCAAGCGGCATTACTTTCGTTAATCGTCGCCATTATGGGATTCTTTGGTGGCATGGTTATGTCTGCCATTAAGCGTGACCGAGGTGTGAGTGACTTCGGCACATTAGTACAAGGTCATGCAGGAGTTCTGGATCGAATTGACTCCATGTGTTTTGCCGCACCGATCTTCTACCACGTCGCCAGGGCAATACTGGAGCACTCCGACAAAGTCGCTGGATAATGCAATTAACGGTGAGCGTCATTGTCAGGAAATGGGTAAGGCGATTATCCTAAAGGGCTAACCAAAACAACTTTCTGAATCACTAAACACGGTATCACAAGAACAAATAGGAAACGCATCTCATGGGATTGTTCGAAGGCAAAAAAGGTCTAATCGTAGGCGTAGCGAACGACCGAAGTATCGCTTGGGCAATAGCACGTACGATCATGGAAGAAGGTGGTGAATGCGGATTCACCTATTTACCTGATCGCGAAGACGATGAAAAGCAAAAGAACCGCCGTCGCGTCGAAAAGTGCACAAGAGACTACCCGGAACAAACCAAGTTTCTTGTGCCGATGAATGTTGCTGACGACGAGAACATTAAACTGGCCATCGATAAGACGGTTGAAGAATTCGGAAAGATTGACTTCTTGCTTCACAGTGTTGCTTTTGCAGATCGTGACGACCTAAGTCGTGATACCATCGAAACAAGTCGAGAAGGCTTCAAGATGGCCATGGAAATCAGCGCTTATAGCCTGATTGCCATCGCCAACGCCGCCAAAGGCATATTCAATGAAAACGGTTCCATTGCTGCAATGACATACTACGGTGGCGAGAAGTGCGTGCCGGGTTACAACGTCATGGGAATCTGTAAGGCAGCACTGGAGGCCAGCGTCCGCTATCTGTCGCATGATCTCGGTCCACAAGGAATCAGAGTTAATGCCGTCAGTGCCGGACCACTTAAGACACTAGCTGGTTCAGCAGCAGGCGTGGGTCCGATGCTCCAAATGTACGAACACATGGCACCACTGGCACGAAATATCACACATGAAGAAGTCGGTAGAACAGGTGCATTTCTACTTTCAGACTTTTCCGATGGTATCACAGGTGAAATCCTCCATATTGATGGCGGCTATAACATCATGGGCCATCCGGGGCGTCTACTAGATAAGCTTGAAGCCGAATAATCCATCGGTGATTTGCCACATTCAGTCATGCAGCCATGCCCGCAATAACAGACATTGCCATCGCTATTGTTGAGAACGATGGCATGATTCTGGCTGGGCCACGACCGATTGATAAACCGCTCGGAGGTCTTTGGGAGTTTCCTGGCGGCAAGGTTGAAGGCAACGAGTCAGTCGAAGCGGCTGCTATTCGCGAATGCCGCGAAGAAACCGGTATCGATGTAACGGCTGAGTCCATCGTCTCAATCCACGAGCATACGTATGATCATGGGATAGTCCGCTTACACTTCGTACGTTGTACTGTCATAGAATCTCATGTACCGGATTCACCGTTTCAATGGCTAAAACGAGATCGACTAGCGGAACTTGACTTCCCCGACGGAAATAGAGAGATACTCGAGTGGTTACTCAGACGCCACGACTGATGGGGCTAACGGGAAGAATCTAAAACGGCAGTAGTTGATCGGGGATATGCTGCTTGAACAGATCAAGCACATTTGTCGGTGATGCCGAATTGTCTGATTCAACGTTCTTTCGAAGTTCGTCGGGCACAGTAGCAACTCTGGAATTACCTAGTGGCACATATTGCTGCAGATACCGCGGCCAGTAACTCTGCAAATACTCTTCGCATTCGAGCAGATTTCCATGTTCCTGGAGTGAATACACCAGAGCAACATCCTTAATAAGCCCGTGAAACTCCTGTTGCTGAAACCAAATATCAAACACTTCCACTTGATCGATCCAAACTTCACCGGCACTCATCAGATCGAAGCCTATACGCAGTTCACTTAGCCCATCTTTTGGCAGATCATCGAGTATCAAAACATACCGCGACCATTTTTCACCGATGGCTGTAATATTTCTCGCTTGCTGACCTGGTTCCTTACGTCCGATTGTTCGTGGGCGGTAATAAACCTGGCCAAACAGCTTTCCTTCCACGGCAATTCGAAATGACGGTTGATGGGATGCATCGGGAATTCTGACCCATGCAGAAACAGCAATTCGGCCTGTGGCAGGCGCGGCAAACGGTTGACTGCGAACCCAGGTCACTGCACGATCTGCTGGACGCCGATGTAACACAAGATGTTGTTGGCCATGGAAGGCGTCGCCTGTTTTTGTTTGAATATTGTTCTTGGCAGATGTGTTATGTACCCATCCACTTGGAAACAGGTGCGTTTGCGTTGCTTCAAAGCCAGGGTTTTGGAGCACTTGCATATGCCGCGGCTGAGTTAGGTTATTTACGCGGCGACTAACGTCTCTTATTTCTTGTTGAATTCTTTCAGCGATGGCCTCGTCAGTAACAACTCGCACATCAGCCACTGTTGGAAGACCTCGTTCAACCTTAACCGCAACAATGTCATACGGTTTTAAGTCAAAACTCCATGTAGCGCCAATTCGGTTCCATTGAATTGACTGTTTACCTTGCGGCTTCGTCGCAAGCGGTATACGGTTCAGGCGGCTTTCCTGTTGAGCAAGCAAATCTATTCTCGCCGACGGTGCGACCTTGAGTTCGATCGCACCTCCGACAGGCCACGGTGAGTTGTTCAGCAAATAGTAATACGTGACATCATCCACACGCAGCTCTCTCAACGTAATTGGGCTCTTTGCAACTGAATCTGGCAGTCGCACTGTTTGAAACCGATCCTTTGGTAGTCGCTTGATGGTCTCGAACATTTCCCGCAATGATGCCTCGCTTCCTAGTGGCAACAGCCAGCCTCCCTGCAGCAGATGAAACGTGTCCGACTTAACGAGCGATTCGATAAATGGTTTTCTTGCCTCGCCTTCCGTGGCAGCGAGTGTACTGATCAGCCACGTATCGGCTGATCCAACGCCAAACGCGCTCACCTTATCCAACCCAGGGAGAGATCTTGAATGAGGTGTATGCTGGATAACCGAAGCGGACTGCATGTGAGTTCCGGACCAACGTGAAAATCTCGCATCGCGTTGAATGGCAACATCACTTGCCTGTTTAGCAAGATCATGAATGGGGACACACTTGTTTGGATGCATCCAAACAAGCGCGCTACTTGCTGGAAACGCGTCTGGCTTGACACCCTTTTCCAACATTACTTCATCAAACGGCACATCGACTGCCAGACGTGGTTGCAACTGCCGCCTGACCAGTGGGTCGTTGAACAATTCACCCGGTGACAAATACAACTTAGCTCCTGCAGTCTGACTCTGAACTGCTTCAGCGATACGTGAATAAAACTCACTTAGCTTCTGGCTGCGCCAGGTTAACCACGGCTGTCGCAACTCACTCTTAATCGCCTGCACGCGTTGTTGATGACTCATCAAGGCGTCTGCACTATCAGGCTCTACCTGACCAACAAACTGATTGACGGTTTCAACGTCCAAACCCCAATGAGATGAAGGGAAATGGGTATAACCATTCGGGGTCATAGCAATCATCACTCCGCCAAAGCTCGGGTGATGTCCATAGCGATCAACCAGTTCACGCACGACGTCGGTCATCGCCTTCTGCACATGAACGTTAAGTGGATTGTAGTAGGGACCGAGACCTCGATCTGTGCTGAACCTTTGATTCCAAGTTCGCCCAACGCCATCTCGCAATAAGGTGCCAGCCAGTTCTCCGGTACCACTTGTCTGAGTATCGAGCTGAGTCAACGGCATATTGAATTGGATCGATGGAACAAGTTTTAAACCACGTGAATCAAACGTCTTAAACAGCAGTTCCACAACATCCTTTTGGACTGGATCCTGACCGTTACTAAACAGCACACCACTTTCATACTCCGGAGTGGATCCAATTTGGGAGGTTGGATAAAGCGTACTCCCTTCGCAAACAACGGCCACGGATGCGCCACTGTAGCCGGCAAATTCAAGATAGTCCGCCAGGCGATTGCTACCTATATAAAACGTGTGCCAGTCATCCAGAACGGCTCGCGATATTTCATCCAGAGTACCCGATACTCCAAAGAGTTCCGGAAAGAGGGGTTTCTCTAACATCGCCAGAACGTCACGCGTATCCCTCGCCGATGGCTCAAATTGACGATTGAGATCACCGATTTTGCCAAGCACCTGTTTCACAACCACTTCTTTAAAAATCGCTGATTTTGTTGGATGATGATTCGTAAGAAGCATCACTGGGGTTTGGGTTCGCGGCCAAAATACAATTCGTTGAATCTGTTGGCCTTCTGCATTGGTCCACCGTGACGAATCCTGAAAGAACCCAAAATCACGATGCACCGGATGCAAGCTCCCGGATGCATCCGGTTCAAGAATCGAAATCCCAATACTCTGCTGGACGTCCGCCGGAAGAACGACTTCCAATACATGCGGCTTATATAAATCCTCGCAATGCAGCGGATATGACTGCCAGCCACTCACACCAATGGATGTAAACAATTTACTTTCAGATTCCACTTGTTCGGGAGCGAGCCATTTACCCTCTGATTGAGCGAGCGTCGAGGTCTTACCATTATTTCGCGGTTGGATTTTGACGCCTGTAAGAACATTCAGATGATCTAAATGATGCAGGGCATTGAATTTATCCCACCAGCTAACATCCGTGGGGTCAAACCGCATCACTTCAACTTGCTCTGGTCGTGACTCACTACGTTCGTGCTTGTCCGGCACAACGACAAACTGAATGCGTCGTTGAGCGATCGGGGTAAGTCTGACAAACGAGTCGACGAATCGGCTACTTCGTACACTCACGTCAATATTATAGATTCCCGGTTTATGAGGAATCGGCACCGTCACATTAGGAATCGTATCGCCGACTTGATTTTCGGCAGGTTTAAAAGAAATGCTCTGTGTGTTGATTACGTCACTACTGCGATACGGCAATACATTAACATCCAACTGGTACTGATTATTGGGCCGCAGGCCGATTGCATATGGCTGGACATTCATGACCAGTGATTCTCCTGGTGAAAACACCAGATCATTGCGCTGCAGTTGTACATGGATTTGGTCGCCGGGTGACCTCCTCACCTTGAATCGATTACCTTCGTCATCAATTACCCGTTGAAATGGTGCCGTGAGAATTTCGGTCACTGCCAGCTTATAACTCACACGATTTGTTTTCTGGGCTTCATCCACCAGTTCGACAATGACTTTTGCATTCACTGATCCGGCAATAAACACATCGAATCCGTCGTAACTGCGTTGTCCCACTTTTTTAACAAGGATGGATGTGCGTGATTGTTCGATAACCGCAGACGGGTTGGCTTCCATGGACAACGAAGTCAACCTGGTAAAGTGGCCGGACTCAAGTGACACTCGACCCGTCCAGGATTTCGGTGCCTTACCTCCCCACATAACACGCAGACGTACATAAAGCGTGTTTTTGTTAGCAAGATTACCTTCGCCGTCAAAAACAGGAGTCTTGTCGATATAGGTAGCGGGCGATTCCATAGGCGGGCCGGCTCGACCACTATTTGCATCAGATTGCATTGGTGCAATCATCGGACGATTAATGACATCACGAGTCATCGGACCCTGACCTTGAATCATGGGCCGATTCATTGGCTGCTGTGCAAATCCTGCTTGCTGCCAGATCAAAGATGTGATCCAAATGCACAATCCGGTCAACAAGAATCGGCGCACGCGTGGGCGCTTAGTTGCACTCAATCGGGATTTGTACTCATCGAGAGTAATCAAAAGGACTTCCTTGTCCAAATCAATGACTTCATGTCATAACCAGAGAAGGGATTATATCTCGTCTGGACATGTTGATACGAGAGCGATTTCCGACGTATTTCAATAATTCAACAAAACCGACCTAGGTCATTTCACGGTAAATAGATTACCTTCTAGCATTAGCCATGAGCGGATTGTTCCGTTTTATGTGCAGCTGCAAGCAAGGATGCGTTGCAGTCCTATCCTCAGGGGGGGAATGAGCATGGAAGCTCGCTTTTTTTCATTCGTACTAGCGCTCGTCGTATGCACTTGTACTGGTGCAAGTTATCGCACTGCCAATTTCATTGTGACCGCCACGACTCCGACAATGGCGAAACAAGTGGCTCACGCAGCAGAGTACTACCGCAAGAAACAAGCCATCGAGTGGCTTGGTTACGAAATCCCGAAGTGGCAAACACCGTGTCCGATTCGTGTCAAATCCGGTCGCGCGATCGGAGCGGCAGGTTCAACCAGTTTTTCGTTTGAACACGGCGTTCCATCTGACTGGGAAATGCACGTACAGGGTACGTCGGCCAGAATTCTTGACAGTGTAATCCCTCATGAAGTTACTCATACGGTGTTTGCATCTCACTTTCGTCAACCATTACCCCGATGGGCTGACGAAGGAGCATCCACAACGACAGAGCATTTGAGTGAACGTCAAAAGCAACATAATTTACTTTACAAATACTTAGCCAGCGGTCGAGGCATTCCATTTAATCGGATGTTTCGCCTCAGCCAATACCCAACCGACATCCTTCCGTTATATGCACAAGGATATTCCGTGGCACGTTTCCTGATCGCTCAGCGAGGGAAACAGATGTTCATTCATTTCTTGGAAACTGGGATCAAGTCCAAGAATTGGGATCATGCGGTAAAGGAACATTATGGATTCAGCGATTTATCGGATCTGCAACTGACGTGGAATAACTGGGTGCGACGGGGCAGTCCAAAAATACAACTCACATCAGCCAAAACGCAATTGGTATCCAATGAACTGCCAAGCAAGCCACCACGTGCACTAATCCCAATCGGGTTTCGCAAAGAGAACGACTAGCCCGGTGGCCAGGACAACCCACGACCACCAAGCAAGTGAAAATGCAGGTGATCCACGGTTTGCCCACCTTCTTCACCACAGTTCACGATCACACGATATCCATTCTCAAGCCCTTCGGCTGCAGCGATCTGTTTTATAACCAGATAGATATGACCGACCAGTTGTTCATCTTCGTCGCTGAGATGATCGATGGAGATGATTTCTTTGCGAGGGATTGTCAGGATGTGTACCGGTGCTTGTGGTGAGATATCACGAAACGCCAAGCACTGATCATCTTCGTATACGATATCTGCAGGAATTTCACCGTCGATAATTCGTTTGAAAATTGTCTTTTCACTCATTGGAATCGTCTTGTGGTACAGATCTGGATAGGGCTAGTTTCTGCAAATCAATCGCATCAGTGGGATTGAGGTCAATGATTCTGCCATGCACTGGTGATAACCACGTTGCTGATTCGTTGACCAGCCCGCCATCGATTACGTCATCTACTGACTCACCAGTAGCATTTGCCATCTGGCCATCTAGAATTCGCTGATTTAACAACGCAATAAATTCGTCATCTGCAATAGATAACGATTCACCGGAATTGGGGCAGCGAAGAATTGACAGTATATGTTCATCAACGAGTGGCATGACTTAGATCTTACGCCGTTGTCGACATTCAGAAAAGCATATACCGGCGCACAAAAAAAGGGGCTCCCGCGTGGGGAGCCCCAGAGATTGTGGAGATGTTCTGGTAAACGAGAGAGTCGAGAGTCTACTGAGCAATCTCCATGTCATTACTGCTGGACTGACGACGACTTTTTGGAGCGGACAAAGCCCACTCTTTAGTCAATTGCTGAAACACATCGGGTGACTCATAACGAACTGCTTCAGCGCCGTCTAATAGAGGACCAACCAATCCCCGCAGAATGGGAAGTCCACGCATGCTCAGATCTGTGTTGTAATCGTCAACACCTATCTGGCTATAGTCGCTAACCAGTTTCTTTTCGCTTGAGTAGTCCTGCATTCGCAAGCTACCATCGCGTCCTCGAGTCACAATTCGATATTTACGTTTCATGATGTCAATCCAATTACCTTGTTTGACGAGGCTCAGCCTCATACAAGATGCAGAACGATCGATGCAATAAGATTTCAGACCAACGGCCTGTTCCTTGTTGCGGCACGATTACTATCGACAATGGAATTCACAAAAAAACAGAATTTACATGTTTGGCTTTACGTTGCGACCATTTGCGAGAATCCGAACAGCGGGTGCCAACGGAGCGAACGGTACAGTCGCACCCAAATGGTTCTCAAAGTAATAGCTGGTACGGTTATGACGGTCCGGTTATGACGACCGTAGCGGACGGCGTTAGCAGTCCGATCAGCGCGGTTAGCACGGTCTGTCATCTTGTTAAAAAGCGCGGCTGAGATTATGAATAGAAGCACCGGAGGGTAGGCGAATTGGCTAGCAACCTGATTCGAAATCAGGCGCCCGTCTAACGGGTTGCGGGTTCGAGTCCCGTGCCCTCCGCTTCTTTGGGTCCATGACGGACACCTCAGGGTCGGTTCAACTGAATCGATACCATCTGCTTTGCTTGTGCTACAGACCGTGCGGGTTACCAAGTAGCATATTCGTTACAACCGTTCGCAGTTTTTCCTGCATTGCTGTGGTTGCTTCGCACAACAGACTGAGTTGCATCCATCCGTGTTTATACTGAAAAAATGGCTGGAATCCGCGATATTCTCGACTTGCCGATCATGTATAGGATCTGGCAATTTCCATTCGCCTACCAAAAAATGAAACCGGTGCGCAAGGATAGTTCCTTGTCACAAGCGGTCAAAGTATTGGATGTAGGCTGTGGACCCGGTACGAACGCAAAGTACTTTACCCACGCGAAGTATCTTGGGCTGGATATCAATGAGCGATACATCCAAAATGCCAAACGACGTTATCCGGGTGAGTTCCTTCAGTGCGATGTGTGCACTTATCAACCGGATGATGGTCAGGCATTCGACTACATCTTTTTGAATAGTTTTCTTCATCACATTGATGACGAGAATACCTACAAGATCCTAAACTGTCTGCACGATTTGCTGACGCCCAACGGAAGCATTCATATCCTCGATCTCGTCTCTCCTGAAAAACGCTGTATCGCCCGCTGGCTGGCACGAAATGACCGTGGAGACTTTGCGCGACCCATCACACGTTGGCGCGAGATCTTTCCAGATGTATTTCCCACGATCCATTGCGAACCATTTGCGGTAAGAGGTCTTGGCGTCAAACTATGGAGCATGGTGTACTTCAAGGGAGCACAACGTGCTACAGGAGTGGCAGTATGAGACAAATTGAAAAGATCTCCATTGCCATTCCGGTTTTCAATGAAGAAACCGTCTTACCGGAACTTATCCAGCGAATCACCTCCGTGATTGATGGACTGCCGAATGGTCCGCACGAAGTCGTTCTTGTAGATGACGGGTCTGCTGACGAAACACTTTCCATACTCACTGATGCGGCAAAACAAGACGACCGGATAAAGGTGGTAAAGCTGTCTCGGAATTTCGGGCAACAACCGGCCTATGCTGCTGCACTGGACTACGTAACGGGTGACGCCGTCGTACTGATGGACGGTGATCTTCAGGATCCACCGGAACAAATCCCTCGCATGCTCGAAAAACTAAATGAGGGATATGATGTTGTTTACGCTATACGCGTCAAACGTAAAGAGAATTTCCTAAAACGCGCGTGCTATCGGTTGTACTACCGCATGCTGAAATGGCTCAGCCGGACTCCGTTACCAACTGACAGCGGAGATTTTTCTATCATTCGCAAACCGGTCATTGATGTATTGAAACAATCATCAGATCGCCATCGGTATTTGCGTGGCATCCGAAGTTGGGTTGGGTTCAATCAAATCGGTCTTGAGGTCGAGCGGGATGCACGCGCTGCGGGGGTTCCCAAGTACAATTTTCGCGGGCTAATGAAACTGGCGATGGATGGAGTCTTTTCTTTTTCATTGCTACCACTCCGCTTTGCTGCATATCTGGGCGGACTGACAATCCTGTTTGCCATTGGGTTTTCAGTGTACGCGATTTTAGTGAAATACTGTGGTGCCACCGAAGATGCTCCGACAGGATTTACCGCGGTCTATATCCTGCTTTCGTTCTTCGCTGGAGTGCAGTTACTATTTCTTGGAATCCTTGGTGAATACATCGGACGGATCTTTGAAGAAGTCAAAGGACGCCCTCCTTATATTGTGCAACAAGTAATAACGAGCTCTGATTCGTGGACTCAGAATACGCAATCAATTACAGACAGCTCTACGACCAGCACTGGTGGTGGCGAAGCCGCGAACGCTTCATCTTAAAAATACTCCGGCGCTGGCATGAGCAAAGTGATCTCGATTCCCATACCAGAGAGATTCTGGATATTGGCTGTGGTGATGCTTTGTTTTTCCCCAAACTCAAACAGTTCGGAACTGTATCTGGTGTCGAACCCAATACGGAATTAATAAACCCGGACAATTCGGACTGCGCCGACATCTATACCGGAAATATCGACGAGACGTTTACACCTCAGAAGAGATTTGACTGGGTAATACTGCTGGATGTACTTGAACACATCGAACAACCAGCAGATGTTCTGCGTCATCTCTGCAAGCATTTGAATCCAGGTGCACAGATTCTAATGACGGTACCAGCGTTCAATTCCCTCTGGACGAGGCATGACGACTATAACCATCACTTCACGCGATACAACAAAAAGACTTTTGCAGGCATGGCCGATGGTACGGGCATAAGAATCGACAAGATGAAGTACTTCTTTCACTGGACGTTTCCGGCCAAGGTGCTTGTTCGTGCAAAAGAAGCACTTTTCCGAAGTGATCCGAAACCGGCCGAAGTGCCAAACGCCATCATAAACACATGCTGTTTTACACTTTCTCGAATCGAGCAGGCCCTGATTACGCCACTACCAATTCCGTTTGGCAGTTCCTTAATGATCTCCGCCACTGTGAATCACGTGATGGAAGACTAAGTGCACTCAAACAAATACAATGTGCCTAAACTCGCTCTGCCGCTGTTATGCGTAATGGTCATTGGTGGAATCTATCTATTTTGCAAACTACCGTATGAGTGGATCCCTCATGATGAAGGATTACTGGCACAGTCTGCCAACCGAGTGTTAAACGGTGAATTACCTCATCATGACTTTCAAGATGCATACACCGGAGGCCTTTCTTACCTGCATGCGGCATCCATGTCTGCATTCGGAGTTTCGTTGTACTCCATCCGTCTTTGCTTATTCATCACAGCATTGCTCACGATTCCGGCGTGGTATCTTGTGGCTGCGCGTTTTATCACCCCAATTGCTGCTGCGACAACAACGCTTGTTTGTCTGACCTGGAGTTTCCCAAACTACCTTGCCGCACTTCCGACGTGGTACACATTGGCATTTGCAAGTTGGACACTTTTCGCACTTCTCAAATATGGCGATAGTCTGTCATCGAAGTGGCTCATGATAGCCGGGTTGATGTGCGGCATCAGCATCTGCATTAAGATTGTCGGCTTGTACCCGCTTGCTGCCACATTGTTGTGCATCGTTTATCGACAACTGCACTGCCAAAGTCTGCCGGAGGGTACAACAAGCAACAGTAGACTTCCAACAAATCTAGCTGTGGCTGTCATTGGCGTGACACTCGTTGGGCTGGTAATCGCATTGATCAAGTATCACTTGGGGATCAACGAGTGTGTGATGCTTGTTCTACCGGTCGCAATAACCAGTGCAATATTGTTCCATGGTGCAATTTCTGCGGACATGGACCTTCGTGTATTAATCGTTCGATGCGTTAAGCCGTTCTCTATCGCATTGGGGTGTACGGCCATTCCAATCTTGGTGCTATTGATACCGTATTTATCTGAGAACGCTGTTGGGGATTTACTCCACGGAGTTCTGGTACTACCTCGACAACGACTTGTACATGCGGAAATGGCATTACCACCGCTCTTCTATATGATTCCCTGCGCTCTGTCATTGTTCTGTTTCTATAAGAGCAACGGGAGCTGTAATAAAAATGACCGATTGCTTGCCATAGGATTGATAACTGCCGGTTCACTGTTATTGCTCATTGCCTATTTCGTATTTCCCGGCACCACACTCGCTAACAGTGTTTATGTTTGGACCTTTCATTCGATTCGCATGATCGTACCGGCATTGTGTGTTCTTCTAGCCGTTCACGTGATCAAACATGAAAGGACGAACAGCAAGCGTTACGTTTTATTTGTTGGTTGCGCTATGACGGGTTTAATATCTCTCATTCAGTACCCGTATTCATTTGGAATTTACTTTTGTTATACCGCTCCAATTGTTCTCCTCACCGCGATTGTCCTCTTGCATGCAGACCCTGATGCGACCACCGATCCAAAACCAAACAAGACGTGGTGGGCCGCACAAATACTGCTGCTGTTATTTGGTGTACTGTGGCTCAACACGAGTTACATTCGTGGCTTCGGGGTGCGACACAACCAGACTCCCGTCGCCAGTTATATGCAAAGCGATGATATTCCGAGACTTGGACTCACTGTCGACACGTCAGATCTCGCTGAATATCAATTCCTTAAAACTTTGGTCAGATCCTTAACAAATGAAAACGACACGATTCTGGCATTCCCGGATTGCCCGGAAGTATATTTCTTGTCAGAGAAGAAGAATCCCACGGCTGTGATGTATGACTTCTTTGGTACAGCCGGGATGACAACTGACGAAATTGAAGACTATTACATTGGATTATTGGACGAGCACCAGCCAGCTGTCGTCATCATCAACAGGATCCCGGAATTTTCGAGTGAAATACCAGAGCTTATCCCGCGAATACTCGCATCTCGTTACCGCAAGTCAGCAAGTTCACCGGGACGCCTACCTAAGTTCACGGTTTATTTCCATGATCCTGGATTTTGATCGTTGGGTGATTGGAACAAAGATTATTGGGAACAGGTGGTGACGGCTTTCGATTGAGCCACCGACCAATTCGTGCAGTGATCGAAAACTGGCGATTCAAATCCACTAACAATTCACCAACCGTCCGGTACCGATCCTCAGGTGAATACGACAAACATCTGGAAATGACAGAAGACACAGCATGTGTGGTATGTCTGTGTAAGAGGTTGACCACTCTTTCACTGGAAAGTTGTTGCTGTACAAGGATGCGCGCCTGTTCAAAGGAATCGGCCATCACATCAGTGCATTCAAACGGACGGTGTCCCATGATCATTTCAAAGAGCATCACACCAAACGAATAAACATCACTCTTCTCAAACAAGGCTCGCACCTTGCCATGCTTGAGTACGAGTGACTTGAGTTGTTCGGGCGCCATGTAGTGGAGAGTACCTCCAACATGGGAGTGTTTCGTAAGCCTGTCGGAAGCCAAATTAAAGTCCATCAGTACAGGGTGATCATTTTCGTCGATCAGGATATTATGCGGCTTAAGGTCCAGATGAAGTACATGTCTGGAGTGAGCATGCTCGAGGGCAATGGCTATTCCGATGGCAAATCTCAACGCTGTCGACACAGGAAGAGGCCCGATTCTACGAATGGTATTTCCGAGAGTTTCGGTGCCAAGAAAGGGCATGCAGATTGCAGACCGCCCATCTGGAATATCAAAGACACTGTGTACCGGCATAATGCCAACGTGATCTAACTGCCCGAGAATGCGCGCTTCACGATCACCGAGTGATGTCACCTTGAGCACTACGCGTCGCATTCCGAGTCGTAATTCCAGTGCTTCGTATACGACTGCAAAGCTACCACGGCCAATTTGCCGCACGATTTCAAACCCCGGAATCAGCTCATCTTCCAGGCCGTATTCCGGTTGCAGATCTTCCGATATCATGCAGTGGACATCAATTCGTCGGTAAAGTGATTCCTGAAACACCGAAGAAAAGAGACCGCAAAACTGGCTGGTGTCTATGGACTCACCTGCCTCCGTGCGTAAGCAGTATTCCTCGTAAGCCAAATCAATCACCGCTGACTTATCATCACGCAGCCAATCGAATTCGGTAATACACTGTTTGGCATCCGGTCTGATACCGGATCGCCAACTGTTAATCAGATTCGCAACGAGACCGTGCCTCTGACTTGGAGTGTTCTCGGCACTCATGTCTAGTTCCATGACGTCAAATGCCTGTCGTTCAGATCTGCCCCTGATTGATCTTGTCCGTATTTTGACACAGTCTGAGATTCTGGCGAGGGAATTGCGAGGTCATACTTACCGAAGTGACATCACATGACAGGCAACACTCCGAACACGGCGTGCCACTTGAGAGTTACGGATTGGATACAGTTGCTGCGCTGGTCTGGAACCCTATACGTGTAGCCACTGCCCGCACCTGCCCTGTTGCCTTGAATGATCCGCTGTAGAGTCTGGCTGGCATATTCGGCTGTGTTATTTGGATCGAGGCACCGGGTGTTGCACACTTCACCGTCACCGTGTCACCGTCACGAACGATTTCTGGCTTGGCCGTTTGCTGCATTTGATTACTCGGTCGCATGTTCTCCATCATGATTGGCTCCGGCACTAGTCCCAAGTCACCAATACTGTCCTGCCACGCGATCGTTTCATCCCGCATTTTGGCGAGCACTTCTTTGTATTTAGCTTTTTGAGCAAGGTTTACCGTCTCATGAGGATCGTTCACTATGTCATACAATTCTTCAATCGGTTTGGATTTACGCATGAATGCCACTTCTGCACCCTTGAGAGTGCCTTCGATATCCATCCGCCTTAATTCGCGAAGGGTCGGCATTTTGTCCATATAACTGATGTGCTGCGCATAGGGTTTCTGAGGTTCATAATTCCGGATGTACTTAAACCTATGATCTCTGCAGCCTCGCATTAGTTCATATGCTTCGTCCATTCGATCACGGTGAAAGTAGATATAGTCCGGGGCAGCTTCCTTTTGTTCACCAACGATAACACGGCCGTGCATGTAATCGGGTCTTTCAATGCCTGCCAAAGCGAGTGTCGTTGCTGTCAGATCTTCTGTATTCACCAATTCATCATTCACCGTGGATGATTTAATCTGTCCCGGCCATCTAACGATAAAAGGAATATGCGTACCGGAATCGTATATCCAACGCTTTCCACGAGGTAATCCACGTCCATGATCACTCCAGAAGATCACAATCGTATTTTCACTTAGGCCATCTTCTTCGAGTCGCTTGAGCACTTGTCCGACTTGTTTATCCATCGCTGAGATATTGTCCTGATAGAACGCCCAATCCATTCGCGTCGCCGGAGTGTTTGGATAAATCGGCGGTAAGAATTTCCCAGCCTTATCCGGGTCATGATGCTGCGCAGAATCAAGTTGAGCCAGTACCTGTTTATGCACTTCATGGCTATGTCGGATCTGGCTCTCGTGTGAAACCGTAAGATTGATAATGCTAAAGAAAGGCTGGCCCGGTGCGCGATCTCTCCAATCCTGATGATTGCCACCTTGTCGATCCCAGGCAGTAACCGGTGCATCAAATTGATAGTCAGTCTTCGATTTATTCGTACAAAAGTAGCCGGCCGCTCTCAGGTATTCACTAAAACAACGCACTCCACTGGGAGTCACGATACGCGACCGCATGTGTTGTGACCCAATGGAAATGGGATACATTCCTGTGATGATACCGGAGCGAACAACCGCACAAACGCCCGCTGGCGTAAAGGCCTGCGAAAATCTCATACCTTGTTCAGCGAGCTTATCCAGATTGGGAGTTGATGCGTACTTATCTCCATAGCAACCGAGATTTGGGCTAATGTCCTCACAACTGATCCAGAGGATATTTGGGCGTTGATTATCACCGGCAAGTTCCGGTCGTGGTATGGATGTAGCATTTAACCAATTACGATATCTACCACCCATTTTCGGACGCACAGCTGGCTCCGGCTTATACGGATTAGATTCAACGGTCCTAAGGGCATTTATAACAGCACCATTTACGTGGTAGTCTTTGCTTTGCTGTGCAGCCTTTAATGCGGCCAAGGCATGCTGTTTTGCAGCAGGTCCAATGCGTTGGTACATTTCTGCAGCGCTACATGCTGCACCGCGTTCCTTCGAGGCCAAAGCTGAATTCAAAACAGCCGCATACTCTTCTTTGACACCCTCTATCCGGCAAAGCGCATATGCAGCCGCAACCTGAACGGATGCATGTTCATGGGCAAGCAGCTTAGTGAGTTTCCCAACGACTGCAGCAGAATTAACTTTGGCATCTCCGATATGGCTTGCTGCATGATAAATAACGCTCACATCAGCATGATCCAGCATTCGGTTAAACACATCGCCAGCAGATTCACCAAAGATTCCCAGTGTCTTGGCGGCTCGCAAACGCGTCGTTTGATTTTCTGATTGCAAATCGGCAGACCATTGGTCGAGTGACTTACCAGCAACCGTCTCCGCAGCATCCACCGAAGTGGTAAGGAAAATTAAAATGGACAAGTAAGCAACAAAATGAAAAGCACGCATCAACAAAACACTTTCGATAGAAAATCATGAACACCTACGAGCACAACACATGAATGCTACACGCAAGCCAACTGCCAGTCGCAAAACACTTTCAAGAGCTTAGACTTCAATATCGGCCTTTACCTGCACCTGCAAGGCACCAAGCATTCTTGTAATCTGTTCTTCTTTTTTACCAACGAACAGTACATTATCCAGAATGAACACACGCGCCTCGTTACTTGGATGAATAACAAGGCGACCACTGCGAAGCAACATAAACTCAAAAACATCGTTAATCTCTTTGTCGATTCTCACATGTGGAGCAGAGAACCGCTTTACATTCCTGGGAAAACCCTGCACGTGCAGAATCTCATTTGGATGCATTTCCTAGTAGTCCAGGAATCGACTGCATCGAATGGCAATCCAAATCAACAAAAGGATACTGGAGAAGACCCAGTAAAACGTAGCATTGGCAATCGGTTCCAGGTTTTCCATCCAACCGGTAAGGAATGGCAGAACATCTGGATTAGCACTCGCAAGAACGGCCAATCCAATAACGGCGAGCACGATTACGAGAATCAGAATCAGTGAATTCGCTCTTGGAAAATCAAACGCCATGACGATCATGTTCGTGAGGAACATACCCAGAAACATAATGGAGACGGTGACTGCCCCGCCACGTGGAACAAGAGACTGAGATTCTCCGGAAACGGAGTATGCATCACCCGAAACGGTCATCCAAATGGCTGCAATGACGGAGACGATAAACGTTGGATACAGAAAAATAACTTTCGGGTAGGTCACCAACTTTACACGATCGAGAATTCGCTCACGCTCGAGATCACTCATCGGTTCTTTGACTTCTGAACTCTCGGTAACTGCTGCTTCAATATCTTCAGCCACTTCAGCTGATGTATCGTGTTCTGAATTCATGGTTCAATCCTAAACTGCAAACTCATCCACTCCGAAAAATTCAAATCGCCTAAACTGTCTGTGTACTCATATGCTGATTTTACGGTCTCGTGCTGTGATTTCCCATTGGTCGACCACCTCACCATTTTCGATCACGTACACGGACTTGTGTAACGCAGACGTCGGGCAGACATGTGCCGGGATCGCGAGTATTTCATCTCCCGGAGTGAATTCCGCATGTGCATCCGTCTTAATCACCAAATGTTCTTCGTTTTGAAGCACGGCATCGGCATCACCAATATCCGGTATCACAACACGACTACCTGCAGGAGGATCAGATGCACACGCTTTGTAGCCGAGATCGAAGGTCACGCGTCCGTTACTCGGACAACTAATCACTCGCGAGAGTATTCGCATCGCCGGGACATAATGTAGATCCGGGAACATTCGTCCATAGTTTGAATCAAAGAAGATATTCGTACCCGGACTTGCCTCAATTACCGGATCAGCAAGTGAAGCATAAATTGGAAATGATCCGGTTCCGCCAGCAACCACACGCGGGACTGAAAGCCCGATTGCTTCAATATCACTTTTCAAGGCGACGGCCTGTCGCCAACATTCGTTGACCGCTTCGATTCTTTCCTGTAAATCCGATTGGTGGTTTTGTCCGTCGTATAGGTGAATGCCAGCTGGAATGATTCCCGGCAATTCGCCCATCAATTGATACAACTCAACAGCACCTGCGCCATATTCGATTCCCGTTCGGTGCTGCCCGGTATCCAGATCAATTAAAACCTCTACGCCCAGATCAGCTGCTACTGCTGCATCAGAGAGTTGTTGCAGGGGAACGGCATGGTCTGCAGTTATGATAAACGTCACATCGGGGTAAGCACGTCTGAACTGGATCGCGCGGTCAACATTGGGGCCAACCAGGTTATATGCAAGGCAGATATCCTTCACCCCACACTCAGCCAGCATTTCTGCCTCAGCAAAGGTCGCGCACTTGTGTTTCGTAATCCCACGGCCGAGAAGAATCTTGATCACTTCCGGCATTTTATGGGTCTTGCAGTGCGGTCTTAAACGACTTACGTCGCCTGCCTGACGAGTCATTTCATCTAAATTAGATTCCATGATCTCTCGAAAAAGTACGAGTCCAGGAGAGATTATCTCTGACGTATCAGCAATGCTTAGTGAGAAGGCTTCTGTCATGGTTGCAATCCAAATCTTATCGGTTTCCGCGTACACCCGTATGATATCAACTTTGAAGCGGCACCTTGACCTATTGCGCGAGCGCATTTGCAAGTTCCGTGGCCACGACCGCCGAACCTTGAGCATTTAGATGTGTGTCGTATATGAGATTAAACGGCATTTCACCATCCTTAGCAGACTTAATCAATGCAGCAGTGGTGTCGATAAGGACCACATCATTTTTTTGACACTCGCGGTTAATCCACTGCGGCAAGTCAGACGGCATCCACGCCTTTAGCAGAGGATTCGTATCAACATCAAACCGTAACCCAAGCGGATGCAGCACGCGATGTTTGCACGGTAAATACACAAGCCATGGCTCGATCCCCTGACTGCGACACACATCAGCCCAGTCACTTATAGCTGTTTGCATCATGGCACCTGCTTCACCAAGCTGACTTTCATTGAGCGGCATGTAGTTGATGCCAACTCGAGCTGTAACTCCATTTGGAAGTTGCACATTCGCGTTGTCACGCGTGATCGCCAAATCCGCAACTGATGCACTGGTTATTCGGTCGAAGATAAATCCAACCAGAGAGGTTTGAATTAGGTTATCTCCAAAGAAGTCATCTAACGATAACTTTCCAAGGTCAATATTTACTTTACGGTGTACTTCACTGACAGTCTCTTCGATGTCGTTGCCTTCAAAGAACGCAAGCATTGCAATTCTGGTCGAATCAGACTTTCCAAAAGATGAAAGGTATTGGATCTGAGTTCTTGTTCCGGTATATGACGCCCCTAAATTTTTAACCCCATTCCCCGTGGCAGTAGCTAGAAGCGATGTAAATAACTGCTCGTCAGATAGATTCCCCAACTCAGTGAATGAATCTCCTACAACCACGATCTCCCAATCATCCAACGCATCAGAATTCCGGAATCCATCTGAGTCATAATTGAGATCCACCGTTGCTTCATCTTTGTATGCGTTTGAGTCGATTCCCAGCACATCCATCTGCGATCGAATCACCTGACCATTCCAGGATGTCTTTGCCGGTCGCTTAAAAAAATATCTGGCGAAGGGTTCCGTTGGAATACGGTAAAAGGGTGGGATCGCCTCGAGACGAGCCGACGTCTGATTGAAGTCATATCCGATCACGCGAAAACAGACTTCCGCAATACCAACGCAACATAAAAGTGCCACGAAGCCGAATAGCAGCCGCTTATGCAATGGCAACTTTAGGGATGCGCCTGCCATTTGTGGTTGATCGTTTGTCATAAGTTCTTGTGGCAATAAAGAAATGCAGAGGTTTCATAATCACCATCATGTGGCATTATGACAACACCAATCCTCGTATAGTCACCTCCGACAATGTGGATTAGGATGCACGCATCCTATAGTCAGCACATCTCATTCTCTGTTGTCAGCTTTGATTTACACCACGACAGTCAATTGAACGCATCATCTGAGCACAAATCGAGCGTGAATATGAGGGAACTCGAGTCGCCCAGAATGTCGGCGGCGGCCGTCATGCTCACATTGCTTACCTGCGTCTTATGGGCAGGTAATGCAGTCGCTGCAAAATACAGTGTCGATACCATACCGCCCATTACCGTTTCCGGTATTCGGTTTTCGATGGCCGTCGTTGTTATGTTCATTTGGTGTCGTTTTGAAAAGTGCTCACTGAGCATTTCCAGAGAACAGCTCCCGTTAATAATTATTGGCGGTCTATTGCTGTTCAGCCAAATCGCACTTTTTACGATCGGTGTGGCTGAATCCAACTCATCTCACACCAGTCTTTTAATCAACACGTTCATTTTTTGGGTGGTGCTGTCAGATCACTACGTTTCACGAATCCACAGGCTCAGTGCATCACGATTGATCGGAATCGGATTAGCGGCCGGTGGCGCGATATTGGTCATACTGACAAAACCAGAATCTGCGGGAGAAACGCCGTCGGTTGACGAAGCCACCATGCTCGGCGACATATTGTTGATGGCCAGTGGATTCGTTCTGGCAGTCAAAATTCTGTTTACAAAATATGCGCTAAACAAAATGGAGACGGGCTCGTTCATGGCATGGCATGAATTGGTTGGCGTCGTGTTCTTTTTTATCGTGGCAGCATTAACCGAAGATGTGAATCCAGACCAATTCACAACACCGGCGGTTCTTGGGTTGGTATATCAGGGTGTACTCGTGGCAGGCGCATGCTTTGCCATACAGGCCGTGTTACTTAAGACGTATGCCGCCAGTCAAATATCGATGTTCTCATTTCTCACACCTGTTTTCGGTATCGCATTTACCGCAATGTTTAGAAATGATGAAATGAGTTCATGGCTGTTTGTGTCGTTAGCCATGATTGCGAGCGGTTTATTCTTTACCAACCGCGATTAGTCTTGCCCTATATAAGCAGATAGAGGGTTAGTCGTCCTCATCAGCACTGCGAATATCATCGGAATCTTCAAGTTCTCCAAGAAGCTGCTGATAGGAGGTCAGGCATTTCTCCACGGCACTTGTCAGTTCAGAAACACCTTCCTGGTTTGCCTGGCTTACATCCATCAGCGGCTTTAACCAGCCTCGCATAATGTCAAACTGGTTTTCCATAACACCCAGAATGGACTTCGGCACTTTGTGCATTACCGCAACACGCTGCACAGCCTGATTCGTGTCAACTGGTACACTTCCGGTGGTGTACGCCCTCAATTCCTCTGCTAGCAATCGAAGTGCCTCTGCGGTTTCTCCACCACTCTCCGTTTCAACACCGGATTGATCTGCCATCTTGGAGATGCCACCGGAAATCGTATCCTTGATATCCTGTAAACCGTTGCTGAATTCCTGTAATTGTAGAAGGACAGCAGCAGTTTGATCGTCAGATCCGATTCCCTTTAGCTTGACCGCCTGAGCAAATGCTTTCTTGATATCTTCCCAGCGCTGTTGCTCCGTTTCCGATAGGAGGCTCATCATTTCCTTAACCTTGAGCATGTTAGACTCGGTGTCGGACGTAAGCGTCTGAGAGTCATTTTCATAATTACTGAGGATCAGGGTTTCGAGTTCCTTGTCATTCATAATCGGCACGACCTTCTCAGCAATGCGATTCATATTTCGATAGGAACCCTGAAGTTTAAATGGTGGCTCTGTACGGTATTCATCCGCTTGCGAAGCACTTCTGATGTACTCACGGTTTACGGTGAGAATGAGGTCTCGAACTGTCATGAGTTTCTTCATGGTTTCGGCCATTTCATTCACTTCGATAGCAGAGTAGCTTCCTTCAAGTTCGATACCTTCACGACTGCCCGTCTGAGCGATCTTAATAACACCGTGAACATCTTTCTGACTGCGACTGGCAAGCAGGTTTAGCGCCGGATTACTTGTTAAGCAATTTTCGAGATAACTGAGCTCAAATACCTCTGCGCTATCACCGATCATTTCACCCAGGTTATAAATGTCAGCACGGTTTGCAAGCATGTCTGGAATCTGGAATTTCTCACCGCTTTCTGTATACGGGTTTCCAGCCATGACAACGCAGACTTTACGTCCACGCAGATCGTATGTCTTTGTCTTACCTTTATATACACCTTCTATTTTTCTCTGGGCATCACACAATGAAATGAACTTTTGCAGGAATTCCGGATTGCAGTGCTGGATATCGTCTAGATAAATCATGACGTTGTCACCCATTTCCAACGCCAGATTCAGCTTTTCAACTTCTTCTCGTGCGCCCGCATTGGATGCTTGTTCCGGATCCAATGAAGTGACTGCATGACCGATGGCCGGGCCATTGATCTTCATGAAAATAATACCCAGTCGATTAGCGACATATTCCATCAATGTCGTCTTTCCGTAACCCGGTGGCGAGATGAGCAGTAACATCCCCATCAGGTCCGTTCGCTTGTCTTCACCGACAACACCCATCTGCTTTGCCAGGTTGTCGCCAATAAGTGGCAAATAGACTTCATCGATCAGGCGGTTACGAACAAATGACGTCATGACTCTCGGCGTAAACTCGTCGAGACGCATATCATCACGTGCAACATCCACAACCGACTTCTTAATGTCGATGTAGTCCCGGTATCGCGGTACGACCGCCTTGTTGTATTGATTGAGCTTTGTTACGAAGTCATTGAAGTTCAGCTTGTAAACACCGCCATCGATTGTGGCGTGCGATCCGATCATACCGTCAATCGATTTATCAACCGTACCATCGATAACGTGTTTACGATCCGGTTGTCCAGCCATCAGAATGACGGCCAATTCAGCGATATAATCCTCAGCACGTTCATGCTGTGGATGTGCAGCCAGAAATGCTTCGATCCAGTCACAAATGAGCACGAATTGGCTTAGTGGATCACCTTTTACACCTTTCAGCGATTCCTGGAATTTTCCGACAAAGCTGTTTTGTTTCAGATGACGTTCAAATGCATCAAATAAATCGATAGCCTGACGTGCAATGACAAAGAAATCGTTCGTCGTCAATTCTTCGTACAGGTAGTTTGACACCTGTGATGCGAATTTCGCATCAATGACTCCTGTCGACTCAACAAACTCGTCCACGAGTGGCTGGAGTTCGGCAACATATTGTGCTTGTTCCTTTACATCCGGGAACAGTTGACCAATTGTACCTACACCCCTGAGTCGTGCTGTCATCAGGTTTCTTTGAGTCGGATCACAGAAGTAATTCCAGAACAATCGGGCTGCAGCACGAGCTCTCGAGTCGTATCTGAGCAAACCGATCGTTGCATCCATTTCGATCAGGCCAAACAAGATCTTCTCAGCATCGAGATCGTGAACACCTTTTGCATAGGCTTCTGTATACCGCGGCCCCATAAATTTCTGCAGTGCAGACAGGCGTTCATCTTCGGCAAGCCGTCCGTAACCTGACTTGGACATCTCAGCAGACTGAGACAAATGGTTAAACATCTTTGATGCAAGATATTCAGCCCGATAAACATCGCGGTTTTCTGATATGACCTCCTGGTCCCATACATCCCGCGTTGAGTCGAGCGTCTCATCAACAAGTCGTTCGAAGAAATTCGTACCCGTCAGATGCAAATACATATCGTCGTCACGCATGACTGTCGTGAGATCCAATGCCTGAACATTCACGGAGAAATGGTGTTTGCCAAACTTAATGACATTCTCGCCGTCAACGAACAACTCTTTTCGATCTTTGAGTTGTCGAACTGCATCTTCGCGAATTGACTTTAGACGACTTTGAATATCATCAACTTTGACCGTATCCTCCAGATCCTTAAGCTGATCGACTAAATCACGGATTTTTTCGATCATTAAGTCTGAAGCGAAATACGCATTGATGTCGTTTACTGATTCAAGACTATCAATCCGCGACTTAATACCACCAAGGATTCGGTCCGCTGCCCGGCTTAGAGCTTCTGCACGTTTATTGCGTGCTTCAATCAGTGACAGCTTTCGTGTTTCAAACGCGTTATAGATTTCCTCACGTTTATCCGTCAATTGCACAACGAATTCATCAAATTCAGCGAAGCGGCCTTCCAACTCTTCAAGCTGAATCATTACTTTGGTGAGGAATTCTTCACACTTGTCCGGTGTATCGCATATATCTAGATAATTCACGACCGCCTGGTTGAGCAGCTTCATTTGCGAATTAAATTCGGCCACGCCTTCAACGCTCATCAAGTCTTTGATCTTCGTCTTTAGCGTGGCACGGGCGGTATTCACCTGGCCAAAGATGGCGGAAATGTTATCGATGATCTGAGTTCGATGTGTCGCATCTTCGATGTTTAGATTACTGACAATATCGATCAGCATTTCCAACTCGCCAGCACCATCGGCAATGTCTTCTTCGAGATCACGCGCATCTGTCACTTTCTTGAGGCCGTCTATGGAGGCTGTTTGCTCCTTAATGCGAGTTTCATACGGCGCCAGGGCATCATCTCTTAGAAGAAACTCCACGCAACGCGTAGCCAGACGATCACTGGCTTCGGCGATCTCTTCACCAAGTCGCTCCACCAATTCCATATTGATGTAGCGCAGTTCTTTTAGTGAAATGATCTCACCCCGAACTGTACGCATTTCGGCAAGCGACTTAACGAAGTCATCGATATTATCGAATCGCTTGTTCTTGGCTTCACGCAGCACTTCGGCCGATCGCTGTTCTATTTCGGCAGATTGCTTGACGGTGTTTTGCTTAACACGGACGACCTTCTCAAATTCATCTATTGCGGATTCAGCAGCAATACGAATTTCTGCAAGCGGTGCTGAGAGATTCGCACATTGGTCGTCAGACGCCCAAAAGTAACTATCAACAATATCACCAGACTTCTTCACCAGGTCGACATAGAGGTCTGCGTACGTATCATCCTTCTCGATCAGGCCAATGACCTCATGACATTCAGCCATTCCGCGAACGATTTCTTTGTTACCGATCTTAAACAGAAAAGAGTCGGATTGAGATTCCGGGCCGAGTCCGTCTTCCACGTACGGGGTTTGCCAGATCTGAAGCGTGTGATGTTTTTGGGCATCGGGTTCCGCCCTGAAGCAGATCATTTCGCCGGCCGGGAAAAATGCCGCACCATGGCAAATCACTGGTGTGTCTACTTCCTGATTAATCAGGTTATATCTCAGTTGAACATACACACCGGATTCGGGATTGTAGAACACGTACAGGAAGTCTTCGCCATTTGATGCTTCTAGTCGACTATCAAACAGCATTCCCTGCAAATCGGTATCAAAAGTCTTATGTTCTCCGGTGACCAGAGAATACCCATTGGAAAAAATGACGCCGTGATCATCGGGCAACAAAACACAGCTTGTTTCTAATGAATCAACACGATAAACCGATTGCACTTTCTCGTTAAAGATAAAGTAGCGATACGCATCTTCCTGGTACGGTTTAATCTTGAGTAATACCAGGCTGCCAACGATTGCATAGTAAATCTCTGAATCATCAAGCGTTTGGTCGGCGTTCTGAACAGGTTCTGAATATAGCCCCACTCCGTCAGAGGTGTTGTTTTCAACTTTGATCGTCAAATCCCCACCTATCGTCTCCACGAAGACGTGATCTTCGATCGAGACGTGGGGGTGTGCACCTTCTACAAACAGGTCGCGTGACACACGTTTCCAACTGAAGTCGTGTTGATCAGGAAATCGAACTTCATGATCACTTCGGTTGTCGACGTAGACCAGTGAGTCGCTTTCGATTCGCCATTTTAAACTTTTCAGCTCGGTGACACTCTTCCCCACTTGGAAGGCCATATAAAGGAAGGGGCCGATTACGAAGAATTTGGCAAACTCTGCATTCTTGTAGTATTTGTATATCTCTGCAAAGTCACGTTGAAACTGCGGGTCTTGTGAGAATTCCGACTCGATGGCCTGAAAGTGCTCACCGTCGAACTTGTACGTAGCAAACACATCGTCCGGATGGATCGTTGCTTTGAGCCCAAAATGGATGTTGTACCCAAAGATAAAATGCTCGCCGATGGCGATCATATCCCGGGGTGTACAATTGTGCTCTGTGGTTACCCGGTCGGTTCCCTTTAGAGTCGTTTCAATTGCACCAAACACGTCTTTACGGGAAGCGTTAAGCTTACTGAGTCGATCACGTAGGTCAGATGCATGATTGGCCAGCCGATTTCGAATGATTTCGTACGTTCCGCTCTCCAATTGCTGGGATTGCGGTTCGCCATCCGGCTGTTGTTCAGGTGTTTGGTCGAGATCTGCTTGTGACATCGAGACCGTTCTTTCACCAACGTGTTTGAGACAATAACCAGCCCCGGGCTACTACTACCAGAGCTGGTAACCACGTCGAAGCCTGGCCGTTTGCACCACCAGGCTCGACGATTCGTTACAAGTTCTAATTAGCTGTCCGAGCTTTCATCAGCAGCCGGCTTGGTTGGAGCCGAGGCAGCTGTGACCGTTCGGATAACAGACGAAGCCTTGTTATCAGCTACACCAGAGGTGTGCGCTAATCCGAGCATTCGTTGCAGTTCTTCCCGCATCGAGTTGTTGCTCGTCAGGCCAAGCATTTTGGCTATCAAAGCAGCGATGGAGAGATCCTTCACGTCGTCTGTGCTTAGGTTGAACGTATCCGTAAGTTCTAGAATTCGAGTCTGAAAGTATTCCGGATCGCCATTAAAGAACGTGTCCTTGATATCGGTAGCAACCTGACTGTTGTAGACGAATCTATCAACGGCCTTACCACCCTTGACCGAATCAACGATCTTATCGAAGAATGTGGTTTCGCCACCGACGATATCGATACGGGCGGACTTAAGAGCCTCGCCAACGATATTCGACTGGGCTTCTGCAATCTGACGTTGAGCATCGATTGCAGCTCGTTCGATTTCGAGATCTTTGTTGAGTCGCAGCTTGAACTCTTCGTGTTCTTTGCCAACTGCATCGAAGAGTTTCATCGCACCAGCTTTCTCTTCGATACCATTCGCTTCACTTGAGTACTTAAGACGCATGACTTCTGCTTCAGCTGTACCGTGTTTTTCGACACCAACAGCCTTGGCTTCCAATCCTTTTGCTTCGGCTTCGGCTGTACGTTGTACAACGGCTGCTTCTGCAAAGCCCTCTTTTTCAAGGGCGGTTGCTTTAGCTTCCTGGACCTGTGCTTCTGCCAAACCATCAGCTGCCACGTCGGCTTGCTTTGCTTCAGCAAGCATCTTGGTAGCCTGCGTTTCTTTTTCAGCTTTTTGACGATCTGCTTCAGCGAGAGTTACAACCTGATCAGCGGTAAAGATAGCAGCTTTCTTCTCTGCTTCCGCCGCTTTCACGTCCTTAACCAAAGCTTCTTCTGCATCGCGTTCTGCGTTGGTAATCGCAACTCGCTTATCACGATCTGCCCGTTTGAATTCTTCAACGTCACGGATATTTTCTTGTTCTTCCACGACCGTTCTTTCAACGATCACACGTTCGCGAATTACTTCCTGGATATTTCGTTTCTCAACCTCGATCTCTTTGTCTTTGTTGATATCAGCCAGAGAAACCACTCGTTCGCGTTCAGTTGATTCCAAGCCGCGGTCCCGTTCAACGCGTTCTGTTTCGACCGCATCGGTACGTTCCTTGTTCTTGGCAGCAACAATGATCTGTCGTAGTTTGTTTTCTTCACGAACAGCAACTTCTTCTTCAGTAGCAAGTCGTGCATTTTCTGAACGCAGGAGTTCTTCGTGTTCAACGACTTCTCCCTGAGCAACTTCGCGTGCAGTGACTTCGGCGATTTCACGCTTTTGGCGTTCTTCCGCTTCAACCTGTTGACGCTCAAGTGCGAGAATGGCTTCTCGTGCTTCGACGTCCTGCTTTGTAATTGCTTTTTCTTTTTCTCGTGCAATGTCGTTTGAGCGAATTGCCTCACGGCTAGTAAGGTCGGTGATCTTCTTGATACCTTCCGCATCGAGGATGTTGTTGGGGTTTAGCATCCCGAGCGGTGTTTGTTCAAGGTAATCGATTGCAACGCTGACCATTTCATAGCCTTGCAAATCTTCCGTATCCGAACCGATAATGTTCATGATCTCAACTTTGAAGCGATCACGTTCGGTATACAGTTCTACGAAATCAAATTGTTTACCGATGGTCTTAAGTGCTTCTGAAAACTGAGCGTCGAACAACTCAATAAGAGCGTTGCGATCTGAAGCACGGGCAGCACCGAGTTTCTTAGCAACGTCTTTCACGCCACTTTCTGAAACACGCACATAGAATGCAACTTCAATATCAGCACGGATGTTATCGCGACAGATTAGACCGTCTTCGTTTGAGCGCTTAATCTCAATACGCTTGACGGACATATCCATGAATTCCTTCTTGTGGAAGACAGGAATCACGATCATACCTTTTCCAACGGCTTCTTTGATACCGCCGAATCCTGTACGAATTACCGCACGTTCTGGTCCCACCTTGACATAGAATCGCGAAAAAATCGCTACCAGAATGATCAGGAAAAGGAACACTGCTCCAATTCCAATACCAATACTGGTTAACGTATCAACCAGATTAGCAAACAGGCTTGATGTAAACATCGTACTAAACCCCATATTACGATTTATGAAACATCCGTCGCTGTGTCTCGGTTTTCACTCGACTCAACGACAATATGAACTCCACGTGATTTGTCGTAACCCACAATCAGCACAGGCTGGCGTGATTTAATCTCACCTTCAGCCGTAACCGCCCTGAGGATTACATCCGAATTGTCTTTTGGTTGTCGTACCGATACGCGTCCAACTTTCGATGGTGTCATAGGTATACGTGTCATACCTGTCAAATCAACGAAAGAATTCGGATCAAACTCGTCAATTCTGAACCAGTCCCGCATTGGATTAGTCAGAAATTTCGTCGGTAACAGTGCAAAGGCCGCGTTTCGCAAACTCAGCAGTGTTACGTCCCAATTCGTCGACGTATCTGTGTAATGCTCGAATCCCATACGCATGACATAAGAAACGATAAACCAAAAGATTCCAAAAATAGTCAACCAAAGCATTACAGGAATCGCACCCAAATTAAGCCAACGAAGTGGCATCAGGCCGATCCCCATAAACATGTCGCCAGCATCCAATTCAGCGTCTACGCCAAAATCAAAATCGATTGCATCGAATCCGATTCCGCTGACGAGTGAAAACAGCCAGTAAGCGAGAATGAATAGAATCACCGACGTAGCCGGGATCAATTCACCGCTAAGAGCTGTTTCTGCAAATTGGGTTAGTGCGTCCATAAGGTTCCTAATTTCCTCATTTAGTATGAATTACCCCACGCAATCAGTCGGAAAATCCGATTCATAGCAAGCTACAAAGTCTGGAAAAGATAAGATTCCTTTTCCAGTCATACTGGTTGTGAGGGTTATTTCACCCGCATGGGAGCTCAGGCAGTGCCTGAGACCACGTAACCAATCCGCATGATCGGCTGAAATTCAGCAATGACGTGCTTAAGAGAGGGACTTCCACAATTTCTCAAACTCATTGAGAAACTGCCTGGTGATCCTGCTGTCAGCGGTGATAACGATGTTTTCCTCGTTGTACTCGGCTGCACTACGCGTCCAGTTATAACTGCCAGTGAGAGTTGTTTTCTCATCGAAAACCGCATACTTGTGATGCATGTGATAATTCGTGTGATCTACTCTTACAGCAATGCCGAGGTTCTCAAGACGTTGGATATCAGATCCCTCATCGTGAGATTGTCATTATCACTAATAACACGGATCTTGACCCCTCTTGCATGCGCGTCACGAATAGCATCCGAAATTCGGTTGTCTGTGATCGTGAACACACACACGTCTGCCGAATGTCTGGCCTTTTCAAACTGGCGGCGAATGGCATTTAAGCACTCACTTCCAGGGCTGAAATAAGCCTCCACATCAGGTAACGCTGATTGGTCACGAATCTGAAACACCTTAACGACATCCTCAAGCCAATCGATCAATTGAAGCGTTTGTGGGTCGGTTGTCTCACCCCGTGCCACATCAAACGCCCGGCTTCGCAAAACTCCAATCTGATGATCTGCGTCGCCATATTGTCGAATTAGCCCTTCAAGCAGCTTTCGTTCACCCCGGGAAACCCGGAAATCACTAAGCGTTCGCTTCAAGACATCATCAATTTGATTCTGATCCATATCGTGCTATTCGCCGTTGAGTAAAGAATATTGAATAAAAAGCCGACAATTTATTCCGCTATCAAGTAAAAGCGTGCCGCCGATGGGTGAAATCTTACAGAAAACTCTCGCGCTAATGAACGCTTTATTAATCCGAGTTTACTGGCTACTGACTGATTGTCGATTTCGTCATACAACGCATGCAAGGTCGATTCTACAAGCGCATCTGAGCTGTTGACTCGCGTGATGAGAAATGCCATCGTTGAAATGGTTGGGATTCCCGTGGGACCAACCGAATCGGGGAAGTCCCTCGATATCAATCGATCTCGACGGTAGCCCGTTTGCAGTAGCTTTTCGATTTGTTCCAGTGAAAATGTTATCAACTGAAAACGTGTATCGGCCAATAAACCATGTAACACCGGGTTCGAACTGCTTGTCGTGATAATGGCCGCTTCCATTTGTGGAAACGTTAGCAAATCCTCAAAGGACCTGTCCTTCTCGCCGATCGTTGAAGTATCCACTCCGCATACTCTCAAAATCCTCTCTGAAGTGAGGCGCATTCCGGAATTCGGTAGTCCAAGTGATACATTTCTGCCTTCGAGATCCTCCAGCGACCGTATGTCACTACCCTGCTTTACCACAAAGTGGACCTTATCAAGGAACAACGGCGCTACAATGGCGATTTCTTCCGTTTGGGGAATCGTCTCCCATTGGGCAATTGCCAGATGTGCCGAACCGTCTACCACCAGATTGACGTTTTCCTGAGATCCTGCCGTGTTTCGTACTATCAGATCACGGGCATCTCTGAGAGCGACGGCACGATGCAAGCTCTCGCCTACCTCGTGATAGAAATGATGACGCTGACCGGACGCAAGCATGATCTCTGCAGGTACCAGAGTATTCCTAACAATGCCCCAGCCAAATATCCCAAGCATCACCAGCAGAGGTATGACCCACAAACAATGATTGACCACACGATGAGCTGACTTGGGCCGAATCATTGTATTTCCAGTAATACGCCCGATCGCCGGGACATTTCTGAACCAGCGAAGGCCCTGAAGCATCTTGTTTGGCAATTCCGCCAGAACAGGCGCACCGGACAGAAATCTGCTAAATTCCGCAGCCAATTCCTCTGCCGTTTGATATCTGTCCGCCGGATTTTTTGCGAGACACTTAAGACAAACGGCCTCTAGTTCCGGGCTGACCTTACTCCGTAATTGACTCGGCGGTGTTGGATCGAGATTGAGCACCTCCATCACGGTACTGGCCGCGGACTCTGCATGAAATGGAGGCCGTCCGCATAGCATCTCGTAGAGAATTGCACCGATGGAATACACATCACTAGCCGCACAAAGGGCGTCTGTCTTAGCTGACGCTTGTTCTGGCGACATGTAACTCGGAGTACCGACCGTGTCACCCGGACGAGTAAGATTCTCCGGGTTTGTAACCTGCCTCGCCAGTCCGAAATCAGTGACCAGTGCTGACCCATCGGAAAAGCGTACTAAAACATTGGCCGGTTTCAAGTCTCGATGCAGTACACCATGTGTATGAGCAGCATGCATGCCTTCGGATACGTCTCGGAGTATTTCAGCGATGCGATTATTTGAGATTCTGTCATGTCGCAACAACTCTGCAAGATCTGTGCCATCAACGAATTGCATTGCATAGTAGTGTCGGTCGTCCAGTTCGCCAATCTCGTACACCGAAATGAGATTGGGGTGTACCGCTCTGCCAGCTTTCTGAGCTTCGCTGTAGAAACGGCTGATCTCATCATCAAGTGCTAGGCTCCCAACACGGATCATCTTTACGGCAACCATGCGGTCTAGATTGCGTTGCCTTGCCTTGTAAACAATACCCATTCCGCCCTGCCCAATCACTTCGAGCAGCTCGTATTCGCCAAATTGATAACCTTCAGGTTCAGCTGGTTCATTTCCCGGTAATGAACCAGATTGATTCGGATCACGCGCTGACATGGACACCACGGTCCCAGTATCGATACCCGTTGCAGATGGAGAATCATCATCTAAATCATCGGTGGCCGGATTAGATGAGGACAGTTCCATGACCTGTTCGTCGTACACAGAGTCTTTTTCTACCAGCGGGCCCGCCATATCTTCGATGATGCGACCCATGTCAAGCAGCATTCGCAGATCGTCCGCAAACTCTTCATTTGCTGCAAGGAATTTCTCCTCGTCGTCGGACTCACCTTCATCACGGTCGCGCAGATATTGCGCCAGTAACTCGCTGATGCGGAGCTCTCGGTCTGATGGTTCGTCTGTAAATTCCCGCATAGAGTCGTCAGACATTTTCCCTCAAATACATATCCGATGGAGAATGAGAAAAGATTTCCGGTAGTCTAATTCAAAACCGGGAGTCCATAGCGCCGACATCCGAATCATCCCTGAGGTTTCGCAAGCCACGTTTTAGCAATCCCGCCACGGCGGTTTCGCTACGACCGAGGCTCTCAGCTAACTCCTGAAGCGATCGACCTTCCAGATACCGTAACCGAATTGCCTCCCGTTGCGATTCCGGCAAATGATGGAGCATCAATGCCAGTTTCACAGCTCGTTCGGAATTCATTGCCCGCTTACTCGGCGAGATTTCGCGTGATCGTAGTCCACCTTTTACTGAGTGAACCGCTGAATTGGATTCATCCAGATAGACTTCACGACGAGCACTGCGTTTCTGCGTAAGAAGATGGAGTCTGATCGCTTGCGCTGCATTGTTTTCAAGGATTTTTCGTACCCAGGCTACCCATTCCCCTTCACTATTTCCGCGGAAACTGTCAATTCCGCGATGTGCCTCTAAACTAGTTTGTTGCACGACGTCAGATGGATCTACACGAACTCGAATCGCTGCATCCATGTGACGCTGAGCTAGAATACGAAGATACGGCCGGTATCTGATCAGCAATTCACCAAGTGCACTCTTATCGCCTTGTTTGGCTTGTTCGAGTAACTCCAGATTCGTTTTCGATTCCATTCCAGCGCTGTGCTTTACCTAAGAGATACGTATTCCGAACCGATTGGGCGGTGTTTTTTAGAAAAAACTAGTAATTTATAGCCACCTGTGATAGCAGCGTTTCAGGATAACGCTTCTCTCTTAGAAACACAAAAGTATTTATTGATGCGTTGAGGATGCGGGCGAATTTGCTGGAGCCCTGCGGATTTGGCTGCGCCAAGCCCCGCGGTTGGGTATGGTGTTTAGCTTGCTGGTTTTTTGAACTGTTTTGGCCCTGCGGGTTTGGCTGCGCCACGCCCTCCGGGTGCGTTGGTGTCTAGCTCAACCTTGACTACATCCAGTCGTCCAGCCCTAGGCCGTCGTCATGGTTATCGGAAATGTCGCCGGCAATGTCGTCGAGAAGATCCTCGAGTAGATCGCCGCGGACTGTACTCAATCCAACCGCTCGTTGCGACCGCAAATCAGTTACGCTTTGTGACTGATATCGATTATCAACTGTATCGAGGACGTCAGCCGTTGCTGACTCCAGTACAGATTCCGTTGCAACTTCTACATTGCGTTCGGCCGGTTGCTGTCCATCCAGTATGGCATCAGTGTAGATCACTGCTGGTGCCGTAGCTTGAGCAATAACCGGAGCGAAGTATTCGCCTTCTGGTC
>Ga0114933_10000910_pt1 | contig 34571 bp, 38 predicted proteins | sample 4SBtaG_FD_89691 | JGI IMG/M metagenome (GOLD analysis project Ga0114933, IMG submission 89691) | Deep subsurface microbial communities from Kolumbo volcano to uncover new lineages of life (NeLLi) - 4SBTROV12_W25 metaG | ecosystem: Environmental > Aquatic > Marine > Volcanic | place: Kolumbo... | reverse complement strand
GATTTGCGTGTTTATAAGTTGTTCCCAAACCCTTCATCACCATCTTAACTCCTTGTTCCCTATTCTTAGATGGCCCCATAAGTTTTTTTGCTTTGTCTAAATTCATTTTTGAATACTTACCAGCACCTTCATCAATTTCTTCGTTCTTATCTTTTTTACCTTTTGCTTTGTAACCCTGTGCGAATGCAGCCCGTCTTTGTGCGTCTGAGGCAAACCCCTCACCTTTGACAACCGATGATATCGCTTCTTCGATACTATTTGTTTTTGTTTCTAGATATTTGGTCATCTCATACTCCTTTGACTCATAATTCTTGCAATCATGTCTTGATAACTCTCTTTTACGTCTGTTCTACCAAACCCAAGTTTAGGGTCATTTTTAGTCATTGATGTTAAGTGCAACTTCATGTACTTGTCAACTTCATCTGCGATACCAACCTCTTTTGCTTTCGCCATGATTTTATCGTAAAGTATCTGCGACTTCTTCTTTTGTTCTTCGTTTGCACCACCAGCATCCATCGCATCCTTTTCCATCTTGTAGAACATATCTTGCATACGAGTGAGTTCTTCTGCACCCTCTTTGTCTGCGTGTTTCTTCATAGTTTTCTGTCCAGCACCACACATATAGAAATGTTTGGTGGTGTAGTTACCCACTGTGATTTCGTGTTCTGGTTGTTCGTTCAAAGTTCCCTCTCCAAGATTGTCTGCTGGTAACATACCAATCAGTCTATCACCTCTTGTCTGTGCCATAGGTTTTCTAAGTTTTACCACTCTACCAGTTTGACCTCTAATATTATCACCTTTCGCTTGTCTCTGTGCATCTTTCTCACCACTTGTCATACCCATGACTCTACCATCTCTGTCAAGAACCATGAAGTTATATTTCATTGCTTCGTCAAGTGACTCACTCATTCCCTCCATATGTTTTGCAATAGTTTTAGATTGTCTTAGGTGTGCTTGTGATGCTTTTTCTAACTCACCCACTATTGGTTCTAAATCTTTTGAACCTTTCATCATATCAACATGAGCTTTGACTCTTTTAGATTGTGCAAGGTGCATCTTTGATGCGTTCTGTAACTCACCAACTAACTTCTTCATATCATTGAGGTCACCAGCTGCCTCTGATACAGATGGAACTAAAAGATAATCTCTCATCTTATTCATACTGTTTGATGCAACTGCAAGTTTATTTGTCCACCAAGTTGGTAGTGCATCCTCTGGACTCATAGTCTGTAATTTTTGTAGTATCTGCATTGCATCTTCTGTGATAGTTTTACACTGACGTATTGCAGATGCAACGTCTTGATGACCATCCTCGTTTATTTCAACTTCTTCTTTTAATTTTGGATAATATTTCTTAATTAATGCATCTCTATCTTGTTGATCTTTTCTACTAATAGAACCTTTCATGTTATGTCTGGCTGCGATGGCATTTACTTTTATATCTTCAGCAGATGTACCAAACATTTTTACAAGTTGGATGGCATTCTTTGTGTGTTGATTTTCATCTTCATTCTTTGCAAAGTCCTTCTTGGTGAACTTCTCTTCTAAACTTTCTTTTATTGTATCACCAACTTTTTTACTTGGTGCGTTAAAAATCTTACCACCCTCTTTTTTCATCTTACTTGTCATGTCACGTTTAGAACCTTTTGCGATAACCTTACCATCTTTGACTAATGCATACACAGTGCTCTTAGGTATATTCTCATCAAGTTCAGTTTCTTCTTCTCTTGATTTCTTTTTCACTATATTTGTTGCAGTCGCCATCTTAACTGCCATCGCATCTTTACCATATCTTTTCTTAAAGTCTGCCATGGGCAACTTCTTTGCAATCTTCTCTCTATCTTCAAGTTCCTGTGGAGTGAGTTTTCTCTCTATGATTTCTTGCTCATTCAACTTTACTTGTTTGTATAGATCACTTATACTTGTATACTTCTGTCCCATGTCTAACCTTTCATCAAGTCCGTTACAGACTTACCTTTCTCCCAAAACTTACACGACCAGAACCTTGCTTTATACTTAGGGCCTGGATTATCGCAGTTGTGTCTTGCACGAAAAGACTTTCTTCTTGCTGGGTCATCTCGTTTGATTTCCATGTTGGGGTCACCAAACTCAACTTTGACCACATTACCTTTGTCATTTCTTACATAAACTTTGTATTTCTTTACATCGCCTCTTGTAGGATTATTTAGTTTAACTGGTCTTCCATCGTACTCAGCGGCTTCATCTATCTCACCCCATGCATTTCTGAGTGCAAACTCTTTCATTGTCATTCTAACTTTAGGTGTTTCATCACCATCTATTGAACAACCTTCATCAAGACCAAGTTTCTCTAACATCTTATCATGCACTTCGTTCATCTTCCACCACCAATCGTCACCATGATCTAACTGGTATTGCATTCTGGTATCAACTGACTCATACCATGCTTGTAGTTCTTCTCCTACTGGAACAACTCTTAACTTACCAGAGATATAATCTGGGTCATTCTTCATCGCTTTCTGTGCATCTAATTCATCATTCTTATCGACTGTGATGATTGTCTTCTTACCCTTTTTAGAAACCTTGTGTGCAATCCTACCCATTCTACTCTTGATAGTTCTTTCACCTAGTTCGTCCTCTATGGTTTCACTAACTTTCATTCCCATTTTTTTTCGTAATGCATCTATTTCTTTTTTAATTTCTTTTTGTTTGGGTGAACCACCAAGAGCTCTCAATGCTTTGTTTTGAAGTTTAAGAAGTTGTGTTCTCTGTTCTGGTGTTCCTTTCCCACCAAAAAACTTGTCACTATCATATTTTTCATCAAATTCTATTTCTTCTTTCTTCGCCTTCTTCGCAGCACTTGCCTTTGACCATAGATCTGCATCTGCCTTTCTTGCACCTCCTCCTGTTAAGAATGAGTTGACTCTTGCAAACGCCCATTGTTGTGGTGTAGTGCCTGGTCTGTGTCCTGTTCTCCATGCGGCCATTCCACGATTGTAAACCTTTTTGAGAATACCATATGGTACTTTAGACTTTTCAGACTTTTTAACTAATCCAGCAATCTTCTCGTCTAATTGAAAATCTTCTTCCATGTCATTTACCTCGTACTCGGCTGCAAGTTCTTGTGGCAACCTACCTTTCTTAACTAGTTTATTAATATACATTTGCACTGGTTTAACTCTATCAAAACCAAATTGTCTTGCAATATCTGATAGTATTGCACCATTACTAGGTTGTCCAGTCGTTTGTTTCACCCTCTCAGCATATTTCTGTATTATATCCCTATAACCTTTTGGATGTGTCAATCTGAATATTGTTGTCTTGATGAGTTCTGGAACATTTATACCTGTCATCTCATCAATACTCCATGACTCATCTAGGTCATCTGGGTCAAACTCAGATTTGAGTTTTGCAATCTTTTTCTTAGTCGCTTCTATCTCTGCTTTGCGAGGAGTTCTAAGTCTTTGTAAATGACCTAAGAATGCTTCCAAGTCATCTAATCTGTCTTGTTGTGACTTTGTAAGTGCTCTCTCGTCTATCTCATTTTCTTCTCTGGACAATTTTCTTGATTTAGATGAAGTTGTTTTAGGTTTCATTTTAGAAACTGCTTGTCCAACAGCTGCAGCTGCACCAGCATATGTGGATGGTTTAATCGTTGCAAGTCTTGCTAACGCAGGCATCATCTCATTCACATCATCACCAAACATCTTTTTGAACTTGAGTGTATGTTTAGATGGTTTTGTCTTTTTGAGTTTACCAGACTTGTCCTTATCTCCAGGCGCTGGTGTGTATGCGGCTGGATTGTCATCGTCCATCTTTGCACCTCTTTCAAAGTGGTCATCACGTTTTGGTTTTACACTTTTCTTGACACCCTTGTAATACTTTGCTGGTTCTGTTCCTTTATCACCTTTAATGTCTGGGTCTTGTTTTACTCTTCGTAATCCTTTTTGTATTTCATTTAGGTTTATCTCATGCAACCATACCTTATGTACTTTACCTTGACTATCATTATATGCAAGATAGTTTGTACCTTTTCTGATTACTCTACCTTCGATACCATTTGCTTCTACTAGATCACCGATATTCCAAATTTTTCCTGTAAGATACATATCTCTAAGTGACTCAAAGTCAGTCATCTCACCCATATCTCGTTCTTCACGAATACCCATGTGTTTTCTTACATCAAGATAGAGTTTCTTACCATCTTTGAAACCAGATGGTAGTCCTTGACTAAATGATTCAAAGTCACTATCAGAAGCCGCTTGTCGCATCTTAGATGCAGACATACCAGTGACACCCTCTGCATCTGGGTCACGTTCTCCAGCAGATACCACATTGATGTTATCAAACTTATAGAAACCATGTCGTTTACCTTCGACACCATTATAGTTATTAAGTAGAGATGAGAACTCTCTTACTCTATCAGAACCGACCACCATAGTCACATTCTTAAAACCTTCATCATACAGTTTAGTTGCGATGTTGATTGCTGTTCTTGCATCTTTGTCTGCAATTATGTTTCTTGCATACTTTGGATACATCTTTCTCATATATGCAATCTTGAGTGTAAATGGTAGTGGGTCTTTCTTTTGGTTTTGTGAATATGATGGATATATACGAAACGGACTGTTACCAGCAACAGATGCAACTTTCTGTATCAATTTTTCGTGACCAGTTGTAGGTGGATTGAACCTACCAAATGTAAATACCACATTCTCTTTTTGTTCTATGAGTTCAAGAAATCTACGCATTTGGATTTGCTCCTAGTTCCCTCGCCCTTTTCGCATCTTGTCTTGCTTTGACTTTTACTTTTGGTAGATCTCTTTTTGCCATCTTAGCAATCTTTGCACCATGTTTGACTGTCACTAACTGATTGATTTTTGCGAGTGCCTGCCTACCTGCTTCTCTCCATTGTGGAAAGAACTTATCTTTTATTTTATTTCTTGCAGCTTTTGTTGCCTTGACCAAGAGTTGTGCAGTAGACTTCATGCGTTTCTTTGATCTTGCAATCTTTTGTTTATGTGCTGGGTTTGCCATCAATCTCTTCATTCTTATCGCAGCCTTCTTTGACCTTTGGAAAAGTTTTTGGAGATTGAGTCTTTTGATAAGTCCTTCATCTATGACATCATAGGTGGTGTAAAGTTTTTCGAACTCCTCAGTAATCTCCAGTATTTCGTTACGGAGATCTAGAAGATCTTCTAACTCTTTATCTTGGAACTCTTGGTTCTCTATCATGAGTTCATTTAACTTTTTCATTTATCCCATGCCTTTATTGCAGTAAAGTTGTTAAACGAAAACTCCATTCGGTCTACAAGTTTGACCGCTGTACCACCAACTCTATCAATCGCAACGTACCCCTCTGGGTTCGTTACTTTATATCCATTTGGTGTCCTAATGAACGTATCAGTAAGACCCTTAACACTATTTAGTTTTTTTACTATCTGCATCTTTGCATCTACCAGTAGATTCTGGAATGTGATAACTTGTGTAAGATTATTAACGTGTTTCTTGAAATCTCTCACATATTCTTTCTGCATATTTGTATACTTCTCTTTACCCTTATCACTTTTTACTTTGTCTATCTGTTTCTGTATTGACATCTGCACCCAATCTACATAACCAGATGCGTGTTTCTTTGGGTTCTTGATTATCTCACCAGCACGAACCTTTGAGTTATTATATGTCTTGAGTGATGCACCAGATAACACACCTGTCATACTATTCTGTAAATTTAGAAACTGTCTTAACAGGGGTGCATTTATTTTTTGGAATGTTCTACCTGTCTGTGATAGTATCTTCGTCACTGCGTCTGTTTCTTTTTGAGTAAAGGTTGCACGACCAGATACATCTTTATAAGTCGCATCGTCCATCCACACAGTAGATGGTTTAGATAACTTAGATATATCTACACCAAATGACGCTTTCATCTCTGGTAGTGAACTACCTGTGTAAGTAGTATGCCACACCACTCCTACTTTAGACTTATTCATGATCCTACCAAGATCACTATCAACAGGAACAGCGTAAACAATAGTATTAGGCTGGAAAGTGTAATATGATACCCCCTCAATAGTTTCTTTCGAAAGGTCATCTGTGTACATGAGGTCACCTTGTATGACTCCTTTGATTCTAAGTTTTGAGAACTCTGTGAGTGCGACTTTGAATTTTGCATTTAGATCTCCAGATAAGTCTTCATCTATCTCTGCACTAGTCTTGTATAGTTTAGGGTTGACGTTGAATACTGATTTCTTTGCAACAAAAAACTTACCATCACTTGGGTCGATACCAGCGAATATCGCAGGCGCACCATCCCACTTGACTGTCATGTTTACTGATGAACGTGCAGAACCAGATAACATATCTCTAAGTGATTGTAAAAAGTTGATAGCGGCCCTACCACCAGCAACACCATTGTTGATTATCTCATCCTCTAGATGTTCTAGGTGTAGGTTCTTACCAGCGTGATCTTCCTGTAGTTCTAAAAATGTTTTCATTTTGCATCTGGATTTGGTTTGTAATCACACATAATATGTGATGGGTATAATCCACCCTGTTTGTTTCTTATGTTTATCTTGAATATGTAAAGTTTAGTGATGACCTCTATGTCTATTCTTTTTGCAGAGCCAGGTTTTGGATATAAGACTTTCACACTTCTTACTTTTGCAGAGTCCATCATTCTTCTTCTGGTCATCTCATAATACTCTACTTTCTTACCTTTCTTATGAACCATGTAATATCCATAACCTATACCTGTGACTAGTAGTTGCAATAGTGACCTCATGTTAACTTTTCTCGTTACGTCCTCCTCTATCTTTGGAACTATCTGTCTTGCAGTCTTTCTATCATACTTTTCAAAAATGTCAATAAATTTTTTCTCGTCTATACCAAACATACCTAAAAGTTGTTTGGCTCTTTTGTCTTTAAATTTACCAGATTTGAATTGTTCCTCTGTAAAGATAGTTGCAACACCAGCATTGAAGAAGGTAACTGTGCCACCAAACTTCAGTGAAAGAAAGTAAGGTTTACCATCACCATAGACAGTAACGTCTGTTATTAGGTTACCTATCTGTAATCCTCTACCTTTAATTATCGCACCTATATCTGTGAACACAAGTGGTCTACGAGTATTCGCACCACCCTCTAGTTTTACTTGTATGTCTGAGTGTTTTGATAGCACAGTATCGTGAAGTTCTTTTATAAACTCTGGATATGTAAAGTTTGGAGAATCAACACCCTCTGCGATATATGTTTCTATATCTTTTGTTACTTGACCCTCAAATCCAAATCCTTGACTCTTTGTACCAGTCCCACCTCTTGAACCATTACCAGCAGATACTTTGATACCATACCTCTTTGATAACGCTGGTAAGTTAAGATTATCTGCGACAAGTCTGTGTATCTTAACAACCTTTTCTTTAGGATTTTTTGATATTGCGATTGGGTCAGCCATACCATCAGATTTCGATAGTACGTCTTTTAGTAGTGCTTTTAGATTGTCTTTGTTGTGTGGAATATCTAAGGTGTCTATCTCACCCTCAGACTTTGGGAATATATCATATGCTTCTGTTAAACTTCGTATCTTTGTTACAACAGATTCTTTTATAGGTAATGGTTTTAAGATACGAATGTGATCTCTTATTGACATGACACTTTCCCATTTAAATATAGTTTCCTATTATTTATTATACTTTTAACTTAGAAAAGTCAAGGTTTCTTTTACCAAAAGATGTTTTATCAAACACTGGTGTATCGTCTTGTCCATCATCAACTAGTGTCTGTTCTTCACTGGCCGCATCACTTAATCGCATTTTTGCACGATCAATGTTCAGAACAAATCGTTTGTGTATCGTTGGGTCATTGTATCTGTTCTTCAACTGTTTGACTGCGATCTGTCCTAAGTCTTCTAGTTCTTCAGTAGATATCAACGCAAACATCAAGTCAGCAGTTGCAGGCAGACCAAACGACTCAGATGTATCCTCAAGACCAATATCACTGGACACAAAACCAGACCTAGTAGTCTGAGTTGCAGACATGATAGGAACATTTGTTTCTACTGCAAGACCACGCAGTTCTTCTGCAATCGACTTGACCAGAGTATACGAATTGATGTTTAGTCCTGCTTTGAACCTAGATGATGCACAGATGTTTAGATAATCTATGAATATCATATCTGGTTTGAAAGACTTCTTGATTGCGAGTTCTTTGACCAGACCACGAAAGTGATTTGCATTTGCAGATGCAGTTGGATATTCTTTGACTATCAGTTTACCAGATGTCTTTTCAATTATCTTTGCAATCTTACTATCAAACATTTTCTTAGGTAGGTCATGTAAATCTTCCATAGAGATGTTCATCAAGTTCGCATCTATTCTTTCTGCGATACGTTCCTCTGCCATCTCAAGAGTGATATACAAAACATTTTTACCTTGAGATATACAGTTCGCAGCCATGTGACACATGAACAGTGATTTACCAACACCAGTACCAGCAAGTGCGATATTCAAAGTCTTTGGTGGTAGTCCACCTTTAGTTATCTTATTGAAAAAGTCTAAGTCAAACGGAATACGTTCTTCTACTCTGTGATAAAATTCAAATCTAGAATCAGCATCGTCAATATAATCATGACCCACAGCGTTATCAAAAGATACTGCGAGGGCATCTGTAAGAATGCTTGGTATAGAGTCTGGAGTTCTATTCTTATCCCTCCCATCAATAATAGATATACCATCAACAATCGCATTGTGAATCGCCTTATCCTTACAAAACTTCTCCGTATGATCCACGAGCCAATCAAAGTCTACCTCTACAGGGTCTAGTGTCTTGATTATATCAACGACTTTTTTATATTCTATTTCTGATAAATCTTTTCTTTCACCCACTTCAATTTCAAGAGATGTTTGTGTGGGAATCTTTTTATATTTATCTACAAAGTTAGATATCTCTTCAAATATTATTCTTTCTTCTCTTACTTCAAAATATTTACCCTTGATAAAAGGCAACACTTTTCTTGCATAGTTTTCGTTATAGATTAGATTACTGAGAGTTGTTCTCTCTATTGTTTGTGTATCCAATATTTAAGTTCTCCTGTCTGTCAATTATATCTACTAATATATCACCAAGAAGATTGAAGAAGTTTTCATCTTCAAATTCTTCTCTAGGAATCATATTATTGTCTAGTATATCATACTCAAACCGAAAAGGCAAGTTTCCATCTTTAGTTTCTTCACCTAAAGATACTTTACCATATTTATAAACTACTCCTTCGAATTTTCCCTTTCGAATACCTATACATTGCATTTCTTCATTTTTATTTGTTATAAAAACATATTGATCTCTAATCGACATAATGTAAATAACTTCCTAAAAAATACTTCGGTTTCTTTACTGGTTTCACACCTTGATGTAGCCATGGCCACATTGGTGGGAACATTACAATAGTTCCCTTCTTACAATCTGTTGAAACTTTCTGATATGGAAAACTTGTGTATCCCTCATCATTATCAGACAAATAACAAAAGAATGCTAACCATCTATTCATACTTCCAGTTGAGTTTACATCAACGTGCCAACCAAACTCGTCCAAACCATTTGCTTCATACTTCTTCATTTTGAATGGTTCGATACCATACTTGGGTGGGAACATGAACTCACTATATTGGTTTTTGTAGTCATCAACGTATATCTTGAATAAGTCTGCGAGTGCTTGCACTTCTTCTTTCCAAGTGTCCATATATTTGAAAAGATGTACCTCGTTGAATTTTAGATTACCTCTATCCTCAGTTCGTTTATCTCTATTTTCCCACTGATCTGTGTTTGCATCAAACTTTTCAATCAGCATATCACACAGAACGTGTGGTATTGCATTTTCATATGTTTTTATGAATGTTTCCATTTTACCTCAAAACCAGTTAAAGTTAATTAGACATCTATACATAGTGTCTGTATGAGTTGTACCAGCGTGTTGTTTTAATGCTGGAAAGATTATCATTCTGTTTTCAACACTATCAATCTCTTCTCCATTTTCAAATACAGTTTTACCATTATTTGTATTCATATAAAATATTCCTGTCTTCTGGTTTTCCATCGGATTTTGAACATCATGATGCATACCTGTTACTCTAACTTCAGTATCTTTTAATTGTAAATTTACTTTTATTCTTATCAATGATACGAGATTTAATTTATCTAATATGGGATTCAGATTATCACAATAATCACTGTTAATATTATGTTTTTCATAAAAGATATGTGTAAATTGAGGAAATCCATCTCCATCAGAAACTTTAGAAGTATGGAAATAGTAAGGAAAATTAAAACCTAAAAGTATTTTTTTCAACTCATCAAAATCAGCCTTACTTAAAAAATTATCATATACTTGAACTTCACTCGCCATATCTAAATTCTTTATCTGCACACTCATCTAATTGTTTCATAATGTCTTCAGTAAAGAACTTTTCTGGGTCATTGTTGATTGTCTTTGCATATTGTTTCGTGCCATCTGGTAGTTCAATACGAGTAGACACCGACTTGAAGATATCATACTTGAGTGCGAGGTCAAGTAGTCCGTAGTATTTGTCAAGACCTTTATTATATGTCAATCGAACATCAACCATCTTGTTCTCTACAGTAATTCTTGACTTGTGATTTTTACAATGTATAATATTACCAATCACCTCTGTTCCGTCTTTTTCTTTTTTCTTAGACAGATAGACGATAGATGAAGCTGCATACTTCAGACCAGAACCACCACCCATCTCTTTTGTTGGGAACATAGAACCAACGACATCATAAGTGTGATTGGTAACAACCATAGGAACTTTTGCTTTACCTAGTTTCAATGTCAACACACGAAACGCAGCTTTGAGAACTTGTGCTCTAGTCATATCTCTTGTTTCTTTACCATCTGCCGTATCCTCTACTTCTTTCGTGGTAGACAACATACCAAGTGAGTCAAGACACATAAACATTGGTCTACGAACATCAACGTCTTGTTGCATATATCTATCCAACACTTTGAGTGATTGTGTACGAAACTCTTGCACTGTGGTAACTGGAACGATAACAATTCTATTAGGGTCGATACCTCTATCAATAATCATCTGTTTCGTAATCGCACTTTCACTTTCAAAGTATACTACACCACTATCTGGGTTTGCATCTAAAAAGTTTTTGACGATACCACATAAAAAATACGTCTTCCCTGTGGCGGACTCCCCTGCTAGTGCTGTAATTTTTGAAGATGGTAATCCACCATAGATACTACCACTCAGTAACGCATTGAATATATAACTACCTGTGTCGATAAATGTATCAGTATCACCAGCCTCTACTCCATCTGCAACAAGTGATGCATATTCATTACCAGTTTCTTTTATTATATCTTTTAAAAAATCATTCATCTATTATCTCCACTCCCCTGTAACTTATTTCTTTTCTGTCTATCATGTAACTTTGCAATATTGTTTGTTGCAACTGTCTGTAAGTCTGAACCGATATGGTTTGCAAGTGCAGTTACATAGAACAACACATCACCTAGTTCTTTGACCAACTCTAGTTGATTTATCTCGTTACCATCTCGTATTTGTTTCTTTATCTTTTCTGCGAACTCTCCAGCCTCACCGACTAGACCTAACGTATTTTCCATCAGACGTTTATCGACATACGTTTTACCATGTGTCAATATCAACTTTTCTACTTCATTACCATATTCGTCCATGTTCATTTTTTTATACCCCATCTGGTTAGTGGTTCAGAATGTGTGTAATCTATAAAATCCACACCATCCTCATAATAATGTCTGATTGCTCTTCTTATAGTAATCATACCTTTTCTATCTTCCTCGTAACTTATTATTTCTTGTCTTACTAAACCTTCACGAGGCATTTCTAAGTTCTCAACTTTGGCCATGTATTTCGATCTCCTCATCACTTAACTGCCAACGCACCAACAAATGCGTGGTTTCTCCAGAATGGTTGAACAACACTGAACCCAGCATCTGTAACCATCTTCTCTATTTCTTTCCATGTATTTGGTTTCATCATGTGTCTTAGTGTTCGTTCTTTGTCCATGATATCTTCTGCACTAAAAGATTTTCTTTTGTAGTCATAGTAATTAAAAGTTATCATGTCTTGAACCAACGCATTTTCACAGATTGTTTTCTCTGCAAATATGTATGCACCCCCACACATAAGACCATCATAGATATCTTTTATCAACTTCTCTCTGTCAGACTTCGGCATGAACTGTAACGTAAATATAGATGTTATCAAAGAACAATCTTCATATTCATACCACCTTGCATCACTATCTTCAAACCTAACATTTCTATAATACTTGTTAATCTCTTCTTTTCTTTTTTGCAGATCTCCTTGAAAACCCTCTGCAATCTCAAGACCGATATACTTTGTATTATTGCAATGATCTAAATTATAATCAATCAAAGCCTTAGTCATCTTTCCAGTAGAACAACCAATGTCAACTACGTTAGTATTGTCTTCTATGAAGTGTCGAGATAAAGATATCACATCTTGTATCAAGTCTGAATAACCACGAATAGATTGTTCTATGTGTTTGTCAAACCCTTCTTCTCTATGTGCGAATGTGAAGTCAGCCATTTTTGTATACCTTTATAACTTTTTCATAAACTGAGTCTGCGAGTGTCTTGAGTAACAATGGTGGCACCATTCTACCTATACGTTCTGATTTCTGATTCCATTTACCAGTAAGTTTAAAATCGTCTGGTAATGATTGTATTCTTTTAAGTTCACCGATTGTAAGTTTTCTAGGTTCACTCCAATGAAACGCACCAGCAGTTGTATCATTACTACCCATCGCAGTAAGAGTTGGAGCTGGTGTTTTAAGTGATACTCTTTTTAGATTAAAGTGATGTCCTTTGTAGTGATAGTCTGCACCTGTCAAAACTTTATCTGGATTGGTTGGCATTTTACTACCTGTATCTTTCCAATATGCAGTTTTAGAAAACTTCTCTGTTAACATCTTGACTTCCTCATCATCATAAACTAAACCCTCTAACGCTTGACCCAGAGGAACTAATTGTTTACTCTCTACTGGAAATATACTAGATATGTTTAGAAATGTCAACCCTACTTTTTCTGTTATATCACTTCTAATACCTATGAAGAAAACTCTTGTGCGTGTCTGACTTACACCAAAGTATCGACTATCTAAAACTTTTGCAGATACATCATATCCTATTTCTTCAAATGTATTTTGTATTTTATTAAAATATGTTTTGGCCTCACCTACTGTTAGACCAGCAACATTCTCTGCAATAATAATCTTAGGTTTGATATCTTTTGCAATACGCAAGAACTCAAAGAATAAATCCTCAATGTTCTCCACCATCTTACCATCAGAATAGTTTTTTGTTTGACCCCAACCATCAGAGTGTTTTCCATCACTACTGTGTGATAATTTACCAGCAACACTAAATGCAGAACAAGGTGGGCTACCATCTAATATATCCAACTCACCAACACCGATACCAGCAACATCTAAAATATCTTGTCCAGACAAATCTTTTATATCGTCAGGTATTATAGGAGTTGATGGGTAGTTTTCTCTATAAGTGGTTCTGGCCTCATCAATAAACTCATTTACTGCGAGTATGTTTCCACCAGAAAGTTTATACCCTGTTGAACTACCACCACCCCCAGCAAAAGTTGAAATCACAGTAAACTTATTCTGTTCAGCTGCATTGTAAACGTCTTTTAAATTATATGGGTAATACTGCATTTTTTTCATACCAATCTCGACATATATCCATCATTCTTTTTCTACCTTTAAAATTTATATCATCATTATTTAGCAATGTTTCAAACAACTTATCTACTCCACTACCTAGATGTAAATTTATATGTGGTTTTATATTACCAAACTTTTTTAGTTTTGTAAAGGCTTTTCTTATTGTTTCTTTCTGTCTTGGTGTATTCAATTCTGTCCATGACTTTTTCATAAGATAACTTCTAACTTTTTCGTCAAGATATGGTGTGATATGTTTTTTATTGTGTAACTCTGCAAGTCTTGTATGTTCTTTCAGACCAGCACAGTCACCATCTAAGTATGCATTTCGAAATTCATCAAAAGTTAATTGTGTTTGATTATGATCTTTACAGTATCTTGTATAATTATCCCACTTTATTGGACTAGAATATCGCATCATCGCTTTTTTAGATGGGCCAAAATAAGCATCTGCACCCCAACCTGTGATAACGTGTTTTTGTTTTACCTTCTCATAAACATACAAAAATGGAAACACACATTCAAAATGAGTCTTCTTTCTGCATTTTAATTTTACAAGTCTATGCCAGTCTTCTATAATATTTGTTTTAGGAACATTGACACCGATAAACTTCCAACCCATATATTGTGATATTTCTTTTGCCTTAAGGTAATCATAAGACTCATCACCCTCTAAATGAAAACTGTAGACATGGACTACCTTACCAACATCATGTGCAGACAGAGCCACAGATATCGCATCGACACCACCTCCCATCAAAACTGCTACATTTTTATTTGGTACGTTTACTTCTATGTATTTTTCAAGCAGCTTTTTCAGTTTCATTTTGTAAACTTTCTTTAAACTCATTAAAAGTCATTTTATTTGATTTTTTGTTATTGTCCTTTCGGTGCAAAATTCTCATGTTAGTTTCTGGACAAGTGATACCACCTCTTACAACACCCCAGCTTCTTGGAATATCATGATCACCTTCGATGTCATCATCTTCAATAGAGTTACCCAAATCATCTTTTTCTCCAAGATCTAACCACCTGTTAATTATATCATCTTGTTTAAAAGCAGGTCTTGAGTCAAAATGGGTCAGACCAAATTTTTTCTCATCCTCTACTGATGCCACCACTGAATAAAAACTTTCCATAATCCAATCAATACTTTTTTGTGTTTTGTCACCTGTATTAAATTGACCAAGATAACCCTTGAAAGCATCTCCTTTTTCTCTTTGTTTTTTCTCACCTGTTGTCCATACATCAACTGATTTATCATCTACATTTTTTTTCATTACTTCTAATGCAAATTTTTTGGCAAAGACCTTATAATCTATTACTAACTTTTTATCATATATCAATGTCATATGTTTATTCTGTATATCTTTTTTGTATTGGAAATACCATCTCAAAAGTGCGTGTACAACGTGTTGTTCTACTGGATAAATTTTTGTTGGCCAGTTTGTCAAAACTCCGTATAAAAAGTCTAAGACAAAGTATGTTTCCTTCTTGAGTTTTTCAAACACTTTTGGTTGAACCACATACTCGCCAGTATCTGTTCCAGCATAACTACCTTTTAAATAAAACTCATCTAAGGCACCCTGTGATAGATCCACTTTTGCACCTTTCTCATCTGATTCAGAAATCATTTTCATGATTTTGGCAACTATCTCATCGTATACCATCCTAGAATTTGGAAAAGTAAAAATATTGTTTTTATACAAGTTATGCACTGGGTTTGGTTCAATTTCACCATCAACTTTTCTGGTGGTATTACGAACTGCATCAGCTATCAAGTTATCATCAAATGCGTTCCTGCCCTCTTGTTCTTTCACAATAGTAACAGTGTTTCTGTTATCAAAATCTTCTTTTCTTTGTTTCGCATCAAGATTCCACTGTATGACCAAAGCTAATTTGTATTCTTTCAACTGTTCTATCGCTAAAGGATATTCCTTTTCTATCTCTTTATATGTCATATTACCAATGTTTACGATCTGTCCATTTTTAGAGTGAAAAACTGTGTTAGAACCAGTTTTAAATTTGCCCAACATAAACTCTAGTATAGTCCTACTTCTGTGACCACCATCATTTACTGCGGCCACTGTACACTCACTCCTCCCATCTTTTAGAAGTCTCCACTTTTGTTTAACTATTAGTGATAAATCTGGTAAAGGTCTGTTTTTAAATATAGTTGTTAAGATACCCTGTTTCTTTTTAATATCACCTTTATCATCTCTATTACATTTATCATTAGGATCAATTATCTGTTCTGGATCTGAAAAAAACTTTTCTACAGCAGTTTCCAACATCTTAGCTTGTAAATGTTTATCTTTAATCAAAAGTTCAAAATACAGTTGGATTGATATCTCACACCTCTTAAAAATGGGAAATCCATCATTATGTTTATCTTGTTCTTGCTTTGGTATAGAAAGTAAATCTTCTTTTTTGTATATAGTTTTCATGTAAAAAAATCCTCCAATGTTCCTTGTGTTCCATAACTATCGTCTATTCTCCAAAGTATTTTGTCTGTAATGAACTTGAGTGGTTCTACAAAACTTTTTTCGAATTGTACATTATAGTCGATTATTTTGTGAAAGTCAAGTTCTTTTGGTAACTTTGTTATAAAAGACATTGCACTTGATTGATAGATATTTGGCAACTTGAGATGTAGGAACTTAATCTTATCACCTTCTTGAATGTAAGGATACTTGTGTCCTAGTTTGTTTTTCTTGACCAAGTGATTATACAGAATACCGCCTTTGACATGGATGGGGGAGCCTTTTGCAAACAGACTATCTGATGACGAAAACTTTGACAGACCATTCAACGATCTTGGGTATGCAATCTCCTCTGGTGGTAACTCCATAAACTCTTCCCTAAATTCTTGTATAAAACTATTTAGCATCTTTTCATCACCACTCATAATTATTTTAAGTGCATCTTTAATCTTCTGTCTACAAGGTGCGGGCGTACTTGACTTGACAGCCTCAATTCCGAGCATCTTGAGTTGTGGTTCTTTGTATCGAACACCTTCGACATCATGTGCATTCAGAATATATCTTTTCTTCGCTGTCCAGATACCTTTATCTGCAATCACTTCTCGTTTCATCTGCATCTTCTGGTCATACGCATTTGTATAGTCAGCTAGTTCTTGATAAGACTTATCAATAAATGGTTCTAGTTTCTCTTTTGCAATTGTATCCAGAAAGTTTACTGGATTTTTAGGATTGAACTTTTCTACTAACTTATCAAATGTCACATAGATTGAATCTGTATCAGATGCAATCACATAATCCTTATTGTCTGTGTCTAGTAGTTTGTTCATATACTGGTTGACCTTATTCTCAATCCAACGAATAGACAACTGACCAGCAGTAGTGATACCCTCTGCGATAAGTAGGTCATAGTAACGAAAGTATTGATTACCAATTGCACCATAAGCAGAGTTGAGTGATATCTTCTTGGCCATCTGTATATTATCATACTTCGATATATCCTTGAGAAGTTTAGGGTCTTTGGTATTCTCATACTCCTGTTTAGAATGCAACATGAGTTTCTTATACTTCACACGATCATTGTACATACTCTCCATAATCTCTGGGAGAAAACCTTTTTTACTAGTTTTGAACAATGCACCATTCGGTGTGAGTGTCGCACTCTTCATAAATGATGTGTCAGTTTTTTTAGACAATAGTTTATCTACAGACATATCTTTTACTTTATTTTGTGACACTAGAGTCTCAGGCGATATGTTATACTGCATTATAAGATGTGGATACAAACTATTCAAGTCAAACGACATGACCCACTTGTGTTGGCCAACTTGAGGGTCTTTCACATATGCACCCTCAAACTTCTCTGATTTACTTGATGCGTTTTTCTGTGGTATCATGATATTCTTTTCTCGTAGATAATTGTAAATCAATATATCCCAATACTTAACAGAACCAAGAACGTCCATGTAATTTACCTTTGCTTCATAGGCCATAGTCAGAAGAAGTTCAATCAATCTCATCTTGTCTTCTAATCTATCGACAAGTTCAACGTCCATAATATTATATTCAATAAATGATTGATAGTCATTTGTATACCAATCACGAAATGTTTCATAAGGATTGTCATCTTTACGTTCACCCAACTCGACATATGCAATGTGGTCAAGTCGATATGACTCTTGTGCAGTGTAGGTGAACTTACGATATAGATCAAAGTAGTCAAGATGCGAAACACCTTGTATATCATATACTTGATGTGTTCGACCCATCTTAAAAATACTTCTACTGTTTACACTTTTCCAAGGCGATAGTCTTTTGACCTCATCTTCACCACAAAGATTGATGATACGATTACATAGATAGGGAATATCAAAGAACTCTGTATTCCAACCTGTAATAATATCTGGTTGATTATAATCCCAGAACGCAAGAAAGTCTTGTATCAGATGACGTTCACTTTCACACTTGACATATTTTATATCATCACGTTTTGTTTGGAAGTCACCTATACCCCAGACAACTATTTCTTTTGTCTGATGATTCTTGATTGTAATTGATAGTAATGGTTCTATTGCAGCTTCTGGATTAGGAAAACCATTCTCACACGCAACTTCAATGTCGATAGTCACTATGAGAAGTTTCTCTATATCCCAATCTACTCGATTTGGATATTGGTCTGCAATGTAAGAATATGCATACTGTGTATTACCAAAGACTAGATGTGATTGGTTCTTATAGTTGTCAATCCAATCACTTGCCTCTTTCATTGTTTCATGTGAAACTGGAGTCACAAAATTACCATCAAGAGTTTTATACTCTGTTGGTTTTGCAACTCTCATGTAAAGTGTAGGAGAATACTTAACCCTACGATTAAGTCTTTGTCCGTTTACATATTCTCTGATTAGTAGGTTATTACCCCAGCGAGTAACATTTGTATAAAATTTCATAAAGTAAATATATCACGATTCGTACTATTTGTCAATACCCAAGTCTTTCTTGTTTCTTCTTGAGATTTCTTTGATATCTTTTGATACCCTCTGCTTTCTTACGAGCTTTCTTCGCAGATGATTTTTCAAAAAATTGTCTTTGTTTGAGTTCTTTGAGTAATCCCTCTTTTTGTAGTTTCTTTTTGAGTGTCCTCATGGCTCTATCTACATTTCCACTTTTCACTACTACTGTTACCACGTTTACTCCTTTAGTAACTTTGTATCATCTCCATCTGAGAAATACTTGTTCATCATTTCTAACTGATCATCATATTGTGCAATCAAATCTAATTCTTTTTCAACTGCTTCAATTATGTCTGGGTGTTCACCAACTCCTACAGGATTAGTTAAGTACACCTCAACATTCATCTTATGTTTTTCGATATGACCTCTAGCATGCTCTTTGATAGCGTCAATCATTTTCTTTCTCATCATGTTTCCCTCTTCTTTCCAATGTTATACTTAGTTTCAAGTATCCACTCATCCTTCTCCTTGTATGAGATTATCTTGATCTGACTCAAAGGTGCAACAACGTCTGCGTTTCCTTTGATATCAACTAAGTCCCAGTCTTTTAATAACTTTGCAATAGAGTTTCTTCTTGCAATATCGTTCTCAGATAAGTTTGTTTCTTTCCCATCTAGTGCGAACAATTCCTTGAAATGCACGATATAATATCTGCCTTGTTTGTGGAGAATGTGACAACTCTGATAGAGTTTTCTTTCTTTTCTTGATGCAACACCTATGCGAGATAGTGTTTCACGAACCTTTAGAAAATCATCTGGTTCTTTCAAACCAACTTCTAACATCTGCTCTTGTGTCCAAACTTTACTTTCCATCGTTACCACCCTTACTCAAACTATCTTTGATAGTCTTAATCTGTTCATCATTAAGTACATCAAGAGCTGCTTTTGCTTTCTCATTACCATACCCATAATACTCTTTAATATACTCTATGTTTTTTATTTTCTTCGCCTTTAGCCAAGGAGTAAATCTATCTCTTGACCTCAGACTATTTAGTAAAAAATCGAACTGTAGTTTAGATTCTAGATGGTGATGCATATTCAACTCATTTACCAGATGGATTGTATCTGGAAATGGTGCAACACATTTATTTACAATGAATGGTGGATACTTTTTCTCCCACATCGTATCATCGGTGTCCATGAGTTTTTCTTTTGTTTTGTTTATCGCCTTGAGATAATCTTTCAGTTCATATGTCATTGAAACTTAGGCCCACATATGAAATACGTCAATGATTTTCTCTCACCTCTAGTAACAGGTGTGACTTCGTGTTTTATGTACGATTTAAACAAAATAGCAGTCCCAGGCTCTCTAAAAAAATGTTGAGGTTTTTTATCAATGATAAAATCACCACCTTCATATGGTTCTTCTGATAAATTTAGTAAAAATGTCATTTTTATATCGTGTGACAGAAGTCTAGATCCATCATGATGTTCACCATATCTACCTTTAATGTCACTAGAATAAACATTATATAATAATTCATCCCAAACATTTTGTGGAAAAGTATTGAAACCAAATTTATAGTGACAAACATTGAATGCCATACTAAGTATTTCACTATAAGGATCTGGTATATGTTTTAAAATAATATTTTTAGGTTTTATATTCTTTAAATAATTACCATCATTATCTGTTGCACCATGCACTGCATCCTCAGTATCATGATAATTCTCTAATATGGTTTTATTAAACATCTGAATTAATTTTTTATCTATTATTGGGGTTTCAAATGGCCACCAATCATATTGTTCTTGCATATCCAACTCCCCTTATTTAAATTTACACTGAGCCATTATCTCTGATAAACACGCAAGTAAGTTTATCTCTTGATCTGCTACAAAGGCAGACTTATATTGGTAATCTGCAAGAGTAACCACAGCATGAGGTATAGTGCTATGGTCGATATTATCATAAAGATTATCATATAGACGGCGAAAAATACGAACAGGATCGTTGTCAAGATTTTCCACAATCCACTTCCTAACATTTGTAAACTCTTTGTTCTTGAGTGATTTGATAAGTTCATTTATATTTACCTCTGATAAGTTTACCAGAATACCAGCATCTATCTTACCAGATGCAGAGTATCTCTGTAGTTCGTTAAGTGTTCTTCTCCAATCTGGAAAGTGTTTGTTGATAAGTTCTGCAACCACTCTTTGGTCAAACTCTATACTTTCATCCTTAAGAATACTTTGCACTCTACCAAAGAAATTCTTTGCAAGTGTTGGTTTCTGACTATTCGGTATTACAAAGTCTACCACACTACAACGAGAGTGTAATGGGTCTATCAATCTATTCTTGAAGTTGCAAGTAAGAATAAATCCACAGTTCTTATGAAACTCTTCCATGAAACCACGCAAGGCTGGTTGAGTTGATTGTGGATTTAGATAGTCTGCCTCATCAAGTATGATATACTTTCTACCACCCTCAAGAGATACAGTAGATGCAAAGTTTTTAATCTTAGTTCTTAGGACATCAATACCAGACTCCTCAGAACCATTTATCATCATAGATGTTGCACCTATCTCATCTAACATGGCTTTTGCAACTGTTGTTTTACCAACACCAGCAGAACCACATAAGATGAGATTGGGTATGTGTTTGTCTTTTATAAATTCAGAGAATGTATTTTTTAGTTCTTCTGGTAAAATACACTCACTAATACTTCTTGGTCGATACTTCTCGACCCATAAAAAAGTTTCCATAATATAATTCCTTAATAATTATCAAGACTTGACTTTATCCATATTCATTTTGTGAACATCCATCGCATCTAAAAAATTGAACCATCCCGTAGCAATGTACTTGTCTTCAGTAGGTGATGTTACGCCTCTATGCAAATGTGTAAAGTCTGTTGGCCATATCACTGTTTTACCTTTTACTGGTTTCACTTTTAACTTTTGATGAAAAAATTCTGTTTCACCACCATCACTCACATCGTTGAGATATGTCATAAACACTAACGCTCTCTGATCTGACTGATACGCACTTCTTTCACAGTGCCAACCAAAAAACCCCTCATTTGGTTTGTAGTGTTGAATGTTCCAAGTTTCTTTTATCGTAACTGTAAGCATATCACTCAAGTTATATTTGTCAAAATATTTATTGACTGCATCAAATAGTTCTTTTACATACATAAAGACTATAGGATTTTGTATTCCAGCATGAACAAAAACATCAGTTGATATCTTTGCATTACTTACACCAGAACCAGTTTGTCCTCTAGCTTTATATTCTAGATTGTTATTATGATAATCAATCAACGCATCACAGAGTGATACATCACTCAACATAGTTTCGTATATAAAAGTTTCCGTCATGCAGAGTATGTTGACTCTGGTTCAAGTGCAATCCAGTATTCTACATCAGAACTTTTGTTTTTAAAATGACTAATATTCTTTGATGATATCGCAACATCATAAGAACCATCCATAAGTTTTAGATTTTCGACTTTGAAGAAAAACTTAAACTCACCATCACCATTAGTATTTACGTCTAATGAATAGTTATTTGCAGTATCATTCTTTTTATCTTTTGCAACAAGAGATGAACTACCATTGAGTCTTTCAAGTGTCATATCTGGAGCACCGATAACTGCTGATGCTTTCTTCATTTTAGATAAGTCACTATTACTTAACTCAAAGGTAACTTCCTCTGACGGCATAGTGATTGTCTTTGATGGTGTCTGCACCACAGATGGGTCAGAGTAAAAATACTTCAAAGAATTAGTAGGATTGTTTTCTTCTTTGATTGTGACGAACTGATCATCAAAATCTAAGACAGGACTTTTGAATAATGATAGAGCTGCAAGGAACTCATTCAAGTCATAGATTGCAAGTTCTCTAGGAAAACTTTCTGCGACAGTTGCCTTTGCAACTATGTTTTTCATAGATGACATAGTGAGTAACTCATTACCCTCTTTGACAACTAGGTTTTGATTTATATTTGCATAGTTCTTTAGAACCGATATTGTGTGTTCACTTAGTTTCATAATATACTCCTTTTCTAACACCCATCTTCATATTCTATACCAAGATCTTCTAACTCTTTATCACCATTATCAAGATCGTGGTTGTATAACGCCATAATACCATAATGAATTACTTTTAGCAAGTCTTTTCTGTCCTTACCATTCTTTTTTCCATATCGTTGTGCATACTTCATTATGTTACCAATACAAAAACCCTCACCATGTCCACTATCAATCACAAACTCAGTTGCCTGAAAGTTCTTATGACTATAATGTTGGTCGTAAGTTTTGTCTATGTATTCTTGTAATTCTATTAGGATATTGTCTTCATTATATTTGTAATCAATCTTTTGTCTTTGCACCAAGACCTCCTCCACCTCCACCATTACGAACTCTACTTCCTCTGAAAGTGTTCAGTATCTTTGCTCTATCTTCATCAGTTGCATTCTTCCAATCAAATAACTCTGGTGAAATTATATTTGCGTTTGCAGCCAAAGTTCTTCTTTCACCCTCACCATAAAACGGCATCACTGCGTGTTTCAACCAATTAGGGAATATTAAAAGACTACCAACTTTAGGTTTGAAATATTCTTCACCTACTGGATATAACTTTCTCAACATATCTTGATTTCTCTGAGCCCAGATAAAATATGTAAAACCATCAACATCACCACTACTATCATTGAACCAAATACTTCCACCCTTATCGTCTGGGTCTGGTAGTGATGATATGCACTCTGGAACTTGTAGATATAAAATCATAGATAAACCACCAGGCGACATTACACCATGATCGTGTAGTGGATTATAGTCACCAGCAAAACTATGAACTGTCCATGCTTCGAATACATCTGGAACACTATCTCCATGACCAATCTGACGTAAATATTCTTGAGAGGTTGCATCAAGAGTAGACTTCAAAAGTTTTGCATCCTCAGTATCTTCTAATACTTTACAATCTAATTGTGCAGATTTTTCATTTTGACGTATCTGTCCAACAAGACCTTTTGAGTAACTATGTTCTAGTTCTGCATTACCTTTTACTTTACCATAATTATCGTCTAGTGGTATAAGTGTGTTATCAATATATGCATTTATCTTATCAACAAAATCCATAGGTAGTTTTACATGAAACATATGCATTGCGAATTTGTTTCGCATTTGTGTTGTTACTTGATAATTTGACTCCATGATATTACAGTATGTCACTCATGGGCGTGTCAGCAGTTACCTCTGGTTCTTTATCTCTTTCAAACATATTTTTGAAATGTAAATCTCCACTACTTTCATCTTTCGCAGATGCACCGAATGGCACTCTAAAGTTTGCAGATAGTGTTCTTCTTTCACCTGGCCCATAGAATGGTGCAACACTGTGATTTAACCAAGATGGGAATATTAGAAACTTACCTTCTTTTGGAACTACATACCTATCTGTTTTTGGTTTGAGAACTAAATGGTCTGCACCAGTATTTGTTCCCCAACAGAAATATGTACAACCATCAGTTGCACCACCATTAGAGTGTAGTTGTTTACTATCTCCTAACTTTGCAATCTGTGGAGGCACCATACAATAAAGTATTATTGAGAATGCCATGCATTTCTGGTCATAGGAAACATCGTGATCATGCAGTGGATTGTAGTCACCTTCATAACTATGAACTGTCCACATAGAGAAACAATCTACAGGTGCTTTATCAAAAGCATCTGCACCACCTTCCATCGGTATCTGACCAGCATATGTTTTTAGAAATGCACGACCAGCACTTCCCAATAAGTTCATAAGACCTTGTACTGTTGGGTGTTCTCTATCCAGAGATAGTTGTTGTGACTTTTCAGTTTGTTTGATTTGACCAACTAGATTACCAGAGTAATCTGCCATTTTTTCTCTGTGTTCATCAACGTGTGCATTGAGTTCATCTAACATGGCTTTGGGTAGGTTACCCTCTAAGAATGTGATTGCTGGTATTTGATTGATTTTTAGATTAACTCTCTCACCTTCTGGTTCTGGTTTTTCAACCTCATCCATTGATGTTTCGCCCATCCATTGTTTTCCAGTTTTTCTAACTTCTTCAATAACCTTTGATTCTTCTTCAGTTTTATCTTTGTGCGTAACTTCTACCATAAAATAGTTCTCCTTCAAAAACGAATCGTTCTTATACTTATAAGAACCAATGTAACATAAAAAGGGGTCTGTTGTCAAGACCCCTTTTCTAAAAATGTAAAATTACTTGATATCAATCATGCGAGGTTTTTTCTCCTCTGGGATTACTCTTTCAAGTGTGATACGAAGCATACCATCCTTCAACTCACCATCTTTCACAACGACATCATCAGATATGGTAAACTTTCGTGTGAACTGTCTATTTGCGATACCACTATAAATTTTACCCTCGTCACCATCGGTAACGTCTTTGATAGATTTTACAGTGAGTACACCTTCGGCTACTTCCACTTCGATATCCTTTTTAGAATACCCAGCAAGTGCCATTTCAATAGTATAGTTATAGTCACCATCCTTTACGATATTGTATGGGGGGAAACCTGTTGAAGTTGCTTGATGGGTTGCATAATCAAATAGTCGGTCAAACGTCCGATCAAAGCCAACTGCATAAGGTGTGAATAAGTTTGTGTCGAATTGCTGAATCGCATTTCTAAGTGTGCTTAAATTTGTCATTTTATATCTCCTTTATTAAGCAAGATTTAATTATATTAGGATGACCCTTTTTGGCATCATCACTATTATATATAAGACTTGAACCCCTAAGATTCAAGTCTCACATAATTTTTTTTGATTAGTAGGGATTTTCCTCAACTTCGTTTAGGTCAACCCCAGCATCAACTTTTGTATACAAGTCTTTGAAAGACTCTTTTGTTTCGTCATCGAACCTTGCGATACATAGGTCAATCGCCTTTAGTTTGTCACCAAAGATTGCGAATGCTTTGACTATGTGGTCTAGTCGTCTAGTTGATATCAACTCGTCAATACCACCATCATAGAAAGTCTTTCTAATGACCTCTGCCCAAGTGACTAGGTTAGTTGCAAAGTCCTCATCGACTTTACCATATTTTGTCATAGAACCTAGAACAATCTTTTTCTCGACAGCAGTTGTCGCATATGGTTGTTCGATTGTGATTGCGAACCTCTCTAGGAACGCTTCGTTTAGAATGTTAGTACCGATAAATCGTCCATCATCTGAACCTTTACCTTTTGTGTTTGCAGTTGCCATCACATTAAAACCATTCTTAGGAGTGACCCACTTGTTTACTTTTTTGAGGTAAACACCTTTACCCTCAAGAACTGGCTGTAACGCCATCAACTTGTTTGAACCCAAGTCACACTCGTCAAGTAGTAGAGTGCATCCTCTTTCCATCGCTTCGATGACAGGGCCAGGAACGAACTTGGTTTCTCCACTAACGAGTCGAAAACCACCAAGTAAATCATCTTCATCAGTTTCGATAGTGATGTTTACACGAATGAGTTCTTTTTTCATCTCTGCATGAATCTGTTCGATCATCAGAGTTTTACCATTACCAGACAAACCTGTAACAAATACAGGATAGAACAAACCAGACTTTACAATCTGTTTGATTGTCGAGTGATGACCCCAAGGCACAAAACCCTCAAATGGACTTGGAACTAAATTTTGTGATTCCATATTTGTTGCCACTAAGTTTACTGTAGTCTGAACTTCTGGTTCAGATACTACATTGGTCTGAACCACACCTTGTGACTCAGACGGAAGTTTGAACTGATTGTAACCCACTTTGTAGGATTTCATAAACCAACCAGCTTTTGGAACACCTGCTTTCGCAGATGCATCACGAACATTTTGTTTACTCAGAACTGCACCACCACCAAACATATCGGTGGCTGCGTCAATAAACTTTTGTTTCTGTGGTGAAAAAATCATAATATAACCTCTCTAATTAAATTCTCACTATACATATATGCTACACTGATTCGTTTCAAAAGTCAAGTAAATTATGCAACCATTGAAATAAATTTGTTTAGTAGCGGTTTTGCTTTCATTCTGTTATTCGCAGACTTCATGAAAGCTCTCTTGAGTGCAGACTTGTTTGCACCTCTATCTACTTCTATCTCGTCAGTAGTCTCTTGAACTTGACCAGGCACTATGTAGAACTCGTCATATCCCTCAGTTTTGCAAACTGCAACATTAGTCTTTTTAACCTCATCTAGTATTGATTTGAACTTTACCCAATTTGAAAACTTATTGATATTGAACTTACTCTCAATAATATCTTTTGGTAGTTGACCACCTCTAGTTGAGTTTGCAATGAAGAAACCAACCACGTTCATACCCTCGACTCTTTTCTTGAGTATCTTGAGTAGTGCGACAGTTTGGTCATTCCTTCTCCAATTTCTTGGATCTTCATCTATGCAAGTAAGTCGATTGTTTGTAACAGGGTCAGTGTAAACTGCATTACCATAACTTGAGAACCCAGCGATACCTTCACCATACTCTGGAGTGTGTAGAGAACCACCTTTTCTTACTATGTCAAACTTAGAACTAATGTTCATACTATCACCATCAGTAAGAAATATTGAGTGAACTTTCTGAACACCAGTTTTTGTTCTGAACTGTGGAACTATGTCCATCGCACACACAATCGCATCATTCAGTGGAGTGCCACCAAGTCGAGTGCATCTTGCTGGATGTATTGGATATCCATACTTTGACCAATCTCTATATCGAACCATAGAGTTTGAGAACATTAGAAGATTGTGCATCATTTTATTCTGTTCGTTTTTAGTCATGTTACTTGATAGCATATTTAACAATCTCATAGCTGGGTTGATTTTCAAATCACCAACTTTAAACTTTTGAACTTCAGGCAATTTATCAGAGTAGTACTCCTGCTCCCACTCAGTTGAAAATGCATAGACATCAAAAGGTATCTTCACTCTGTTGCAGAAATGCACAATGTTGAACAACTGCTTGAGTGTGTTTGTCAAATTCCATCCCATTGAACCAGACCAATCTAGGAAAAGTACGAACCCATGATTTGTTGCACCAGGCAATGTGGTTACTTTTCTGAATAGGTCGTCATTGAACTTGTAAGTGTGTAACCGACCCATATCCAAAGTTCCAGTTTTTGAAATTGATGCCCTTGCATATTGATCTGCGGCTTTCTTCATCTCAAATTCTTTTACCATGTAAGAGATAATTTTCTTGTTATCTTTGAAGTGAGTATTCAACTCTTCTAGATTTGAGTCAATGTATCTCTGTTCAGAGTTACCACTTGGTTTTGAGTATGCCTTGTTGAAAACTTTTGAAACAGTTTGATAGTCAACAATCACTGTATCTAAATCAATCTTAGGAATACTTGCATACTGAATTTCAGAAACCTCTTTATCTCTCATTTTCTGAGTTGAGTTATAACTCGCATCATCAGTAAGACCTCTAATCTCTGGAGCATTACCACCAGAACCACCTTCTCTTTCGATAGAGTTTGTAACATCTGAAGTGGTAGTTTTCTCATCAGTGGTATCTTCAGTTTCCTCACCATCAGAACCACTTGACTTTTCTTCTGAACCATCATCAGACTCACCATCGGTAGACTCAGAACTATCTGAGCCCTCTGACTCAGACTCACCAGACTCAGACCCACCAGACTCTTCTGTTTCTGTTTCAGAAGTGAAAGGGTCTTGTAAAATCTCTTTCATTTCTTGTTCACCAGAGTCCTCACCAAAACCTTCCATACCTTCACCAGACTCACCTTCACCAGACTCACCACTTGATGTAGACATAGCGTTCATATCGGTCATTGACTCTTGTGACTCTTGTTGTTCTTTCATGAAAGTGTGTAACTCTTCTGCAAGATTTAAAACATCTCCACAAGTTTCTGTTGCATCAGCCTTCTTGACCCATACCATTTCATCATCAGAGAACTCAACATTTTCGTGATGTTTGAAATGTAGGTTTATTCTATCAATAAGATTGTAAGAGTTGATATCTTTACCTTTAGTTTCAAAGAAGTTATTCTTGATTAACTCTTGATAACCTCTTTTGAAGATAATCTTAGAACCCTTGTATTTTTCTTGTATCATCTTTTCTATTCGAACATCTTCTAGGATATTCACAATAGAGTGATGTATCTTTCTCTCACTTGTTTCTCGCATCATATCTACTGTAGTCCAAAATGCATGACCAACCTCATGAAGTGTCATAAGGTCTTGAATATCTTTAGACATGAATTTTAGTATTGGAAGAACCAACTCACGTTTCTTGACATCAAATGAAGCAGTGTGTGCTTGTCGATGAACAACATGAATATCTTCTTCTGCGAACAGTTTTGCAAGAACTGTGTTGTCTTTTGTAAATGTTTGTGTCATTTTCGAATCACTCTCTATTAACTCTACTTATAGAGTACAGGAAATTGATTCGAATGTCAACCCTTTTTTCCAAAAAAATGTATTTTACTATTTTTCTTTCTATCGAAAAGATACCAACAACAATTATCTTTACCTGTAGATTTGGTGTCTGGTATCCACTTTATTCTACCCACACTTACTATCTTTTTTAGTATAGGTAAAAAGGGAATGCTTTGTTTAGTATGCATCCAATCTGCATCAAACAGTAGCCAAGTCGGTCTACACGCAGTGAAATAATCTATCATATCATGCAGTATTTTTCTGTCCCATGGCGGATTTGTGATTATGTAATCTGCTTCATGTAAATCTGTTATTGTAATCTCTCTGAAATGTCTGGTTAGTATTACACTACTTTGTGCAATCTCAGTCTGTGGTTCTATATCACTGGCCCAAGAACACCACCCATTTGTAGAATTTTCTATATGTTTTATGAGTGTCCCATCACCAGCACAAGGTTCTGCAAACCCAAATTGTTCTTTTGGTAGATGCTCTATCAAAGGTTTATATGCATCAAAAGGTGTTGGATAAAAATCTCTTTCCTTTCTAACATACTCACTTCTCTTACCCACTCACGACCTCTACAGTTGTAAGAACTATCTCTACTATCCAAATTATGACTAATGTTTCTATCATTGTGCTATATGACTAAAATTCTTTTCTTTTACAAATCGAATGGTTTGTCTAAACTTATCTGCAAGTGCATCTTGTTTATGACTAATAACAAATACATTCTCACCACCTAGTGTGTTAAGTATTTTTAGAAACTCGTCTGTTCCTGTTCCGTCTAGTGAACTATCGAATATCTCATCAAGTATCAATAGATTTGTATTCGCAGAGTTTTTCATCTTTGCAATGGCTCTCCATGTGAAAAGTAATGCAAGGTCAATACGCATCTTCTCACCCTCACTAAATGATGAGTAAGTAAACTCATCACGAAATCTTGACTTGATAGTTTCCTCAAAGTTTTCATTGAGTGTGAAGTTGACGTAGAACTCCATAGATGTCAAATACTTATTTATCAGTTTGTTCATTATCGGTAGATACTGTTTGATAATCTTGGTCTTGATACCTGTGTCCTGTAGTATCGACCTAATCGCATCTATGTAAGTTTTCTCTTCTTTCAGACCTTTTCTCTGGTCATCTATCTTTGCAAACGTATCTCTGAGATTTTTTAGTTTCTCTGTGTCTACGTCACCAACACTACCCTTCTCTAGTGCTTCGATATCCCACTGCAACTTATCATTGAACTTTTGTAGTTCAGTAATACTACTTGCAAGTTTTCCAATCTCAACACGATGTCTTTGTATCTGTTTAGATTTTGTAGTAAACTCTTTTATCTTGGTTTCAATCTTTGTCATTTCATCTGACATCTTTTGTAAACCTTTAGATAGTTCCTCGACCTCTACACTTTTTGTTTCTATGCTTTTTCTTTTGAACTCTTCATCTATGTGTTGTTCACAAGTAGGACAATCATCATTATCCTCAAAGAACTTTATAAGTGTTGACCCACGATGGTGTTTATCTTTGATAGAGAACTGCATATCTTTGAGCTTATCTCGTTTGTCTATCGTAGATTTCTCATCAGACATCTCCTCTAACAATAACTCAACCTCTGTTTCGAAACCCATCTTCGATATGTTTCTTTCAGATATCTGTTCATCATTCTTAGTTATTGTGTTTTGTTTTTCCTCTATGATACTATCTTTATTTTTCTTGATATCCTCAATAAAGTTTTCTTGTAGTTCTATTTTCTCAGATGTGATGTCATACTCATAATCTACCTCACGGATTTCATCAGATAGACTTTTGAGTTGTTGTCTTGCAAGTAAGTTCATCACAGAGAATATCTTGATATCAAGTATCTCCTCCACGACCTCTCGTCTATGTGTGGCCTTGAGTTGCATGAAAGGTACAAATGTCGAACTACCAAGTATCACGACCTGTGTGAACGACCTATAGTTGAGTTTGAGTATTTGTTGTTCTAGTATTCTCTGGTAATCTCTGACATTTGCTTCTTGGTTCATCATCTTACCATTTTGATATATTTCAAACTTGTTTGGTTTGATACCACGAATGACTTTGTAATCTCTTGTTCCGATAGAGAACTCAATCTCTATCATGGTTGATGAGTTGTTGATAGAGTTGACCAGTTGATTTTTGTTGATACTTCTAAATGGTTTACCAAACAAACCAAAACAGAGAACATCTAGTATTGTAGACTTACCAGCTCCGTTCTCACCTATGATAAGTGTCGTAGGACTTCTATCTAGTTGTATCTCTGTGAATGTATTACCAGTGGACAGAAAGTTCTTCCACCTTGCATATTTAAATATTATCATAATTTTACTGCGAGTGTTATCAATATTCCAATGAGTAGTATATTAGTAAGTATCATCTGTATACACAATATCAAATGATACCACACCCATCTATGTTTGTATAGTGTGTGTATGTTTACTTTAGTATCTACTGTTTCGTCCTCTGGATGTTTTCTAACACCTAAGACACTCAACCATTGTTTAATCATCTTCAAGATCTCCCACTTTTATTCCAATTTTATCAACTCCCTTTGTTGATCCTGTCACACCATGAATAAAATAGTTAGCGCCTATAACTATTCTATCTTTATTAGTGATATTTTCTTTAGTATAGTGATGCATCCATGCTGGAAATATTATCAAATCACCAGTATTAACCACATATTCCCAAGTGGACGAATTGAAAGTATTATATCTTTTTACCTTGAATGAAAAATCCCACCTCTCCCTCAACCTACTTGGCTGAAAATCAAATACGAAATTACCACTTTTTTCACCCTCAGAACTAACATAAAACACCAAACTAAATATAGTATTTGAATGATTGTGTATATGGTGTGATTCACCTCTTTTTGTCAAAGTTGACCAACTTTGTGTCATCACAAACTTATCATCTAATTCAACAACATTTTCGATGTAATTTTTCATACGTTCATCTAAAAAAGTTTTTACACGACTTAACCTAGAATCTTTTAGTAAAAAACTTGTCTTTGTTATATGATTAATCATGGTGAAATATTCATTATTTGTAGTCGCACTTAATTCATCATCAGTTAATCTAAATGATGTGTGTTCACGTTGGACTGGCAATCCATGTAAATGTTCAATCATTTATTCTCACTTCACTTTCAGTTTCAATAACAACTCTTGCACCACAAGATAGTATTGGTTTTTCATTTCCACCATAACGAACTACTGATGGCCCCATCACTTCTACTGAATGACAGTAAGTATTTTTCTTACCTTGTTTTACTGTTATCACTGGTTCGTTAGTTCCGTGTTTTTTGTTTGCACGAATTTTATGTTGATTGACATGAATATATGTTTTCATAGTTCTAAGTCTTGTGCCTCATGATATAGTTTTGATATATCACCTTTTAATTTAGTTTTGTCTAAGTTGACATCTAAGTCATCTATATATTTTCCTAATAATGTCATAGTATCTTGTGAGTTCTCTACAATATCATCTGACACTGTATTTGCATCTAGATCTGTAAAATCCTCTATGATTTTTACCTCATGACAATCAGCCTTGAATAATCTGTCTGTAAATTTATCAAACTTATACAAATCATTTTTGTTTACCACTATAAGTTTTATATATTTGTTTCTGTATTGGTTAACATCATGAGTGTCATAGTTTTCTTGAGTGTCATCATAGTATATCTTTTCAAATATCTTTTGTGGATTTACTATTCGTGTTAGTTCTCTTGTTTCTGTATCAAACACATGAAAACCTTTTGGACAGTTGTAATCACTCCATGTCATTTGATATGGTGTTCCCAGATAATATATCTGACCATCATCTGACTTCTTATGATAGTGTCCAGAGAATATCGTATCAAACTTTTTGAACTGGGATTTATCAAAACCAGACTCAGAAAAGTGACCACCATGCATCTCAAATCCAACCACCTCTAAGTGACTTACCATTGTGTCTGCTTTAGTTTCATCCATCATACCAAATGAATATATCTCATTCTGTGGATTTATCCAAGGCATCATCAGTATTGGAAACCCACCAAAGTCTATTTCTTGAGCCTCTGGATATATGTGAATGTTTTTATACTTCGCACCTAGTAACTCATTGAGAGAGTTTACATCATTTGTATTTCTAAAATATATGTCATGATTACCAACGAGTATGTGTAAGTCTATCTCTAAATGTAAGAATGGTTGTATAAACCTTTCTCTAAAATCTTTAAGTATTCTATATGATACATATTTTCTTCTATCCATCAAATCACCAAGATGAATACAGTGTTTGATATTATTTTGTTGTAAATATGGAAAGAACACTCCCTCATAGAACTGATAGAAATAATCATTAAAGTTTAGATTGTCGTTTCTTGCACCAAAGTGCGTATCGGTAAGTAGGGCTATCTTCAATCATCTAACTCCATAAAGTTCTCTAACCCATTTATTTTTTGTGTAGTTTCTTTCTTTTTAGGTTTATATACATCCTCATCTGGTAACATCAAGTCTGGGTCAAATCCTCTTACTTGATATTGCGTATCATCACCCTCCATAACTGTAAATGTGTCATATGATCTTTTTTCTATCATCTTATTTTTTATGTGTGCTTGTTTCTTTTCTTTTTGTATTCTACGAATGAAAGCAAAATATATTATTTGTGTGAAATATGAAAAAGGATTTTTGGATTTTTCTGGATTAAAGTTGTGTACATATTGCAGACAGTTTTCTATACCATCTGATATCATCTCTTGTCGATATGAATAGTTTATGAAGTTTGGTCTATAGGAGAGTCCGTTTGCAATCTTGAGAAAACATTCACCTATATAGTTTGATATTCTTGGTTTTTCATCACCAGCTTCTTCTGCGTCTTTACACTGGTCTTTCCATTCTTTCATTGCTTCAAGAAATTTTGCGTTATCTACATAATGCACACTTTTCTTTTTAGTTCTAGCCATGATAATCCTTTACATAAAATAGTTATTAGAACCAATCTATCATATAAATTAATTCATGTCAAGACCTTTTTTGGTATTGACAAGTTATATACTTATGTGTATAATCATCTTTGATGTATATAGAGATTAATGTATGGTGTAACCATCTTTGATATATTCTAACACTTGATCTTTCAGATCTTGTTTTTCTTCTTCCTCAATTGCTTTGAGTTCCTCTTCAGATGGGCCGTCACCTAAGTCCATCTTTTTTAATACATACTCGTAATACTTTTCTAGACCTATCGTGACAGGTAGGTTTATTATGACGAGATTTTTATTTAAACTGATAGTCTTTTGGTCACTAAATGGTTGCATCCATTTACCTAAACTAAGTGATTCGACAACACCAGTTTTTGTCACTCTAGATATTGTTTCCATCTTGAGTGGTGATTCTATTTCTATGTGTTTATCTGTCTCACTAATCACATCACAAATGAGATTTTCACCATTTGATAGTTTTACAATATTT
>Ga0114933_10000909_pt1 | contig 34587 bp, 54 predicted proteins | sample 4SBtaG_FD_89691 | JGI IMG/M metagenome (GOLD analysis project Ga0114933, IMG submission 89691) | Deep subsurface microbial communities from Kolumbo volcano to uncover new lineages of life (NeLLi) - 4SBTROV12_W25 metaG | ecosystem: Environmental > Aquatic > Marine > Volcanic | place: Kolumbo... | reverse complement strand
ACACCATCTGCATAACCTGCAAGTTTTCTAGCTGTAGATAGATTACCTCCAGCTTCCTCAAACAATACATCTAAGAACTTTTGTTGTTTTTCTGTTAAGTTTCTTGCCATTATGCCACCATGTAAATTATAAAACCTAGAGTGCCTGCACCTAGTAAAAGCATAACACCTGATATACTCCAAGTAATTATTGCTTCAATCATTTCTGCTTTACGATACTCTTGTTCTTTTTTCTGTTTACGTATTCTGCCTTCAGTTGCTACTAACTCGTCCCAAACAGAAGGTCCGTAAGTAAAGCTGATCCAATCTTTGAGTTCTTTTCTCATAGCTTCAGCTTTCTTTTTAGCAGTAAATATTTCTAAAGCTTCTGCTTCAACAGAACCTCCCATGGCTTTCCACCAAGGAGGGTTCTTGTTTTTCTGCTCTAAGTAGGACAGGTCGCTCATGCTGCTAGCCCACTGATTTAGTTGACCACCCATTTCTTGAAGATCTTTTCCGAACTGGAAACCTTTCTTCAACGCATTGAACGCTACGGTAGCTCCACCGATTATTGTTACTGGGTCCACGAGCCTCCTCCCAAAGTACTCCTAGTATCATTAAAGAACCAACTATGTTCTTCAAAGGGCTTTACCTGTTAGTATAACCCTCTCTATATCATGTCTACCTATTCCTAAATCTCGTAGCTCTCTGTCAGTCATCCCATTAAGTTGCATACGTGCAATCTTACGTCTTGCTGATTCTGCTCTTGCTTCTATTATTCTATTAAATAATCTTTTAAACATTTTCTACTCCTGTGTTAGCCCTAACTGGCAGGAGTAGTTATACTATGTTTTACAGTAGTTTACTACAGATAAGAATGCAATCCCGTTATGACTTTCCTGTAACTTTCTTTACAATCTTAGTTGTCCAAGCTTCATTCTCTGGAGTATCGGGGTCATCAGCTATATAGTGACCCTTTTCGTTACGAGCACGAACCATCTCTGTTTCTTCTACTTCAGCATCTTTAACAAAGTCTAAAATAGTAAAGATAGAAACAGAGTCATCTTTAGTTGTCCAGTCACCGTTAACTTTTTGAGCAATTACTTTGTTGGCATCTGATAAAACTTTGTCACCTTTTAACTTCATCTTTTAACTTTCTTTCTTTATTTGTAAGTATTTTTAGGCTTGGCAATACCTGTGTTAAGAGAACCAGAAGATTTAATCATACCACCTTTAAAATTTCCATATCTAGTGGACTCTGTTCTACCAACTCCCATTTTATAAGCTTCCATAGCTCTTGCTCTGTTTTTGTATTTATCTTTGTTCTTTTTATACCACTCGTCAAACTTAGTAGCTTTTGATAAACCCTCTTCAGCGACTTTTTTAACTTTAGCTACTTGCTTAGATGTAGCCTCTCGCTCTCCAATACTTCTTTTAGCTTGAGCACCTTTAGTTGGAATAGTAAAAGCAGGAGCTAAAACTGTAACTGTAATTTTACCTGAGCCTGGACGTGCTTTAGGTTTAAGTGGTTTCTTGAGATCTTCTGCATACACAGCAGCCATTACTTTACCATTTTTATCTGTGTAGTAAAGTGATCCTGCTTTCTTGGCTGCAGCAATACTTTTGTATTTACCTGCGTTCTTTTTGGCTTCTTTAACAGTCAGACCTTTTGCTTTTAGTTTGCTGTTTAAATATTTTTTTAGTGTTACAGCCATTGTTATTTACCCCTTCTAGACATTCCACCATAAAACATCCCTGTCTTACGCATGTCATTCATTTTACCACCCTTGGCAAAACCTTTTTTCTTAGGCATACCACCTTTGTTTAGTTTTACACCTCTACCTTTTAATATATCTGCTTGGGTAACTTTACCGTCACCTGTTAAATCTGGAAATTTTTTAGCCATACCGCCCTCATTTGCTCTAAATTTTCTTGTTTTCTCTGCAATCTTTTTAGGTTGCTTTACAAATTGTTTACCTTTTGCTTTGCCTTTTCGTTTAGCTTTTGTAGTTGCTGCATACTCAGAAGACGACAAAGATTTTATAGCAGCTTCAGGTAAGTATCTTTCCCCAGTCTTAGAACTAGGCTTTCCACTCTTTGTACGCCACTTTTGTTTTGTCCAATTTTTTAGACTTTTTTGAGAGGCTTTCATTACTTGTAGCCCCCACCCTTTGCTTTATATTGTTTTGCAACCATCTGTGCTTTTCTGGCAGACCACTGCCCAGGTTTGCCACCCTTGGAACTCGCTTTAACTCTTGCAACGAGATTCTTACGCATAGTAGGTTTTGTGTAGTTACCTGCAGCATTGACCGTTGATTTCTTTTTCATTTAAGATATCCCTTAGAGTAAAACAACCCCACTATATTTCAGCAGGGTTGTCTTTTGTTTTACGAAAGTACTACTTTAACAGTTACGTTATCACTGGTTGCTGCTAAGATATTCATTATAACAGTGTCACCAATAGCGTCAGGTATCGCAAGAGTGTAGTTACCTGCTTCTAATTCTAGATCGTTATCACCACAGTTTGCTTCTGCAGTACCAAAGTTAATTAGAAACTCTTGGTCAGCGTGAAGGTGTACAACTTTAAAACCAGTGCAGGTAAAGTGTTTTGTATTAGCTGCTGTATTATCTACGGTTTGTTTTGTTTGTACACTCCATTGTAACGTATTAGGTTGGAATGTGCCTACGGAAGTTGACATTTATTATTCCTCTCTTAATATACTGAGTATTCTAGCTCAACAGTAAATCGTCCTGCAGTAGCGTCAGCATTTAACGTAGTAGTAGCAAATGCATACAAGTTTTTACTTGCGATAGCAGCAGTAATATTAGGTACAAATATGTGGTAGTTACCTGCTGTGTTGTTAAAGTTTACATCAACCTCAGTGATTGACTGTGTAGCACTTAACTGTTCGTTAAAGGATGTTACTCCTGCACCTACAATCTCTGTTCCTGAAGAAACAGCAGAGTTAGTAGCTGTACCTGAAGTAGCACTAAGAGATAGACCACCTACAAGTGTTTCACCTGCAGCAGTTGTAATACCTATCAAAGCTCTATGAATAAAAAACTTAGATGGTGTTACAATGCTTGAAGGTGCAGATGTATCTAGAGCACCTAGTTCTACTAGAACGTCACCGTCAGCGTAAGCTGAACTTGTGTCTGTTGCAGCAAGGCTTCCTACAAATGTTTGGATCTTACGTGTTCCAAATGAGTGCACTAGACCAGTGCCTGTTATTCCTGTACCGAAGGTTACGTTGTCTTCGTACTCTTCAATACCTTTTGTAAAAGTAGTTGTTGTCATAGTTATATTCCTTCCGTGGTTTTACCACTATGTTAGATTGGATTTGTGTGGGTTGACCACTTATAGTTATTATACTTTGACTAGTTTGTAGCCTTTAGCTTTTGCTGCAGACCTAATTTTTGCTAGTGTCATTTGAGCACCACCTTTAGCCATGCCTTTTTTCTTCATCATGCCGCCTTTAGCGTAGCCCTTCTTTTTCATACCACCCTTGGCATAACCTTTTTTCTTCATAGCCATTTTACCGCCACGAGCCATTCCTTTTTTCTTCATCTTGTTTCCATGCATTGCCATAGTTACTTTTCCTTATATAAATTATTAAAGACACGTTCCGTATCCCAAACGTATTCAACATCCTCTTTAGAGTTAAAGATGTTCTGATTAGGTTTAAAATCTGGTGCACCTTCTCCAGTTTCAAACCACGCAGGGTGAGTTACTCTCACTCTATTATTGGGTAACGCAACCATGTTACCTGTGTATTCTCCTGCATCTAATAACTCCAGAACGTGTGACTGTTTGTGTTGTGCAGGATCATCAGCTACTTCATTGTCTGTATAGTCAACAGTGAAGTAATACTTTGCAGGATAGAACTCTCCATCTACTTTGGCAATCCAAGGAGCAGGACTAGCTCTTTCTATTTTATATACTGAGTGTGTATGAGACATACAATCCCAGGGTTGTGCTAAATACGGTGGTAGCTCTGTGGGCCATTCCTCTAGGGGGGTATCTGCCACAAGCGATGTAAGAGGCATTCTTGCCCACATTGCACCACCGTGTACGTTTTCTTCATCTTGGTCATCAGATTCACAACCTGTAAAAATAACCTGAAAACTTAATGTTCTGTTTGGCATTGTAGTGACTGCTACTACCATACAGTGCAGGAACTCACCGTGATACTCCTGCATATTTTTTGTGTACTCTCTTCTTACCCATGCTTTGAAGTAAGGTATATTACTTTGTAGATACGCCATTCTTTGCGATTATTATGCCTTGCAGTTACAATCAGCACCGCATTTTATATTTAATACTGCACATATAATTCTTTTAAAATATCTCCATAACCATTTAACTATCTTCATAATGAGACTCCTATCTCTATGCAAGTACCTTGTGAAAAGATACCTCTACTAACAAAATTATCTACCATACTACGCATTTCCTTACGGCAATTTTGTTTATTACTATATAAATTTTCATTGTTTACTGTAAGAGTGCACGTACTGGCATCTGTAGGTGTCATGCAAAACATGACTATAGCTAACCACATTAGAAACTAACCATAGCTCCTACTGTTACGTCACCAAACTCTAAATCTGAGTCTGTTGATATTTCAGTATATAAAGTCGTAAAAGTACTAGGTATTTCATACTTTGCAGTAAAGTCTAGACCTTGAAAGATGTCTCCTTCTTCTAGTTCTAGCATGTCAATATCTGTAGCTACACTTAGTCCAATACCCATAGCAGTTAATCCTGCTGATGGAGTTAGTTCCCACTCCCATTCTTCTACACCAGTGGTATAGTTGATGTCAGAGTCTGCACCGATAGACAATGTCTGTCCTGCGACAGAAAAATCCATAGATGATGCCTTAGTTGCCATTATCGTGAGCAAACCCATTGCTGCTGCCATAGTGACAGCTATAGTTGTTGTATTCATTTTATAATTCCTTATATCTAACATTTCCATCTTTTGCGAGCTTGTCTTAATCTTGAATTAGGATCTTTAGCTGCTTTTGGAAATTTTTTCATTTGTCCTGCAGATCTAGCGCAGAAAGACTTACGTCTCTTTGCAGCTTTACTGCCTGGTTTTACTTTGCCAGTAACGGCAGTTTTTAACTTAGAGCCAGGATTATCTCTACGATATTTAGCCACACCTTTGGCTGTCATACCTGCACCCTTTTTAGTAGGACGCTTGTGACCGCCTTTTATGCTGTGGCCTTTCATAGAACCTTTTTTCTCAGCCATTACTTCTTCCCTGCTCTACTATTTCTAGGAAAAGATCTGTTAGCACGTTTAGTTGTAACTGACAGGTTCTTTGTCCTATTGTCTCTGGGATTACCATTACGATGGTTTACGTCCTTGCCATCGCCTTTTTTTACTACTCCTACTTTCTTTAACGTACTGCGAGCTGCATTACGTGAAGCTCTGTTCTTTTTTTGTGTAGATGTACCTTGATACTTTTTGTACTCACTTTTATAGTTTCTCATGTTTTATATCTTTCGTACTTTGGATTATCTTTTCTTCCAAATAACGTAAGTACAAAATTCATAAAACCTCTAGCTATCTCTGTTGGAGTTGGTAGTAACCAACCAAGTATTAAGAGTAACATTACCCAAGGGGGTATATTAGTATTTATAATATCTAAGTTTTCCACTTTACCTGTCTCTACTTCTTTTGTTACTTCAGTTTGTATAATGTCTCTACCTGCAGTAACCTCTTCGGTCTGCTCAACACTCATTACAGATTGTCTATTCTCTTTACCTATCTGTGCGTTCGAATTTACTGTAGGCCCGCCTGATCCGCCTAGCGGAAGGAGAGTACTCAAACCACAAGAAGATAAAAATAGTGCGAGTAATAACCATCTCATTACATCAACTCAAAATGAGGCGCATCAATAAATGGCCTCCGTCCCTGTGACCTACGTAAGTCTACGTATGCCATCATAGCATCCTCAGCAGAGCCAGGATACGACCTAATATCTCCCTCAGACCAAGCAGCTCCCCATTTAATAGATGCCCCAGTCTCTTCTGCAGCTTGTTTAAAAGCATCACAGATGTTATCATACAGATTTAACTCCCAGGACACATCTGGTCCTACATAAGCTACTACATCTACTGCATGGCTAAAGCCATCATCCTGTAGTAGGTGCTTAGATTTCATAGTTTGAGATCTTCCTGCAGCTACATTTGCTTTTTGTTCGTCTAAAGTACGCACACCCTGTGTAACTCCAAAGTCTACATCTGTAAGTTGTATAGCTCTTTCTACTACTGCAGTCATAGCAGGATGTACACCCTCTAATCTATCCATTGATCTCTGACTTAATCTAAAACTCATCTTGTATCCTTCTGCATTGCTACCCTATTGCCCATTGGTTTACCTGCCATGTAAGCTGTAGCTCCCATATACGCTGCTACTATACCAGTTTGTGCAATATAAAACAACCCAAGCAAGTCTGCTAGGGCTGCTACTCGTGTATCTGACATTAGAGGTGTAAATAGAACAACTGTAAAGCCAATCATCATTATCATTGCTATCCAAGCCATCTTCTTTTGTGACTCAGCCTTCTCTTCACGTAGCTCTACCTCAAGCATACGTTCTTTCATAGCTACTTCTTGTTCTGTAACCTTACCATCACCATCAATGTCAAAGTCTACTACCATTTAGTCTTCCCATTCCCGTTTTCTTCTGGGATCTAGAACATCCCTAGCCTTTAAATGACCTTCAAGATACATAGCTCTCTCTACCCTGTCTAGAGAGTACTTTATACCTGTATCATTTCGTATTTTTTCTCTAATGTAGAACACATCGGATCTAGGGATGTGTACTCTACGTAGTTTACCTTCATCTTCTGAAGCTAATGCCCTGTAAAATTCCTCTACGACATTGTCAGAAGAATACATTGCTGGTTTCTTCATCTAGTTATACCTAAATTTTTTGGTAAAGTCAACACTTTTTATGTGCTGCGACAAAAAAAGTTTAATTTTTATTTTCTTATCGTTTCTAGTAAGGATAAAGTATACTTAAAGTTACTTAAAGTATATAATAACTATTAATATTAGTAGTAATTAAAAACTTAAGGTTACTTTAAGTAATACATTAAGTATAATTATAATGTATGTTGCCCCCGAAGTCAACTACTTTTTTAATTTTATTTTAAATATGTTGCGTTTTTGTATTTGTGATCACAAAATAAAGGTTAACATCTAGTTTTAGGCACAAGGTGCGACATTTTGTCCAAACTAAAAAATCACATCTCTGTCATTGAGCATATATAGCTACGGGTATACCCCCCGTGACCCATGCGGCTGTTATGTTATAACATTGCGTTTAGCCAGTTTGTAGAAACTATCATAATTTTAAGATAACTAACTGATATTACTCACAATATTATACAATATAACATTACATAGCGGCTATTCTGGCTGTTATGACATGATAATTGCGAATGATTATCAGTTACAGAAAAATTATGTACACCACATCCGATTTACTGACTGATTTTTTTATACCTATCTGGCTGATTAATATTTTTTCTTGACCTTATAGATTATTGCTTTATATGTAGGTATGACTTCGGTCACGATATTTGACATTTTAGATCTACACTGAACGGTTATTCCTAACCAGTGATTTAACTAGTAGATCTATCCATATTTATAAACTGGTATGTGATTATGGTAAAGTCACATTGACCGAGAAACTAGGTTATCATAGGTGTTGGGAGTAGTAACCAACAATATGCAGCACGGTAACTTTAAAACGCAAGGTGGACGGGTCACGGGTAGCAAACGCAAAACTCGAAAATGAAAAAGGGTAACAGTCCCAAGTATTTTGTGCGGTATGTATACAGTTCTACATATCAATCGGATATTTATTTTTAGCCGCTAACTACGGTTAAAAACATTAGGGGATATCGCCAGAATGTTAAAAAGTTTTAGGGCATTAAGTTTTATACTTGATGCCCTATGTTATACTTTCAATGTATTCATGTAGTACATTGACGGTATAATATTAGGTTATACCGATAACAGTAATTGCATTAATAGGAGATAATACAATGCAAGATATTAAAAAATTCGTTGGTAGCTTTTCACGTAACTTAGGCAATGGGATTGCAATGGGTCAAAATACTCTTGATGCTGTAAACCATGCTATCAAAACAGGCGATACATCAATTATCGCTATGATGTTAGATAAGATTAAATCTAAAAAAGATGGTGCTAATAACTTTGAGCTAACCATTAGATCAATATGGTCTGGTGTTAGTATCAATATTGATAAAAAGACTAATCAGTATCGTATTAAAACTAAAAATGCTACGCTAACGAATAGCTCAGTTGATACACTTAATCAGTTAGTAGCAGACGGTATTTCAATGAGAGGGTCTAAATGGTCTAGTGCATTTAGAGCAGAAGCTGAAGTAGTAGACTTTGATCCAGTCAAGTATGCTCAAGGCGTTGCTAAACGCAATCCAGAGCGTATTGGTGCTATGATTGCAGCATTGCAAGTGGTTCAAAAAGAGTTAAACAACAAAAAGATTATAGATAAAAAAGGCATTACAGCAGCAGCGTAATGTTATAACATAACACTTTAATTAATATTGGATAAGCACCCGATGGTATTCTATCGGGTGTTTTCTCATGTTAATCTAGAGAGAGGAGTATAACATGATAACGAAACTTATGAAAAGATCATTGCGTAAGCAGTGTAAAACTTACGGTAATGGTGACTGGTTAGTAGGTAGACTACGTCTATTTGAGAAACTTAATAATCTTTCTGAAAGTGGTGAGATAGGTGTGTTTACTTGGGGTAGTGATTGCGATGGTCAGAAATTTGAACGTTCTTACACTATCAATGCGTCAGTAATGGAAGTGATGCGATTTGAAAGTGACTATTATGAATGGGCTGATGGTGCGCAATATTATAGCTTGCACAAACCATCTGAATTAGTGTAGTTATGCAGTTAGTATATAATGGTAAAAAGTGGGTGCTGTATGGTGACAATGGTAAAGTTATTGTCATCACACGCATCAGATCAATCTGTGAAGGGATGATGAAAGATGCAAAATCATAATGTAATTTTAACTGGTTGGTATGAAACCGACAATGGTGCAGTAATGTTAGATGAAACTGGTAGTAGTCTAAATGAAATTGTGTGTAGATTGCAACGCAGGGATAGTGACTTCGGGCATACCGATATGGAACTTGAAGTGCATCTACCCGATGGTACTATAAAGTTTGCAGAGGATACGGTCAGTCGTATTGTGTCTAATAAATGATACATTCACGTTACGTCTGGTTGTATGTAGATGGGAAGTGCATTTGCTCTTTCCCATTACGTGAGGTCGATAAGACCGTAAGAGTGCTTAAGTCCAAAGGATTTAAGGTAGAAGTGAAACCCAAATTGTAGGAGATTTATCATGGGTAATTCTAAAAAAGGTAATCGTTATTCAAGTGAGTTCAAAGCACAAGTAGTTGAGCATTACAAAACTCATATTGGAAATGAGACGATGAAAGAATTTAATGTGTCGTCAAATAGTGTACGCAAATGGGCTTTAGATCTAGGCTTTATCAAAGGTTGCTCTAACTTTAAGAGTAGCTTTAAACATGAGGCATGCCAATACTACGATAATCATACATGGCATGAGACTTGTGGAAAGTTTGGTATATCGCATGACGCATTATGTACATGGCGTAGAGAACTTGGCTATCGCAACAAGTCTCGTGGTTACAATCTGTACACTGAAGATCTACAACCATCTATGAAGAAACGTGAGAGACGTAACTTTGTTATGACTAAGATGGAAAATGGTGATCTCAAAGGTCAGATTGTAGAGTTGCAAAAGGTGGTCAGTGATATGTCTTTGGACAATCAGTGGCTTAAAGATAAACTAACTAGAATAGCTGATGCTATAAAAACTATGGAGGTCTAATGAATATATTTGCACTGTCTCGGTGTCCGATGCAGTCAGCATGGTGGTTAGATGACATCCGTAAGAACAAGATGATTCTTGAGTCTGCACAGATGTTGTCTACCGCAGTGCGTGTACTATGTCCAGACACTGATCTAGAAGTGTACAAGGTGGCATACTTGAACCATCCTTGTACAATCTGGGCTAGGCAATCACGAGATAACTTCAAGTGGTTGCTTAGTCATATGTCTCACCTATGGTTACAGAAAGGTGGTGAGCACAAATCGGCTAGGCTTATACCAGACCTAGATCACTATGGATTCACTGGATATTTTCCTAATGAGGGCTTGACACCATTTGCCAACTGTGCTAGGAATTTAGAACGTGGAGTTGATTATTCAAATGTTGATGATGTGCATCAAGCGTATCGGATGTATATGAATGATCGTTGGAAAGAAAACAATATTACCCTGACATGGCGTTGGGGTAGAGAGCCAGAATGGAGGAACAAACATGGCTAAATATTGGATAATGCCTCATGACATGGACAAGGTCACTGCATACAATGCACACCTTGCCGAGCAGCTTGAGCTTTACAAAAACTATGATGTGGAGATGCCAGACATACACTTACATCATGACAATACTAGAACACTGAACGGTGGTGCTATTGTTGTCAATGATATGCGTTTTCTAGTCTCCATGCCACAGGAGAATGGCTTTGTTGTCAAACGTGACTGGTCTGCACCTGATGAGATTGACCCTATACTCAAGGCATGGGGTAACTATGATGATGTAGATATGTTTCGTGACCGAGACAATACCCTAGTTACATGGTTTGACAAAGCATACATACAAGTAACTGGTGGTCCTTTCAATGCTACACCTGAGATCAAAGGTGTACTTCGTGCACGATGCTTTGCACCTCGCAGATCCAAACGGTTTGCACCTAAGATCACCATGTTTCAATCTGCTCGTGATCGCTTTGAGCGTGAGCGTGAGGTTGCCATGAAGCCAGCTCGTGCATTCTCTCTAATGTTTCCTGAGCTAGAACACAAACAAATCATTCAGCTTACTGACGAGTACCTTGATAGGTTTGCTACACGTAAGCTATTTCTCAAGGAGGGTACAGATGCCAAAGACTTTGCCAAAGCATACTCATGGACGCAAGCCCCTACTGACAACATCAACACCACTTATCAACGCAAGTCTAGTGCATCATCATGTATGCGGTATGACTTCGATCACTTGCCTGTACATCCAGTGTCAGTCTACGCAAGTGGTGACTTCAAGATCTTATGGTCAGAAGATGCAGACGGTAAGATCGCATCTCGTTGTGTGGTTCGTGTCATGCCCGATGGGATCTACAGAGGCGGTCCGATATATGGTGTGTCAGAGCAAGCTATAGATTTGCTAGAGCATCATATAGTTGCCACTGGCGGTGAGTATGGTTGTGATGGTGCATGGGAAGGTGCTAGGCTATTACGTAAGCCAGTAGATGATGATGAGGACTCTTTCTACGCACCGTATCTTGACCCTGAGCCACGTAGATTGTATGACGATGGTGAGTATCTTGTTATCTCTCATGAAGGTGGGATTGATGCCAATGGTTATCAAGGCACACTTGGTGCTTCCCATTGTCATTGTGAGAATTGTAATACTGGTTTGTCTGAGGACGAGATGTACTTCAGTGAGTATACTGAGTGCACCTACTGTAATGACTGCTACTATGACGAGCACTTCTACTGTGAGTATGCAGATGCAGATTATCACATTGATCAGTCTTACATGGTCAATGTACCTTACGGTAATAGAAATGGCTACACTGAGGAGCGTGTCAGTGACTGGGCTGTTGAGTATGGTGATCACTTCATGTTCTGTGAGAATGATGATGAGTATTGGCATACTGAATTAGCTTACTTCTGTGAGCATGAGGACATCTATGTTAGTCAACGTGCTATTGATGCAGGTACTTACTTCATATCTGATTGGGACTTCGAGTGCTATCCTATTGATCAGAAGGCTGTTACAGATAGTGGTGATACCGTATCTATTGAGGAGGCTAAAGATGCTGACCTTGAGTATGATGAAACAAATAATATATGGAATGTAAAAGAGGAGGAAGACTAATGCATAGTCTAGTAGAAATGTTGCGTTACAAACGACCAGAGGGTAGTGCTACGCAGCGAGCTTTTTGTAAGAGGTTTCTCGAACCTACGTTCGGTAAGCCTGACAAGTTTGGTAACTATATCAAGATCATAGGTGACAAACCTAATGTGTGCTTTACTGCACACCATGACACTGTACATACCAAAGATGGTTTTCAAAAGCTAATCATCATGAATGACGTAGTGTCTATATCTAACCATGCTGACTCCAACTGTCTAGGTGCTGACTGTACTACTGGTGTATGGCTGATCCTTGGCATGATTGAGTTCGGTGTACAAGGTGTGTATGTTATCCATTCAGCAGAGGAGTCTGGATGTCAGGGCAGTCAGCAGCTTGTAGCATCTGAACCTAAGTGGCTGAGTTATATTGACGCAGTAATATCTTTTGATCGTAAGGGTCAGAACTCTGTGATCACACACCAGATGGGACTACGTACTGCATCCGATGCCTTTGCAAATTCTTTTGCAAGTGTTGTAAATATGCCACTGTTAGAACCTGACAATACTGGCTCTTATACTGATAGCAATGAGTATGCTTCAGTAGTATCTGAGTGTACTAATATCAGTGTTGGCTACTACAATCAGCACAGTAAGAACGAGGTGCAAGACCTTGATTATGCTGATGAATTACTGATTGCACTGTGTCAAGCTAATTGGTCTAGCTTAGTGTTTGAGCGTGATGCATCCAAGGTCGAGGACTTGTGGCAACGCAATGACAAGTACGGTTACAAGTATGATTACGATGACGATAATACTTATGCTCTTGAGCAGATTATTATTGACTACCCAACTAGGGTTGCGGAGCTGCTTGACCAGTATGGCTTTAACCCACACACTCTAATGGAAGAGTGCCATATTGATGATATGTCTAGGTATTACAATTACTCAGACAATTATGGTAGTAATAAGTATTGGAAGAAATACATGTGACGACATGACACACTTGATTAATTTGTAGAATAGTGTATTTTATATACTTAAAGTAAACTTAAAGTTTTTTAATATTTATAGTAGTAATATTATAAACTTTAAGTATAACTATAGGTTCCTTAATGTCGGAGGTGCCTATGGAAGTAGATGACCCACATGATGACTGCTCGCATTGGATAGGAAAGATATGAAATTTAATAAAGCTGTAGACAATTATCTCCACACTCGCCAGTTCTGCTCTCTCTCTAGTTCCTCCCAAAAGAACTACGAGTGTTGTCTATTAGCTTTCTGTCGTATGTCTGTTATGGGAAGACGACTTGGTAACGTGCAGCTAAACAAGCTGACCGTGCCGATGTGCTCTGAGATATACGATACGTGGGAGCTGGAAACATCCACCTCGAATGCAAACCATAACGCTAGGGTGTTTTCAGTTCTCATCAACTATCTCATATCAATGGAGATAATGGTGACTAATCCAATGGCTAGAGTTAAGAAACGTCAGAGCGATCCCCGTTCTGTCGTATGGACACATGATCAGGTACTATCATTTCTCGATACCGCCTTTACTAAATTCGAATGGCGTAACATCGGGCTGATCGTATTGATGTGCTACGAGTGGGGTCAACGTCCAATAGATATTCGTAATCTAACTTGGGACAACGTTGATCTTGATGAGGGAGTTGTACAAATTAGACAAACTAAACGTGGAGCTGAGGTAGAATTACCTATACCACCTAACTTAATTGCTATGCTCACAGAGCAGAAGGGTGACTGGGACTTTCAACCGTATGTAGTTCCTCATCACAGAGCCTCAGACGGTGCCTACAGACCGCTAACAGTTTCTCAGATGACTGGACTACTGGCAGAAGTTAAGGCTATTGCTTGCCTTCCTGACGAGCTGAGAGTGGGTGATCTGCGTAAGACTGCCATTGTTCAAATGATTGAGAGTGAGGTAGACCACCTAGCTATTCAATCTGTGACTGGACACAAGAATGTCAGCAGTCTAAATCCGTATAATAAATTTAGTTTAAAAACCGCAAAGTCTGCATTGGAGAGGAGACAAAGAGAATGAAGAAGAAAAACGAAAGAAGCGTACCTGCCTCTACTTTTAGAAAGTATGGCAAGTTATTTGCTGAAGGTAAGATAAAAGATGAATACGCACTGGAGCTATCAGCTCTTTTCTTTTTAATGGCTGCTGATATAGAGTTCCACGATGAGCTTAGTGAGGTATGGGATGACTGGTATGAAGGACCGATACATTAAAAACCCGATGGCAAAAGACCTTCGGCAACCTAAGTATAAACAACAAGCTATACCTGACAAAAAGAAAGGTGTAGTACCTAGAAAGAAGAAGCATAAAGGAAAGGAGACAGAAGAATGATGTACGTATTAGTATGGATGCAGCTGTTTAGTACGCAGACAGTGGAGCATTATCAGTTAGGCAATTATGCCACGATAGAAGAGTGCCAGATTGAGCTGAGTAAAGCAGCTAAGATGGTAACGCACAAGTCAGAGACAGTGGCTTGTCTGGAAGTAGAGGTACAGCAATGAAGCAGTACTTAGTTAAAATAAAAAAGAACAGAGATGACAATAATCATATAAGTTTTTACATGAGGGCAAAAGACAAACGGATCATTTTAGACATGTTTAAAACAGGTCAGTATTATGCAGTAGGTGTAGAAGAAGTCAGGAAGGAGAAACTACAATGAGTGATACTTATAACGGTGAGGTGTACTCACCCAGAAACATAGGAGAAAAATAAAAAATGAAATTAACATTAACTGTTTTGTTTTTAATGTTCGTAGCATTATCTCCATTTTTATATATGATGGTTGCGAGTATTTAAATGATAGCTGAGATGCTTACATGCATTGCACTTAACGTGTACTACGAGGCACGTAGTGAGCCGTTAGAGGGACAGTATGCAGTGGCTCACGTTGTGCTTAATCGTGTAGCTGATGATAAGTTTCCTAACGATGCATGTAAAGTGGTGTATCAGGGTTTAGAGAAAGGTATAGGTAGATGTCAGTTTAGTTGGTATTGTGATGGTAAATCAGATAAACCAAGAGAGAGACGAGCATGGCTAGACTCTCAGCTTGTAGCACACAAGGTAGTCTATGGGTATGTCAAGGACAATACAGAAGGATCTGTCTATTACCATGCAAACTATGTCAAACCTTTTTGGAGTAAACATTATAAACATACTGTGACTTTAGGGTCACACATATTTTATAAGGAGTAGTAATGATTGAAGTAACATACGTTGATCACATGGGTAGTGATCTGTCCGTAGTCAATGCAGCTAGGGTCAGCTTTGGTAAGAAGTCTGATTGGATGCCACGAGTTCATAATGGTGAGCAGTTAGTGCTGACACCCAAAGATGTCAAACTAATATCTTATTTAGCTAGACATAATCACAAGTCTCCGTTTAACCATGCGTTTGCTACGTTTCATATCAAGGCTCCTATCTTTGTAGCACGTCAGCTACAGAAGCATGAGTACATGCCTTGGAATGAGATCAGTAGGCGTTACGTTGACAGTGAGCCTGAGTTTTATGTACCAGATAACTGGAGAGAAAAATCTGACGATAAGAAACAGGGAAGTGGTGAGGGTTTTGTTAATACCCTTTTACAAGATGATACTGAAGATTATCCAGATGATAAGTCTTATTTAGCAGACTATTGGGATGTAGACACAACAGGTTATGTGGAGAACAATGCTTACTTTCATGCTGTATGCACCTACAAAGATTTACTAAAAGCAGATGTAGCTCCAGAACAAGCACGTATGGTACTACCACAGTCTACGATGACTGAGTGGTACTGGTCGGGTTCATTGTATGCATTTGCAAAGATGTGTGGACTACGTCTTAAACCTGATACTCAGTATGAGACTAGGCTTGTGGCAGAACAAATAGAGGATAAGATGAAGGAGTTATTTCCAGATTCATGGATAGCATTGAGGGCATATAATGGCACATAAAGAATATTATTGTACGACAAAAGGTCTCATGTGGGCATTTTTAGCTTGCATGTTCTTTATAATTGGTGTACCGATCCTTATGTGGCTAGCACTAGAGGGGTCATCTTGGTATAAATTGTTTGACATTATGAATCCACTATGGTAAAGCAAGAACCACAAGAATGGCACATTGATCGCAGAAAGGGTATATCAAAAGAGATACGCCCTATGACTAAAGAAGAACGTGAGAGAGCCAAGGAACGAGAGGAGGCTAATAATGGCGAGTAATGACAATCCACATCTGGCATGTCCGTATGTTGAGTGTGGATCAAGTGATGCCTTTAACTGGAACGATGATGGCTACGGTCACTGTCACTCCTGTTCTAGGTCTTACCCAATGAAAGATATGCCACAGGTATTCGATTGGGTGAGAAGCGAGTATCCATTAAAGGAGAGGAGAAACCCTATGGATATAACAATTGCGTCACAGACGCATGAGGGTATACGTGGGCTAGATGCTGACGTTGCTGAATTGTATGGTATTGCTATACAAAACGGTGATGATGGTAGACCAGTCAGGTATGCATACAAATACCCACACACAGTCAAGTACCGATTGGTAGATGACAAGTCTAAATCTTGGACAAAAGATCGTGGCATGGGTATGAACCATCTGTTTGGTCCTGAGTTTAACGCAGGGACAAGCCAACGCATCTATATCACTGAGGGTGAGTTTGATGCTGCATCACTATACCAGATACTTGGTAAGACATTTCCTGTAAAGTCATTACCGTCTGCTAGTATCGGTGAGAAATTTATTAAACATAATTATCTTTATCTATCGTCCTTCAAAGAGATTATCTACGCAGGTGAGTTAGATCCTGCAGGACGTAGGGCAGCAGACAAGTTGTATCAAGCCTTTCCAGATAAGTTCTGGTATGTACCGATGTCTAAGCATAAGGATGCTAATGACTTCTTACAGGCAGGTGATGGTAAAGACTTGATGTGGGCAGCTAAGAAGCCTCAACGTTACAGCCCTGAGAACTTCTTTTGTTCTCGTGATGACTTCTCTCTTGCCTTGCGTAATGAGAATCCATACGAGTATGTATCAACTGGTCATGCAGGACTTGATGAGAAGATCCGTGGTATGGTCAAGGGTGGCTTGACGTTTATCAAAGCACCTCGTGGTACTGGTAAGACTGAGGTAATCAGATACTTTGAGACTGGTCTACTATCTAATGAGAATGTAAAGATAGCATTGCTACACATGGAGGAGATGAAGTCTACAACTCTTCGAGCTATGGCTACCTACCACCTTGGTAGTAATGTCAGAACTCATGAAGATGCTAACCGCAACGGCTATACCCTAGATGAGGTAGAGGAAGCAGCAAACAAGATTGCTGACTCAGAGAATAACAGAACGATTATCTTTGAGATGCAATCTCATGACGATCCTCTTAGCCTACTGGACTATACTCGAATGGCTGTAACATCTTTTGGTGCAGACTATGTGTTTGTTGATCACGTTCAACGCCTAGCATATCTATCTAACAGTGGTGTTGATGGTGCTACCAGTACATTGACTACTCTTGGCTCACGCATGGCACAATTAGCCAAAGAGCTAAACATAGGTGTGGTATTTATATCACAGGTTAATGACGATGGTAGGACAAAATACGCAGCCTCTCTTGAAGAAGAAGCAATAATATGTATAAAGATAGAAAGAGATGTAGAATCAGAGGATGAAGTCTTACAGAATACAACTGAGTTTATAGTTGATAAGAACCGACCTTTTGCTAAACTTGGCAGAGCAGGTTCAGTTTACTACGACCCAGAGACTACGATCTTATCCGAAGAGATTCCATATGAAAGGAGTGATATGGCAGCATGATTGTATTTGATGTAGAAGCTAACGGATTGTTGGACAAAGCAACTAAAATACACTGTCTGTCTTATACTGATGATGGTAAAGATTATAAAACTATCTTCAATTATTCTGACATGCGTGATCTTATACTGTCTCAGTATGGGTTGGTTGGTCACAATATTGTTAGATATGATGTACCGCTTATAGAAAAGATACTGGGTATCAAGATCAAGGCTCGCTTGTTTGATACACTACCTATGTCTTGGGTGCTTAACTTAAACCGTTCCAAGCATGGTCTGGAATCATTTGGTGAGGACTTCGGTATTCCCAAACCACAGATTGATGATTGGCAAAACCTAACTGAGGAGGAGTATGCTCACAGATGTACAGAAGATGTAAAGATAAACTGGTGCCTATGGCAGGATCTATTAAAAAGATTTATGTTTCTGTATAAAAGTAAATCAGAACTAGATAAGTTTTTCCGCTATCTAGAATTTAAAATGGATTGCGCAGCAGCAGCTGAGAAAGTTGGTTGGAAGTTAGATGTAGAGTTAGCAGAGAAGTGTGTTGCTGATCTTACAAAGCAGAAAGCTGACAAGGAAGCTGAACTAATTAGCGTAATGCCAAAGCGGAAAGTGACCACCAAAAAGAGTAGGCCAAAGAATTGTTTTAGAAAAGATGGTACTGCATCAGCTCATGGACAACGTTGGTTTGATCTCCTACAAGAGCATGGTTTGCCTTTACACTTTGATAAGGAAGTTGAAGTTATCAAGAAGTGGGAAGATCCAAATCCTAACTCTACAGACCAAGTAAAAGATTGGCTCTACTCTTTAGGGTGGAAACCTTGCACGTTTAAATATGTAAAAGAAATTAATGAAGTTGAGGGAACTATATTCATTACTCGATCAGAACGTGCAATACCTCAAGTTCGTAAGGAAGGTGAGCTTACTGAATCAGTTAAACTATTGGCAGAAAAGAATCCTGAAGTGCAGGTTTTAGAGGGCTTAACAGTTATGCAACATCGACTTGGAATCTTTCAAGGCTTTCTTGATTGTGAACTGGACGGCTATGTTAAAGCTGAGGTTGATGGTCTTACCAATACCTTACGATTCAAGCATAAAAAACCTTTGGTCAATCTTCCAGGAGTTGACAAGCCGTGGGGCAAAGAGATACGTGGCTGCTTAACAGCACCAACTGGTTATGTTCTTTGTGGTGCAGATATGACCTCTCTTGAGGATACAACTAAGAGACACTACATGCAGCCTTACGATCCCGACTACGTGCATGAAATGTCTCAAGCAGACTTTGACCCACATCTTGACTTAGCCAAACATGCAGGGGCAATAGGGCAGTCTGACATTGATGCTTACAACAGAGGACTAAAACCAGAGCTAAAAGATCTACGTAAGAACTTTAAAGTTGTAAACTATTCTGCAACCTATGGCGTTGGCGCAACCAAACTATCAAGAACTTCAGGTATTAGTGAGACAGGTGCAGCTGCATTACTAGATGCTTATTGGAGACGTAACTGGTCGGTTAGAGCTTTTTGCAGTAGCTCAAAGAGAAAGGTAAGACAAATCAACGGTGATATGTGGGTGCAAAATCCTGTTAGTAATTTCTGGCATTTACTTCGCTATAAAAAAGATATGTTTTCAACACTCAATCAATCTACTGGTGTATATTGTTTTGATAAGTGGGTTGCTTATTACCGAACACGTAGACCAAATATTATCGGTCAGTTCCATGATGAATCTATTAACCTAGTAAAAGAAGGAGAACAGAATGAACATAGTGACGCATTAAACTGGGCTATAAAAAAACTTAACCAAGAACTTAAATTAAATGTTGACTTAGGTATTGACATACAGTATGGTCAGCGTTATAGTGACGTGCATTAGTAAAGGAGGCCAACATGGCTACACGTAAAATTAAACTAACTGGTATTGCCGAATGGGCAAGAGTATTTGAAACTAACCGTGATATGGACGGTTTTGACGGAGTCTACAGAGACCATGATGGTGCTTGCACTATTGACATCATTATGGATGATGATAACCTAGCTACCCTAAAAGCTTCACGTTCTATGAAGAAGGGTACTCCAGATGCAGAAGGACGTGGAACTAAAGTAAAGTTCATACGTAAATTCAACACTGGTAAAGACTGGGACAGTGGAGCACCCATTGTTCAAAAGTCTGATGGTTCTACTTGGGATCTTAGTACTGATGGTACAATAGGTAATGGGTCTACTGTAGAAGTAGAGCTATCCGTTTACGACACAAGCCGACCTAATATTGTCGGTACTAGGTTAGACAAGGTCAAAGTTATTGATCATGTTACCTATGTAGCAGATACTGCAGGGGATGATGCTTCGCCACCACCTGTAGCTCAAGAAGAAAAACAAAGCGAAGTGTTGTTTTAACCTCCTCCAAAAACAACTAGGCTCCCTTCGGGGAGCCACCTTTTAAGGATAAAGAATGAAAAATGTAATAGAAAATATGTCTAACCAAGAGTACCATATGCGAGATGGTATATCTTCTAGTGCAGTAAAAGCTGTATTTAAGAAGTCACTTGCACATTGGAAAGGTGAGAAACGTAATGCAAACAACCCTGCATTTGCAATGGGAAGTGCAGTACATGCCAACCTATTAGAAAAAGAACGTAACCTAGTTGTAAAAGGTCCAAAGACTAAATCTAGTGTTGCATTTAAAAATCTAAAAGCAAATCTTACCGAAGACCAGATACTTCTAACAGAGGTAGAATATAACGTAGCTAACTGCATAACCAGAGGTGCGTTAGAGAATCCAGTCTGTTCGTCTTATCTCAATCACCCAGATAGACTAAACGAAGTAAGTATTTTTGCAGAAGATCCCATCTCAGGTTTAACTCTTAAAACAAGACCTGACCTGATGATTGAATCAGAGCAGACAGTGTTTGACGTTAAGACAACTCAGGATGCTAGTCCTAAAGGTTTTTTAAAAGAATGTATAAAGTATGGATATTTTTTACAAGGTGCTCACTATGTTTATACTTGTAAACTAGCTGGGTATGATATAAAGAAGTTCTCTTTTATAGCTTGCGAAAAGACTGCACCGTATGTTTCACACCTACATGTTATGGGTTCTGACATCATGCATTGGGGTATGAAGCATTTACATAAAACCTTAGCTACTATTGCAAAAGCAGAAAAACAATCTGACTATGGTACAAACTGGGGTGACTACACTGTTATGGAAAAACCATCTTGGTTGTAATGAGTCATGTCAAGAGCAGCTAAAGCAAAAGGTAGAACTGGACAGAATGAAATTAGAGATAAACTCTTAGAAGTATTTCCAGAGTTTGAAGAAGATGACATCAAGTCTACAACTATGGGAGACACAGGTGAAGATATTCAACTATCTCCTGCAGCTAGAAAAAAGCTACCAATAACCATTGAAGTTAAACGTAGAAAGTCTGGAATGAAAACTGCCTACGATTATATAGAACAGGCTAGTAAGCATGGAAAAGGTGAGCCAGTAGTGTTCTTTCGAGCCGATAGAAAGAACTGGATAACAATGATAAGTCTTGAGCACTACATGGACTTATTAAGAAGTTGGAAATGATATGAAGGTAAAAGTATGGGGCGTTATGGAAGGCCCGATAGCCGTAGAGGACGTTCAAGATGATAATATACCAATTGGTTCTAACTATTTTCTTGTTTGTAAATCAGAAATAGATGGTGTCATGGGTGAAGATAATTTTTGGTTTGAAGACTTTGATTCTGCCTACGAGTGGAAGAAACATTTTATGAAAAGTATTGAACCATTAGTTGTTGACATGCCAGATGATTCTGGATATAACTAGGGGTCTTTACAATGGAGTTTGAAATATCTTTAAAAATAATAGTTGACCCTGATGCCAACTTTTTAGAAACGTTTGGGGATAATTGTGAGGTCATAAAAGACTTACTTATTACAAGTTTATATGACATAGATGATATTATAGTAGAAGAATGTGAGGTAAACCGTGATTAATGAAACTGATATAGAAGCTTTTAAATATTACAATTCTCAGGATATGGATGACTATCAAAAGAATGCTGCCGAGACTGCTATTTACAGCAGTAAGCATGCTGTTATCTACCCTGCACTTGGCCTAGCTGCAGAGGCAGGTGAAGTTGCAAACAAAGTTAAGAAGATCTTACGTGATGGTGACTTTGATCGTAAAGCTATAGCTGACGAGATCGGTGATTGTTTGTGGTACATTGCCGCATTGTGTAGAGATCTAAATATTAGCATGAATGATGTAGCTAAAACTAATCTTTTTAAGCTACAAGACAGACAAAAACGTGGTGTAATATCTGGATCAGGAGACAACAGATGAATAACTATTTACCAACTGACTATCAAGCTTTTATACATACCTCACGGTATGCTCGTTGGCTTGAGGATGAGGGAAGACGAGAGTCTTGGTCAGAAACAGTAGATCGCTACATGGGTAACGTTGTGGGCTATGACATTGATCATGATACATACAACGAGATACGAGAGTCTATACTTGCACTAGAGGTTATGCCTTCTATGAGAGCCATGATGACTGCAGGTCCAGCTCTAGAAAGAGATAATACTGCAGGATATAACTGCAGCTATTTACCTGTAGATGATCCAAAGTCCTTTGATGAGGCTATGTTTATCTTGCTCTGTGGCACCGGTGTTGGCTTCAGTGTTGAACGTCAGTTCATCTCTAAGCTTCCAGAGGTTCCAGAACTCTTCGATAGCGAGACTACCATTGTAGTAAAGGACAGTAAGGAAGGCTGGGCTAAGGCGTTTAGACAAGTGTTAGCTCTTCTTTGGGCAGGTGAGATTCCTAAATGGGATGTATCTAAAGTTCGTCCTGCAGGTGCAAGACTTAAAACATTTGGTGGCAGAGCATCAGGTCCAGCACCGCTAGTTGATCTATTTAACTTTGCGGTAAGTGTCTTTAAGGAAGCACAAGGACGTAGGCTATCATCTATTGAGTGTCATGATCTGATGTGTAAGATTGGTGAGGTTGTCGTAGTAGGTGGTGTTCGTAGGTCTGCAATGATAAGTTTATCTAACTTGTCAGATGACAGAATGCGTCATGCTAAATCAGGCAACTGGTGGGACAACAATCCACAAAGAGCTTTAGCAAACAACTCTGTTTCTTATACAGAGAAACCAGATAGCATATCATTTATGAGAGAATGGTTGGCACTAGTAGAATCAGGAAGTGGAGAACGTGGTGTATTTAACAGGGAAGCATCTAAAAATCAAGCTGCAAAGAATGGTAGACGTGATCCTGACTTTGAGTTTGGTACCAATCCGTGCAGTGAGATTATTCTTAGACCTTATCAATTCTGTAATCTTACAGAGGTTGTTGTACGAGCCACTGACTCAATTGAAGACTTGGAAAGAAAGGTCAGATGTGCTACAATACTTGGGACGATCCAAAGCACATTCACAAAGTTCCCATATCTGCGAAAGGTGTGGCAGCGAAATACCGAAGAAGAGCGATTGCTCGGTGTGTCTCTCACAGGGATAATGGATAACCAACTACTTACAATTAAGAACAAAGGATTGGAGAAGACCCTTGAACATTTACGAGAAATTGCTGTTCACACTAATACTACTTGGGCTGACCGCCTTGGCATTATACCAAGCACAGCAATTACCTGTGTCAAACCATCAGGTACAGTATCACAATTGGTTGACTCTGCCTCTGGAATCCACGCACGTCATTCACCTCATTACATTAGAACCGTTAGAGGAGATAACAAAGACCCACTTACACAGTTTATGAAGGATCAAGGCATTCCAAATGAAGCTGACTTCATGAAGCCAGATCAAACAACTGTGTTCTCATTTCCAGTTAAAGCTCCTCAAGGAGCAGTAGTCACTGACAATGTCTCAGCTATCCAACAATTAAGAACGTGGTTAGTATATCAAAGACATTGGTGTGAGCATAAACCTAGTGTAACAATTAACGTAAGAAAGGATGAATGGTTTGAAGTAGGTGCATTTGTTTACGAGCATTTTGATGAGATGTCTGGAGTAAGTTTCTTACCTTACAATGAACACACTTATCAACAGGCTCCGTATCAGAGTTGCACAAAAGACGATTACAAAAAATTATCTAAAGTAATGCCAAAAAGTATTGACTGGGCAAAGCTTTCAGAGTATGAAAAAGTAGATACTACTGCAAGCAGTCAGACCTTTGCTTGTACTGGTGACGTTTGTGAAATAGTAGATATAGGAGCATAATATGCAAGTTCACGTTAGACCTTTTAGAAAAGATATTTATGATCTGGTGGATGAGCCATCAAAGAAAACTCTATCAGACTATCTAATATCAAAAGGACATACCATCGTTAAAGATAAAGAAACTTTTGATGCTGATATAGTTTCTACAAAAAATGGGTTTACCTATTTTAATGAAGTAGAAGTTAAGTCATCTTGGAAAGATGAGTGGCCTGAGCATTGGGCTGAGATTAGGATACCAGGAAGAAAAAGGAGACTTGTAGAAAAATATAAAGATCAAAACGGAGTGTTAAACTTTTACGTCTTAAATAAATTTATGGACAAAGCATGGCGTATAAAGGATACTCTCATGACAGATGATACACTCAAGGTTGCTGTCGGTAGGAGAATCCCAAAGGGTGAAACATTCTTTCACATTCCATATCAAGAAGCGGAGTTAATAAACTTATGATAAACCTAGATGATGCAATAGCAGAGTTATCTAAAGATACTATAACTATAACTGATGATAGCCCTACAACATTAACTATGGGTAATGACTATGATCCAGTAAAAAAGCCTCAACACTACGGTCAAGGCACAATAGAATGTATTAAATATATAGAAGACTTCTTGACAGATGAAGAGCTAACAGGTTACTATAGAGGTAACATTGCAAAGTATCTTCATCGTTGGAGATATAAAAATGGTGTACAAGATTTGGAGAAAGCACAATGGTATCTAAGCGCACTAGTCCAATTGCAAAAGCGAAAGTAGCCAAGCCGTTTAACCAAGGCTACAGAGGTTTCTTAGTAGGAAACCTAACTAATCCCTATCCTCAAAATACAAAAGATTATAGGGACTGGGAGTTTGGCTTTAACAAAGCCTACTTCAAAAACAAGGAGCAAGTACTTGACAAAGAGTCTCGAAGAAGAAGCTAAAAAGTTTGCTCGACAAAAACGTAAACCTGCTAAGGTAAAAGAATTAACACCTCGATTATACTTAGCAGGTCAAGCTATGTGTGGCTTTATTGCAACAGGTAGACAACCTTGGCGAACGGAAGAAATACGAAAGGCATCGTATGATTGGGCAGACTATATGTTAGAAGATGATACATAAAAAAGAGGGGGCGTTTAGCCCCCTTTTGTTTTAACCTCCGAATCTCTGCATCTCTATCGAAAGATCTTGTAAATCTTTCTGTGTCTCTAAGAACCTCTCCAATATAAATAATTCTTCGTATTCTAACTCATCGAAGTCATCTAAGTTTAATTCTTTTAAACCTTTTGTAATATCTCTTTTGTTATATTTCTGTGCTATTTCAAACTGTTGGTTTGTAACATCATCAGGTCCAGAAGATTGAAGTCTTAAAAAAGATTTAGATAGATCTTTTGCTCTAGGTAAAACTTCTGATTTCCAATGCCTAAGCTTTTCTTCTGGAGATAAACTCTCAAACCATGTAGACTCTAACAGTAAACTAGACTCAGCCTCTATTACATCGTGAAAGATACCATGATAAGCATTAGCTGCAGCTGGAGCTAGATCTTTTACTTTCTTATCTAGATCTAATGTGAAGTCTCTTAAACCCATTCTAGCCATAACTCTTTTAGTATCAGTTAAACTAATAGTTCTTGCACCTAATACTTTTGTAGTTTGTATATCAGCTTTACCACCTGCAGCAGTTTGTTTAGGCTCTGCTAAACGTTCTCCTGTAAACAAAGGTATAATATTATCTATGTACCTAAACGCATTATTAAGAAGTTTGTTGTTTTGTTTTCTATCTATAGGAGCTGCATCTGGTCCTGCTACAATTCCAACAGCAATATTTATAGGTTCTAAAGGTCTCATCAATGGGTTTATAAATTGACTTGCAAGAGTTACACCAGCAATCTCTGCACCTTTAACTATATCTCGTCTTTCAGGATCAATCATAAATTTTATAGCCTCTAGTGTATCTCTCTGAGCTGTGTCTAAGTTTCTTAATAAACCAGAGGCACCGAAGTCCTGACTAAACTGACCAAACATAGACATCGCTTGTTGGCTTTCTCCCATACGACTTAATGCAACAATCCTAGCACCCATTCTATATGCTGATACTGGAAAGTCATACTTTTGATCTACCAGTTGTCCTGATATTGGATCTACAGCAGTATAAACAGGAAGCCCTTGTTTAACATTTTCTATCTCTTGATCAGATAATGTATATAAAATACCTGCAGTAACTAGACTTCTAGAGAATGCTTCTCCTTTTGCCATACTATCATAGTATCCAGCTCCCCTTAGCACCATGTTTAAACCAGGTGTATTCTTTCCCATAAAAGCTATAGTGTTGTTAAAAAATCTACCAAAAGGTACTGCCATACCTAGTCCAGGTATGTTTCTAGCATCTTCTAAATATCCTGCTAGAGTTCCTATTGTGTCTCTTCCCTTATAAGATTTAGAAAAGATAGCCTCTAGTGTATCGTCAACTGCACTGGCTTCAATGTTACGATACTCTTTAGTAGCCATGTATTGAGCAGCATCAGGTGATCTATAAAATTCATTCCAACCTTTACCTGTAGCCATCCTAAGTTTTTTATCCATCTGAAACAAAAATTCTTGTGACTTAGTATAAAGATCTTGAGCTTGTACGAGAGTTAACTTTTGTATAAAATCAATCTTTGCATCAGTCTTCATACCTAGAAGTTTTTGATCAACACTAAATTTACCATCTGTTAATAATCTATTAGTCCCTTCTACACCTCCAGGAAGAACACTGTTTAATCTTTCTAAAGCAGCAGAGTTTCTTTGTAGGGCAGACTCAAAAGCTGTATAGGTCATGTCAGGATCAAACAAAAAAGAAACTCTTTGTGCATTTGATTTAATTAAATTTGCAGCTAACTTTTGTGTCTTAGCACCTTTCTCTACATCACCTAAAAGTTTTTGTATAGTTCCCCTACCTGCTAACAATAAAGATAAAGTTATATCAGACATGCTCTGCAATGTTGTATTAGCACCCCAACCAATAACATTTAGAGCACTGGTAGATGGGTGAGAAACTAAAAGTCTAATTAATCTATTTTGATTTTTTGCAAACGACTCAGATACTATGCTTGGTTCTGTAGGTTTCTTTTTGTCTTTTACAAAACCTGCATCAATAGCAGATTCATATAAATCTTTTAACTCTAGATCACTTATAGATAGTCCCAGTTGTTTTGCTGACTGCCCTGCTGCCCCAAGTGTTGCACCTGCTTCAGACATTTTATATGCAAGTATATCTCCTATATCTTTACCAGTAACTTTATTACGAGGTATAACTTTACCTGCATCATCCTTTACAATAATTTTATTTCCAGTTGCTTTTTCTATAGCTTTTAAATAAGCTCTAGCTTCTTTATCACTTACACTTGAAATTATATCAGCCATCCAGTTAGTAAACCGATCACCTTCAAAACGTCTTGCCCAAACAAAACCTCTCTCGTAGGCAATCTGTGTCATACCTTTAAAAATAACCTTATCATCTTTTGTATGACCTAACAACAATGTCTTAAAAAAATCAGTGCTAAAATCTAAACTATCTTTAGATAATACTGCACCACCTTTTATCTTTGTTTTCCAATCTCTGGAAATAGGCACAATGTCTTGCTCAAGATATTTACCTATAGCTTGTGATGCCTCAGAAAGAAAACCTTCAGTTTCTGGTTCAGGTATTTCTGCTGTTTGTACTGCAGTATCTGATTTACCACGTCTTGCAATAAAACCTACCTGTAATCCACCAAGAACTATACCACCAAGTGCAGCTATACCAACTGCAAAATAGTTTATATCGTCCTGTGCGTCAACATCAACAAGACCATCTTGGTATAGATACTCCATACCAGTTCCTATTACAGCATCTACAGATGCTACAGTAACTACCTCTGCGATTGCTGACTTAGTTAGTAAACGTTGCTTGGCAGTTTTACCTAAAGTTTTTTGAGCATAGTCGTTTACTTTCTGCCTAGCTGCCTTACGTGCAGTTTCTAAACCATCAGCAAATACTTTTTGACCAACTTTTTTTTCTAACTGTTTAGTAGGCTGCTTCTTCATTTCGTTAAAAGCACTTCTTTTAGCTACCTCTGTGCCAACACGAAGAGAGCCACCTGCAGCAGCTCTACCTAAAAATCCAGCTAATAAATTTGATGGATCAAGTATAGCACTTCTTATAAAATCTACAGTGCCTTCTACTCTTTCACCTATATCAGTTTCTTTACTGTACAAACCTGCCATGTTTTCATACAGTTGATAAGCAGCAGCAGCTCTAGCTACTTTATCTTTATCTTCTTGTATGTTATTTATATAGTCCATCTCAGACAAACCACGTACAGTATTTCCTACAGACACACCTCTGCGATTGTTAAGATACATATCTACAACATCTTCTTTTGATCTGTCTTTTACAGACTGAGTCCCATATCTATCTAACATATAATTTTCAATGATTGGATAGATGGAGTCGTCTACCATATCGTCTTGAGAATATGTTCCAGCTTCAGGTAACAGACTTTGAACTAGAGTCTCCTCAGATTCAGGGAACATAACCTGTGTACCAGTCTTTGCAGTATACTTTTCTGCTAACTGATCGTCTGTTAGATCTATGTACTGAGGATAATTATCTCTCAGATCTTGTATTGTAACTTGCATTACTTATTCTCTTCTAAATCTACAGGAAATACATTTGGTATATAAGGATTTTCAAAAACGCCTATAAAATCTTTAGGATAAATCTCTTGTAATTTTTCTAATTGTTCTCTTGTCATAAACATTGGTAATAGTGTCTGAAAAGCTCGATTAGCTCTATCACCACCTCCTTTAAGATCTTTTTGTAGGGTTATTAAAGTTCTTAAATTTGGATCTGTAGCATCTTTTGTTTTTAAATCTTTTTTTATTGTAAAATCTAACATCGAGTCTAACTGAGCTATGAGTTTTTCTCTTTGAGCTTTTTGATATTTATCTCTAGCTTGAACATCTGTACTCATACCTGGTTTTGGACTAACAAGAAGTGTTGATTGAATCTCAGTTGGAGCAGAGATTATCTCTGTTGCTAATTGTCTATAGATTTCTTTACCTTTTTCTCCTGAAAGATCTGCTCCTGTAATTCTTTCTATAAAATCTATCTTTTCAGCTTCAGGTGCATTAGATGGTATAACGTCTAACATGCTAGGCACCATAGAATATGTTATCTCTAAGCCTTGAGCTGCACGTTTTTCCATGAAATCTCTTACAAACTTTGAAGCAAAAGGATCTTCTAATATAGGCTCATAGAAAGCTAAATCTTCTGGAGTTAAATCAGCACTCATAATACCTTTACGTAAAACTCTATTTGCATCTATAGCTGAAGTGTATTTTTCACCAGTGCGATATTTATTTTGAGCTTTCATGCTTTCAAGAGTCAAAGCAAACAATGCGTTTTCTCTTTCTAGTGCTCTTTCTTCTTCTTTTTCTCTTTTAAGATCCCGATCTTTTAGAAAGTTAAGTGCTCCTTGAGAGTTCCAACCCATGATTACATCCTCGCCATTAGGCCAGTCTTAACTTCTGGCTCTTCTTTTATTTCCATAGGTTCTTCTTTTTCTTCTACAACCTCTGGTTTAGGATCTAATTGACCCAACATTCTCTTTGCACGTTCTACATCACGTTTATAGTCTAGGGCTTTTTTACCTTCTTTATCTTCAAAACCTTCTTCGTACTCTACTCCAGAAGCATCTAGTATACCCTTGATATGCTCATGTAAAACAGGTGCAATTATTAAACTTAAATCAATACTGTGTATACCTTCCATAACTGCACTTCTAAGTATACCTTGAACTAAGGTAACTAAATCTACACCAAACTCAGCAAAGTAAATTAAATCTTCTACTGCACCTTCACTGGAGAGGTTATCTAAGTGTGCATCTATGGCTTCTATCGGATCAACTATTTCAGGGGGTCTTTCAAAGGGCTGACTTCTTGGTTCAGCCGTTAAAGATTGACCTGGAATTGGTCTATCAGTTATTTTCATGCTTTATCCCCTTCGTCTTCTACTTCCATTTCAGCTTTAATTCTTGCTATTAGCCTTTCATTAGACTCTTTAACATCATTAAACTTTCTTAATACACGAGTATCATCAGAAGAATCATCTTCTACCATCTCTTCTACTTTAGATGTATTAGAACTCATCAAGCCTTGCCTCGACTCTCGCACATTCTTAGAAGCTTTTAATGCAGTTAAACCCCCTGCTTTAATAGCTTCATGTAAATCTGCATATGCTTTACTGTAATTAAAACTCATACCTATATATCCTTAATTAATACTTTACCGTGGAAATAAACTAAAACCATCATCATCGCCAAATAAAAACCTAGAAAAGAGTTCTGTATCAGCTATGTCTTCTTTGGTTGATAATTGTAATCTAACAGACTCTAAAGACTTATCTCCTAGAACAATTTGAAGTGCTCTATCCATTGCTGACTCAGAGGAAATAAAAGCATTGCTCATTATATCACGTTCTCTTTGCCATATCTCATCTAGATTTTTAGCTGATAAAGCATTTATAGTTTTAGCAAAATCCATGTTACTTTCATTTTGAGCAGCAGTATTTAAAGTTGCAATGTTCTGTCTCCATTTAGCATTAGCCTGAGCTATTACTAAACCATTTTGAGCATTAAATAAATCTCGTTGTTGTTGCACCTCAGAGTTAAATTTTCTCAAAGAATTAACGTTATTTAAATTAAACTGATCCATAGCATTTGATTGCGATGCATTGAACTGCGACACAATAGACGACAAGTTAGAAAAGAACTGGTTTCTCTGATTTTCACTCTGTGCATTAAACTGTTCTGCAGCATTTTCAGCAGCAGCATCACTAAGCACTGAAGCTATGTTTTGTTGTGTTTTAAATATCTCAGTTTGCTGTCTGTTATTTAAGTTAGCCATGTCCATCTGCAAAAAGTTTTGTGCATTCTGAACTTGAGCTTGCTGTAAGTTACTCAGACTTGCCATATCCAGATTAGCCAGTGCAGCAGCCTCAGATAATAGTAGAGCTTGTCTATTATTTAAGTTAGCAAGATTCATAGTATTTGCAGCTCTTGAGTTCTCTAATGCAATCTGTTGATCTGCATTAAAGTTCATGTTAGCTATCTCAGATACTCTTGCTGCATTTATAACTTTAGCTTGAAAAGCCTGATCAAAGTCTATCTGTAAAAACTTAGCCCTTTGTTCAGCTTTAAACAAAGCCACCTGCTGTTTGTTACTTGCATCAATTTGTGCAATCGGTAATGCAGCTTCCATAGCTGCTTGTACAATAGCTTGACCTGCAAGAGATGAAGCACCAAGTCCTCTTTGTGCCATCACTGCAGTAGCTCTACGCATAGACCCTGCAGCCCATGCAGGAGTTTGACCGTCATCAAACTGAGACATAAGACTTGCTAGTTCAGCTTGTACAGATGCAGCTTGTACTTCACCAGTGCCAAAAGCTTGACCTACTCTAGCTTGATCAACTCCAGTGCCTTGTACAAGTTCTTCAGCACCTGGAGTAAGATCTACAGTTCTTGTAGGTACAGGATCTCCTGCCTGTGTTGCAACACTTTGAACTGTTTGAGCTGCACCTGTTACTGGACCTAACCCTGAAACAGAACTTGTATCTTGAGTTTGACCAGTAATATCTCTTGTTAAAGTACCTAGAGTTTGAGCTGTTAAAGCATCAGTTTGTTGTTCAACGGCAGGTTGAGTTGCAGTTGTAGCAGCAGTTTGTACATTAGGTAAAATAGGCTGACCTGCTACAGATGTTGTACCTGCAGTAGCAGCTTCTGCGAATGGTGCTTGTGGTACAGTCATTCCTGCATCTACAGGTATAAAGTCAAATGCATTAGGTATTATACCTGATACTCCAGCTTGTCTTGGTTGCATAGTCTGAGTAATAAGACCTTGCTGCATAGCTCTAAATTGATCTTGATTTACACCTGCAGGAGGAGGTGGTGGAGCTTGAGTTTGTGAAGCAGTTGATGTAACATCCCAACCTGTGCCATTCCATGTATATGTAGTTCCTGTAGCAGGATCTGTAGCTGTTTCACCTACCGTAGTTCCTGGGGCTAGGGTAAAGAAAGCAGGAATACCTCCAAAAGAAGGTTGTCCTGCCCCACCTGCATTTTTTAACATCTGTTCTTCTTGAGGATTTACATAAGCAAGTCTATGAGGTTGTCCAGCTATATTAGCTTGTTTAGGAACTATGTTTGTATTCATACTATTCATAGCATTTTTATATAAATTCATACGAGAAGATGCATTTGGATTTTCTTCTAGAAATTTTTCTAGGTCATTAGGTTGTCCTTCAAAACCTAATAATCTTGTAGCTAACATAGCATCTTTGTTTATATCACCACCTTCAGCCATATTAGTTACACCAGTTATATTTTTATCTACTGATGTTGCTTGAGTAGAAGATGTTTTTCTAGGAAACTTTCTAACAAATCCTGGTGGTACATACGTAACAGGTTGACCATTAAACTCAGTTACCATTATTTCTTGAGTAGTCTGTTTGTTTATGTATGGATGCTGCTCATAACCTGCCTGTATATTTTGACCAGTTCCAGGAGCAGTTGCAACAGTGCCTTGCGGTACAGCACCTTGTGTACCTGCATACTGTGTTTTGTACATTATAGATCCTGGCACTGCAGACATTCCTGCAGTTGCTGCAGGTTGTGTAAATGTGCCAGTAACATTTGCTTGAGGTGATACATTACCCCCAACATAACCTGTTGTAGGAGATGTAATAGAACCTGGAGTTCCAGTAGTTTGAGTAACGGTAAAATCACTAGGAGTTATTGGTTGATAATTAACACCACCAACAGCTTGGTTTACTGTTTGAGAAACGTTAGGATCTATAGGAGCAACTTCACCTACACCTACATTTATTACATCAGTAGGAGGAGTTACAGATGTAAAGTCTGCACCTGAAAAACCAGGGTCTAAATCAATATCTCCAGATGGTGCTCCACCTACACCTACACCAGTTCCTGTTGTAGTGTCCGTTGTAGTGTCTGTTGTGGTATCCGTTGTAGTATCTGTAGTCGTATCAGTAGTAGTATCAGTAGTAGTGTCTGTTGTAATATCAAGATCAGATTTAAAACGATCAAATGCACCTAAAACTCTATTAATATTTTTTCCTCTAGTGCCTGTTTTAATACTTCCATATTTAACCCTATTGTTGTCGCTAGAGTCTCTATATTGACCCATACTACTTGCTTTAGGTGGAGAAGCTACTCTTTCAGTAGTACCATCAGGATTTATCTTTTGAATAAAGCTAGAGTTTTTACCTGCTACAGCTAGATACTGTGTTCCATCTGCTTCTGTAACAGAGTCATAAACAGCATAACCTTTACCTTCATTAAATACCCTGTTATAATTACTTCCTGCTAATACTATAGGGGCATCTTTACTAGCACCACTATAGTCACCAGTATTAGCACCCTTCATAGCATTTTCTTGTTTAAGTAGTTGAGAACCCTGATTTTGAAGCTTACTTAGGATCTCCCTTTTACTTTGATTACTCATCTTAGCAGGTATTTGACCATAACGATCAGGAGTATTCATTATTGCAGAATAGTCTCCACTTTTAGCAGCCTCTAAAAGTTGTTCAGTTGTTGCTTGTGCCATACTTTATTCCTTATTTACCCATTGTCATCCACACTGCACCTGCAATAAATGTTAGCAGTGCGACAGTGGTTACTTTTACTATTGTTGACCAGACAGACTTACGTGTGTCTCTCCATGCCTCCAGAAGACTACGCATCTCTATGATATCTTTAGCTGCATCATCATCAAGTAACCCAATAGAACGTAGCGCCTGTTTAGCACCACGTCTAGCTGCATTGTCTAGCATCTCTTCTAGATCGTCAGGGGTAAGTTTGATGTCACTCATTTACAGTTCCTAGTGAGTTAGATAGCATACTTATAAATGCTTCTCGTCCTACGTTTAGTTGATCAACATTAAACTTAGCACTTTTTAGTTTACGGTCTAAGTCTTGTATATGGTTCAACATACTCTTCTGTTGATCTGTTAAGTCTTCTGCAAAATATTCTTTGTTGTTAATAATAACTGGGGTTTTTTTATCTTTTCCCATTTTATTTCTCCTTTGTTTTATCCTCCAACTGAGGCGTATTAGTTAAAGATGTTTTATCTAATATGTTAAAACCACGACTGTTAGCAAAGTCAGCAGGGCAATGCGCCCACTTGTCTGCACAAGCCTCTAGCCACTGCACTGTGTGGTGATGCTCTGGTGCATTACCGTCTTGTATTATCTTGTTCTCCCACTCTAGGTAAGCAAACACTTCAGCCTGTGCCTGTGCTGCATTAATACCTAAGTCAAACAAGTATATCATGTTACCTTCATCAATGACACCGTTACGTGGTCTTGCACTGTTGAGTGCTTGCTTCATGCAGGTCATAATGTGATACTTGATTTCTTCTAACTCGTAGTCCTCTTCTGTCAGTTCTTCTTTACCTATCTTCTCCATTAGGTTGTCGTACTGGTTTGT
>Ga0114933_10000906_pt1 | contig 34681 bp, 19 predicted proteins | sample 4SBtaG_FD_89691 | JGI IMG/M metagenome (GOLD analysis project Ga0114933, IMG submission 89691) | Deep subsurface microbial communities from Kolumbo volcano to uncover new lineages of life (NeLLi) - 4SBTROV12_W25 metaG | ecosystem: Environmental > Aquatic > Marine > Volcanic | place: Kolumbo... | reverse complement strand
GGGCCGCGAGCTCCACGGCGGTCTGGCGAGCGAGCTGCAGGCCTTCGTCGGTGCCGTCGAGCCGGCTGACGGCGGCGTGGGCGGCTGCGTCGGTGGCGTTCTGCACCTGCGCGTCGATCACGCGGAGGTAGGACACGTCGATCGCGAGGGCCGCGAAGCTCATCAGCACCGTGAGGCTGATCGCCACGATCACCGCGTAGCCGCCGCGTCGGCTGCGACGACGCCGGGTGCCCGCGAGCCCGAGCAGCACGAGGGACACCGCCAGAGCGCCTCCAGGGGGGCTGGAGGACGCGCAGGAACACCCGCCTCCGCCTCGCAGCAGGGAGCCGCTGGTGAGGTCGGACGCCTCTTCGTTCACGGTGGTGTCGTCGTACCCACCCAGACCGGTGTCCATGTCGTCCCTCGGGATGTCGCCCGTGTCGCCGTCTGGATCCGAAGAGTCTTCGGACCCACCCGAGTCGCCACGTGCGGTGTCGTCGTCCTGGCCGGAATCCCCGGTGTTCCACTCGGGGCGCTCCTCGTCCGTGTCGGCCGGGCCCGTGTCGCCGCCGTCGCCGCTTCCGGTGTCGGTCGAGCCTGTGTCGGTCGAGCCTGTGTCGCCGCCGTCGCCGCTTCCGGTGTCGGTCGAGCCTGTGTCGCCGCCGTCGCCACCATTGCCGCCGTCACCGCTGCTGGTGTCTGCCGACCCGGTGTCGCCGCCGTCGCCGCTTCCGGTGTCGGTCGAGCCTGTGTCGCCGCCGTCGCCGGCATCGCCGCTTCCGGTGTCTGCCGACCCGGTGTCGCCGCCATCGCCGCCGTCGCCAGACCCGGTGTCGCCGCTGCCGGTGTCGCCGGTGTCGCCGCCATCGCCGCGGTCGCCGCCGTCACCGCCGTCACCGCCGTCACCGCCGCTGCCGGTGTCGCCGCCATCGCCGCCGTCGCCGCTGCTGGTGTCTGCCGATCCGGTGTCGCCGCCGTCACCGCCGTCGCCGGCTCCGGTGTCGGTCGAGCCTGTGTCGCCGCCGTCGCCGCTGCTGGTGTCTGCCGATCCGGTGTCGCCGCCATCACCGCCGTCGCCAGCTCCGGTGTCGGCCGACCCTGTGTCGCCGCCATCGCCGCCATCGCCGCCATCGCCGCCATCGCCGCCACCGCTGCCGGTGTCTGCCGATCCGGTGTCGTCGGTGTCTGCTCCGCCGGTGTCTGCGGACCCGGTGTCGCCCGCGCCGCCGGTGTCGCAGTCCGCGTACACCGAGGCGTCGCTGTCGTCGCAGTCGCTCGTGTTGCGCACGTAGCCGCTCGGGCCCTCGCACTGGATGATCTCCAGGGCCTCGTCGGCGGAGCCGTAGCCGTCGCCGTCGTCGTCGGGGTGCCAGTCCGTCTCGGGGTTGCGGTAGGCGTTCTCGTCGTTGCAGTCGTCGCCGCCGCAGGCCTCGCTGATGTAGCCGTCGCCGTCCGCGTCGTCTTCGCAGCCGGAGTCGCCACCGTCGCCAGAGTCCGTCCCGCCACCCGTGTCCGCGGTGTCTCCCGCAGCGCTCGTGTCGCCGGTGTCGCCGGTGTCGCCGGTGTCGCCGGTGTCCCCGGTGTCGCCGGTGTCACCGTCTTCCTCCGGACCGTCGGACACGACATCGGACCAGGTGCAGGCTCCGGCGCTGTCGTCGCAACCGCCCGCATCCTTGGAGAAGGACGAGGTCGACGTCGAGGTCACGAAGGCGAAGCCGAGCTCGTCGGCGGTGGTGGCGCCGGTGACCGCGGTGAGGTCCGCCCAGGCCACCTCGAGGTCGAGGTAGACGTCCACCGAGCTGCCGGAGGCGCTGCACACGTCCGTGCCGGCGTCGGACCAGACCGCTGCCCCGGCGCTCGCGTCCCCCGACTCGGCCAGAGGCGCGCTCCAGCTGGCGTAGCTGCCCTCGGTGCTGTCGCTCGCGAAGTCCTCGGCGCCGGAGGTGTTCTCGTCGAGCAGCACCAGGTCGTTCACGCCGTCGAGGTAGACCGCCGCGTCGTAGTGCACGTCTGCGGTGTCCCAGTCCGACTCGATGAGCACGCCCCAGACGTGGGACATCCACTTGTGCGGCGAGCCACCGGCCTCGGTGTAGGGGGCGCCGCCCAGCCGGATGCGGAAGAAGAGGCTCGACCCGTCGTCGTAGACGTAGCCGGCGGGGTCGGTGGCGTCGCCGACCACGTCCCAGCCGCTGTTGCTCACGTCCCCGCAGGGATCCTCGACCACCGAACCGTCGCGCAGCACGGCCTCCCAGTCGCCGGAACCCGGCCAGCCGTGGGCCAGCGCCAGCCAGGTGAGGATCACGCGGCGCCGTCCCGGGTGGGCACCGCCGCCGAACGCACCTCGGAGAAGCGGATCCCGTGGTCGGGACCTCCGCCCTTGGCGCCGTGCAGCTCGGTGATGGTGTCGGTGAGACGGACCCGTGCGGAGCGACGGCCGACCGCGTCGACTTCGACCCAGGTGAAGCCGCTCACCACGCCGTGTTCGTCGACCAGGGCGACCGGTCCGTGCAGGCCGCGCTCGCTGCTCGCGACCTCGGCCACGCGCTCCCACACGCGGGCATCGGCCGTTGCGACGCCCTGGAGCGTGTCGCCGACCGCGAGGCGGCCTCCGAGCCAACAGTCGCTCGTCTGGGCCGCGAGCTGGGCCGTGGTGGGCTGCCCCGTGGAGGCGAAGCTGACCTCGCGCCCGAGGCGCAGCTCGTCGGCATCGGCGAGCTCCACCGGGATCTGCAGCGGCAGGTAGCAGTCCACGGCGCCCGCACCCTCGCTCCAGCGCACCGCGACCGCCGCGTGCCGGGTCGAGCCCGCCAGCCAGCTCGCCAGCCGCTGCTGGAAGGTCGGCTCGACGAAGGCCACCTCGAGCCGCACGGCGTTCGCGAGCTCGGGGGCGACCGGTCGGCTCGACGTGACCTGACCGTCCGCGCGCTCCCACGACACGGTCTCGAGCATCACCGCGCCGATCTCGCTGGCGCTGGCCTTGGCCAGGACCTGGACGGCCGCTTCGAGCGCCTCGCGGTGGGCGTCTTCTTCGCCGTCGAGGTGAACCGCCGCGGCTTCCGCGGCTCGCATGGCCACGTCTCGCAGCTGTGCGCTGTCTGCATGCCCGATGTGGAGCGAAAAGATCCCGACGAGGCCGGGTACGAAGCCGAGCGTCATCAGGCGCGTGAAGCGCCCGCTCGACGCGAGGGAGGACTGCATGAGGGACTCGGACTCCACTTCTCCACCGGTCGTACGGATCAGACCGCGAAGGGGAGACACACGAGGAGATGATCGGCTCGCTCGCCGGGTGCTCGAGCGCGCAGACGGCCCCGGCGATGTCGACGCAGGCCGCCGCTGGGGTGTGGCGAGCACCCCACATCGGCGATCAGTCTGCGATGAGCACGATGGTCTGGGTGTCGCTGGCGCCGACCGGCAGGGAGCCGATGGTCCAGGTGACGATGCCGCCCGCCTCGCTCCACACACCGCTCGCCGACTCGACGGAGGTGCCCGCGGGCAGCGCCTCGTCGACCGTGACGCCGGACGCATCCGCCGTGCCCGTGTTCTCGATGACGATGCTGTAGGTCAGCCGCGTCGAGGTGGTCACGGTGGCGTCCACGGTGTTGCTGGTCACGGTGGTCGTCTCGGCCGAGGACACCGAGGCGGTGTTGCTGTAGCTCGAGGTGATCGCCTCGGTGCTGTCCAGGCTCTTGACGATGCCCAGGATGGGCGCCGCCGTCACCGTCACGGTCTCCGTGTCGTTGACCGGACCGTCCTCGTCGGAGCTCACCACCGCCACGTTGATCACGGGGGTCACGCCGTCGGGGAAGACGCCAGCCGGCTGCAGCACGGCGTCGTAGGTCAGCGAGCCGCCGCCACCGGGGGCCACCGTGCCGATGGTCCAGGTGATGAGGTTGCCGTCGTACGCGCCGAGGCCGCTCACGTTCGCGATGCTGGCGACCCAGGACTCGTCCGGGTCGTCGACCACCGTCACGTTGTTGGCGTTGGCGTCACCGTCGTTGGCGTAGGACAGGTCGTAGTGCACCGTGTCGCCTGGAGACAACACACCGTTGGCGTCGGTGTCGGTGTAGCCGGACGAGGTCTTCACGATGCTCAGGGCGGCGTCGGCCCCGACCGTCACGGTCTCGCTGGCGGTCTCGGGACCGTCCTCGTTGGACGTGAGCGTGGCCGTGTTGACCACGTTCGTCGCGCCATCAGGGAAGGTGCCGGCGCTGGCGAGGGTGACCTCGTAGCTCACGCTGCCCGTGTCACCGGCGGCGATGCTACCGATGCTCCAGGAGATGAGGTTGCCGTCGTAGGTGCCGCCGCTGAGCGTGGCGTCCACAGCGGTCACCCAGCTCTCGTCGGGGTCGTCGGTGAGCGTGACGCCGGTGGCGTCGGCGTTGCCGATGTTGCCGTAGGACAGGGTGTAGGCGACCACGTCACCGGGGGAGAGGGCGCCGCTGGCGTCGGTGTCGGTGTAGCCGGTGGAGACCTTCGTGAGCGTGATGTCCGCCGCCGCGACCACGTCGATGCTCGAGGAACAGGCGTCGCTGCCCTCGGTCGCCGACAGGGACGATCCGGTGGCCACGGTGGTGGTGCCGTGGGTGAAGGTGCCCGCGGGCGCCAGCACGGCCTCCCAGGTCAGCGTGCCGCTGTCGCCAGCGAGGACGGTGCCGAGGGTCCAGGTGATCAGGTTGCCGTCGTAGAGGCCACCGCCGGAGATCGCGCCCAGGCTCGCGACCGCGCTCTCGGGCACGTCGTCGCTGATGCTGACGCTGTTGGCGTCGGCGTTGCCCGCGTTGGCGTAGTCCAGCTGGAAGGTCACGGTGTCGGACGGGGAGATCTGCCCGTCACCGTCGGCATCCACGTAGCCAGCCACCGAGCAGGTCAGGGAGAGCTCGACCGCGGCGGTGACCACCACGCTGTCGCTGTCGCTGACCGGGCCGTCCTCGTCCGAGGAGAGGCTGACGGTGTTGTCCACCAGGGTCGTTCCGTCGGCGAAGGTGCCCGCGCCGCCGAGGGTGACGTCGTAGCTCACCGAGCCGGCGGTGCCGGCCGCGAGGGTGCCGAGGCTCCAGGTGACCAGGTTGCCGTCGTAGGTGCCGCCCGAGAGCGTGGCGTCCACGGCGACGACGTAGGTCTCGTCCGGGTCGTCGGTCAACACGGCGTTGTTCGCGTCGGCGTTGCCGTTGTTCGCGTAGTCCACCGTGTAGTGCACGATGTCGCCGGGGCTCAAGAGCCCGTCCAGGTCCACGTCGGTCGATCCCGTGGCGGTCTTCACCACCGCGATCTCGGCCAGCGCGTCCACGAACACCGTCTCGGTGTCGGTGACCGGGCCGTCCTCGTCGCTGGTCAGGCTGACGCTGTTCGTCACGCCCGTGGCGCCCTGGGCGAAGGTGCCCGCAGCCGCCAGGGTCACATCGTAGGTGAGCGTGCCGCTCGCGCCCGGAGCGATGGTGCCCAGGGTCCAGCTGATGAGGTTGCCGTCGTAGACGCCGAGGTCGCTGATGCTGCCGACCGAGGCCGCGTAGGTCTCGTCCGGGTCGTCGCTGACCGAGGCGTTGTTCGCAGCCGCGTTGCCGTTGTTGGCGTAGGAGACGGCGTACTGCACGACGTCGCCGGGGCTCAGCGTGAGGTCCCCGTCCACGTCGGTGTAGCCGGTGGAGGACTTGGACACGGCCAACGAAGCCGCGGCCTCGACCACCACGGTCTCGCCCGCGTTCACGGTGCCGGTCTCGTCGGTGGTCAGCGAGGCGGTGTTCGACACGAGCGTGCTGCCGTGCACGAAGGTGCCCGCGCTGCCCAGCACGGCGTCGTAGGTCAGGCTGCCGGAGGTGCCGGCCGCGAGGGTCCCAAGGTTCCACAGGATGGTGTTGCCGTCGTAGAGCCCGCCGCCGCTCACGGTGCCGATGGAGGCCACGTAGGTCTCGTCCGGGTCGTCGACGAGCACGGCGTTGTTGGCGTCCGCGTCGCCGTTGTTGGCCCAGTCGAGCTGGTAGTGCACGGTGTCGCCGGGGCTCAGGAGCCCGTCGCCGTCGCTGTCGGTGTAGCCGGTGGAAGCCTTCGCCAAGGTGACGTCGGCCGCCGCGTCGACCACCACGGTCTCGCTGTCGGTGATCGGGCCGTCCTCGTCGGAGGAGAGGCTGACGGTGTTGACCACGTTCGTCATGCCGGCGGGGAAGGTGCCGTCGACGTGGAGGACCGCGTCGTAGGTCACGGTCACGCTGCCGCCAGCGGCCAGGGTGCCGAGGCTCCAGCTGATCGTCGCGCCGTCGTAGAGGCCCAGGTCGCTGATGTTGGCGATGCTGGCGACGTAGGTCTCGTCCGGGTCGTCGGAGAGGCTGACGTTGTTCGCGTCGGCGTCGCCGTTGTTGGTCGCGACCACCTGGTAGTGCACGGTGTCGCCGGGGGAGACCATGCCGTCACCGTCGGTGTCGGTGGTGCCCGTGCTGGACTTGGCGACCGCCAGGCTCACCCCCGCGGTGACCGTCACGGTCTCGCTGGCGGAGTGCGGGCCGTCCTCGTTGCTGGTCAGCGTCGCGGTGTTGTTCACCGGGGTCGTGCCGTCCGCGAAGGTGCCCGCGGCGCCCATCAGGGCGTCGTAGGTGAGCGTGCCGCTGGTGCCCGCCGCGATCGTGCCGAGGCTCCAGCTGATGGTGTTGCCGTCGTAGAGGCCGCCGCCGCTGATGGCGGAGATGCCGGAGACATAGGTCTCGTCCGGGTCGTCGGAGAGCGCCGCGCTCGTGGCGTCGGCGTTGCCGCTGTTCTGGTAGTCCAGCTGGTAGTGGACCGTGTCGCCGGGGCTCAGCACGCCGTTGCCGTCGGTGTCGGTGTAGCCGGTGGAGGCCTTCGCGAGGCTCAGAGCCGCCGCTGCGGTGACGTCGATGCTCGAGGCACACGCGTCGCTGCCTTCGGTGGCCGAGAGGTTGGAGCTGGTGCTCACGGTGGTGGTGCCGTGCACGAAGCTGCCCGCGGGGGACAGGGTCGCCGTCCAGGTCACGAAGCCGCTGTCGCCAGCCGCCACGGTGCCCACGCTCCAGGTGACCAGGTCGCCGTCGTAGGTGCCGAGGTCGCTGATGCTGTCGACGCTGGCGACCGCGGACTCGGGCACGTCGTCGCTGAGGGCCACGCTGGTGGCCGCGGCGTTGCCGGAGTTCGCGTAGTCGAGCTGGAAGGTGACGCTGTCGGAGGGAGAGATCTGGCCGTCGGCGTCGTTGTCGACGTAGCCAGCGACCGAGCACGTGAGGCTCAGGTTCGCCGCCGCCGTCACGACCACGCTCTCGACCGCGCTGTGCGGACCGTCTTCGTTGCTCGTCAGGGTCGCTGTGTTGTTCACCGCAGTGGTGCCGTCGGCGAAGGTGCCCGCGGCGCCGAGCACGGCGTCGTAGGTCAGGCTGCCGCTCGTGCCAGCAGCGATGGTGCCGAGGCTCCAGCTGATGGTGTTGCCGTCGTAGAGCCCGCCGCCGCTGATGGCGGAGATGCTGGCGACGTAGGTCTCGTCGGGGTCGTCGGAGAGTGCCGCGCCGGTGGCGTCGGCGTTGCCCGTGTTCTGGTAGTCCAGCTGGTAGTGGACCGTGTCACCGGGGGAGAGCGCGCCGTTGGCGTCGGTGTCGGTGTAGCCGGTCGAGGCCTTGTTCAGGCTCAGGGCCGCCGCAGCGACCACGTCGACGCTCGAGCTGCAGGCGTCGGTGCCCTCGGTGGCGGTGAGCGCGGAGCTGGTGCTCACGGTGGTGGTGCCGTGCACGAAGCTGCCGGACGGGGCCAGGGTGGCGGTCCAGGTGAGCGAGCCGCTGTCTCCAGCCGCCACGGTGCCGAGGCTCCAGGTGACCAGGTCGCCGTCGTAGAGGCCGCCTCCCGTGATGCTGTCCACGCTGGCGATGGCGCTCTCGGGCACGTCGTCGGTGATGCTGACGTTGGTCGCGCTGGCGTCGCCGGAGTTGGTGTAGTCGAGCTGGAAGGTGACGGTGTCCGAGGGGGAGATCTGACCGTCGGCGTCGTTGTCGACGTAGCCGGCGATCGAGCACGTGATCGCGAGCAGCGCATCGGCGGAGACGGTGACCGTCTCGCTGTCGCTGAGCGGGCCGTCCTCGTTGCTGGTCAGCGTCGCCGTGTTGTTCACGGCGGTGGTGCCGTCGGCGAAGGTGCCCGCGGCGCCGAGCTCGGCGTCGTAGGTCAGGCTGCCGCTCGTTCCGGCTGCGATGGTGCCGAGGGTCCAGCTGATGGTGTTGCCGTCGTAGAGGCCGCCGCCGCTGATGGCGGAGATGCTCGCGACGTAGGTCTCGTCCGGATCGTCGGAGAGCGAAGCACCGGTGGCGTCCGCGTCGCCCGCGTTCGCGTAGTCGACCTGGTAGTGCACGGTGTCGCCCGGGGAGAGCGCGCCGCTGCCATCGGTGTCGGTGTAGCCGGTGCTCGCCTTGGTCACGGACAGGCTCACCGCGGCGGTCACGGTGACGCTCGCGGTGTCGTACACCGGACCGTCTTCGGCGCTGAAGAGGGCCGCGGTGTTGTTCACGTCGGTGGTGCCGTGCGGGAAGGTCCCCGCGGAGCCGAGCACCGCTTCGTAGGTCACGGTGAGCGACTCGCCGGCGCCCAGGGTGCCGAGGTCCCAGTCGATCGTGTTGCCGTCGTAGATGCCCAGGTCGCTGATGTTGGCGATGCTGGCGACCCAGATCTCGTCGGGGTCGTCGGTGAGCACCGTGGAGGTGCTGTCGGCGTTGCCGTTGTTGGCCGCGGTGACCGCGTACTGCACGGTGTCGCCGGGGCTCAGGACGCCGTTGGCGTCGTTGTCGAGGTAGCCCGAGACGCTCTTGGTGACCGCGAGGATCACCTGGGCGTCGACGGGCACGGTGGCGCTGTCGGTGACCGGGCCGTCCTCGTTGCTGGACAGGCTGACGGTGTTGACGACGTTGGTGGTGCCGGCCGGGAAGGTGCCCGCGCTGGCGAGCACGACGTCGTAGGCGACGCTGCCACTGCCGCCGGAGGCCAGGGTACCCAGGCTCCAGGTGACGAGGTTGCCGTCGTAGAGGCCGCCGCTCAGCGACGCATCCACGCTGGCCACGTAGGCCTCGTTCGGATCATCGGTGAGCACGACGCCGGTGGCGTCCGCGTTGCCGGAGTTTTCGTAGTCCACGCTGTAGTGCAGCGTGTCGCCGGGCTCACGCCGCCCGAGGCGTCGCTGTCGGTGAAGCCGGTGTAGGTCTTGGTCACGCCCAGGACGACCGCGGCGGTCACGGTGACCGTCTCGAGGTCCTGCACCGCGGGCGCCTCGGAGGCGGCGATGATGGCCGTGTTGTCGACGTTGGTGGTGCCGTCGGCGAAGGTTCCCGCCGCGCCCATGCTCGCGGAGTAGGTGTAGGTGCCCGTCTCGCCGGGGGCGAGGGAGCCGAGGCTCCAGGAGAGCACGTCGCCGTCGTAGAGGCCCGCGTCGCTCACGGCGTTGATGGCGGAGACGTAGAGCTCGTCGGGGTCGTCGGTCAGCGTGACGTTGGTCAACGTGGCGTTGCCGATGTTCTCCCAGGTGAGGCTGTAGTAGACCTCGTCGCCTGGGGAGAGCACGCCGTCGCCGTCGGCGTCGAGGTAGCTGGTGGCCACCTTGTCGAGTGCGAGCTCGTAGGTGTTCTGCAGGTAGCCGAAGTCGGCATCGTTGTGGTCTTCGGCGGCCAGGATGGTCACCGGGTAGGGCTCGTTGCCCGTGGTGAGCTGGTAGTCGCCGGGCACCGAGGTGACGTACACCACGTAGCTGCCGGCGTTGAGGTTCAGGAAGTCGTAGCCGCCCGAGATGTCGGTGCTGGTGCTGTCGAGGAGCACGCCGTCGGAGGCGTCGCCGTCGCCGTTGGGGTCGGTCCACAGCTCGACCGTCGCGCCGAGGATGCCGAACTCGCTGGCGTCCTGCAGGCCGTCACTGTTCGCGTCCTCCCAGATGTAGTCACCGATGCTGCCGCCCTCGCAGGCGTCGCCGGTCCCGTTGCCGTCGGAGTCGGCCTGGTCCGGATCGGCCACGTCGGGGCAGACGTCGCACGCGTCGCCCACGCCGTCGCCGTCGGAGTCGGTCTGATCGTCGGCCACGTCGGGGCAGACGTCGCAGTCGTCGCCGTAGCCGTCACCGTCGCTGTCGAGCTGGGTGGGGTTGTAGGCGTCGGGGCAGTTGTCTTCGGCGCAGTGGCCGTCGCCGTCGGCGTCGAAGCAGAAGTGCTCGGTGGTGTTGGTGACGAAGGGTTCGGGGAGCTCGGTGGTGTCGATCGCGCCGGTGTTGTACAGGGCGTCGTAGCCGAACTGCCAGTCCACGTAGGCGTCGAAGGTCACGGTGACCGTGTCGCCGGCGGCCAGGGTGCCGACGTTCCAGGTCAGGGTCGAGCCGGCCTCGCAGGGCGAGGTGTCGCAGACGCCGCTGTCGTAGGGCACCACGTCGTAGAGGTTGGGGTCCACGATGTCGGTGACGACCGCGTTGGTGAGGTCGGAGAGTCCGCTGTTGGTAAAGGTCAGCGAGTAGGTGATGAGGTCGTCGAAGTCCACGTCGGAGCCGCTGACGGGCGAGGCGGTCTTCGAGCCCGTGAGCACGGGCTGCGGGTTGGGGTTGGTCGTGGTCTTGAGCGGCGAGTTGTGGACCTCGGTGATCTCGATGTCGCCGAAGCTGGAGGCGCCGAAGGCCGCCTTGTCGATCTGGAACTCGTAGACCATCTCGTAGATCCACGGGTTGAGCGGATCGGCGGTCGTTCCCAAGTCGTAGGTGTTGGTCGGGATGCGCGGCGGTGAGTCGCTCACCTTCGACGCGTAGGTGGGGCTGGCGGTCTGGAAGTTCCAGCCGAGCGAGCTCTCGGCCGCGACGACCCAGGCGGCGTCGCCGAGGTTCAGGGCGCCGTCTCCGCCGTCGATGCCGAGAGAGTGCGTGGTGTCGGGGTCGCGGCGCGTCTCTTCGGTCGCGTAGTCCATGTAGAAGTCGAGCACCAGGGCGCCGGTGGCGTCGTAGAGCTCGATCTTGGCGTGATCGCTCTGGATCAGGTCCTTGAGCTTGTGCGGCTTCGGTCGCGCGTCCCAGCCGATGCTGTTGGCCCCGTACGAGTTGTCGTTGATGTCGACCGACTGCTCGAAGGCGAAGTAGAGGTAGTTCGCGTCCTCGTAGAAGTAGAGCAGCCCCGCGAAGTCGCCCGTGGCCGAGTCCTGGGTGTAGGTGATGCCGCTGAGCACGTAGGGTGCCTCGACGACCCCGGTGATCGGGTGCTTCGTGAAGCCATCGACGGTGGGCGCGCCCTGGGCGTACGCGCTGGACGGAGCCGCGGTGGCGAGCCCGAGCAGCGCTGCGCCGATCAGGCGCGGGCTCGAGACAGAGGGGTACCGTCCGCTGTGGATGCGCTTCATGCCGAACTCCTGGACGACTTCCTGGTGCGTGCCGTACAGGGGGTACGACCCAACTCACCCGGCCGAGACAAAAAAAGTCTCAGGATTGCTGCAGCCGATCCGATACGCGTGGCGGTTCGCGCTGGGCTCTTGACGCATCAAGGGTGCCCCGACTGCAGACGCGTGCACGTGTTGGTGCCCTTCGGCAAGGACTGGCGCCGCGCGGGGTGGAAGGTCTGCACCACCGTCGACGGCGGGCCGCGCTGGCTGTTGCCGGCCCCTTGCGCGGGCGGCTGCGCGCACCAGCGGGGTGCATGAACCGTGGGGCTGACGCCGTCGCGGCCTCGGTTAAGCTCCCTCCCCCCACCTGCCGTGAGCCGCGCATGTCCACGTCCAAGCCCACCGACACCAAGGCCTCCTCCGCGATCGAGACCGAGCTGCCGCAACCGGCCAATGCCCTGGTCAGCACGCGCGAGCTCGACAGCCTCGAGGGCCTGCTCCGCAAGCTCCCCGCCGCCGACCAGCGCGAGGCCTTCCGCATCCTCTACGGCGATCTTCCCGACACCCTGGCCGTCAGTGCCGAGCTGCAGGCCTACGCCGACAAGCACGACTTCGAGATCGCCGCCTACAAGATCCATGCGGCCCCGGAGCAGCGCCGCAAGCCACGCGTGGTGCGCATCGGCGTGATCCAGAACCGGATCGTGATCCCCACGGATCGCCCGGTGGTCGAGCAGTACGAGGCCTTGGCCGATCGGATCGAGACCATCGTGCACGCCGCCGCCAAGCTGGGGGTCAACGTGCTCGGGCTGCAGGAAGCCTGGACCATGCCCTTCGCCTTCTGCACCCGCGAGAAGCACCCCTGGCTCGAGTTCGCCGAGCCGGTCGACGGGCCGTCCACCCAGCGGCTGCAGGTGCTCGCCAAGCGCTACAACATGGTCATCGTCAGCCCCATCCTCGAGCGCGACGAAGCCCACGGCGACACCATCCACAACACCGCGGTGGTGATCGGCAACCGCGGCAACATCATCGGCAGCCACCGCAAGAACCACATCCCCCGGGTCGGCGACTTCAACGAGTCCACCTACTACATGGAAGGGGAAGACGGTCACCCGGTCTTCGAGACCGACTTCGGACGCGTGGCCATCAACATCTGCTACGGCCGGCACCACCCCCTGAACTGGCTGATGTTCGGCATCAACGGCGCGGAGATCGTGTTCAACCCGTCCGCCACGGTCGGTGCGCTCTCCGAGCCGCTCTGGCCGGTCGAGGCCCGCTGCGCCTCGATCGCCAACAACTACTTCGTGGCCGGCATCAACCGCATCGGCACCGAGAGCTTCCCCAACGCCTTCACCTCGGGCGACGGCAAGGCCAGCCACAACGACTTCGGCCACTTCTACGGGTCCAGCTACGTCGCGGCGCCAAACGGCTCCCGCACGCCGGGGCTGTCCCGCACCCGCGATGGCCTGCTCGTCACCGAGGTCGACCTGAACCACGGCCGCCAGGTGAAGGACAAGTGGGGCTTCCAGATGACCGGTCGCATCCCGGAGTACGCCGAGGCGCTCACCCGCGCGGCCGACCCGAACTTCGAGCCGCAGATCGTCAAGGACGCCGGGAAGTAGGGCGCTACCGCGGGAGGCCGCTCACCGAGCAGTCGCCCGAGTGCCGGTACACCCCGTCGTCCCCCAGCTCCTTGCGCGTGGTGGTGCAGCCGAGCAGCAGCAGCACGCGGCTACCCCCGGGCGGCGCGCACGGCGCGCTCCACGCTCTCGCGCATCAGGTCCCCCCACAGCTCCGCGTCCTGGAGCGGCACCGAGACCCACTCCTTGAAGACCCGTCCCGCGGGCGCGAAGCTCTCGCCCACACCGGCCTCGAGCAGCTCCTGCACCCGTGACCGGCTGAGCTTCACCACCAGCCCGGCGCCCTTGAAGTCCGGCAGGGCCACGAACTCGCCGTGGGCACGCAGGCAGCGGCCCTTCATGATCGTGCCTTCTTCCACGCGCGTGTCCTGGCGCATCAGCTCCCCGGCGAGCTGCCAGAAGAGCTCCTCGTTGGTCACCGGAAGTCCTTCCGACCCTTGTGGCGGCCGTCGCACCAGGGCTTGTTGTCCGACCGGCCGCAGCGGCAGAGCGTGGCGCGGTCGCTCGGCTGCTCGGCCTGGAGCTCGAAGCCCTCGGTCTCGAAGTCGCAGGTGACGCGGATCTCGCCCCCTTCCATGATGACCAGCTCGCTCTGCTCGGCGCCGCCGACCTCCACGCTGTTGCTGCTGTACGTGAGCGCACCCGAGGGACAGCTCGCCACGACCTCCGCGATCTCCTGGGCCGCGTCGTCGTCGCCCGCCAGCTCGCGTGCGCGGAGCTCCTGGAGCGGCTTGCAGTAGAAGACGTGCATGCACACGTTCGGGTTGAAGGTGGTCTGGATGGTGCGCCCCTCCCACACGCGCAGAGGCTTGGCCTCGCTCTCCCCGGTGTTGTCGCCGGTGAAGCCCGCGGGCTTGTGGCTGCCGTCGCAGAAGGGCGCGTTCTTCGACTCGCCGCAGCGGCAGAGGTAGACGTCGCCGCTCGCTTCCAGGGGCTTGCCGCAGAACGAGGCGGAGGTGACCCCGGCGACCTTCAGGGGTCCACTGGGAATCGGCGTGATCTTCAGGCTCATGGGTCCTCGAGTGCTCATGGTGCAGCATACGCGCCGCCTCGGCCGCGGAGGCACCGAAACCGGGGGTCAGCGCCTCTGGGTGGCCGCCAGGGCCTGCTCGGTGAGCTCCACCGTCAGGGCCTCCAGCTGGGTGAGGTCCGGTCGCTTCGGCACCACCGACCGGCCCTCCTCGACGACCGCGGCCAGCGCGGACTCCTCCGCTGCGACCTGCTCGATCAGCGTCTCGTAGCTCCAGGCCCCGGCCCGGATGGCCCGCAGCTCGCCGGCGTCCCGGTCGCCGCGCCACACCGCCAGCGTGCCCTCTTCGAGGATCTCCCGGCCGCACCGGAGCAGCCGGACGAGGTGCGCGGCGTGCTTGGTGTCGTAGCCGTGAGCAGCCTCGAGCGCGGCGCGCGCCGGGTTCCGCTGGCGCTTCCAGGTGCAGTACTGCTTCCAGTGACGCCGGGCGTTCTGGTAGGTGCGCTCCCGCTTCATCACCTCGATCAGGTCGTCGTCGAGACCGACCGTGCGAGCAGCAGCTGTCCAGCGGCCCTGGCCGGCGACCAGCACCTCACCGAGCACGTGGGCGATGCGCCCGCGCAGGGCGGTGACCTGGGAGGCGGGCAGGTCGCCGAAGTCGATCTCCCAGCTGTCCAGCTGCTTGGACACCGCGGCTTCGGCAGCGAGGCGCTGGTTCGCGGGGATGAGGGCGGCCTCGGGCAGTCCGAACTCCTCGCGCGTCGGCGGTGAGGACGGGGGGTCGAGCAGCCACTTCCTGTGGCCCTCGATGCGACGGAGCTGGCCTGCGGCGTAGCCCGCGAAGCTGTGGCGGGCGCGCTCCGAGAGGAAAGCGACCCGCGCGTCCCGGAGGGCTCGGCCCACCGGCGTGCACAGCCTCACCTCGTCCTCGCGGCAGAAGAGCACCTCGAGGAGGTTCGGGTTGCAGTCCACGCAGAGGCGCGCGAGCTTGGCGAGCGCGTAGACGCTGCCGTCCAGCCCTTCGACCCGCGCCTCCTCGGCGCTGAGCAGGGTGGCCAAGGGCGCGATGTCCTCGCGGGTGTCGGCCTGCTCGAAGCGGCTGTCGAAGCCCAGCAGGTAGCGCCTCGGGGGCACGCAGAAGCCCCGCACATCCACGTCGGAGCGCGGTCCGTGCAGACCCTGTCCGCGGCTCCCGCACACCACGAGCAGGTGGGTCGCCGCTCGGAGATCGAAGTCCACGGCCCACGTTACCTGCCCGCGTGCACCGCTTCCTCCAGCTGCCCTTCACCCTGCGCCAGCTGCAGTACGCGTTGGCCGTGCAGGAGACCGGCGGCTTCGGTCGGGCCGCGGAGCTCTGCGGGGTGGCCCAGCCTTCCCTCAGCGCCCAGGTGGCCAAGCTCGAGCACGCTCTCGGCGTGCAGCTCTTCGAGCGACACAGCCGGAAGGTCCTCGTCACCGAGGTGGGTGCTGTGCTGCTCGACGAGATGGCCAGGACGCTGACCACCGCGCGCGGGCTGCAGGGCACGGCCGAAGCCTCGGCCACGCCCTATGCCCACACGCTGCGCGTCGGGGTGATCCCCACCGTGGCGCCCTACCTGCTTCCGGCCGCGGCGTGCGCCCTCGCCGAGCAGGCGCCGGGTCTGAAGGTGCACTGGCTGGAGCTGCAGACCGCTGCCTGTGAGGCGGCCCTCGCCCGCGGGGAGCTCGACGCGATGCTGATCGCCGATGCGCCCAGCCAGCCGAGCGTCGACCACATCAAGCTCGGCTGGGAGCCCTTCGTGGCGGTCGTGCCAGAGACCCACCCCTTGACCGGTCGGGTGGACCTCGACACCCTCGCGGCCCAGGAGCTGCTGCTGCTGGAAGACGGGCACTGCCTGCGCGACCACACGCTGGCGGTCTGTGCGGACCGTCAGGTGCGGGAGTCGCCGTACCGGGCGACCTCGTTGGTCACGCTCGTGCAGATGGTCGGCGCCGGCCTGGGCGTGTCGGTGCTGCCCAGGAGTGCGGTGGCCGTGGAAGCCGCTCGCGCACCGGTCCGCACCCTCGGCTTCCGCGATCACGGGGTCGGTCGCACCCTCTGGCTCGGGTGGCGCGCACGCAGCCCCCACACACGCCTGGTGCGCGAGCTCGCTCGCACCCTCCGCACCGCGCTGGCCGAAGCCGACTGACGCTACGCCGCGCCCAGCGTCGCCTCGCCCGGCGTCCAGCCACACGGGGTCAGCTCGTCGGTCTGGAGCGCCTCGAGCACCCGCAGCACCTCGTCGACGTTGCGGCCCACGCTCAGGTCGTTCACGGCCACGTGCCGGATGACGCCCTCAGGATCGACGATGTAGGTGGCGCGGAGGGCGACCCCGGCCTCCTTGTCGAGGATCCCGAGCGCGGCGGTCAGCTCGCGCTTCGTGTCGGCGAGCATGGGGTAGGGCAGGTCGCCCAGGGCGGGGTGCTGTTCCCTCCACGCCAGGTGCACGAAGTGGGTGTCGGTGCTCGCGCCGAGCAGCGTGGCGCCGAGGGCCCGGAAGGCCGCGTGCCTCTGGCCGAAGGCCTGCAACTCGGTCGGGCAGATGAAGGTGAAGTCCATCGGCCAGAAGAAGAGCACGGTCCAGTCGCCGGGCGCCTGGGCCTCGGTCACGGTCACGAAGCTGCGGTCTGCGGCCACGGCCTGCAGGGAGAAGGCGGGGAAACGGTCGCCGATGGTCAGCATGGGGAACTCCTGGTTGCCAGGACAAGGTCACCCGCGCCGACCGATAGGGCCAAGACATCAATCCGCTTCAATCGATAGCCTATGCCTGGTCTCGAAGCTCCCGGAGCGATCGGGCGGCGTAGATGCCCGCCACGCCGCGGCGCCACTGGGGGTCGCCCTGCACCGCCTCGTTCGGCCGGGTCTGCTTCACCACGAGCGCAGCGATGGCTTCGACAGCGTCTTCGGTGAGCGGCTGGCCGAGGTAGGGCTCGAGCTTCCGCACCGGCTTGGGCTGGGGGTTGGCCGCGCCGACCACGATGTCGAGCGACGTGGGCACGTCGCCGTCGAAGACCGCCGTGACCGCCACCCCGAGCTGTGGGAAGTCGATCGAGCCGCGCATGCGCAGCTTCCGGTACTGGCCGCGGAAGCCGGCCACCGGTCGTGGAACGCGGACCTCGGTCAGGAGCTCGCCCTTCTCGATCGTGAGGTGGTCCATGCCGTTGAAGCGGTACAGCTCGCGGAGCTTCAGCTCGCGACGGCCGCTCGGTCCCATCAGCACGATGGCGGCGTCCATGGCCAGCAGCACCGGTACGCAGTCGCTGGACTGCGCGGCCACGCAGGTCTTGGGGCCGCCGATCACGTGGCACCAGTCGCCCTCGGCCTTCAGGCAGTGCCCTAGCGCCTGGCGCCAGAACCTGGACTGGTTGTAGAAGAGGCAGCGGGTGTCGAGCAGCACGTTGCCGCCGATCGTGCCCATGCGACGGATCTGCGGTCCCGCGACCAGCCCGGCGGCCTGGGCCAGCGGGGCTGGGGTCAGCGGATCCCGTGCGAGCGCGTCCAGCGTGACGTTGGCGTCGATGACGATCGTGGAACCGTCGGCCCGCACGGTCCCGCGGCCGAGGCCGGAGAGCCCGACGAGCACCTCGGGTCGGAAGAGCTCGTGCTTCAGGTTCGGCAGCAGGTCGGTGCCGCCGGCGACGTACATGGCCGCGGAGGCGCCGTGCCACAGGTCCCGCGCTTCGGTCCAGGACCGGGCGTGCACGTAGCGGAAGGCCGGCATCCTCAGCATCGGCCCTCCAGCGCGGCGAGGATCCGCTCCGGCGTGAAGGGGATGCGACGGAGGCGGACGCCGACCGCGTCGTGGATGGCGTTGGCCACCGCCGGGATGGCGGGGTGCAGGGGGCCCTCTCCAGCCTCCTTGGCGCCGTAGGGTCCGCCGGGGTCGAGCGCCTCGATGATGGCGGTCTCGATGTCGGGGGTCTCCACGCTGGTGGGGATGCGGTAGTCGAGCAGGTTCGGACCGCGGTGCAGCCCGTCGGGTCGGAAGGTGTGTTCCTCCATCTGGGCCTCGGCCCAGCCCATGTACACCGAGCCTTCGATCTGGCCTTCCACCATCACCGGGTTGATGGCGCGGCCGCAGTCGTGGGCGGCCCAGAACTTGACCGCGGTCAGGACCCCGGTGCTCGGGTCCACCACCACCTCGGCCACGTGGGCCGTGGTGCTGTAGGCCGGCGAGGAGCCGATCGTGCCCCCGCGGTACTTCGGCCCCACCGGTCGGGTCCAGTAGTGGCCGGTCGCGCCCAGGGTGCCTTCGGCCGCCTCGGCCAGGATCATCGCCTCGCGGGTGCCCAGCTGGCGGGAGGTGTCGGCGCGGTCGTACACGTGCCCCAGGGCGACGCCGACCTGCTCGGCCGGCACGTCCCAGTGCCTGCCGACCGCGCTGCACATGCGCCGTCGGAGCTTCCGGGCGGCCTCCTGGCACGCGGTGCCCATCATGAAGGTGACGCGGCTGGAGTAGGCACCCAGATCCACCGGGGTGAGGTCGGTGTCGGAGCTCACGACCACCACGTCGTCGGGGTGGAGGCCGGTCTCCTCGGCCACGATGTAGGCGAGCACCCCGTCGGAGCCCTGTCCGATGTCGCTCGCCCCGCAGAACACCGTGATCTTGCCGCTCCGATCGCCCCGGAGCTGCACGGCACTCTGAGGCATCTCGTTGGGGTAGATCGGGTAGGCGGTGCCCGAGATGTACATGCTCGTGGCCACGCCGAGGCCGCGGCCGAAGGGCAGCTTGCCGCGCCGCGCCTTCCAATCCGAGGCGCTCTCCACCGCGTCGAGGCAGGCCACCAGCCCCGTGGACGGCACGTGCTGCCCGTTGACCGTGTCGGTGCCGGCCTCCACCGCGTTGACCCGTCGGATGTCGATCGGGTCCATGCCGATCGTCTCGGCGAGCTCGTCCAGGCCGCACGCGAACGGGAAGCGCGGCTGCACCGAGCCGTGCCCGCGCTTCGGTCCACAGCACGGCTTGTTGGTGTAGACCCGCCGGCTGCGGAAGCGGTAGGTCTCCATGCCCACCGGTCCGGTCAAGAGCTGTCCCGAGTAGTAGGCCGTGATCATGCCGAAGGAGTGGTAGGCGCCGCCGTCGATCACGATGTCGCTGTCGACCGCCTTCAGCCGCCCGTCGGCGCTCACGCCCATGGTGAAGCGCATCTCCATGGGGTGCCGGCCGCGGTGGCTGTAGAAGACCTCCTCGCGGGTGTAGAGGCACTTCACGGGCCGGCCGGCCTTCTTGGCCAGCACCGCGACCACGAACTCGAGGTCGAAGGGCTCCGACTTGCCGCCGAAGGCGCCGCCGAGCGCAGGCTGGATGACCCGGATGCGCTCCTGGCCGACCCCCAGCACCTTCGCCAGCTCCCGGTGGAGGTAGTGCGGCACCTGGGTGGCCGACCACAGGGTGAGCCGCTCGTCCGGGCTCCACTGGGCCACCGCGCAGTGCGGCTCGATCGCGGCGTGGGTGGTGCCCTCGAAGAACCACGTGTCCGACACCGTGGCCGCACACTCCGCGAGCGCCTCGTCCACCTCGCCGAAGGAGAGCTTCACCTGCTTGCACACGTTGCTCGTGCGGTCGCGGCCCTTCCAGTCGGTGTCGTGGATGAGGGGCGCGTCGTCGGCGAGCGCCTGCTCGGGCTCCACCGCGGCGGGCAACACCTCGTAGTCGACCTCGATCAGGTCGAGGGCTGCGTTGGCGGTGTCCTCGTCGACGGCGGCGACCGCGGCTACGCCGTCGCCCACGTAGCGCACCTTGTCGAGGGCGAGGGCGTGCTCGTCCGGTGTCCAGGGGATGACGCAGTACGGCGTGGGCAGCTCGGCGCCGGTCATCACCGCGTAGACCCCCGGCAGCGCCTCGGCCTTGGACGTGTCGACGCCCCGGATGCGCGCGTGGGCGTGGGGGCTGCGCAGGATCTTGGCGTGGGCCATGCGCGGCAGCTGGATGTCGTCGGCGTAGATCGCGGTGCCGACGGCCTTCTCGATCGCGTCGGCCTTGCGACCGGGGGAGCCGAGGACGAGGAAGCCTTCGGTGGGTTCGCCGTAGGCCACGGGGACCTGTGCGTCGACGCCCTTCGCAGCCAGCTCCACGGCATCGACGATCTTGGTGTAGCCCGTGCAGCGGCAGAGGTTGCCGCCCAGGGCTTCCTTGATCTCGTCGCGGCTGGGCGTGGGGTTCTCGTTCAGGAGCGCCCGCGCGGAGAGGATCATGCCGGGCTGGCAGAAGCCGCACTGCAAGGCGCCGCAGACGTCGAAGGCCCGCTGGACGGGGTCGGGTCCCTCCGGCGCGGCGAGGCCTTCGATGGTGGTGACGTTCCGGCCTTCGACCGCCGCGCCGAGCGTGCAGCAGGCGAGCACCGGGTCGCCGTCGAGGAGCACCGTGCACGCGCCGCAGTCGCCCTTGTCGCAACCCTGCTTGCTGCCGGTGAGCCCCAGCTCGTAGCGGAGGACCTCCAGCAGCGACCAGTGCTGGTGCGCGGCGACCTCGTGGGACTCGCCGTTGACCGTCAGGTTCAGGAGCGACTTCATGGGGGCCTCGCCGCGGGATCTAACCCGACGGCCCGGTACGGCGTGTGGCCCACACCGCGCGGTCGCGGGCCCGTTCGCGTGTCAGCGCAGGTAGACGTCCATGGCGTCGACCCCGCGGTAGCTGGAGCCGTTGTCGTTCATCTGGACCTCGGCGCTGCCGCAGACGTCGTCCTCCAGGTTCCCGTACAGATCGCTGCTGGAGCCGGTGTAGCTCGCCATCGGGTGGGCCTCGTCGGTCCAGTAGCCGCCCTTGAAGGTGGGGCAGGTGGTGCAGCACCAGGAGTAGAACCACGGCGCCGCGTCGTAGCCCGTGACGCAGCCCGAGCTCGGTCCCGAGTCGGTGGTGGAGAGCTCCGCGTCGTTCACGAGGGTCACCCCCGAGCTGAAGCCGTCCCAGCTGGCGGTCTCCTCCCCCACCTCGAGGCTGGTGAAGGACCCGTCGTAGTAGAGCGGGTCGCACACGCCCCCGTCGGTCGTGCGGAGCGCGTGGGTCACCAGCATCTCGGTCTCGTCGGCGACCAGCGGCCAGGCCTGCCCGAGCAGCCGGAACGCGTAGCCCTCGTCGGCGCTGCCGAGGGTGTCGCCGTACCAGCTGGCGTAGTCCGTCTCGAGCTGGCTGGACTCGCTCCAGTCCCACACGGTGCGCTGCACGAGCGTCCAGCCCCCGCCGTCGGTGCTCATGTCGCACCAGGTGTCGACCTCGGCGAGCGCGCCGTCGGGTCCGTCGGGATCGATCGGGTAGAGCCCGTCGCCGCTGGAGCCGCCGGAGTCCAGGATCTCCAGGCAGCTGGAGCACCCGTCGGGGGTGACGCCGTCGCAGTCGGCATCCAGCGACGCGTCGCAGACCTCCGGGGCCCCGGGGTAGACGTCGTCGGCGCCGTCGTCGCAGTCGGTGGCGTCGGCCACGCGCCCGCTCGGCTGCTCGCAGCCCGTGGTGTCGTCGTCCACGTCCCCGAAGCCGTCACCGTCGGCGTCGGCGTACCAGATCAGCTCCGGGTTCACCGTGGCGTCCAGGTCGTCGCAGTCCTGGTCGTCGGCCACGTAGCTGGCGGGCGCTTCGCAGGCGTCGGTCGACAGGTCCGGGTCGCCGTAGGTGTCTCCGTCGTGGTCGAGGTACCAGGTGCTCGCATCGGTGAGCCCCGGGTCGTCGTCGTCGGTCCAGCCGTTGCAGTCGTCGTCCACGCCGTTGCACACCTCGTCGGCTTCCGGGTGCACCGCATCGTCGGCGTCGTCGCAGTCCCCGTCGGCCTCCGAGGAGCCCGAGGGCTGATCGCAGGCTTCGACCGTCTCGTCGCTGCCGAAGCCGTCTCCGTCGCCATCCACGTACCAGCTGCCCTGGTCGCTGGGGTCGTCGTCCACACCACCCGAGCAGTCGTCGTCGACGCCGTTGCAGAGCTCGTCGGCGTCCGGGTGGACCGCGCTGTCGCCATCGTCGCAGTCGGTGGCGTCGGCGACCTCGCCGCTGCCGGCTTCGCAGGCGTCCGCTGAGCTGGTGGCATCGCCGAAGCCGTCGCCATCGGCGTCCGCGTACCAGGTGCACGCGTCGCTCGCGCCGTCGTCGGTCGTGCCGTTGCAGTCGTTGTCCAGCCCGTCGCAGACCTCGCTGCCCGCCGGGTTGGCGCTCTCCGCGTCGTCGTCGCAGTCGGTGGCGTCGGCCACCCAGCCGCTCTCCGCGGAGCAGCTCTGTTGGCTCACGTCGCTGCGGCCGTAGCCGTCCCCGTCGGCGTCCCGGTACCAGGTGCTCGCGTCGGCGAGGTCCGGGTCGTCGTCGTCCACGAGCCCGTCGCAGTCGTCGTCCTGCTCGTTGCAGAGCTCGGTGGCGGCCGGGTTCACGGCGTCGTCAGTGTCGTCGCAGTCGGTGGCGTCGGAGACCTGGCCCTCCGCGGCGTCGCAGGCCTCGGTGCCCGCGCCCGGGTCCCCGTAGCCGTCGCCGTCCGCGTCGGCGTACCAGGTGCTCGCATCGCTCGCGTCGTCGTCCACGCTGCCCGAGCAGTCGTCGTCGACCCCGTTGCAGACCTCGAGAGCGTTCGGGTGGATGGCGCTGGAGTTGTCGTCGCACTCCTCGCAGGCGGCGAAGCCGTCCGCGTCCGCGTCCGCGTAGCCCACCGAGCCGTCGCAGTTGTAGTCCACGGGGTCGGTGCAGTCGGGCTCGTCGGCTCCGGGGTGCACGTTCTCGGCCCCGTCGTCGCAGTCCTCGGCGTTGTCGACGTAGCCGTCGGGCTGCGTGCAGCCCGTGTCGCTGTAGCTGGGGTGGCCGTAGCCGTCGCCGTCGGCGTCGGCGTACCAGGTCTGCTCGGCGCCCACGCTCGGATCGAGGTCGTCGCAGTCGTCCGCCGCGGCCACACCGTCCTGGTCGGCGTCGAAGGGGCCGGTGTCGACCGGGGTGTCGTCGGGCTCCGCGGTGTCTTCGTCGACCAACGCGACCTGTCCGGTGTCCACCTCGGGCTTGGTGTCGGTGCGGCAGGCCAACAAGAGCAGGGTCGTGGTGAGCATGGCTCACGCTACACGCTCACGACCGCGGTCTCCAGCCTGGAGATCGTTCGGACCGACGGTCCTCAGGCGCTCTCGCTCAACACGCAGGTCCAGAGCCGCTGGGCCGCCAGCAGCTCCACCACCTCGCCGTTGACGTGGCCGGCGTCCACCTCGTGGCGGAGGATCGACAGCGCCTTCTCCACGGGCATGGCGGGCTTGTACGGACGATCGCCGGCGGTCAGCGCGTCGAAGATGTCGGCGACGGTCATCAGCTGGGCTCCGAAGGGGATCTCGTTGCCAGCGCGCCCGTGAGGGTAGCCGGTGCCATCCAGCTTCTCGTGGTGGGCGCCCGCGAGGTCGGGCACGCTCTCCAGGCCCTTCGTCCACGGGATGGCCTTGAGGAAGCGGTAGGTGTGCTCGACGTGGAGCTGGATCTCCTTGCGCTCCGCGGCGTCCAGGCTGCCGATCGGGATGCAGAGCCGCTTGTAGTGGTCGTCCCGGATCACCGGTTCCTGGATGTCGGGCAGCTGCCACCGACGGACCGCCCGCTTCAGCGAGTCGATGTCGCGCGGCGTGATGCGGTAGCTCGCGCGGTTCATGCGCTTCACGAGCGCGAGGTCGTGCCTCAGCTCCTTGAGCTCGGTGCCCAGGTTCTGTGCCTGGAGGGTCTCCCCCACGTTCTCGAGGGTGGCGTACACAGCGGCGAGCTTGAAGCGATCCTCGACCTCGCGGAGCTCCCAGTTGTACAGGCGGTTCGCCTTGAGCAGCACCTCCTCGCGCACACCGACCTTGCCGAAGTCGTGCAACACCGAGGCCATGCGGAGCTCCTCGAGCTCCTGGTTCGTGTACTTGATGCCGACGAAGGCGGCGTGCTCCGAGACCGAGCAGACCTGGGCCATGCGGATGGTGAGGTCGGCCACGCGGTGGCTGTGCCCTGCGGTGGACGGATCCCGCGCCTCGATGATCTGCACCGCCGCGTCGACGAAGCTGTCGAACACGCTCTGCAGCGAGGCGTAGAGCTTGTGGTTCTCGAGCGAGACCGCCGCCTGGCTGGCGATCGACTGCGCGATGCGCTCATGTTCTTCGCCGAAGGGGAGCACCCGATCGAAGTCCGCGATCGGGGCATGAGGCGTGGTCTTGCGGTTGACCAGCGCGAGCACGCCGAGCAGCTGGCCGTCGCGGCCCAGCAGGGGGGTCATCAGGACCGAGCGGGTCTCGTAGCCGGTGGACCGGTCGAAGGTGAAGCGCGGCCGGTAGGGCACGTCCGGGCCGATGGCGTAGAGGTTCGGCACGTTGAGCTGCTCGGCCCTTCGCGCCACGAAGCCCGCCATGGAGCGTTCGTCGATCGGCAGCTCGGCACGGCTGGGCTTGAAGTCGACGGTCTCGTTGAGCGAGGAGGCGAAGCGCAGCGTGCCGCTCTCTTCGTCGTGCAGGTAGAGCGAGCCCCCGTCGGCGCGGAGCACGTCGCAGGCCAGACGCACCATGCGCTGCAGCAGCTCGTCGCGGTCGCTGATGGCGGACAGGGCGAGGCCGAACTGGTTCAGGATGTCGATGGTCTCGCGCTCGAGCCGCACCTGGTGGCGCATGCGCTCGAGCTCCACCAGGTTCTTCAGCACCTTGCCCAGCCGGTGCTCGACCTCGTGGGGCTGGACCACCTGGTAGCAGTCGAGGTCGCGGTTGGGGCTGATCGCGATGGCGCGCGGGCCGAGCGCTCCCACGGCCATGACCTTGGTCAGGTCCACCACGACCACCCGCTCGGCGAGGTCGGCCGGGCGCACGTGGTCCAGCGGCACCACCTCCGCGTCCATGTCCTTCGCGAGCCGCTTCAACAGTGCGCCGTACCGACTCTTCGCCGGCAAGAGCGCGATCTCGACACGCGGCACGTCGCGTACGGCAATGGCGTGGTGGGGTTGGCTCACGGTGGTCCTCGACGACCGGCCGTGAGGATACCGCTCGTCGACAAGGCTACGAGGCAGCGATGAGCAAGGTGACGTCGATCTTCGATCAGCTCCGTGAGGTCGATCTCGGTCGCTCCGACGAGGTCGTCGGGCTGCTCCAGGCGGCCAAGGCCCACGAGAGCCCCCGCGTGCGCGCCCAGCTGGCGGTGCGGCTCGCTCACGCCGGCGCCGCGGAGCGCTGGGGGATCGCCTTCTCGGCCTGGGCGCAGCGTCGCGACACCCTGCACGCCCTGGCGCAGGGCTTCCCGGTCGGCGGCCTGACCTTCGACGGGCTCGTGCTCGCCGGGGTGTCCACTCGGCATGGCGAGCACCTCGCCCGCGCCGTCGTGGCGCGGCTGGAGCCCGGAACGGTGCAGGTGGTGGTCGGGTGGTGGCCCGAGCTGGAGGCTGATCGTGTCGGGACCGACAGCGGTCGGTTCCAGGTGCCCGAGGATCCCCTCGGCTTCGCGGAGCTCCTGCCGGTTCCCGCCGCAGGTGCGCTGGCCGAGGTGCTCGACAACCAGCTCGCGGCCTCCGACGAGCTCGGTGCGGCTCGGCTGCTGGAGCACGTGGTCGCCGCCGTGCCGGCGTGTCTCGCCCTGGAACCTCAAGGGAGCTGACCTCCGGGTCCTCCCTTCGGCATCGCACAGGCCGAACTTCAGTAGTCCACGTAGTCCTTCACCTCCACGATGGCGCTGCCGAGCGCCTCGTTGATGCTGCGCTTCAGCCTGGCTCGCCGATCGTTGTGCACGTAGACCGACCGCGCGAGCGCCACGAAGTCCGATCCGAAGGTGCGCGCCGCTTCGAGCCGGCGGAGCTGATCCTCCACGTCCCAGAGGGCCTCGTTGACCGCCTCGAGGTCGACGGCTTGCTCGGGCCAGGGCAGCCCGCTCGTGGCCCAGCGATCGGTGAGCAGACCGAGCTCGGTCTGCGCCTGGGCACGGCGTGCCGGGTCTTCGATCCGACGGGTCTTGATGCGGAGGATGGTGATCTTGTCGATCACCTCGCCGTAGCCGACGGGGACCTCGATCATCGGATCATCGGGAGCATGACGATCTCCGGGACCACGTAGCGTTCGCTCGCGAGGGCGACCTGCACGATGCTCTCGGCCACCTCCTCCGGCGCCATGAAGTCGCGCTTCGGCACGATGCGGTCGGTGGGGAAGGGGTAGTGGCTCATCCCGTGCCAGAAGGGCGTGTCGATGCCGCCCGGGCACGCACAGCACACCTTCACGCCAAAGCGCTCGGCTTCGAGCCGCAGGGTGCCGGTGAAGCCGTTCACCGCCCACTTGCTGGCGTTGTAGACCGCCTCGTTCGGCAGGTGCAGCTTGCCGGCGATCGAGCTCACGTTGACGATCAGGCCGCGCTCGTGGGGCTTCATCGCCCTCAAGGCCGCCTGTGAGCCGTAGATCACGCCCTTGACGTTGGTGTCGAGCATCGCGTCGACCTGGTCCGGGGCGATCGCCAGCACCGGCCCGTAGACCGCCAGGCCGGCGTTGTTGACCATCACGTCGAGGCGCTGGCCGCCTTGGATTGCGAAGGCGACCAAGGCATCGACCTGGGCGGGATCGCGCACGTCGCACACCTGCGTTCGGGCGTCACGGCATCCGGAGGCCACCTCCTCGAGCCCCTTCGCGGTGCGGGCGGCGAGCACCAGGCGAACCCCTCGCGCGTCGAAGGCGCGGGCCAGGGCCGCGCCGAGGCCGCGGCTGGCGCCGGTGATGCAGACGAGCTGGTCTTGGATGCTGCGTTCCATGGGCCGGAGGGCTAACCTGGGCTTGCGTGAGACACCTCCTGCCCTTGCTGGTCCTCGTGCCCGCTACGGCTTGCGGCACGATCGGCATCGAGACCCTGCGATCGGGCTCCATCGACTCCGGCGAGAACCCCTACGCCGACGTCGACAGCGCGGTCGAGGAGAGCGACGGCGGCGACGGCGGCGACGGCGGGGATGGGGGCGGCGACAACGCGCCCGAGATCACCACCTTCTTCCAGTCCGAGGTCGACGCTGGCATCCGCTTCGACCTGGTCGCCGACGACCTCGACGACGACCTCGACGGCGGCACCGCCAGCCTGGTGTGCGGGACCCACCAGGAGCTCTACGACTGGCCCGATGGGCTGCAGTTCGACGGCTCGAACTTCGTGGTGTGGGACAGCGACTTGTTCGCGCGCGAGCAACAGCACACCTGCACGGCCAAGGTCACCGACCGCTCGGGCAACGACTCGGAGCCGGTCACCGCCGAGTGGTACCGCGACGTCTTCACGGTCACCACCAGCGAGGTCGGCGACAGCCCGGCGGATGTCGAGTCGATCGGCGAGATCGAGACCCCGGCGGAGCTCACCGGCGACCTGGTGTCGACCGGCGGCTACAACAGCGGCTCGGCGCTCGTGTACACGGGGGACCAGGACCGCATCAAGTTCCGCGTGGCGGACTCGGCCACCTACGAGCTGACCCTGCGCTGGAGCTCGTCGAGCGACTTCGATCTCTGGCTCTACAGCGAGGGCGGCGCCGAGCTGGCCTACAGCATCACCACCACCGCCACCGAGACCATCACCTACAGCCTCGTCGGCGGCACGAACTACATCGTGGTGGTGAACGGATGGTCCGGGGATCCCGGCTCCTGGGAGCTGCGGATCGAATAAGCGACAGGGCAGGAGTCCCGCGTGTCCGACACCGCCCTCATCCTCGCTGCCGGCCGGGGCACGCGCATGCGTTCGCGCCTGGCGAAGGTCCTGCACCCGCTCTGCGGCCGGCCGATGGCGGGCTGGGTGGTGCGCGCCGCGGAAGCCGCTGGCTGCGCGACCTGCCTGGTGGTCGGGCACGACCGGGAGGCGGTGCTCGAGGCGCTGAAGCCCGCGCGGCACGCCGTGCAGGCCGAGCAGCTCGGAACGGGCCACGCCGTGGCCTGCGCGGCGGGGGGGCTCCCACGGACCGGCCGCCTGCTGGTCCTCGCGGGCGACACCCCGCTGCTGCGGCCCGAGACCCTCGAGGCGCTGCTCGACGGGCACGGGAGCGCGCTGTGCACGGTGCTGACCGCCGAGGTCGGGGCCGCCGAAGCGACCCGGCGGGGCTACGGCCGGGTCGTGCGCGAGGGCGACCGGGTGGCGCGCATCGTGGAACACGCCAATGCGAGCGAGGCGGAGCGCGCACTCGGCGAGATCAACACCGGTGTGTACGCCTTCGACGCGGCGTGGCTGCTCGACGAGGTGGTGCCTGCGCTGAAGCCCCACCCGCCCAAGGGCGAGTACTACCTGCCCGATGCAGTGGCCGCGGCGGCGGCGCTCGGCCGGCTCTCGGCCGTGGTGTGTGCCGATCCCGAAGAGGTGACCGGCGTCAACGATCGGGCCGCCCTCGCGGACGCCACCGCCGTCCTGCGAGCCCGGATCGCCCGCCGCCACCTGCTCGCCGGGGTCACCCTCGAAGACCCCACCGCCACCTGGATCGACGACACGGTGGTGCTGGCGGAGGACGTCACCGTGGAAGCGGGGGTGGTGCTTCGGGGAAGCACGCGGGTGGGCCGCGACAGCATCCTCCGCGCCCACTCGGTGCTCGAGGATGCCGTGGTGGGTGAGGGCGTGTCGGTCGGCCCCTTCGCCCGCCTGCGCCAGGGCACGGTGCTCGGCGCCGGAGCGCGGGTGGGCAACTTCGTCGAGACCAAGAACGCTCGCCTCGCCGAGGGCGTGAAGGCGGGCCACCTGAGCTACCTCGGGGACTGCGCCATCGGTCCGGACACCAACGTGGGCGCCGGCACCATCACCTGCAACTACGACGGCTTCGCCAAGCACCACACCGCGATCGGGGCCGGGGTGTTCGTGGGCAGCAACACCGCGCTCGTGGCACCGGTCTCCGTGGGGGACGGTGCCCTGGTCGGCGCGGGCAGCGTGATCACCGCCGACGTGCCCGGCAACGCGCTCGCGTTGGGCCGCGGGCGCCAGGCGGTCTTCGAGGACCGGGCCGAGACCCTCCGCGAGCTCTTCCGGACCCGTTCGGAGGGCGACGATGGCTGAGCTCGAGCACCTGCAGAACCTGAACCCACCCCAGCGGGAGGCCGTCGAGCACAAGAACGGTCCCCTGCTCATCCTTGCGGGCGCCGGTTCGGGCAAGACCCGTGTGCTCACCCGGCGGGTTGCCCACCTCCTGCACGAGGGCGTGTGGGCGTCCAGGATCCTGGCGGTCACCTTCACCAACAAGGCGGCGGCCGAGATGCGGGAGCGCGTGGTCGAGCTCGTCGGCGACGAAGCCCGCCGGCTGTGGGTCTCCACCTTCCACTCGAGCTGCGCCCGCATCCTGCGCATCGAAGCCGAGGCCCTCGGCTACACGAAGCAGTTCGTCATCTACGACACCGACGATCAGCTCCGGCTGATGAAGAGCGTGCTCGCGGACCTCGAGCTCGACCCGAAGCGCCACCCCCCGCGGGGCTACCTGGGCCTGATCGACCAGGCCAAGAACAAGCTGTGGGGACCTCAGCAGCTGAGCGAGTCCGAGCTCAGCCAGCCGCCGATGATGGACCGGGTGTTCCGCGCCTACGAGCGGGGGCTCAAGCAGCAGAACGCGCTGGACTTCAACGACCTCATCGGCCGCACCGTGACCCTGTTCCGCCAGAACGCCGAGGTGCTCGAGAAGTGGCAGGACCGCTTCCGGTACCTGATGGTCGACGAGTACCAGGACACCAACCGCGCGCAGTACGAGCTCGTGAAGCTCCTCTCCGCGAAGCGCCGGAACCTCGTGGTCGTGGGCGACGACGACCAGTCGATCTACAGCTTCCGCGGCGCCGACATCCAGAACATCCTGGACTTCGAGAAGGACTTTCCCGAAGCGAAGGTCGTGGTGCTGGACCAGAACTACCGCTCGACCGGCAACATCCTGCGGGCCGCGGGGGCGGTCGTGAAGAACAACACGGGCCGGAAGGAGAAGGAGCTCTGGACCGACACGCCGGCGGGCGACCCGATCCGCGTGGTCACGAGCCCCGACGAGGACACCGAGGCGAAGCTGGTGATCGCCGGCATCGCGCGCAAGATCCGGGAGGGGCGGTCCCCGAAGGAGCTCGCGGTCATCTACCGGACCAACGCCCGGTCCCGGCCGCTGGAGAAGGAGCTCAAGGACCGGCACATCCCCTACAAGCTCATCGGCGCGCGCCGCTTCTACGACCGCAAGGTGGTCAAGGACCTGCTCGCCTACCTGCGCCTGCTGGTGAACCCGGCCGACGAGATGAGCCTGATGCGGGTCATCAACACCCCCTCGCGCGGGCTCGGTCCGAAGGCCATCGAGGTCTTGAAGCGCGAAGCGCGGCAGCGCGGCATCCCGATGCTCGAGGCCACCGCCATCGTGGGCCAGGGCAGCTCCAAGCGGGCCCGGGCCTTCGCCCGCTTCCACGAGAACATCGTGGGCTGGCGACGGGCCCTGCACCAGCTGGAGCCGGGCGAGCTGGTGGCGCGCGTGGCCGAGGAGAGCGGGTACGGCGAGATGCTCCGCGCCCAGGGCGAGGAGGGCCGCGGCGACCTGGAGCTGCTCGAGGAGCTGGCGCGCGACGTGGCCGGCGACCTCGCAGACGGGGACGAAGATGCGGCGGTGCGGCTCCAGGAGTTCCTGGATCGCGCCGCGCTGGCCAGCCAGGCGGACGAAGTCGACAGCGACGAGGGTTCCGTGACGCTGCTCACCGCCCACCTCGCCAAGGGACTGGAGTTTCCCGTGGTCTACGTCGTCGCCCTGGTCGAGGGCGCCTTCCCGCACAGCCGCGCGTCGGAGCGCGAAGAGGACATCGAGGAGGAGCGACGCCTGGCCTACGTGGCGTTCACCCGGGCGATGCAGGAGCTGCACTTGAGCTGGCACCGGAAGCGGCGCAACTACGGCCAGGGCTTCGAGAACGTGGGCCCGTCCCGCTTCCTGAAGGAGCTGCCCCCGGAGGTCCTGGAGCGTCGGCTCGAGGCCCCTCGGCGCCGGCCGCACAACCCCTACGAGAGCCGCCATCGGCAGCTGGGCTTCCTGTCGCGGGAGCGGTCCCGCCCCGCGCCGCCACCCGCACGCCCGGCGGAGCCCGACGAGATCATCGCGTCGCGGGAGCCGGAGAGCGAAAGGGACTTCCGTCCTGGCGTGAAGATCCTGCATCCGGACCTCGGCGTGGGCACCATCCAACAGGTCCCGCGGTCGGGCCTCGGGCTGAAGCTCAAGGTCTACTTCCCCGGCATCGGGGTGAAGGTGCTGTTTCCTCAGTACACGCGGCTGGAGATTGTCTTAGGATGACCGTCACTGCGCGCGCGTCGGCCAGTTGTGGCCGACGTGGTCTGGGTGGTAGCGTGTGCCAGGACGGCGCGCGGAGGCCCAAGGGAATCAAGGAAGTCCTCGGATGATCGTGACATGCGAAGCCTGTTCGGCTCGCTACAAGCTCGACGACGCGAAGGTCTCGGCCAAGGGCGCCAAGATCACGTGCCCGCGCTGCCGGCACGTCTTCGTGGTCTACAAGAAGAGCGAGGCAGCCGGTGCCAGCGGCGGCCACGAGGTCAAGCTCGGCCGGCCATCGAAGAAGAAGTCCGCTGAGAACCTGGACTTTCGCAAGGTCGGTATTGCGTCGTGGAAGGTCAAGGTCAAGATCGGACTGGTCTACGACTTCAGCGACCTGAAGACCCTCCGCAAGTACATCGCCGACGGACGGGTCACCTCCGACGATGCGATCAGCTTCGACGGGAAGCGCTGGACCACGATCGGCGACATTCCCGATCTCGACGCCTACTTCGTGAAGGTCTACGAGGACGCGGAGGCGCGGATCTCGGGTCCGAGCGGATCCGATGGTTTCGCGGAAGACGAGCCCACCACGATCGCCTCGGACTCGAGCCTCGCCACGAACCTCGCCCGGATGGCCCTGGCCCAGGTCGAGAACGAGGACGCCGAGCTGCCGTCTCCGAGCCCCGGTGCCCGGCCGCTGCCTCCGCCCTCGGGCGCGCCCACCTCGAGCCAGTTCGTCGACCCCTTCGCGGCGCTGAAGGACAAGCAGCGGGAGCGCATCGCCCAGAAGCGCGCGTCCACGAACGACCTGGCGTCCAGGGGCGGCCAGGGCGGCTCGAACAAGGGCGCCCTCGCGGTCGCCTTCATCGTCGTGGTCGGCGTGGCCGGCTACCTCTACACCTCGTCCCAGTCGCCGGCCACGAGCGCCACGAACGTCACGCCGGCGCCCACCACCGCCGCTGCTGCGCCCACGCCGGCTCCCACGCCTCCGCCCCTCACCGCCGAAGACATCGGCTTCGTGAAGGAGGTCGAGGTCGAGCCCAGCGACACGGGCGAAGAGGACGAGTACGATCAGGAAGACCTCGTGGCCGTCGTGCCCGAGCACGTGCGGAACGGCGGCACCAACGCGAGCGCCTACCCTCCGCGCCCCGTCTACGCCGCGCCGACCACTGCCGCCGGCACCGCTCCGGCGCAGCCGCCGGCGATCCAGGTGAGCGCCATCACGCCCAGCGATCACATCGCTGCCGGCGACAGCATGAGCGGCCAGGGGAACTTCTCCGGAGCGGCGGCCGCCTACCAGCAAGCGCTGGCCATGCAGCCCAGCGCCGGCGTTCAGGTCAAGGCGGGGTGGGCGCTCTACAAGGCCGGGCAGTACGATCAGTCTGCCTCCCTGCTGCGTGGCGCCACGTCGGTGCCGGAGGCCTACAAGTGGCTCGCGCGCGTGGCGAAGGCCCAGGGTGATGTGTCGGGCGCCAACGGGTACTACCAGCAGTACCTGAGCACCAACCCAGCCGACGCCGCTGAGATCCAGGCAGAGATGCAGAGCCTCATGTAGACTCGCACCGCCTGGAAGCTGGACGCCTCTCTTGCGGATCATCTGCGACTACTGCCTCACCGAGTACGACGTCGACCCCCCTGCGGGGGCTCCGGCGCTCGGCCGGCGCCTCAAGTTCCGCTGTGGGAGCTGTGGGCGTGTCGTGGTGGGCAAGCCCCTCCAGGACGCCGATGGCAGCGAGCCGGCCTGGCCGCCGGTCGCTGGCCCGCTTCCGCCCGCCGTGCCGCGGCTCGCTGCGGAAGAGTCGTCGGATCCTGCCAGCGTCGCCCCGGACCAGGGCATCCTGCTCAAGCAGCAGGGCGACACCTACCCGGTCGCCAACCTCGCAGCGCTCCAGCGCTGGATCGTCGAAGGCCGGGTGTTCCGAGAGGACCTGATCAGCACCGACGGCCTTCACTGGGAGCCCGTCGCCACCCACGCGGACCTGCAGGTGTTCTTCCACCTGCTGCAGCGCCTGGACACCCTCGAGAAGGCTCGTCCCAGCCAGGGCTCCCCGCCCCCGGTGTCCGAGGAGACCCCGCTCGGCTCGTCCTACGCGGATGCGCCTTCCGAGGAGTTGCCCGAGGGGTCCGCAGAAGACGACGAGTCCGCGGACGACGACTACTCGTCGGAAGACTACGCACCCGGCATCCTGGAGCTCGACAGCGACTCCGTGGAGATCCCCGACTTCTCGATCGACCGTGGCGCCGCCCAGCGGGTGGGTTGGAAGCCCCCCGAGGAAGCGCCGAGCCGGGAGATGGGGGACTTCATCGAGGAGTCCGAGGCCGAGGACCCGTACTCGGAGCTGCCTCCTGAGCTTCAAGAGCTGGCCCGCCTCGCGGCCGCGGAGCGCGCGCTGGCCGACGCCGAGGCCGCCAAGCCCGAGGAGCACGCGGACGAACCGGTCCCGGGCGATGTCGCCGAGCCGGTACCTGGCGTCGAGCCGGTCGCCGAGCCCGAGTCGCAGGCCGACGACGTCCCGGGTGAGGAGCCGGAGTCGGCAGCCGAACCGGCCCCAGAGGCGGAACCCGAGCCCCAGCAAGACGATCTGCGCACCTTCGAGCTGGAGAGCCTGGAGAGCATCCGGCCGCCGGCCGCCGACGAGCTGGCCACGGTGATGGACGACGCGTCGAGCGAGGCAGGTCCCGGGCTGCCTCTGATGCCGCCTCCGCCGGTGCGCATGCCGCCTCCACCTGGGGAGCCCCTGTCGATCCCGGAGCGTCCGGACGACTTCATCGAGGCCTCGCAGTCGGAGGATCTCGCCACCATCGTCGAGTTGCCTCGGGGGGTGGGACAGGACCGCCCCGGTGCCTCGGTCTCCATCCTCGGGGGCCCGCACGACGAGGACGACGAAGACGACGCTTCGTCGGAGGACAGCGAGCTGGAGTCCGGCCCTGCGCTCCGGCCCCCTTCGCAGACCCTGTACCCGCCCCTCGATGGAGAGCTGCCTCCCGAAGAGCACTCGGTGCTCCAGGACGATGCCCCCCCCGTGGTCCACTTGCGGGGTCCAGAGGAGCGCGAGGGTCCGCGCCCCACCCTGGAGCCAGACGAGCTGGGCGCGCCACCCGTCGTGCCTCCAGCGACCTCCAGCGTCGACGTCTTCCCCGACGCTGAAGAGATCTCCGAGGTCTTCGCCAACCTCGGCTTCGGCGCGGACGACGAGATCGATTGGGCGGAGCAGCAGCGCCGCCAGAACGTGCGGTACGCCTTCCTGGCCGTGGTGCTCGCCCTTGCCTTCGCCGCCTACGTCGTGTGGGACCGGCAGGGGGATGCGCCCGCGCTCGAACCGGTCGCGGAAGCCCCGGTCCTGCCGCTCGAGCCCGAGCCCGAGCCCGTGGAAGAGCCCACCGACGAGGAGCTGCTGGCCGACGCCGACCTGCCCGAGGCCGAGCCGTCGGAAGCTCTCCCCGAGGCTGAGCCCGTGGAGCCCGAACCTGCTGCGCGGGATGCTGCGCCGGAGCGCACCCAGCCGATCGCCCGTCCTGCCACCGACCTGTTCGAAGAGGAACCTGCCCGCGAGGCTCGCCCGGCACGGGAGGCGTTCCCAGCGTCGGCTGCGCGGGCGGCTGAGCCTGAGCCTGAGCCTGAGCC
>Ga0114933_10000904_pt1 | contig 34706 bp, 22 predicted proteins | sample 4SBtaG_FD_89691 | JGI IMG/M metagenome (GOLD analysis project Ga0114933, IMG submission 89691) | Deep subsurface microbial communities from Kolumbo volcano to uncover new lineages of life (NeLLi) - 4SBTROV12_W25 metaG | ecosystem: Environmental > Aquatic > Marine > Volcanic | place: Kolumbo... | reverse complement strand
GGAAATTGTCATGGACGGTGGTTGGACCGTTCGTTAGGAAGAGTGCTATGTGGCGACTGGACGTCGAAATCCGATTTCGTCTGCCATCGTGTTTAAAGCGGCAATCACATCGTTGGGCAATTCGATGCCATTTTCCATTGCCTTCTGATAACGGGCCCACTCAAACTCTCCGGCCACGTAAAGTTGGTCTACACCTTCGGCCGTTGGTGTGTCGTGAATTTGATCGATAAGCCCGTCGACACGACTTTTGAATTCCTCGAGGTTCTGCATGGCGCCGACGTTAAAAGCCAGGAAGGCAGCGCCATGATACGTGGGGCCTGCGGGATCGGCCGTCATCCAGGCTTTGATGTCCCAAGTGAGGTTTGCACCGGAGAGGAGTCCGGATAGCGATTCAATCATTAGCCCGAGTCCATATCCTTTGTATCCGCCGAGCGGCTGAAGAGATGCGTCAGTGGGGTAGAGACTAGAATCTGTTGTCGGTTTGCCGTCTCGATCAACGATCCAGTTGTCCGGAATCGGGTTTCCAAGTTGGTTTGCAGCATATACCTTTCCGCCGGCGACCGTACTCATGGCCATGTCTAGCAAGATGGGGTGATGTCTGCCGGCTGGTACGCTGTATGAAAATGGATTTGTACCGAGGACGGCAGTTTTTGAACCCGGAGCGGCGACACTCGGAATATCATTTCCCATTGCAATTCCGATCATGTCATTGCGAGCTGCCATTGTAGGATAGACTCCGACGGCTCCCAGATGGCATGAGTTAAATACGCCGCAATAGGCGATTCCCGTCTCGCGTGCTTTTTCGATCGCCGTTTCCATCGCGAAGGTGCCTGCAACTTGTCCCAGAGTCGAGTTCCCATCAATCAACGCGAACGAAGGCCCGTCGTTGACGATGATTGGATGTAAATCGCTACGGCAACCTCCCGCCTTAATACGCGTGGTGTAGCCTTTGAGAAGTTTTGATCCATGAGTAAAGGTGCCCCATGCATCTGCCAGACAAAGCGCATCCGCAGTGACAGTGGCGTGTTGTGGGTTCGCACCAGCGTGGACTAAGGCGTCGTGGATATATGTTTTATGTGCTTGAACAGAGATGGACATGGGCTGTTAGTCTGAGGGGAGTGTTTGGATACTTTGCGAGTGTATTAGATATGGTTCGTTAGGGTAAGCGTGTGGCTAGTGTACGGGAAGCCAAATAGAACTGCCCAACAAGCCCAGGCATGATTAATAGGAATGTTAGAAAGAAATAGTGGCCGACGAACGGGATAAAACTAGAAGGCCCAAACACCATAAACAATTGGGCAAGTACCGGATTTATTAAATGCTCTTTGCTTAGGTGTTTTTTTGAGAGCTCATTGGTATTACGAGCTGCCTCAGCTGTTCTAAAAAAGGACCAACTGAATTCATCGTCATCTTGTAAGTGTTGTGCTATCAATGTGGCGTGAAGTTTCAATATCCGTGTGGCAAAGAAATATGCTGTTATGCTGCTCGCAATAGCCAGAAGTAAAGGGCCTAGTAGGTTACTTAGATTGCCATGTAAAAAAATCGCAGAAGTCACGGCCCATGAATTGAGTTGGCCAAACGACCACACGGTAGCTGAAACCGCTAGCAATGAAAATGTTATGAATATACGAAAGTGGATCGAAAGGGACACGCTATAGGATGCACTATTATGGCTGCGATTGTTTTTGGGTCCCTTGTTGAGCTGACTGAAAGGTATCCATCCGTCACGATTCTCCTGCCTAACCGAGGCGGTATGTGGCACGGAATTGCATTGCATGAATTCTCGGAGCTCGGCCTCGGTAAAAGGGCCATAGCTGCTCGCTTCGTGCATTAAATACCAAAGTTGGGAAGAGGATGAAATGATGGAACCTCGCAGTCGTGCTACAAGTTTTGGGAATGGTGTATATTGCTAGAGTACAAAGCACACATACCTTGGAAGCATGAACATGTTTAAGACAATTCTAGCACTGACCTTCATTCTCTGCCCGCTGCACACGATGGAGGCTAAGGAAAAGCAATTGCTTGATAAGGACGACCAGCGAATTGTGTTCATCGGAGATTCCAATACACATGCTGGGCAATATATCTCGTTGGTCGAGGCGCAATTGTTAAGGAACGGTGTGTCTGTTGAATTAGTGAATCTTGGGCTGCCAAGCGAGGGTGTGACAGGTCTATCTGAACCAGACCACCCGTTCCCTCGACCAAATGTGCATGACCGGTTAGAAGCAATTCTTGAGAAGACTAAGCCAGATTTGGTTGTGTCGTTTTACGGAATTAATGACGGAATCTATTACCCATATTCGGATGAGAGATTCGAGAAGTTCCAAAAAGGAATTAAGGACCTGACCGCGTTAATACGCGGGTCCGGTGCAAAGCATTTGATGCTGGCAGCACCAATGTTTGATGCGCTTCCAATGAAAAAGAATGGAAAGCTACTCGCAGACGGTGCCGAGAAATATGCATGGTTCGCTATTTATGAAAACTATGACGACGTGATGAAGAAATATGCGAATTGGCAGTTGGAAGCTGAGTTAGACATAGACGGTTTTATCCATACGCATTGCGTGATGGAAAACTATTTCCTCAAACAACGCAAAGATAACCCTGACTTTGTAATGTCCGGCGACGGCGTGCATATTAACCTCGAAGGGCATGCACTGTTAGCGAGATTTATCACGAACAAACTGGGGTATAAATACGTCGATGTTCCAGCGGAAGTCTTCAATGCGATTAATTCTCAGCGAAAGATTATGCACGCTGCCTGGTTGTCACATGTTGGTCATAAGCGACCGGGCGTGGCGGCTGGATTGCCAATGAAACAAGCGAGGGTGAAGAGCGAAGAATTCAACTCTGCAATTGATGCGGCGATTAAGGCGTGGCTAGATTAGCGTCCACCGCACCCTATTTGATTCTGGGCATCTTGTCCCATGGATTGGGTTTTCGCTTTTGATACTGTGGACGAGCATCTCGATCAGGCATTTCCAAAACGACTGCCTCGAATCGCCTCAGGGCTCCGGAATGAGCCCTATTGGATGAGTCCTTGAGATTTACTTTCTCACTGGGATCTGCTTTGAGATCATACAGTGCTGTAATGCTTGCGGTGTCATCTACCCAAACTTTGTATTGTTTGTCTCGAATAATACGCGGTGTATAGTCTTTCACCCCACGCACTCCATTCGCATCGAGTTTTGCGGCGCCATGGCCAAGCGCCATTATCCATTTACGGGTTGAGTCGGTCGCTGCGCCAGTAATAACATCCACGATTGAGTGACCGTCAATCTTGCCGAGATTCTTAGTGGATCCGCCCGCCAGTTCTACAAAGGTCGGTAGTAAGTCGGAGAAGTCAGTCAACGCATCCGTCGAGGCACCCTGCGGTACGATGCCGGGGCAATTCACAATAAATGGCTGGCAAACGCCGCCTTCGTATTTTGTCCCTTTACCGCCGGACGGGCGTATGCCACGGACAGTACCTCGTTGGCCACCGCTGGTACCGTTATCGGTAGTGAAAATAACGATCGTGTTTTCACGGATTCCCAGGTCATCGAGAGCACCTACTAGGCGACCCACCAGATGATCTGTATATCGCACCATTGCTGCGTGCTGTTCAATTTTGTTCGCCTTACGCTCAGGCTCAGATGGTGTGGTCACCAGTGGTCCATGCGTGAGTGCCATAGGGAAGTAGACCATCATTGGTTTGTCATGATTATTCGTCATGAAATCAATCAAATAGTCACAATAGACGTCGGGGCCATACTTGCCTGCATACGTCTTACTGCCCTTGGGCGTATGGATATAAGCGTCATGGTAACGTTCGGCACTCGGAGGATTGCCTTCTTCGTAGCCAGTCCAGACACACCAGTCGTCAAAGCCGTGTTTCTGTAAGGCGTTCGGTTCGATCCTGAAGTCATTAATTTGCCACTTCCCCGCAATGACAGAGGTGTAGCCGAGCTTCTTGAGGTGGCGTGGAAAACTGGTGTAGTGTTTCCAATCAAAATAGCCGACACCCCATCGGGGCACGTCCCAGTGATTTACCCAACCCGTTCGCCATGGATACTGACCGGTAAGTAGCGTCACACGAGTGGGCGTGCATTGTGGCATCGAATAGGCATTATCAAATCGCAAACCCGTTTTTGCGAGGGCGTCGATTTGCGGTGTTTCAATGTCATCGGCCCCATAAGAACTGACCCAGTCCTTACCGAGGTCGTCGACCATGATAAAGACAATGTTGGGCTGTGCAGTCTCCGCATACAGTGGTGATGCAAAAAGTACGGTAGTGAGCAGTGACAGTACGTGCGTGCGCATTAAGTGTAATCCTATTCGTATTCCCATTTCATGACCCATGGATCATGTAGCTCTTTTTGTTTGGCTTTTAAGAGAGCCTTGTATTTTTCAAGGATGTCGGCAAATGCCGGATCCGTCGCTAGATTCTTAGATTCGTAGGGGTCGGAAGTCATGTTATACAGCTCAAACTGAGGACGTTTAATGTACTGTTTAACTGTCTTACGGCCATAGGGTGCATCCGGGCCCTTGCGAAATTGTGCTTGCCAGCTTGATGCAGCCCAGAGATCGGATGCGAACGGATATGGCAAAGGATGCGAGATATTCCATATCAATTTAAACTCTGAGTCACGGATCACGCGCATCGGATAATACATCTGAATTTCGTGAAAAGTGTGGCTCGCAAAGATTGTATTCCAGTGCTTTGCATCTGGTGAATCTAAGGCCGCTAACCAGCTCTTACCGTGGTAACGATTCAAAGGCTCGCGTTGCCCGCGATTCTCTTTCAAGTTCTCTCCACGCTCAGTCCAATACGCGTTGGCGTTAAGCATGTTTTTTGGTGCATTCTTTTCTTTGTCCAGGCCGTTACCAAAATCTAGTAGAGTCGGGGTGATATCGATGTGGCTGATCATAGCGTCGGTGCGAAAGCCTCTTTCTTTTGCATACGGGTTGCGGACCACGAATGGCACACGTAGTCCCGGTTCATAAACGGTGGTTTTCCCACCGGAAAATGCCATGCCATGGTCGGCCGTAAAGACGATCATGGTTTTGTCGTATAAGTCCGCCTCTTTGAGAATGCGGATAAGTTCACCGAGACCTTGATCGATTCGCGAAACACTCTGGTAGTATTGCGCGAGCTCTTCTCTGGTTTCAGGCGTGTCTGGAAGGAAGGAAGGGATAGGTACCTTGCCCGGTTCGTAAAACACTTCCTTCACGTTGTCGTGGGAACCTTTGTTGGGCTTATTACCGAATAGGTCGGCTTTTAAAGCGAGTTTGGAAGTTTGGTCTTTTCCTCCGCCACGGTGCGGATCAGATGTGGCGAAATATAGGAAAAACGGTTTGTCGCTATCTGCTGTAATGAAGTCCTTGCTGTTCGTGGCCATTTGCACGGCGTTTCGAGTATTACCTTTTAGCGTCGTTTCAAAATGATAAACCTCTTCTGGTGCGACGTGGTATTTCCCGATAATTGCCGTGCGGTAACCCGCCCGGGACATGACCCGAGGAAGCGCTAGGCTAATAACGTTGTGATAGGAAGCGAACTTGTGGAAGTGATGTTGATGTCCGTATTGCCCGTTTAGATGGTTGTGCAATCCCGACATCACGACGCTGCGACTGGCACTACAACTAGCGGTTGTCGCGTAGGCATGGTCAAACACAACACCATCTTTGGCTAACGCGTCGATATGGGGCGTAACGGCAATGCTGTCACCGTAACAACCCAACGTCGGACTCTCGTCATCAGTGATGAAGAAGATTACGTTCTTCTCTGCAGCGGTCACCACAGAACATAGAGACAATAGTAGGAATGAAATGCCACTTCGCATGAGTGATTGAACCCCATTAAGGCGGTAACTGAAACGTTTCGAGAAAAGGGAGCAACCTCTAGTAAAGCACGATTGCTCTACCGGGTGAACCATGAGCGTGATTGATTCGAATCGGCGCAAACAGGAAATAGGGTGTCGAATCCTCCGGAATAGCGCCGAGATTGTGTAGAAATTCCACCGATACCATGCCAGAACTGGCGATCAGCCAGTTTACAAATGCTTCATTTCTCGCATCGACACCGCCAAGCGTTGGTGCATCAATTCCGACACATTTGATTCCCCTTCGTGACAGTAATTCAATCGTGTCCGGCGAGACGGCAGGCCAACCTTCGCTCGCACCGGACAAAGGATCTACCATACATGCTGAGTCATCGGGCGCAGGTTTAAACGTTCGGTCGATGTGTCCTGTCCTAAAGACAACGACTTCATTTGCTGAAAGGGTTCCATGCTTGGCTTCGAATGCGGATACGTGCTCCGGTCGAATCATTGGGGATGCCGGTAGCGTGTCCGCCGGTACACTTCCGACCAAACCGGTCACATCAATGACTCTGAGGTTGCCGGCAGTTTGGGATAACGGGATCTGCTCGACAGTTGTGTCGGAGGATCCTCTGCGACCATAAAGTGTCTCATAATCGCGTAGCCAGGATTGTACTTCAGTAGAGTAACTACTGTTCTTGAATCCCTTCTTTGGAAGGGAATAGGAAGGTGTGACCAGATGTGTGCCAGCCATCGGGTCCATCATGTGGGTGTGGTGGTACAGGTCTAAATTTGCCGCGTACAAAAAGTCCACCTTGAGATAGGGGTGACGGTGGCTTCCTGTTTCGCGGCCCGGCCATGTTACGGGTAGTTCGGATGAAAGTACAACGCTAAGGTCTATTGCGCGTTTAGCTCTGGCAGATGCAATTAGGCGTGTTGCCAGTTCGCCAGGTTGAATCGCAAAAGATCTTCCTTCGCCATATGGTCCGTCAGTGTGCCGAGGGCCCATGCAGCAATAAAATGCCCCCGTGGTCGGAAGCTTGCTCAAGTTGGTCGCGCTTTCGGTGAAGATCTGTCCGTGTTTCAAACCTGCGTAATGAACTGGCTCCCCCAGATCGGGTATCGGCCCGATGCTCGGACTATCAACCCCAACATGCCAAACGCCTTTTTTACCGAGGTAGTCCATCGTCTCAGGTGTGGGATCCGGCCAGCCACTAAATTTCTTATCCAAGCAACCGGCGATGAAATGATACCCCTCCGGGTACGGTTTGTAGTAGAGATCGCTATAACCACTCTTGAACAGTACAACATCGCCAGGGCCAAGTTCTCGATTCTGCGCTTCCCACTTTCGAACGTGGTCCACGAGGATGAGCGGAGAAACACCGGGTTCCCCGGTATCAAGTAATTCGGTGATGTCGATGACACATGCTTCGCCAACAAATTTGAACGGTAGGGTTTTATGAGTATATTCCAGACCCAACTTGCCTTCCCACTGGAGGTTGGTACCTGGTCGTGGAATTGAATGCGGCGGCACGTCAATTTGCGTTCCGGTGTTGCCATCTATCTGGAGCACATCAACGTTATAGATGCTTGCTGGTCCGATAGCTTTGAACGGTCGTATTTGGAACATCGGGAAACCAGTGGGCCAAGTGCACGGATAATTGGTGTCCACGAGTAAGGACAAGTCGACAAACTCGCTAGCACGTCGACGTTGTGCTTCAGATGGTGTCGCAACCATGGTTGACATGGTGCCAAGAGCGAGGATGAATACGAGTAAATTGCGCATATGTATTACCAGTAAGGAGTCTGAATTGTGCGAGCGTCTTAATGTGAATCTACCAAAACGCCGCGTAGGATTCACCCGTATGCATTGTTGCAAGGGTAAACTAGGCTATTAGGTGTGTCGTCGGACGTAATTGAGAGGTGAGCTTAGGGGAACGGATGATCGTGCTTGGAAAAGAGCAGTTGCCGTGGGCGTCGGTGCCGCGAATTACTACGAGGGTCCATGCACAGGATACGCTCGGTACTCTTCGAACGACACTCTGGGAGCAGCGGATTGAACCGGGTGGATTCATACCGATTCACTATCACGATACCGAAGAGGTGATTACGGTCCTTGAAGGAGCGATTACCCTCAAAGACGGAGACTCACAGCGTACTCTGCACGCTCCCACAACGCTAATAATTCCAGCTCAGGAATTACATGGAATCGAAGTCTTTGGAGAGGAAGTGGTGCACTTGGTGGCAGCATTTCCAACCGCAACTCCACGCATCTTTGATGTCAACGGTAAGCCACGCCCTTTACCTCAACATGATTTTGAAACCAAGAGAGATAAACTGAGTGGAGACGCAGCACCTCATGAATAGATATAGATCTAAACTAGCAAAGTTTACCTTGATGGCTCTGACTGTCGTATGCCTTTATAGTGCGTCGACAGCGGCAATTGCCGCGCGTCCAAATATCGTTGTGTTTCTAATTGATGACATGGGATATATGGACATCGGTGCCAATAATACAAACTGTTTCTACGAGACGCCAAATATAGACTCACTGGCCGAAAGTGGCATGAGATTTACCAGTGGTTATGCGGCAAATCCGGTATGTAGCCCGACGCGATACAGCATTATGACCGGAAAATACCCGTCGCGCGTTGATGCTACGAATTGGTTTAGCGGTAGGCGAAATGGTCGCTTTGCACCCGCGGCATTATATGACCGTATGGACCAAAGCGAGATTACATTGGCGGAGTCTCTTGGTGAGCAGGGCTATCTTACAGCGTTTTTTGGCAAATGGCATTTGGGCCCAACGGAGGAATTCTGGCCGGAACATCAGGGATTTGACGTCAATGTCGGCGGTCATAATCGCGGGTCACCACCCGGGGGATATTTTTCGCCCTACAAGAACCCTCGGTTAGAGGATGGTGCGGAGGGTGAACACTTACCGGAACGATTAACGCGGGAGGCAATCGATGTCATGAAATCCGCTGGGGATCGACCATTCTTTGTTTACTTGTCATTTTACAGCGTACATACACCGCTTCAGGGTAGGCAGGATTTGATCGACAAGTACAAAGCCAAAGGGAATGGCAGTCGCGATGAAGATGATTTTGCCGGTGAGGAACAGGTTTGGCCGGTTGATCGAGAGCGTAAAGTGCGCGTGAAGCAGAACCACGCTGTGTATGCAGCGATGGTTGAGGCTATGGATGAACACATCGGGGATGTACTGTCGTTCTTAAAGACATCCGGATTAGAAGAGAACACCATCGTGTGTTTTACAAGTGATAATGGCGGTCTTTCGACGTCCGAGGGATCTCCAACGTCTAATCTGCCACTTCGGGGTGGTAAAGGATGGACATATGAAGGCGGTATCCGGGAGCCATTTATCGTGCGTTGGCCCGGGGTGACCAGTCCGGGAGCGGTTTGCGATGTTCCTGTAATGAGTCTCGACCTCTTTCCGACATTAGTCACGGCAGGTGGTGGTAAGATTCATCGTAAAATGACAGTGGATGGGGTAGATTTATCGCCCGTTTTGTCAGGCAAAGGGGCGATAAAGCGTGATAGCTTATTTTGGCATTATCCCCACTACAGTAATCAAGGCGGATTCCCAAGCGGAGCAATACGGAACGGACCGTGGAAGCTAATCGAGAGATACGAAGACGGTAAAGTGCACTTGTATAATTTGGATCTCGATATAGGAGAATCCACAGATGTCGCGGACGAACATCCAAATCGCGTCACATCGATGCGGCAAGAATTGCACGAGTGGTATAGAACAGTAGATGCAAAATTTTTGGAGCCACTTGGTGATAACTTAAAACCGTGGCGCCCTTGAGTAATACGAGGAAAACAGAGTAATGATGAAGATCATGTCGAAAATAGCATTCCTATGCGTAGTCAGCGTTGTATTCACTCATACGTGCGCTAGGGTTGAGGCGGGCAAGCGCCCAAATATTATCCTGATCATGTCGGATGATATGGGGTATTCAGATATCGGTTGTTACGGCGGCGAGATCAAGACACCGAACCTTGACGGGTTAGCTGCGGGTGGAATTAGATTTACCCAGTTCTATAACACTGCACGCTGTTGTCCCACTCGAGCAAGTTTGCTGACTGGGTTATATCCACATCAGGCTGGTGTGGGCCACATGATGAATGATCGCGGATATGACGGCTATCGTGGCGATCTAAACAATCAGTGTGTGACGATTGCGGAAGCATTAGGCGACTCCGGCTATCGCACCTACATGAGTGGCAAGTGGCACGTAACAAAACAGATTTTCGACGATGGCTCAAAACACAATTGGCCGCGACAAAGAGGGTTCGATAAGTTTTACGGGACGATCCATGGCGCTGGTAGCTTCTATGACCCAAACTCGCTTACACGTCAAAACGATCAGATCACACCCTTAAATGACAAGCTGTACAAGCCTGATCAGTATTACTACACGGATGCGATAAGCGATAACGCAGTCGCCTTCCTGCAGTCACATCGAGTAGAAGATCGCCGTAAACCTTTCTTCATGTACGTGGCGTACACAGCAGCGCACTGGCCGATGCACGCTTTGCCTCAGGACATCGCCAAGTACGAGGGGAAATACGATGAGGGCTATGGGGCGATCCGTGAAGCAAGATACAAACGCATGATTGAGATGGGCTTGATTGACAAAAAGTGGGCAATGTCACCACAGGCAAGAGAATGGGATGCGGCCAAAAACACCGAATGGGAAATTCGGAATATGGAGGTTTATGCCGCGATGGTAGACAACATGGATCAGGGAATTGGTCGTATTGTCGACGAGCTAAAGGCACAGGGAGAGTTTGAGAATACGCTGATCTTGTTCGTTCAGGATAATGGCGGTTGTGCCGAAGGCCTGGGACGTACAGCACGAAATGGGCTCACGTCAGCTCCAGAAAACCCAACCTTGCCCAAGATGGGAGTAGACGAGTTGCAGCGAAGTATGATTCCTCCGCAAACACGTGACGGTTTCCCAACCGTCATGGGGCCCGGAGTAATGCCGGGACCGGATGGCACATATATCGCCTATGGAGAGGGTTGGGCAAACGTATCGAACACACCGTTCCGCGAATATAAGCACTGGGTGCATGAAGGTGGAATTTCCACACCCTTGATTGCACATTGGCCTAAGGGTATCGAACGCACGAATGAGTTTGAAACAACACCAGGACACCTCATTGATATTATGGCAACTTGTGTCGACATTTCCGACACTGAATATCCGAAAGAGCGAAACGGTGAGTCGATTAAGCCAATGGAAGGAGTGAGCCTCGCTCCGCTTTTCGGGGGCGATTCCATCAAGCGGGAAGCGATTTACTGGGAACATGAAGGCAATCGTGCTATTCGCAAGGGCGACTGGAAACTAGTGGCTAAAGGAGCAAATGGCCCGTGGGAACTTTACAATCTTCAAGATGATCGCACAGAAATGACCGATCGTTCAGAAGCAGCACCGGAGCTTGCGAAGATGCTCGCCGATATGTGGCAGGCGTATGCTGAACGGGCGAACGTGTTACCGTTAAATCCGCAACCACCGAAAAAGGTCAGTAACAAAAAGCATTTTGTGCTTAAGCAAGGGGAAAGCCTTACGCAGAATGTCGCACCAAATACGAAGGACTTTTCGTATGAAATGAGTTTCGAAATCGAATTGGTTCAATGCGACGGAGTGATTGTTGCACAAGGTGCCACAACACATGGCCTCGTTCTATATTTGAAAAGCGGCAAGGTGTATTTCGAAACGCGGCACTCAGGTAATTTGTCCACGATAGTTTCAAAAGCAACCATCGAGCCCGGCAAATATAAGGTCGTCTTGACTGGGGCGAACGACGGTACCATTTCCGTTTACTTTAATGGGGCGGAATTGGTCAATGGTAAGGTCCCCGGGTTAATGAAAGACGTGCCGGTTGACCCGTTTGATGTAGGCCGAGATAGTAATGCTCCGGTCGGGCAGTACGAAACCCCATTCGAGATTAAGGGTCGAATCATATCGGCGGAGGTTACGCTGAAGTGATGCGAAGAGTCGTCTTAATATTTGTACTCCAGTTATGTTGTGTCTGCTCGTTGGCGGCCAAGCCGAACGTGTTGATCTTTCTCGTGGATGACCTCGGGTGGACAGATCTGGGATATTCGGGATCTAAATACTATGAATCTCCGAACATTGACACGCTGGCTAGAGAGTCGATCGTCTTCACAAATGCGTATTCTAACGGTCCGAATTGTGCACCGACGCGCGCTTGTCTCATGTCCGGACAATATTCGCCGCGGCATGGGATTTATACGGTGGGCGATCCGGTGCGGGGCAATCACAAATTTCGTCGGTGGACTCCGGTGAACAATGCGACCGTGCTGGATAAAGACATCGTGACGCTTGCAGAGACGTTTTCCAGTGCCGGCTATTCCACGGTTCATCTTGGAAAATGGCATCTTGGAAATGACCCAACAACTCAGGGTTTCGATTTGAACTACGGTGGGTTTGCTGGTGGTAGCCCAAGTAAAGGTGGCTACCACAGTCCATATGCATATCCAAATGTGGTGGAGGAAAAAGAAGGAAGATATTTAACGGATCACCTGACAGATCTGGCAGTTAAGTTCATCGAAGAAAGTTCAGAGTCCTCGCCGTTCTTCATGTACATGTCTCACTATGCAGTGCATACACCAATTCAGGCCAAGGCGACGTTGCAGGAACGCTTTGAGGCTAAGAAAACCAGTGGTTCGCATCGCAGTCCGAAATATGCTGCCATGATCGCAAGCATGGATGAGTCGTTGGGGCGGATCATAAGTGCATTGGAGGAAAAAGGTAGTCTGGACGAGACGATAATTGTTTTTGCATCGGATAATGGTGGGTATGGCGGCATTACGGGGCAAGAGCCTCTCCGTGGTAGTAAAGGGATGCTCTATGAGGGTGGAATTCGAGTGCCAATGCTGGTTCGGCTTCCCAACGCCAAGAATAAGGGGATAGAGAACACTCCGGTGATGTCGATCGACTTGTATCCAACGCTAGCATCCTATTGCGGAATTGATACGAGCGGTCTCACATTGGATGGAATCGATTTAACTCCGCGAATTACTAAGCAAGAAACCCTAGATTCCCAAAGAGCCGTGTTTTGGCATTTTCCGTGCTACTTACAACGCTACTCTGGTTTAAAAATCAATTCGCCCTTCAGGTGCGTACCATCATCGGCAATTCGCAAAGGTGACTGGAAGCTAATCCACTCCTACGAAACAAATGAAATTGAGCTGTATAACTTAGCCTCTGATATTGGTGAATCTAAAAATCTAAGTGCTCTGAAGCCAGAAATAGCTAATGCGATGTATGAAGAGCTTGAAGAATGGCGGAAGAGTGTCAACGCCGGTGTGCCGAAAGTGAAAAACCCAAAATATGATCCAAATGCCGTCTTCACTAAATGACGTACGCAGAACTACGATTCACGCTGTATGTGTTTTACTGGTGGGTTGGGGCGTCGCCAGCGGAGCGAAGCCAAACATTGTTCTGATCATGGCTGACGACTTAGGGTATGGCGATCTGTCGTGTTACGACGGATGGATAGAGACGCCCAATATAGACGCCTTGTCGCGGACGGGCATCCGATTTACAGATTTTCATACCAGCGGGACTGTTTGCTCTCCCACGCGCGCTGGACTGATGACCGGCCGTTATCAGCAACGAGCAGGTATCGGTGGAGTCGTCTTTGCTCGTCTTGACGCAGAACAGCATTATCACGGACTGCAGGATAGCGAATATACTCTTGCTGAAATGTGTCGAGAGCAAGGATATAAGACCGCTATTTTTGGAAAATGGCACTTGGGTTATTACCCGCCCTATAACCCTGTAAATCACGGCTTTGATGTTTTCCGAGGTTACGTTAGCGGTAATGTGGATTTCTTTTCGCACGTGGATCAAGCAGGCGTGTTTGATTGGTGGCATAACGAGCAGCCGTCGGATGAAAAAGGCTATACGACACACCTAATCAATAAACATGCTGTGGAGTTCATCGAGACGAGTGAGGATGCCCCCTTTTTTCTTTATGTTCCGCATGAGGCGCCACACTATCCCTACCAAGGTCCAGCAGATACACCGATTCGTGAAGTCGGTAGCACCGTGAAGCTGAAGGGCGAGCGGAAAGACATTAAGAATGCATACCGTGAAATGGTGACAGAAATGGACACGGGGGTGGGCGAGATTATGCTCGCGTTAGAACGTGCTGGAAAAATAGAAAACACGATCGTTATCTTCATGTCAGACAACGGCGCCAATAAGAATGGTGATAATGGCGAGTTGCGAGGCTTCAAAGGAAGCGTCTGGGAAGGCGGGCATAGAGTCCCAGCAATGATTTCCTGGCCGGGCCATATCGCACCGACTGTCGTTAGCGAATTTGTTACTTCGCTGGATTGGATGCCCACCTTGGCGGCGATTCTAAAGTCCAAGGAGGATCAAGCTCGGCCCTTCGACGGAATAAGTCAAATGGAATTACTGCATTCCGGCAAGTCACGCGACGCACACGAGAGAGCTTTTGTCTGGAAGGGTACTGCGGTAAGACGTGGTTCCTATAAATGGGTTACTGAAAAAGGTGTTGAATACCTGTTTGATCTTGAAAGCGATCCAAACGAGTCTAAAGACATTATCCAGGATCATCCGGAACTGGCAAAACAGCTAAACCGAATTGCTCAGAACTGGAAAAATGAAATGTCAGAGACTGCCAGTAAGCAGCCATCAAAAAATGAATTATTCAAGTTGCTCGGAAAGCCATAGATCAGCTTATTTGTATGCGACGACGGTTTTGCCAGCGCGAAATAGAATCATCCCGTTGGCAATCGCTGGGGTCGCTGTGATGTCAAGTTCGGTCTCGAGTGTCTTTACCGCAGGCTTGGCTGGTGAGGCGGGAACGTACCTAACTACACCATCCCGATCACAACAGATTATCGTGCGATTGACACAAATGGGGGATGAGTAGTACTCACCACCGATCCGAATCGCCCAAACTGAGTCGCCGGTTTGTGCATTAACACAAGAAAGTATCCCTTTGTCGGTACAAAGATAGAGATGGTCATCCAAGATGATTGGCGTGGGGCAATGAGGCACGTTTCGCGTGAGTCGTGCAAGTTCTTTTATTGCTGTCGGTTCAGATCCCAGAGATAAAACGGTCAGGTTCTTGACGCCGGTTGTAAACCCGCTAGCCGCGGCGATGAGTTTTCCGTCGGTGACAGGCGAACCGATGGCGCGTTGACTGTGATCGCCAAACGGTATTTCTTGCCAGAGAATCTTACCGGATTGTGTATCCACCCCTACGACGCCTTCGTATGAATGTGAAAAGACGACTTGCTTGCCTTTTGAGTGAGGAAAAATACAAGGAGTTGAGTAGCCGGTTCGTTGTGTCTCTCGGGTGGTATTCCAGATCGTTGCACCGGTGTTACCATCAACAGCGAGTAGGCTGCTATCGTATTTCTCCTGATCAAGACACAGATAAACAACACCATCATCGACGATGGGTGACGTGGCAGCGCCCGGCCCGGCACTGAATGGGCCTAGGTTTCGTTGCCAGGAAATGTCCCCATTATGTTCATAAGCAATTAAGGATGTTTCCTCTGGTGATTGCCAGAGTACATATACGTGTTGTTTATCAACAGCGGGCGTAGAGGAGGCAAATCCATTTCTTTTATTGGATTTGAATTGCTCGAATTTGACAGATTCTGACCATATCTGATTTCCGGTTGCCAGATCGATGCAATGCACGTAACGCAATCCTTGTCCGGCGTCCGCGGCTGTTATATAGAGACGATCATCAAAAATGACTGGTGACGAATTGCCATGTCCCAAAGTCTCCGTTCGCCAAACCGCACGCTTGGTGTCAAAGGGCATAGAGAATGCAGTGTCAGTAACAACGCCGCTGCCGTTTGGTCCGCGAAATCGATTCCAGTTGGTGTGTTGCGCCTGCAATACAGTGGCGGACAGGATTACGTAAAGGAAAGTGAGTCGGAGTTTAGTCATTGATTAGGTCGGATAACGAAATGTGATGAGAAAAGATGACATCGCCGTCTATGTTAATAATCTTATATGTCACGCCTGCGTCGTCAGTTTTGGTGTCAAAGGTAACATGACCGTAGCTTTGTTTCTTGTTGTATGAAAACACTGCCTCGGGCATTGTTTTGTGAACATGTTGGTTCGTTAGGCGAGAGCTATTTAATTCATAAAGATCATATGTATCTGCGCGAGGGATTCGCCAAAGGTCGCTACGGTGCCGGTCGGCACTCATTAATACGATGCCGTCAACTGAATGCTCATTTAGGAACTCGAAGATCCGCTCTCTCTCGTGCTTAAATCCATTCCATGTGTCGCGGCTATCCCCTTTGGCGCCGAAGACCCACGGCACTGGAGAAACGAGAACTTTAATCGTGGAATCCGACTGTGAAACGGTGTCAAATAGCCATTGCAATTGGACTGGGCCCAGCATGCTTGAATCGCTATCCGACTTCTGCAAATCTCGATAGTACCTTCCATCGAGCATGATAAAGTGCACATCGCCGATTTTGAAATCATAGAAACAACCTGGAGCGGCGTCCGAACCAAATCCGGGGTTGGGCCAATTCTCTTTAAAGACTTCGAGAACATCAGGCTTCCATTCGGGAATCAAGATTTGAGGACCGCCCTGACAATCATTTGTGCCAAAGTCATGGTCATCCCAAATAGTGTAGGTTGGGGTTTGTGACGTTAGGCTCCGATATTCCGGTCTGGATTGTCGGCGGTAATAGCAATAGCGCTGCATCTGATGGGTTGTTGGATCATCGGAGTAGACGTTGTCGCCAAGTAGAAGCAATAGGTCGGGTGATTTGCGATGTATTGTGGACCACATCTTCTCATGTTGTGGCACATAGCCAGCGCCCCCACCGAAGGCAACGGTGAATCGGATGGGAGCATCCGGGCGATTGAACGTGCTGAAACGCCATTCAGTACTTTGGGTCGTCCGACCATCGATGGTAATTGAGTATGAGTATTCAGCATCGGGTTTGAGGTTTTTGAGGCGGATCTTGGCGATGAAGTCATGATCGGAGGAAGTGGTGAATGGCTCGCTTTCAATAGTGTGTTGTTGCTCTTTGCTGTGAGCAGATACTTGGAGCGTACGGCTTCCGTGAGTGCGTAACCAGACAGTTATTGCATCATGTGAGAGATGGCCAAGCGTTGGTCCATGTGCCGGAAGAAGTGTTTCTCGCTTCGTCAACGCGTGAAACTCAGGTACGGACCACAGCTTTTTGAAACCAGAATATTCTCCTGCCATGAAGCGACTGACTGGCACACCTTTTTCAATCGCCTGTCGTGTGTGTGCGAGTGCGTGGGGGAGCTCGTTTTTTTGGCAATATGCGAGGGCGAGCATGAGATGGGTTTCACCGTCTTTTGGCACGATGGAAAGTATCTCATTCATTTCCGCAATTGCCGTATCGACATCCTTTTCAAGAATCTTTTTTAACAACTCCTGATGCACGCGTTTGTATTGACGGAACTTGCGTTCCACTTTCATTGCAGCCTTGTCATTGGCTGTTGGTTGAGCAGCCTGAGTAGACCAAACAACGAATAACGTGCCTGTGAAAAGAGCGACGGCTAATAAGAGTGTTTTTATGCTCATGGACTTAGCTGTAAGTGCCTGCTGCAAAAGGGGGTATGCCGCTATAATGGCAGCTGTGTGTTTTTTCATTCCATAAGTCTGTAGTGTACTACGTCGTTGCAAATGTCCGTAGGACTCTTTATTCCCTGTTATGTCGATCAGCTTTATCCCAATGTGGGTATTGCGACGGTGCGCGTTCTGGAATCGTTGGGGGTAGCGCATGACTTCCCCGTAACTCAAACGTGTTGTGGCCAACCTATGGCGAACACCGGTTGTTTCGAAGACGCCGTCCCATTGGCAAAGCGTTTTGTCGAGATCTTTAGTCAGTATGAGTATGTGGTGGCTCCAAGTGGGTCGTGCGTAGCCATGGTGCGACACCATTTCGACCAACTCATTCCGGACACCCCCGGGCTCGCGGAGGTAAAGGCGAAGACATTTGAGCTTTGTGAGTTTATTCACGACGTGGTGAAACCGGATTCGCTGACTGTCGCCTTTGATAAACAAGTGGGGCTGCATCAAAGTTGTCACGGACTACGGGAACTGCGATTGGGAACTTGTAGCGAACGAATGTGCGACGGGGACGACAAGATTAGGAACGTCCTGAATAAAGTCAACGGCATTCGTTTTAGTGAACTTAAACGATCCGATGAGTGTTGTGGCTTCGGTGGAACGTTCGCTGTGACCGAAGATGCTGTTTCGGTAATGATGGGCGAGGACCGACTAAGAGACCATCTTGATGCCGGTACTGAAGTGTTAACAGCTGGGGATATGTCGTGTCTCATGCATTTGGAAGGAATCATCAAAAGGCATAAATATCCGATTGATGTGATGCATGTATCCGAAATCCTGGCAGGAGACCTCTGAGATGGGTACCGGACATCCTGCTGCAGCACGGGCGTTTGTGGATAATCGCGAACGCGCACACTGGCACGACACGGCACTTTGGTTTGTCCGTGAGAAGCGTGATAAACAGGCGGCGTCGTTACCCGAATGGGAAACGCTGCGTGAAACGGCTTCTGCTATAAAACTCCATACTCAAACACAGCTAGCCGAGTACCTCCTGGAGTTTGAAAGTGAGGCTGCTGCCAATGGTTGCGTCGTCCATTGGGCCGAGACTACTAGTGAGCTAAACAAGATTGTCACGGAGTTACTGCAAAGCGTAAATGCAAAGGATGTGGTAAAGAGCAAGTCAATGCTCACTGAAGAATGCCACTTGAATGAGCATTTAGCGAAGCATGGTATTGATGTCGTAGACACAGATCTTGGTGAACGAATCGTACAAATGCGCAAGGAACGGCCAAGTCACATCGTTTTACCTGCGATACATACAAAAAAAGAGGAAGTGGGCGAACTGTTTCACGATCAACTCGGGACGGAAAAGGGTGCAACAGACCCTCAATACCTTACTGAGGCAGCGCGACAACATCTACGTGAAAAATTTCTAAACGCTGACGCAGCGATTACCGGTGTGAATTTCGCCATCGCAGAGACCGGTGGTATCGTCGTTTGCACGAATGAGGGCAACGCCGATATTGGGGTGTCATTACCCCAGATGCACATCGCATGCATGGGAATGGAAAAGCTCATCCCGAAGCTCAGCGATCTATCTGTTTTTACTAGATTACTGGCGCGATCAGCTACGGGGCAGTCTATTACGACCTACACTTCGCATTTTCATAAGCCGCGGCGTGGCGGGGAACTGCATATCGTCATCCTGAATAACGGACGAACTGAGTTGCGAGCCGAACCGGAAATTCGAGAAGCTCTGCACTGCATCCGTTGCGGTGCATGCATGAACACATGTCCGGTATACCGCCGTAGTGGCGGTCATAGCTATAACACTACCGTTCCAGGACCGATCGGATCGGTGTTGAATCCGGCGATGGATCCAAAGGAGCACAACTCGTTACCGTTCGCCTGTAGTTTGTGTGGTTCTTGTTCAGACGTGTGTCCGGTGCAGATCCCGCTGCACCACCAATTACTCACCATCAGGCATTCCGTAAAAGAGGCGGGTGGGCTAGCCCGATCAAAACGATTAGCAATGCGTCTGGCCGCTATGGTGTTTAAGCGTCCATGGCTGTATAAGCTGTCGGCCGGTCTTGGTAAATTCGCCGTACGACTTACTCCGCGTTTTATTAAATACAGCCGTCTAAATGTCTGGGGTAAAGGCAGAGAGATGCCACCGACTCCACGCGGCAGTTTCCGCAAGTGGTATCAAAAGAATGGTGGTAACCGTGACTGATCAAACCACCGTGAAGGAATCCATTCTTGCTAAGATTCGAGCAGTAGAATTGCCAGCGGCACCGCATCCATTAAGCGATGGACTTTTGGCTGATGCCATTGAGTTTACGGACTCGGTTGCTACATTTGTGCATTCGGCGGAAACGGTAGGGGCATGCGTACATCAGTGCATATCACAACAAGTCTCGGAAATATGGGAAGAGATTTGTAAGACGCATGGCCCGGGGTTAACTGCTCATGTGTCGATCGACGGTCTGGTGGACAATGACCTAAAGGAAGACGGACCTCATAGTGCTGCGGAATTAGTGGTGTTTGGCACGTCGGGCGCACTTGGCGTGGCTGAAAATGGCGCGATTTGGGTAAGCGATGAGAAAATCCATCACCGTGTATCACTTTGCCTGACACAACATCTTGTCTTGGTAATTTATGCAAAGAGCATTGTGAGTAATATGCACCAGGCATATGCAGAATTACAAAACGTCAGAGAAGATTACGGCGTTTTTATTTCCGGGCCCTCCAAAACTGCAGATATAGAACAATCACTTGTGATTGGAGCCCACGGCGCTCGCACGCTAGACATAATTATTGTCGAGGAATGAAACATCCTCTAATTCGATCTTCGATTCATGAATGCGGAAACATAACGGTATGAGAACACGCCAACTAGCAGTCGCCCTAATGATCGTTTTTCTAGCATCGGTACAGGTGGCGGCAGATGAGTGGAAATCACTGTTCGACGGGAAATCGCTGAAAGGATGGGAGGGTGATGAGACCCTTTGGTCAGTACAAGATGGATCCATCACTGGGATTACCAATGACAATGAACCATTGCCTTACAACAAGTTCTTAATAGCAACGGCGTTGGGTGAAGTGGGTGATTTTCATTTTAAGACGAGCTTTCGTCTCGAGGGAAAGAATAACTCCGGTGTGCAATATCGCTCGGCGCAACTGAAAGACGCCGGTGATTTCGTCGTCGGTGGTTATCAGGCGGATATCCATGGAAACGCCCCGTATACCGCCATGCTGTATGACGAACGAGGCAGGGGGATTCTTGCTCAGCGCGGCCAAAAAGTGGTTGTTGCCAAAGATGGAAAGGTCACGGTAGTCAAGCAACAAAAGGACCTTGCAACGGTCGACTTGACCAAGTGGCACACCTTAGAAATTATCGCCATTGGCGCGAAAGTCGTGCATAAGCTTGATGGCGAAGTCGCCATTGAAATCTCAGACTACGATGAAAAAGATAGGGAGCTGAGCGGAATCATTGCGTTGCAAGTACATCGCGGGCCGGCCATGAAGGTGCAGTTTAAAGACATGGCGATTAAGATTCTCGATAAGCAAAAAGAGGCGGGTGGTGATGTCGGCGCTGTTCCAAACTGGATCTGGCCGGAAGGTGCACCCGCGGAGACAACGGTTGTATTTTCCAAAGAATTCAGCGTGCCAGGGAATCGGGTCGGTGGCGTACGGCTAAGTGGTACTGCCGATAACAGTTACGTGTTTACAGTCAATGGTAAAGAAGTCTTATCCGGTGGCGATTGGCAAAAGGTGAGTGGTACTGACATCCGTGCGCATGTTCGAAATGGTAAGAACTTGCTGCAGGTCAAGGTTCGTAATTCAGGTGGTCCGGGCGGGTTGATAGCTCGACTGGAAATCGAAATGCCTGACAAGAGCGTTAAGGCAATTGTCAGCGATGATACATGGTTCGCGAGCGTAGATGGTGGCGAAAACGTCGCGCCGAAACCCCTTGGCAAGGCAGGAATCGAGCCTTGGTCTGTTGTGACAATAAAGTCGTTTGATGAGGCGGTGAGGTTGCGGACAGCGGGTGCCACGCCTGCCTCAGAAATTCAGGTCGCAGAGGGATTTAAGGCGGAGTTACTCTATTCGGTGCCCCAGGCCTCGCAGGGTTCATGGGTCAATTTATGCGTTATTCCCGACGGGACCCTAGTCGTGTCTGACCAATACGGTCAACTATATTCGGTCATACCCAAAGGAATAAAGGGCGCTGAAGAGACTTCAGTAACGCAACTGCAGTTAGACATTGGGGAAGCGCAGGGATTGGTATGGGCGTTCGATAGTCTTTACGTCGTTGTAAATAAAGGCCGTACTTATGAGTCCGGCGTATATCGGGTCACGGACGCTGATAAGGATGGAACACTCGATTCGGTAAAACAACTCATTTCGCTCACCGGTGGTGGCGAACATGGGCCTCATGCCGTCGTTCCGACTCCGGATGGCACTGGGTTGATTGTGGTCTGTGGTAATCAAACAAAAATGATTGACATGCAGACATCGCTGGTGCCTCAAACGTGGGATGAAGATCTCATTTTACCTCGTACATATGGGCGGGGGTTCATGCGTGGTGTACCGGCGCCCGGAGGATTTATTTTCCAGATGGATCCGAACGGTGAAAACCGAAAACTCATCGCCACGGGTTTTCGAAATCAATTTGATGCGGCCTTTAATCGTTATGGTGACCTGTTTACTTACGACGCCGATATGGAGTGGGATGTAAATACGCCTTGGTATCGTCCGACACGAGTGTGCCACGTTACCGATGGTGCGGAATTCGGTTGGCGTAACGGATCAGGGAAATGGCCGTCCTATATGCCGGATAGTTTGCCATCGATTGTGGACATCGGCCCGGGTTCACCAACGGGTATCGCGTTTGGGTATGGCACAGCATTCCCAAGTAAATATCAGGAAGCGCTTTATATATGTGACTGGAGTTACGGAAAGATGTACGCGGTTCATTTATCCGCAGATGGTACTTCTTATGCCGGCACGCTTGAAGAATTCGTAAGCGCCTCACCGCTTCCACTTACGGATGTAATTGTGAATCCTGTGGACAAAGCCTTGTATTTTGCGATCGGAGGGCGTCGCGTTAAGTCCGGGTTATATCGCGTCACCTATATTGGAGAAGAGTCGACCAACCCAGCAGCACAACGATTGTTTGTGCGGAGCGCCAGAGAACAACTAGAAGCAACATTTCTTTCGGAGGGAACCGACGACAGGGTGGAGTTGGCCTTGAAACATCTTGGTAGCGATGACCGTCATACTCGTTTCGCTGCGAGGATCGCTCTTGAACATACTCCGGTAGATAGTTGGTCCGGGAAGATATCGGAGCAGGGGGTCGATGGAAAACTTGCCGGGATCATGGCGATGGCGCGATCAAACGTCTCAGATCTTCGAGGCGATGCGATTGAATTGCTGCTGGCATTAAGCGGACAGGAAATGACGCCGGAGCAGAGATTGTATTGGCTACGCGATCTACAACTCGTCTTTCTGCGTTTAGGTGAGCCTAATGCTGCGGAGCGTGTGCAGTTTCGAAAAATACTGGGGACGCAATTTCCTACAGGTGATCGCGTTGTGGACATTGAGAGTTTGAAATTACTCGTCTATTTAGAAGATGAGGCATATTCAGTGTCGAGAGGACTGCCACTAATGCTTAATGCGCCGACACAAGAAGAACAAATTGACTATGCCGCAGCCTTGAGATTGGCGAAAGGATGGACGATTGATCAACGGTCAGACTATTTCAATTGGTTTCATACTGCGGCATCCTACCGTGGCGGTGCGTCCTTTCAAATGTTTTTAGAAAACATTCGTAAGGAGGCGATAGAGTTACTCTCGGCAGAGGAAAAAGATGCCTTAGAGACAATCCTTGCGAATGTGCCGGATAACGGAACGCCTATAAAGAGCATTCAAAGAGAGTTTGTAAAGAAATGGAGTAAAGAGGAGGTTGCGGCGATTATTGCAAACGACGACGTGACACCGGACTTTGTTGTTGGTCGTAGTCTATTTGGGCAAATGAATTGTTTTGCGTGCCATCGGTTTGCAGGGGAAGGAGGCGCCATTGGTCCGGATTTGACTGGGATTGCCGGAAGGTTCAACGCAACCGATCTGGCAGATGCGATCGTTGATCCAAGTCGCGTAGTGAGTGATCAATTTGCCGCGACGACTTTTATTACTACAGAGGGGCGGATTATTACCGGACGAATTGCCAATCTGTCTGGTGATAACTTCATGATCCAAACCAATATGATGGACCCGAGTAATTTCACTCGGTTAGACCGAAAGCTAGTCGATGAGTCCTTCTTGTCCAAGACATCTCTTATGCCAGAAGGATTGCTGGATACCTTGAATTCCAAGGAGATAAAACACTTAATGACCTTTTTGCTTTCACGCGGGGAAAAGTCGGCAGACGTCTATAAGAAATAGCAAATTCAGTTCTGAATGATTACCCGGCATTTGGTGACGGCGGTGGAGCACCGGGAGTCTTTCTCCACCAATCTTCAAAGTAATATGGATAGTTATCCCATTCTTTGCTTCCGGCAAGTCTAGGGTCATCCGTTTGGATTAGATGTTTACGCAACCTTCGATAGAGTTGCTTAAAGGTGCTTTGATATTCGGGTGAGTAAGCGAGGTTAGTTAACTGATGCGGATCAATCTGGTTGTCGTACAGTTCGAATTCCTTACGCTTACCCATCGCTAAGTCGAAATATGAACGAACGACGGGATCCTTTTGATTCTCGATCAAAAACGTCTTGCTGGCACCATTGTCTATGTCTCCAAATATTCCTTGGTGGGGGGAGTCAAATGTCGGCGACCCCATCGGCCAGCGTGACGGCTCCATGTTCCAAATCAACTGATAATTCTTAGTATGAATGGAACGCACGGGATACGCTGTGCCACCTTCACGGCACCAAGTATGTCGCTCAAATCCAGAGAACACTGCATCTCGACTACGCCGGTCTCGCGCAGAATCGCTGCCGGAGAGAAAGGCACGCAATGAGGTTCCGGTCATGGTGAGTGGAATGTCGATATTCGCGTAATCAAGGATGGTGGGTGCTAGATCCATAAGACTTACAAGGGAATCGCAAACGTTTCGTGAGCCCATATTTGGCGGCTTAATTGCGAGTGGGACTCGAGTGCCTATGTCATAGAGGTTAGCCTTAGCACGCGGGAACGCCATGCCGTGATCACTTGTCACGATAACGAGTGTGTCCTGGTAGAGGCCTTTAGACTTGAGCAACTCAATCGCCTTTGACACATGGTTGTCAAAGTGTTCAATCTCGATGTAATAGTCCAGCACATCGTTTCTGGTGACTTCGTCGTCAGGTAACGACAGTGGGAGTCGTGCCTCCTGTAATGATTTCCCCGCTGCAACGCCAGCACCGTAATTGAAGCGGCGATGGGGTTCGAACGCTGCAATATAGAAACAGAAGGGGCGTGTTGGGTCACGCTGGTCGAGGAATTTGGAAAACGAGGCTGTATAATCAACGTTGGAAATGCCCGGCGTATGTGGAGGAGACGTTTCTCTAAATGACTTTCCGTGTGGATGATTAGCGTATCCACCAGCATAAAGGCTGCCAGGTCCCCAGACCTTTCCAACAAATCCAAGTTCATAACCATTTTCAGCAAGCAAACCAGCGTAGGTTGGTTTTTCGACCGGTAAAGCGCCGAATAGTACACCACCGTATCCCAATTGCCAAATCGGCTGACTAGTGAGAATGGCAGCGCGACTTGGTGCACACGATGGGCATGCCGTATATGGAAATGTGAAACGCGTGCCCTCCTTTGCGATGGCATCAAATGCCGGGGTCTTAACTGCACTGTCGCCATTGGCACCCGCATGTATCCAGGATTGATCGTCACTCACCAAGATTAGGACATTTGGAGAAGTCTCCGATAACACGGTAGTTGGGGTGCTGAAAATATGTGCGCTGCAAAGTAGAGCCACAATGAGCGATTTAAAAGACATCAAAAACTCCGCCGATAAGGGGGTGCGATAAAACTAAACGAGTGTGAATTACAGGATGTGACGATAGGTCGCCGATAAGTAATAACGTAATTGAGTTATAATTGATAATGATATGTGAGCTATTTGTACTTTGTGCGTACAATTCGATCACGTGTGAAATGACTGAATATCCCTAGGAAACGCTAAATCCAATGTTAAACATCTTTGGAAGAAGTCGAAACTCACTTTGCAACGGTATTAATCGCCGAAAGTTCATGCAGATCGGTGGTCTGGGCTTAGGCGGCATAACCCTTGCCGACGCATTGAAGAATGATGCAAGTGCGAGCGTTTACGAAAAAACTTCAAAACGCAGTGTTATTCTAATTTGGCAGCACGGTGGTCCTTCACAGCTAGACACGTTTGATATGAAGCCGGACCAGCCCTCAGAAGTGCGAGGCCCGTGGACTTCGATTGAAACAAGTTTACCTGGGCTGAGGATTAGTGAGTTGTTACCGCATCACGCAAAGGTGATGGACAAATGCTCTGTGATTCGAAGTTTCACTCATGGCAATGGTGATCACTGGGCAGCGGCACACTGGCTGCTTACTGGCTATTTAGGTGCAAATGGCTCAGATCGAGTGCCTCGCAGACCTTCAATGCAATCGGTGTCTTCATTTTTACTGGGCCCGCGAAGGATTGGCGTGCCATCGGGAATCAATATTAATGACGGGGGATTTGGATTTCACGGTGCTGCTTATCTCGGTGTAAACCACAATCCGTTCCGCATCGGCGACTACAGTTACGGAAACGAAGCCGGCCGATTGCCGACCGGTAGTGATAAAAGCTTTAGTCTGGTTGATGGCTTAAGCGAGTCACGAGTAATGAACCGGGTGTCTCTGTTAAGTCAATTCGATAAACTGCGTCGTGAAGTGGACTCCACGGGTACGTTTGCATCGATGGACGACATGAATGAACAAGCTAGAGATATCCTCTTGTCAGGTCGCGCCAGAAGAGCATTTGACCTTTCAGAAGAGGATCCCAAGCTGGTGGAGGAATATGGACCGGGTTGGGGGGAGCAGGCATTGCTTGCCCGCCGTTTCGTTGAGGCGGGCGTTCGGTTTGTGACTCTCAATACGGGTTATTGGGACGACCACGGAAACATCAAAAACGCATTGAACGATAAGATGAGGCGACATGATCAAGCGGTGGGTGTTTTGATTAGAGACCTTGCCGACCGGGGAATGCTTGATGATACGCTTGTTGTGACTGCCGGTGAATTCGGCCGCACCCCGGTGATTAACGCCAACGCAGGACGTGACCACTGGCCGCAAGCTCAAAGCATTCTCATTGCTGGTGGTGGGTTTAATCATGGGCAGGTGATTGGGGCGACGAATAGTAAGGCGGAACATCCAATCGACCGTCCTATTAAACCAGCAGATTTTAATGCACTGGTATATCACTCCGTTGGCCTCAAAGCGACGGATGCCATAGATGATCTGAATGGGCGACCCACCCATTTATTTGAATCTGGAGAAGTGCCGCGTGAATTGTTATAGCACGCGTATTCGGTTAAATCCGTCAAAGTAGAGTTGCGATGTTTAGTGGCCAGGAAATGACAACGCAACTGATTCAGGTAGGCATCTCGCATGTCATTTGGGTTCCTGACAGTACTCTTGGTGCTTGGGAAACAGCGTTTTCTGAATCAGAAGATCTCGAGTTAGTTCAAGTGTGCCGAGAAGGCGAAGCTTGGGCGATTGCTGCAGGGCTATGGCTCGGCGGTGCAGCGCCAATTGTGATTATGCAGTGCACTGGATTCTTTGAAAGCGGTGATTCACTCCGCAATGCCATTCACGACTATCAAATCCCATTGTACGGCCTGATCGGATATCGCTCGTACCTAAGCAGCGCTACGTTGCCCGGTGACACGTGTCTGCGTTTCACTGAACCGGTTGTGGACGCGTGGGATGTTGACACGTATTTTGCAGACACACTGGAAAAGAGAGATGGTTGGCAATCACATTTCAAACAGTGTCGCAAAGCGGGTTCGCCAGGTCTATTCCTTATGGCAGAAGGGAAGGCGTGAATATGCTCGAGTTGCCCCATGTGTTAACACACATCAAAGAAAAACGGGGTGAAGCATTTGTCTTCACCACGATGGGTAGCGCGCGTGAATGGAGTAAAGGTGAAATCCAAGAAAGAGATTTCATGTATATCCCATCGAGCATGGGTCAGTTACCGGCATTGGCTTTGGGATTTGCATTGGCACAACCCTCTCAACGTGTGATCGCAGTTAACGGCGATGGCTGCATGCTGATGAATCTGGGTGCCTTAGTCACTATTTCAGCGAATGCGCCGAAAAACCTAGTGCTGTGTGTTGTGAATAACGGTGAATATGAGGTGACCGGTCATCAGCCGACGGTGGCGCATTCGTCTCGCAGAGTATCGGGAGATATCAGTTTCTCTGAAATTGCAAAAGGAGCGGGTTGGGCTTCGACCACGACAGTGTATAGCGTGGAAGACTTAGATGCTTGTGATGAGATACTGTTTCACGCGGCCGGACCGCACTTCATCGAATTGATGGTGACGCCGATGACAGGCGATGTTTCTCCGAGAAGCCCGGGCCCTGCAGCAGCACGGGCCCATGCACTTAGGGAGTTGGTGTTGTCGGTCGATCTGGGCTATCCGGGCTAGGCTCAACTGTGGAAAACAGACGGGTGAGGAGTATGTGGTATGGCCAGTCTGGGTCTCGGTAATTGGAGAGTTGATTGTTGTGGTTGTGTATGTACAGTTTTAAATTCGCCAGAATTGCGTCTGCCCCTTCGACTGATTCGTGGTTCATTGATCGCAGGATAATCGTTTGAATAAGTGCTGTGAGAACAGACTTGGGCGCAGGTGCGGTTGCGGGATTTCGAATTAACCGGACGTTCTTGGAATGTTCTTCTGTGAGAAAACCTAGTGTTGCGAGCCCTAACAATCGAGCTGAAACAGACGCCGTGGTGTCTTCCAGTAATGGTTGAATTGTGACAGTGCCTTGTAACGACGGTAAAGATGAAGCTGTAAGAAACGGCAATAATAGAAGTTTTGCGTTCGTGCTGTGTTCGGAAGTTAAGGTTTCAACTAGTTGAGAGTGAAACGTCAACGAGGGTTCGTTAACAAGAATTCCCAAGGCGGCAAGGCTCTTTGCGTAAAACAATTGATCTTGCAGCTGGAGTAAATCGGTTGCCTGTCTCCATCTATTGTCAGCAAATGCAAATGCACGTTTCAGGTCATTCTCGACGATCAATTGATGTAATCGCAGTCGATCGAAATACGATGTCACTGTAGTGGGATACGGTGACACTTGTACTCGATAAGCCGAGGGAATTGACACAGCGGTAAGCACATCTGCATGTTGGATTGAATTTGTGAAGATCTGGACTTTGTTTGCGATGCGTGCTGAAGTTGGCTTTATCACCGCAACGAGAGTGGAGTGTGGTTCCAGCACCACAGAATCGCGTAGTGCATTTGTGTCAGTACCAGTAAGGCCAACATATGCTGGCCTTTTCCCGGGCGATAGCTGAATGATATTCGAGAGGATTAGTGATGGCGGACGAGCTGTGTCGATATTGATTTCCGGGTCGGGTAACTCGTCAATAAAGAAGCTTCCGAGTAGATCGTGCTCAGCATTGTAGTATTCCACAACAGCATTTCTTAATGAGTGTCGTAATGAGATGTCGGAAGTGTTGTGTAGTTGAACGCGACTAATCAATGATGACGATTCCAGCGTGAATTCCACCCATGGATGAAACTCCTGTTGTGAAACAAAGGTTGATCGTCCACGGTTTATATCAGCGTCTTTGTTACCATCCATGGCATTGGCAGAACGCCCAACACCGGTGGAACTGCTACAAGTGGAAGTCGCGATTGGGAGACGCGATTGGCTGGCGTCATACAGTTCAATTTCGGTTAACGCCAGACGACTGTTTTCTGAGAGGGATTGCACCCGTACATGGGCAACTTTCTGGCTAATTGGTTCAGTGGTGCTGACCGATAGGAGGTCGAGCTCGACGGGTTCGACTCCGGTATTTGAAATTGCGAATTTAAACGAACTAGGCAGGATTGCGGTGAGCTCGTCACCGTTGGGCGTGTTCGGGCGCATTGCTGTACCGTCAATCGGTTCGTCAATAAGGTCAAGAACCTTTGGGTCAACAAACGGAGACCGCAATGATGCCGCCGTGCTACCTGACAATACAGGAGGTGTCGGACGCGCTTGTTCTGACAAATGATCGGTCGTAGATACCCCGCTCAAGTTTGGACTACCTAATGGAGAAGCATCATCAGAGTGTACCGCTGCTGAATGGGCATCTAAGTAAAAAGCTGCCTTTGACTGGAGGTCAGCGGAGGGAGAGTGCAGGGTAACACTGTCGATGTTGATTATTGCGATCTCGTTTTCTAATTTCACGAATCCTAGAGTGCGGGGACTCTTTATGGGGAGTTGGAACGCTGCGGTTGGAGTGAGTTCCACCTGTGGTGCGTTTTTAGTGTCTAGCGAATACGACATAAAAGGTGAATTGCCGATCGCAACGGAGGAGAGCGGCTGCGCGATTTGGATGACGGATGGAGTATCGTTTTTAACTACCCGATTAGCTTGGGAGAATGAATATTGCAACTCGTCTTGTTTCACGCCGTTTTCAACGGGCGTCCAGAGATCGAAAGATGTCAGTACATAGGCCTGACCCTGCTTGGTTTGGACATGTAACTGATCATTTCTAATGAATACGCCCGACGCGTTCGCGGGAAGTTGATCTTGGATAAATAGATTGTTGCCATCGAAAACAGCAAATTGCGTCCTTGCCAGAGCTACACCATAAGAACTGGCTTGGGCAATGCAGCTGACTGGGAAGTCCAGCTTGACGGACATTTCCAACGATATGCCATCATTTCGAACGGCAAACTTCGTCAGAGTATTGTTACTGGAAAGTGTGAAGATCTGATTTTGGTTGGGTATGGACCATGCATCCTTGATGGCCGATGGTAACTCGTAATGCGGGGTATGGGAGTTTTGTTTTGGCAATTGCCATTGGCGTAGGACTCCGTTGCGGTCGAGTGAAATCAAATAGTTACTTTCGCTTGAGAAATCGTATTGCAGAATGCCATGTCCATGCATCGTTGGGGGTAACAAGATGTCACCAGTCTCGCAGTTGACTATGGACAGTTGTCCCGCGATTGTTCGGAATGCAATATATCTTCCATTGGGTGAAAAGCGTGCATCGTGGATCTTGAGCAGAGGCAATACGTTTAGAGACGTGCCATCGGACAGATTATGAATTGTTGCGCTGCCGCGAGGATGCAGGGCACAAAAATGTCTTAGGTGAGTATCTAGTGAAGTCAATGAGTTTTCGCGGGACGAACCTCGCACCAACACCTCCGGTGGCGTCTGTTGTTCACGCCATCGATAGAGATAACCCGCTTCAGTGGTGAAGTAGAGTGAACCATCAACGTGATGCGAAAGGTGAGAAGCAACGTAAGGCAACCGGTACCGTTTTATCGTCTTAGATTCCAAGTCAAGCCAATAGATGCTACCTTCATCGGAGGCAATGCAAAGACTGCTGGCGTTTGAATCACAGGAAGCGTCTATAACGTCACCATTTAATGACAGCTTGAGGCTTCGACGAGTACCGTTCTCGGTGTCATACAGAATGGCGCCGTTGATATGGGCGATAACAATGAGCGAATGTCGCGTATCGATCGAGAGTTTGGCGTTAATCGGGACTGCAATTTGCGGTGACAACGCCTGAGAGGATGAAAGATCCCAGTATTGAATGTAACTGTCCTGATCGATTTGAGAGCGTATCACACTCGTGTTGCGGTGATAGGTATATAGCTTAGAAATTGCATCGTCAGGTACGATTGGCAGGGCAGTTAATGAATCATTGGTTGTAATCTGACCAATACGATGTTTCGGTTCTTTCAGCGTATTGTCGGTATACGCGACAATAAGGCCGCTCGGGTTTGTCGCAAAAGAATGAATCGTTCCGGGAGTCGCAATACGCGTTAATTCGGGTAATATTGCTGCGTATTCAGATGTAACGTATTCAAAGAGTTTACTTGGCAAATAAGTATCGGCGGATTGATCCAGTATGTTGGCCAGGTGTTTTGTGTTTTCTAATTGTTTAAATAATTGTTCGGTCGGGAAATGCTTCGTAATGGTGCTATTAATACGGTTAATCGAATCGGTGAATGCAACATTGCTGTTTTGAATAAACTGCTTCTGTGCTTGGGAGAGTGAACTTGCTTCCGTTTCAGCGGAGCGAGCGGCCTTTGACAGGCTTAGCCGGGACAATTCTTCATCCTTACGAGCCTGTCCTGCAAGTTTTACGGCTTGTCTATTTGCCGCTTCTCTCTGCTGTCGCTTCTCTGTTGCCGCATTCGAAAGAAAACTCGCTTTCGATTTATCCCTTTCAGCTGCTATTAGTCGTGTTGCGGCGGTGGATCGACTATTTTCCGCAAGTTGAAGTTGTTCTTGGGTTTGCGCGTGTTTTTCAGTGGTGTGAGTGGAAAGTGAAAATATCTGTTCGTTTGCGAGCTGTGCTGAATTGTGGGCATCGTTTTCATAGACGTTATAACTGAGTGAACCTCCGGCAAAAATGATTGAAGCGAGGAGGATTACGGAGGTGACGAGACGATGACGTGCCATCACTCGTTTCGCTTTTTCAGTTAGCGATTCTTTATGTGCTCTGATGGGCAGGTAATTGCGATATGCCAGTACGTCATCTCGGAGATCTTCAACTGTTTGATAACGCTGTAAAGCCGATACATCCAAGGCTTTGGAACAGATGGATTCGAGACGTTTGGGTACGGATGGTCTAAGTTCACGAGCATGAGGTATATGCCCAGCTTGTATATCGTTTAGTACTGTGCGGATATTTTTGGCTCTGTCGCCTTTAAATCTGGGTGGCCTGCCAGTGAGAATCTCAAATAGGATCGCGCCCAGAGCATATACGTCGGTGCGTTGGTCCATCTCGTCGGATGCCCCACGAGCTTGCTCGGGAGCCATGTAGTTTGGCGTACCCATTACGCGACCCGGCCTGCTTTGATCCTTCAAAGTGTTAGGATCGTCATCAAGGGCGGTGGACGATGTAGTTGCGAGTCGTTTGGCAAGTCCCCAATCAAGCACTAAGACTTCACCAAATTCGCCTATTGCAATATTTTCGGGTTTCAGGTCCCGGTGAATGATTCCCCGCGAGTGGGCATAGGCCACAGCGTTGCAGATATGCTGAAAAATGTCGAGGAGCGGATTAATATCCTTCTCGGAATCGAAAGCCTCATGGTGGCGATGAATCATATCCGCAAATGTGTCCCCGCGCACATATTTCATCGTGTAGTAAGGTTGCCCCTCTGTATCAGCGTTTAGCCCGTAAACGGGGACGATATTCGGGTGTTCCAAGCCGGCAGTGACCTGTGCCTCGTGTAAGAAACGATCCTTCGTACTGTCGCCGGCATTATTGTCTCTCAATTGCTTGAGAACGATTTCGCGCTGTACAGCGTGATCCTTTGCAACCCAGACTTTGCCGAGGCCACCTTCGGCAAGAAACCGAGTGATCGCTAAAGTGTCATCAAAGTTTCGATTAGCTAACTCACGATCAATGACATGGCTATCGGATCCGAGGTCTTCGTTTGCCTGATCAATAGTTGAAACTTTACTGGATGACGATTCTATCAAGCCGTTTAGAAATGGCTGTAGTTGTTTCTTTTGTGTTGAGGACAATGGGCTGTCGTCGCCTAATAAGCGGGAAAGTTCAATTGCAAAAGTTTGGGAATCTGGGGCAATGGTGTTTTCGGGGTCGAGCGTTGCTCCGAAATCCGGCATAATCGCCTCGAGCAATTCAGCAGCCCTTACGAGGCTGGCATCATCGCCGGCTTCAAGCAGTGCCAGTAATCTGTCAAAATTGATCATGGCGTCGCCTCTTGTTCTTTAAGCGACTGGTAAATCAATTCAAACAACAATAATTCCGGAGAGAGTTGCTGAAGATTGTGGGTGTTAGTAAAAGGTAGTCGATTAGCGAGCCGAGAAAGACTTTGACGTGTTGAGGTAGAGTCGAGATAGCCGAGTGATAGAGCCAAGGCATTTAGTGGTGCCAGAATGTTCTTATTCGGAGTGTTCTGTAATTGGCGGGTGAGCGATTCGTAGGCCTCTGTGTTTGATAAACGCAGTGTAAGTAACGCTGCAGTGCGAAGAACCGTAACATTGCTCCGAAACGCGTTGGAGGAATCTGCATAGATCTGATACGCAGCGTCGTGTAAGGCCTTGTCTGTTAAGGACAAGGCTGCAGCATTAAGGAACAAGAGTTTATCTGCGGGTGAGGCCGACGTTACACGGGGCAATTGCTCCTTCAGAAATAGATCCGCTTCGGTGTGCCTGTCATCCAATCGCAGAAACGCTGCCTTGAAAAATGCCTGACGAAAACTGAAGTTCATTTGCAGTAAACCATCAAGTATCTCGATGGCCTTCGTCCAATTCCCGGCGTTAGCTGCAGCTGTAAGAAGTTGTTCTGTTGACACGGCGATCTCACCGGACGCCAAAGACTCAAAGTGCGCACTTGCTAATTCTTTTGGCATGTGAATGGCGTTGTGCTTAATCCAGTCGAAGCGTAATGCAGCTTTTGTCGCGTCACTCGATTGACGGGCCAAAACGTCGATAGATATTTGCCGTGCAACTGATTTGGATTCGGTAATGCCGATACTCGAGAGATACTCCAATGCGACGTCCAGAAAATCTGAGCGATTCATTGATTGGAATAAGCGAACTGCATTATCCCTGAATAATACTGGGTGCTGGTCTTCAGCATTGCGTAAGAGTTGGGTAGTACCTGGACCTGACGTGGCTATTTCCACGAAATGAAGCGTTGTTAAGTCATAAATGCCGACCGCGCCGGAATTTGCATATAGAACCAGAAGGCCATCGATCGGGGAATGTGTTAAATCCGTTAGCGTGTGGTTCGTTTTGCCAACTTCATAGACATTACCGGTTTTCAGCTCGATATGGAGTAATCGGCCATCTTTTGTGACTGCATAGAGATCTTGGTTGGCAGCTTGCATCCCAACGACTTCACCCGAAAACGTATGCGAATTCTGCAGTACGCCCGTTTGGGAATGAAATAGCTGTACATGCGAAACAGGGAGGGAATCGGCAGCGGTCACAAATGCATAGGCTGCCCGGGTTGCCGATAATGCGGTGACTGTTTCGGTGACGTCTTGGGAAGGTGGAAGGTTTACGAGTTTCGTGGTGTTGATGTTATAAAGTTGCCGCAACACAATATCCGGATTTGTCTTAGACGCGGATT
>Ga0114933_10000903_pt1 | contig 34706 bp, 21 predicted proteins | sample 4SBtaG_FD_89691 | JGI IMG/M metagenome (GOLD analysis project Ga0114933, IMG submission 89691) | Deep subsurface microbial communities from Kolumbo volcano to uncover new lineages of life (NeLLi) - 4SBTROV12_W25 metaG | ecosystem: Environmental > Aquatic > Marine > Volcanic | place: Kolumbo... | reverse complement strand
GGCGCCCTCGGCGATGTTCAACACGATCGACGTGGATGCCCGAGTCAGTTGATCAGCGAGGTGCCCGCGGCCACGAGGCAGGTGCTCGATGACATCGTGAGCGAGCACGAGGAAGTCGAGCGCATCTCGTACGCGTCCAGCTTCTCGTGGGCGAAGGCCATGCCCGATGGTACGGCAGGCCTGCCGCGAACGGGAGCGGGAGCGGGAGCGGGAGCGGGAGCGGGTATGCCCGTAGGCGGTGTGCCCGGCGAAGTCTTGCTCCGTCCGAGTAGGCCCGATGGTCGGCATGATCGCCTTGCGTGTGGCCACGTCGGCGCCGTTGCCATCGCCCCGCGCACCGAGCGCGCGATCGCTGCTGTGGACGTGGTGGAATTTGCTCGCGACCAGCTTGCCCGTGGCGTCGAGGTCCGCAGCGAAGACATCAAACCCCGCCACGGTCGGAGCACGTTTTCCAAGGGACGGACGAAGGCTTTCACGAATGCGCGCTCGATGGTCCCAAAGCCGCCGACGCGCATCAACTTTCTGGCGGCTTTGGCGATCTCTGCTCGGGCTCTTCCCCAAGCGTCGCCTGGCGCGCGTCGATGGCGTATCCGGCGGCGGCGAAGAGGCCGATTGCGACAATGAACAGTCGCTTGAAGATGCCGTCGATTGGACCTGCACCGCTGCCCACCAGCTCATGAAAGTCGACCAGCCGCGTGCCTCCCCAGGTCGCGAAAACTGTGACGGCGGCGGCGATCAACATGCGCTCCATCGCGCCGGTGACGACCAGGGATCCGGCCGCCTCCTTGACCAGCCCCCATGGCCCGACGCGGCTGGTTCCGTCGTAGCGCTCGCGCTTTTCGTAGGGCACGGCGATGGCGCGAACCTGCAGCGCGGCGAGAACGGGCGCGAGGTTGACGTGCGTGCTTGAAATCGCGGCGGCGCGCTGGGCGATGGGTCGACGGATGGCGACGAAAGCGCCGGCTCCAGCGGGCAGCGATGTTCGGGCAAACGCGGACTGGATGGCCTTGAACACGACCATGCCGGCGCGAAACCAGAGCGGGTCGCTGCGCCGCGTCTTCACCGCGAAACAGACGTCGGCGTTGGCGTCGGCGTCGAGCGCTTTGACGAGCGCGGGGATCGTCTCGGGCGGGTCCTGCAGGTCGCCGTCGATGGTCAGGATGATGTCGCCGCGCGCCGTGCGCATCCCGTGGGAGGTCGCGACCCATTGGCCGCCGTTTTCGGGCAACCGGGCGTGGACGAGCGCTGCGAGGTCGGGATCAGCGGTCAACTCGTGGAGGATCGACCCTGTGTCATCGGTCGAACAATCGTCGGCGATGACGATCTCGTAGGGCTTGCCGGTCAAGCGACAGGCCGCATCGATGCGCCGCACCAGCTCCGCGACAACTTCGGCTTCGTTGTAGACGGGCGCGACCACGCTGAGCGCGACATGAACGCCGGGTTGGCTTGAATCGGCGGCGGGCTGGGCGACATCGGACACGGCCAAACGCTACCCGACAGTGGTCGGCGTGTCTTGATGGGCCGGGGGCCAGAGATTTGTCTTGGCAGACGGCGCCTCGATCCAAGGTGCCTTGGGTCTGTCTTGGCAGACGGCGCCTCGATCCAAGGTGCCTTGGTCGAAGCGGTCGAGCAGGGACTGGAGGTTACCTTCCAGATCCTGCCCGTACTCCGTTGCCGTCACCTTGTCCACGCCAGTCGCGCCGCCCTTGCCTGTGCGCCGAAACGCCTCCCGCAGGAACGCGATGTCGATGTGGTGGGCGAGTGATGTCAGCACCCGGTTGGGGTCTTCCCTCGCCAGTTCCGCTATGCGCTGGAGTTTCGAGGAGACCGGACATGGCCTCGGTGTGCCCATCAGTCGTTCTCCTCAGCGCGTCGATGCACTCGGCGCCGCCTTCCCTCGTCCGGGTCGGGTGGGATTCAGCCGAGTTCGGCTGGGATCTCCATGCTGCGGGTCTTGTTGTCGTCCTGGTCCAGCGTGATGAAGTGCGGCACGCAGAAGCCGGACGTCTTGTTCATCAGGCCGTCGCGGATCTGGCGGACTTCGGCGGCGTCGGCGGCGAAGTGGCGGATGCCCGGAGCGATCAGGCCCCAACCCGCGCAGTAGGCCATCACGCGGAGGCTGGCGAGCTTCTCGTACAGCTCCTTGAGCACGTCCGAGTCGTTGTTGATGCCGCGGGCGACCGGGCCTTGCTGCAGCATGACGATGCCGGAGTCGGCCATCTTGTCGATCGCTTCGACGCCGGCGGGGGTGATCTCGCGGGGGTGCAGGAACGAGCTGATGAAGACCAGCGGCTTGTGGCTGGCGAGCATTTGGATCATGTCGTCGGTCATGCGGTCGGGCTCAAAGGCGAGCACGCGGCTGGTGATCCGGATGATCTGCACGTGCGGCACGGCGCGGATGGCGGTGAGGATCTCGTCGAGGCGCTGCATGCTCAGCACCATCGGGTCGCCGCCGGTGACGACGACGTCGCGGATCTCGGGGTTGTTGCGGATGTAGTCGATGGCCTTGTCGACCTTGGCCCATGACAGCGTGCTGACCTTCTTGCCGGAGCGGAAGCAGAACCGGCAGTGGGCGAAACAGGCGCTCGTCGGCAGCAGCAGGAGCTTGCCCGGGTAGCGGTGGATGATGCCTTCGACCGGCTGGTGCTGGGCTTCGTCGGCGTGGACGTCTTTTTCTTCGTCGTCGGGGAAGCGCTCCAGCTCGGCTGGGGTCGGCACCACGACGGCGCGCAAGGGGTCGCCGGGTTCGGTGTCGCGCAGCAGCTGGGCGTACGACCGGGTGATCTTCATCGGGAACTGGTCGGCCATGGCCTCGATGGCGATGCGCTCTTCCTCGGAGGGCTCGAAGTAGGTCAGCAGCTCCTGGACCGTGCCGATGGTCGGTGACTCGTAGCGCAGCAGGATGCCGTCGGCGGTCCGTTCGATGAGACCGCGGCTCTCGAGCGCGAGGAGCACGTCGTCGATGTGGTGTTCGCCGACGTCCGTGCCGCCGGTCTGGATCGCCGCGGCCAATTGAGCGCGGTGGGGGAGCTCATCGAGCAGCAGACCTTCGCGGGTCTCGCGGCCGACGTCTTCGGCGTACTCGATCAAGCTGCGGGTCACGCGGCCGAGCACGTCGAGGTTGCTCAGGTTGCCGAGCACACTGTTGGTGCGGCGCAGGCGTTCGGACATCTCGCTGAGGATGTTGAGCAGGATCACCGGGTGCCGCTGCGCGACCTCGAGGAACTCCTTGCGACCGATCCGCACCAGCGTGCTGTCAATGGCGGCGGTGACGTTGGCGGAGCGCTCGCGGCCGTCGATCAGGCTCATCTCGCCAAAGAACTGGCCGGGGGTCAGCCGGTCGAGCACAGCGGTTCGAGAAGCTTTGGAGGAAGGCAAAGTGACGCGCAGGGCGCCTTCAGCAACGACGTACAGCGCGTCGCCAGGTTCGTCGACCGAGACGATGCGCGAACCGGCGTCGAAACGCTCCATGGTTGCGATATCGCAGAGGTCTGAGATGGCGGCTTGTGGCAGCCCACCAAATACGGCGGAACTATCCAGCCAAGCATGGATGGCGGCGGAATCTCCCATGATCATGTCTCCGGGTGCGGTGCGGTTCGGGTCAATAGCGATGCAATGCCGCAGAGACGCCGATTCAATCGGTGGTGCGGAAGAATCCTCACTTCCCCTCAGACCCGAGCGTTCAGCGCGTCCGTTGCCGTTCCTTTCGCCAGCGGCCATGCTGCGCGTCGATGAATGCTCTGCACACGCTCTCCGCAACCGAATTGAAGACCAAGCTCGAAGCCGGCGAAGTCAGCGCCGTCGAGCTCATCAAGGCCTGTCACGCGCGAATCGACGCCTGCAATGGCGCCGTTAACGCGATCGTCTGGCGGCGGGATGACGACGCCCTCGAAGAGGCGCGCAAGGTCGACGAAGCCCGCGCTCGCGGCGACGATCTGCCCCCGCTCGCCGGACTGCCGATCACGATCAAGGAAAACCTCGATTTCCCCGGCACCGACGCCACGATGGGGTGCCGGTCGCGGGTCGGAAAACGGTCCGAGGACAACGCCGTACTGGTCAAGACGCTCCGCGACGCGGGCGCCATCGTGCTCGGCAAGACCAACATCCCGCAGCTGCTCCTGGCGCAAGAGACCGACAACTTCGTCTACGGCCTGTGCAGCAACCCGTGGCACCTCGGCCACAGTCCGGGCGGCTCATCGGGCGGCGAATCTGCGGCGATCGCTACCGGCATGACACCGTGGGGCGTCGGCACCGATATCGGCGGCAGCATCCGCATTCCCGCGCACTTTTGCGGCATCGTCGGCATGAAACCAACGGTCGATCGCTGGTCGTGTCGCGGCAGCCACGGCGCCTATCCCGGCCAGGAAGTGGTCCGCGGGCAGATCGGTCCGATGGCGCGAACGACGGCCGATCTCAAGCTGATGATGCGGACGGTCGACCCCGCCAGCCACGCCGCGTTCGATCCGCAGGTGGCGCCCGTGCCGCTTGGCGACCCCGACGCGATCGATCTGAGCGGGCTGCGCATCGGTGTATTCGATCACGACGGCTTCCTTGCCGCTGCTCCGAGCCAAAAACGCGCCGTCGCACGCGCCAAACAAGCCCTGGTCGACGCCGGCGCCGAGGTCATTCTCTACGAACCCGACCGCGCCGATGACCTGATCTACCTGTGGATGGCCGCGATCTCGTCGGACGGCGCGCGCACCATGAAACGGGTGCTCGACGGCGAGGAATGGATCCAGCCGCTGAAGACGTCGGCCACCATCCTGCGCCTGCCCGGGCCGGTGCGATCGGCGATCCAAAAGGCGTTGGCGATCCGCGGCGAGGCCCGCCTGTCGCGGCTGATGGGTGCGCTCGGTGAAAAGCGCGTCACCGACTACTGGGATGTCGCCTACGAACGCACGAAGATGCGCCGCGCCGAGTTTGATAAGTGGGCCAAGCTGGGGCTCGACGCCGTGCTCTGCCCCGCTCACAGCGTGCCGGCGATGCCCCATGGCGCGTCCGGTGATTTCACGCTCGGCCTGAGCTACGCTTTTCGCTACACGTTCCTCAATTTCCCCGCCGGAATCGTGCCGGTCACGCGCGTGACCAAGGCCGATGCCAAGGCGGTTGCCCGGGGCGAAGATCGCGTCGAGAAGAAGCTCGCCACAATCGAAAAGGCCGGTGTAGGGCTGCCGACAGGCGTGCAGATCATCGCCCGACCGTTTCGCGAAGACCTCGTGCTCGCCGTCATGGACGCCATCGAAAAGAGCGTGCGCGGCGATGAAGGCTTTCCACACACACCGGTCGATCCCGGAGTCGTCGGCTAACCCCAGCAGCCCCGGTTGGTATTCTTGCCGGCGCGAGTAATGCTTGGCGCCCGGCATATCTTCAAACTGCCTACCTTCAAACCGCCTACCTTCAAACCGCCTACCTTCAAACCGCCTACCTTCAAACCGCCTACCTTCAAGCTGCCTACTTTCAAACAGCCTGACTTCAAACTGCCTACCTTCGGACTGCCTGTCTCGGAGCCCTCCCGATGCCCCACCCCGTCTCGCGCCCACGTCGCAACCGCAAATCGCCCGTCACGCGCGCGTTTGCCCGCGAAACGTGGCTCGCTGCGGAACATTTTATCTACCCGCTGTTCTTCCACGCCGGCGCAACGGACGTCCCGATCGGGTCGATGCCCGGGTGCTCGCGACACAGCCTCGATGGCCTGTACCGCGAATCCGAAGCGGCGCTGAAAGACGGCGTCGGCTGCGTCGTGCTCTTCCCCAAGGTCGGCGACGAACACAAGACCGAACGCGGCGAGCGCGCCTTTGACGACAGCGGCCTGGTCCCCGTGGCGATCCGCGGACTGAAGGAGCGCTTTGGCGACGACCTGCTGGTGTGCACCGATGTCGCGCTCGATCCGTACAACTGCGACGGGCACGACGGCATCGTGTCGCCGCAAGGCGTGGTCCTCAACGACGAGACGGTGGAGATCCTGGTCAAGCAGTCGCTCTGCCACGCCGCCGCCGGGGCCGACATCATCTCGCCATCGGACATGATGGATGGCCGGGTCGCCGCGATCCGGGCCGGGTTGGACGGCGCCGGGCACACCGACGTCAGCATCCTCAGCTACACCGCCAAGTACGCAAGCGCGTTCTACGGACCGTTTCGAGACGCCCTCGATTCAGCGCCCCGCGCCGCCGGGTCCAAGCCGATCCCCAAGGACAAGTCGACCTACCAAATGGACCCCGCCAACGTTCGCGAGGCGCTGCGGGAAGTGGCCCTCGATGAATCCGAAGGCGCCGACATGGTCATGGTCAAACCCGCCGGCCCCTACCTCGATGTCATCCGCGCCGTGCGCGAATCCACCACGTTGCCGGTCGCCGCCTACCAAGTTTCCGGCGAGTACGCGATGCTCAAGGCCGCGTGCCAAAATGGTTGGCTCGACGAACGCCGCGTTGTGCTTGAATCCCTGCTCGCGATTCGACGCGCCGGCGCCGACATCATTCTCACGTACTATGCTCGCCAAGCCGCCGCTTGGCTGGTTGAGTAAAACCCAGAGCGATGCAACCTTCGCTGCCACCCGTCCCCAGGAGACCCTGTGCCCCAACTTCAAGTCGATCCGATCAACCTCCGTTGGGGGCGGGATGATGGCCAAACCGCGCTCCATGGAATGCTCCATGCGTTGCCGGCCACCTTGGAAGAAGCCCAGGATGTCGCCGCGAAGAAGGGCGGCGGAGACAAGGCTGCCGCCGACGCCAAGTCGATGATCGGCGTCTTGCTCAAGGCTGAGGCGCTGGTCGAAAAGGACGGCATGATTCACCTCGCCGAGCGCGGGGCGGCACAGCTGCGCTACGGCGCCAACGCGGTGGATTGTGTGGCGGCCCCGATGCTGGCCAACGTGATCGGCGCGCGGGAGATGGTGCAGACCCTCGCCAAACGCGCACCGCTGCTGCAAATCAAGCTCCGCGGCGAAGTCGTCAAGCAGCTGCGCGCCGCCGAGACGGCCGGCGTCACCAAGTCGGGCACCAAGTATGTCTGCTGGCCGTTGCTGCTGGGCTGGATGACCGATCTCGGCCCCGGCAAAGGCCTGCGCCTGCACCCGGCGCGCAAGAAATGGCTGCTCGGTCTGATCCTCGCCGACCGTCGCGAAACGCCGAGCCACCCCGATTTCGACCCGTCGCTCGAAGCGGCCCGCAAAGCGGTCGAAGACGGCGAGCTCGAAGCGTGGACCAAGGCCGGCTTGTCGGTCGGTCCCTGGGGCGCTGTCCTCGACGCGGTGGCCAAACTCGCCTCCGAACGCCCCGAAGCGGACGTCGACGACATCGAGTACACCGCCGACGTGATCTACAACCGCACACGCGCGGTCACGTTGCGCAGCGCCATCTTCGACTGGGCCATTACCGTCGCGCCAACCGCCTCCGAACGAGCCGAGCTGCGCGACGCCAAGAAGCACTTCTAGCAGACTGCGCCAAAGCTTCGCCTCGGCGCAGGTGCTCGTTGTTTGCAAGGGGGCTGAAACAGCCCCTCGACCGAAAAAAGTGTTATTTTTCCGGCCTCACCCCAAATTCGCGCTCCGCGCGGCAGACTGCAGCCAGGTCCCCCACGATGACCGACACGATTTACGGCGCAGTCTGCCAGGCCGCCGGGCTAAACGGTCACCGCCAGCTCGATGCGCCCCCCATGTAGCTGGGCGGGATCGATTTCACCGGCGTGCACCGCGACCTGGCCGTCGATGATGGTCACGGCGTCGAAATCGCGGCGTTGACCGTCGCGAAGCACCAGCTGGCCGGGCTGTTTGGCAGCGTCGACGTCAAAGACGCCTTCGAATTCAGCCCAAACGACGCCGGTGATCACGGCAGCCCCGCACATCCGGCGCAGCGGACCGACGACCACGCTTTTGTCCGGGCCGGGCGCCACGACGAAACTCCGCGCCATCGTCCTCTCCCTGCCCCTGGCGCCGCTCACCTCGGCGATTGACCGGCGCTGCTCATGCCCCCATCATCCGCGCCCGATTCTCACCGAAACATCAACGGAGACGAAGACATGCCCCGCATCATGATGCGTTCGTCCGCCGCGCGCATCCCCCGCGTTGCCGCCATCCGCCCCGCCTGGAAGCTGGCCGCCGCGACCTTCGCCGCGCTCCTGCTCGCCACCGCCACCGCCTGGGCCGAAGAGGCCGCCAAATCCGGCGGCGCCATGGACGCGGTCGACAAGGCCGTGGGCGCGGTCAACGGCGTGCTCGCCAGCGTGATGTTCTGGAATATCCCCGGCATCAACATGCCGATCACGGTCGCGTGGCTGCTCGTCGGCGCCGTCGCGTTCACCGTGTGGATGGGCTTTATCAACGTCCGCCTGTTCGGCCACGCCATCAGCATCGTGCGCGGCAAGTTCGATAACCCCGACGACGAAGGCGAGGTCAGCCACTTCCAGGCCCTCACCGCCGCGCTCTCGGCGACCGTCGGCCTCGGCAACATCGCCGGCGTGGCGATCGCGGTCGGCAAAGGCGGCCCGGGTGCCACGTTCTGGATGATCGTCGCGGGCCTCATCGGCATGAGCAGCAAGTTCGTCGAATGTTCGCTCGGCCAGAAATACCGCCAGGTGCGTCCCGACGGCCGCGTCATGGGCGGCGCGATGTACTACCTGTCCAACGGGCTCGAAGAGAAAGGCCTCGGCGGGCTGGGCAAGGTGCTCGCGGTGGCTTTTGCGCTGCTATGCATCGGCGGCTCGTTTGGCGGCGGCAACGCGTTTCAGTCCAACCAGTCGCTCAACGTCATCCAGGAGACGGTGCCCTTGCTGGCCGATGTGCCCTGGGCGTACGGCTTGTTCATGGCGGCCCTGGTCGGGTTCGTCATCATCGGCGGCATCCAGCGCATCGCCGGCGCGGCGGAGAAGATCGTGCCTGCGATGTGCGGCCTCTACGTGCTCGCTTGCCTGTATGTGATCGTGGGCAACATCGAGCTGGTCCCCGAGGCGATCAGCAAGATCATCACCGAAGCCTTCAACCCCAAGGCGATCGAGGGCGGCGCCATCGGCGTGTTGGTGGTCGGCATTCAGCGCGCCGCGTTCTCCAACGAAGCCGGCATCGGCTCGGCCGCCATCGCCCACTCCGCTGCGAAGACCGAATATCCGGTCCGCGAGGGCATCGTCGCCCTGCTCGAGCCCTTCATCGACACCGTCATCGTCTGCTCGATGACCGCCCTCGTCATCGTCATCACCGGCGCCTACGACAACCCCGCGTACGCCGACCTCGTCGCCGCCAACAAGGGCGCCGCGCTGACCTCGCGCGCCATGGCCGAGAACATCGCCTGGTTCCCCTACCTGCTTAGCATCGCGGTCTTCTTGTTCGCGTTTTCGACGATGATCTCATGGTCCTATTACGGCGAGCGCTGCTGGGCGTGGCTCTTTGGCGATGGCAGCTCGCTCGTCTACCGCGGGTTGTTCATCGTGATGACCTTTCTCGGGTCGATCATCACCGCGACCAACGTGCTCGACCTGTCCGACCTTATGATCCTCGGCATGGCGTTCCCGAACATCATCGGGCTGTACATCCTCGCCGGTGGTATCAAGACCGACTTGAACGACTACATGGGCAAGCTGCGGCGCGGCGAATTCAAGGTCTACAAGTAGCGATCGACCGCCGCTCAGCCTGTCGGGGTATGGCGTGCGCCCGATGGGCGAGGGATAAGCCGGCGCGTCGCGCGACTGTGCCGTTGCTCTGCTTGTTCGGCACGTTGGGTGCGGTCGCGGGCGTCGACCTCATCGGCGTGGGCGAAGAAGCGCGCGCGGATCACGAACATGGCGATGGCGCCGGCGCAGAGATCGGCGATGACGATGCCGCCAAAGACGCCGATGGCGCCGAATATCGTGCCGCCGACGAAACCGAACCCGACGGCCAACAGGGGCGTGCGGATGGCGACCAGGGCTGTCGCCAGCCACGGTGAGCCGGTCGCGTTCAGGCCCGCGTTGAGCACGAGCAGCATTCCGCGCGCGCCGATACCGATCGGCGTCAGGACGAGCAGCAAGGCGAGCAGCCGCTGCACGGCGGGCTCGGCGGAGAACAACGCGGCCAACGGCGACGCAAAAACCGCCATTGCAGCGACGGCGATGGCCGAGGTCCAAAACGACAGCGATCGGCCAAGACGCAGCGCTTCCCGCACACGGTCGCTGCGCGAGGCGCCGTTGTTTTGACCGATGAACGGAGTCAAGACGCCGGCGATGGCCAGCACCGGCAGGGCAAGGACGGCGTCGATCTTCAGGCCGGCGCCGAACGCGGCCACGGCGGCGTGTCCATGCGTGGCCACGATCGCGGTCAAGGCGGCAAGGGAGATCGGAACCAAGGCGCGCGCGAGGGCGGCAGGGGCGGCGACCTGCGCGAGCTCGCGCCACGACCGAACGACGACAGAGGGCGCCAACGAAAACGGACGCAGCAACCCGTCGCGACGGATCAGCACACCGATCACGGCCGACACCATCGCCCAACGCGCGATGCAGGTCGCGATCGCGGCGCCCTCGATACCCAGCGCCGGGAGCGGGCCGAAGCCAAAGATCAACATCGGGTCCAAGGCGAGGTTGAGCCCCATTCCAGCCAACATGATCGCGGCGGGTGTGTGGGTGTCCCCTGCCGCGCGCAGCACGCCGTTGGCGAACATCCCGACCAGCAGCGGGCCGACCGCGAACAGCCAAATGTCCATGTACGCAGCCACGTGGCCGAGCAACGAGGCGGGCACGCCGAGCCGCGAAAAGACGGCGCTCATGCCAATGGCGTGCCCGAATCCGATCAACGCCGCGGCGACGGTGACCGCGAGCAACAGGGCATGGCCAACGAGACGATCCATCGCGTCGTCGTCTTCGCGCCCGATCGCCCGCGCCAGGACCGCGCTGACACCGACGCCGGCGCCGATTCCGAGGCTGCCGACCAGGAGGACGACCGGAAACGTGAAGCTGATGGCGGCGAGCGACTCGGTTCCCAAGCGGGCGACGAAGAAAGTATCGACCGCGTTGAAGCCGATCACCGCGGCGAGCCCGATAAGCATCGGTCCCGCCATCTTCCGCAGCTGCCCTTTGACGTCACCGTGGGTCAAGCGCTGCCGTCGCCGACGCAAACCGATCTGTCGCGCACGCATGTGGCCCCCCGAGGAGATACTCGCAATGAATGCTGATGAGGGACCGCGAACCGGGGGTCTGGGCTCGGCCAATCAGCGATTCAAAGCGCTACATTCCGCGGCAAGTGGGATCTGGCGGAGTGGTCGCGCTGCAATGGCACTGTAAGGCCATGTAGTGGCGGCGCAAAGTCAATTCACGTTGCATCAGCGCAACAAATCGTTCCGATTGTTCCAACTTGTCGGTCAAAGACCCTGTTTTACGGTCGAAAACGCGGCAGTGAACGGTTGTATGATTTGGTTGGTACTCTCCTGCTGCGAAGATGCACGAGCCGCCCGAAGGTCGATCCATGAACTACGCGAGCCGACAAAAACGACGCGCCTACCCCGAGGCGATTGGGCTCGTGACCATGGGGCTCGTGGCCATGGGGCTCGTGTTCACGATCGGCGCGTGCAGCGAAACGAGCGAACAGCCTGCCGATAGCGCCCCGGACAGCGCCACAGCCGACACGCAGACCGACCGGGCCGAAACGGCGGACGCCGGGGGGTTCGATGTGGCGACCGTCGATGGTGGCAACGGCTCGGCCAGCGGACATGACGGGGCGGTCGTCGATGCCAATGTCGATGCCAATGTCGATGCCAATGTCGATGCCAATGTCGATGCCAATACCAATGCCAATGACGCAGTGACACCCGATGCCAGCGGCAACGACGTGAGCTCGGTGTCTGACGCGCTCGCAGCGGACGATTCCGGCGCCGTTTCCAGCTCCGATGGCGGTTTGATCGATGCGGTGTCGGACGCGTCGGGCGGCGGCAAAACCAAGCCGATCGCCACGGCTTCGGGCGCGTTCATCGACCCGCCCGCGGAGGCCACCTGGACCTACAACTTCGGCTTCGTGTCGATGGTTACCGGCAAGCTCGCGGTGATCGACATCCACAAGCCGTCGAAGGTGACCGAGCTGGGCAGCGGCTCAAAGCTGGTTCACGGCGCGGCCGTCGAGCCGGGTCAGGCCAGCGTCTGGTACCCGGACTTCAACACGACGAGCCTGGTGCGCTACGCCGCGACCAACGCCAAGAAGAGCGCCTGGAAAGCGACCAAGACCGTGAAGATCCCCGTGCTCGAGCTCGGCCAGGTGCGCGGCGCGGGGGACGCGAGCGTGATCGGCGTCACCGCCGGCATCATGCCTGTCCAGGGCACCGATTTCGACAAGCAGAAGGCCGAAAAAGCCAAGATCATCGCCCTGTATCGCCCGGCGACCGGCAAGCTCACGACCCACAAGCTGCAGTCGCCGATGGCGGTCGAAATCAGCAACCGCGGCTCCACCGCCTATTTCGCCAACTGGGGACATCACACGATCAGCGTCATCGACGTCGCCAAGGACAAGGTCGTGGGCAACTGGCCGCTGCAGGGTCAGTCGGGCGTCAAGGACTGGCTCGGGCCGTCCCACATCCAGCTGTCCAACAACGACGTCTACCTCGTGTCGGCCAACCTCTTCGACAAGTCGATCGCGCTCATGCCGGTCGCGGCCCCCCACCTCGTCAAGTACGCCAAGGTCGGCAAATTGGCCCACTGGGCGGAGTTTTCGCGCGACGACAGCAAGCTCTACGTGGTGCGATGGGGCTCGCTGCCCAACGCGGGCGCGGAGGCGAAAAACCCGCTCATCGATGTCGACATCCAGGTGCGCGACCGCAAATCGCTCAAGCTCCTCAGCAGCTTCAAGTGGAGCTACTTCCTGGCCCACACCGCGGTGGCTCCGGGCACCGACCACATCTTCTGCATGGGCTCATTCGGCAGCGTGCTGCGGTACTCGAGCAAGACCTACAAGCTGACCGGGCAAACAACCGTCACAAACAACATGCCGATGCCCGCGATGACCATGATGTTTTGATCGAGCGGGCTTCGCCGCGCTCGCTGGGTTTTCGATGAGCAAGGGGATGGGCTCATCCAGGCGGCTCTGCATCGTGTCCGGCGAGCCGCCTCCGACGGCGAGCGAACGTCGTGGACCGCCGTGCTGCACACCTTCTACGTCGCTCTCATCACCGCGACGGCCACCACGATCGCCGGCCTGCGTCTGCCCATGCAGCCGCAGGCCACGAGCTGATCCGGCGGGGACCGCCATCCGCCGTCGCGGCGGTGCGCCGGCTGGCTATTGCGCGAACCAGGTGGCGCGTTCTTCGGCGGTCATCGGCGGGTGGCTCATCGCCTCGATGTTGGCGCGGACGTGGTCGATGCGGCTCATACCGGCGAGGGCGGTGGTGACGCCGGGGACCGACGTGATGGCGCGGAGTGTGTCGACGGCTGTGTGGCCGTAGCGGCCCTGGTAGAGCGGGGCGCTGGTGAAGGTGACCAGGCCGAGGTCGGTGGCGGCGTCGAGGATGGTTTGGCCGCCGTCGGGGTTGGGCTGCAGGTTGAGCGAGAAGGCCTCGGGCATCGCGGGGTTGAGCGGCAGCTGAATCGCCTTGAAGCGGTGGCGGGTGCCGGCGACGTCGACCGCGCATTGCACCATCTCGTCGAGGCTCACGTAGTCGCGGTCGCTGCGGACGGCGCGCAGTCCCGGCCAGGTGGCGATGCCGTAGACGCGGATCTTGCCGGCGTCGGCGGCTTCTTCGAGAGCGGCGAACGCGGCACGCATGCGGTCGTGGAACGCGGGGCGGTCGATCTCTTGCAGCTGGCTCTCGGGGTTGTGCACGTAATAGACGTCGATGCACGACAGGCCGGTCGCGGCGAGGCTTCGGTCGACCATCGCGGCCAGGTAGCGGGGCGCGATGCAGTGGCAGCGGCAGCGCAGTTCGTCGGGCTCGGCGAGTCCGGCGCCGACCGTTTGGCTGTGAAACCAGGCGTCGGGGTCGTCGGGGAAGCCGTCGGGCAGGGGCACAAAACCGGCCTTGGACGCGACGAGGAGCTCGCTGCGGAAGACCTCGCGCATCTGCACGAGCTTGCCGATGGCGTCGCCGACACAGCGCTCGGAGCGTCCGCGCCGGTAGTTGCTGGCGGTGTCGATGACGTTGATGCCCTGGCGGACCGCTTCGACAATCGCGTCGGTGTAGCGGGCATCGGTGGCGTCATCGGGGCTGCCGAGGTAGGTGCCGATGCCGAGCGACGTCAGCGTCATCTTGGCGACGTTACGAAACGCCGAGGGATCCTTGCCGGCGTCGTGGCGGCGCGCGAAACGTGCGGTGCCAGCTTCGGTTGCCCAGGGGCGATTGCGGATCAGCTCGGACACCATCAGGCGCGCTCACCCGCATCGGCGGCGGCGGATCGCAGCGCGGCGATCGCGTCGCCGTAGTCGCCCTGTCGAAAGACGGCAGAGCCAGCGACGAACCAATCGACACCGGCCGCGCGAGCAGCACCGATCGTCGTGGTCTTGATGCCGCCGTCGATCTCGATGCGCAGGTCCGGGTTATGCGCGCGGCGCCACGTGTCGATGGCGGCCACCTTGTCGAGCACCGACGGGATGAACGCCTGGCCGCCAAAGCCGGGATTGACGCTCATCACCAGCACGAAATCGAGGTCGGGCAGGATCGGTTCGAGGGTGGCAAACGACGTATGCGGGTTGAGCGCAACGCCGGGCTTCATGCCGAGCGCGCGGATGCGTTGAACCGTGCGATGCAGGTGGGGGCAGGCTTCGATGTGCACGCTGAGCAGGTCGGCGCCGGCGCTGGCGAAGTCGTCGAGCAGGTCGTCGGCGTTTTGCACCATGAGGTGACAGTCCAGCAGCAGGTCTGTGGCCTTGCGCAGCGACTTCACGACGGGCGGCCCGATCGTCAAGTTGGGCACGAAGTGACCGTCCATCACGTCGACATGCACAAAATCTGCGCCCGCGGCGGTGATTGCGGCGATCTCGGTCGCGAGGTTGGCGAAATCGGCGCTCAGGATCGACGGCGCGATCTCGAGGGGGTGCATGACGGCTCCGTGCGCGCGTTACTGGTTGGCGGCGCCCTGCGTGGGTTTGGCCATCGTCTTGAAGATCTTCGAACCGTCGGGCACGCGGCCCCAGCTCTTGCCTTCAGGCGCGTCGCCTTTCTCCCAGTTGACCTGGTCGATGAGCTTGCCGGACGGGTGAAAGAGCGTCGCTGCTTCGTCGCCGGAGAGGCCTTTTCCGATCACCGGTGAGCCCGCGCCGTCGTGGTTGAAGAAGACCACGAGGTAACCACCGGCGCTGATCTTCGTTCCTGCCGGCAACGCGAAGGCGTAGTCAAAGCCCTTCTTGCTGCTGTCGATGAGCCGATATCCCATCAGGTCGATCGTGGCTTTGTCGCCGTTATAGAGCTCGAGCCAATCGCTGGCGGTCGGGTTTTTCGGGTCGCCCTTGGCCGCTTTGGCGACGACCTCGTTGATGAACAGCTTGGGGATGACGACGTCGGCGGTGTCGGCCGCGCTCGTTGCGTCGGTGGACCCGCCATCTGCCGCGGTCCCGCCGCTGTCGGAGCTGCCGGTGTTCGGTCCGGGCTCCGTCCCGCAAGCGGCGAGCAGGACGACTGTCGCAAGCACCGCAAGGCATCGGCCGATCATGCAAGACCCCAAGCCCGCGCAGACTGAGAAAGACAGGCTAGGGCGTAGCCTGCGTCTTAGTCGGGCGGTCTGGCAAGTTTACACCGGGTTTGGCGGCGTGGACCTCTTCGGCAGGCACGAAAACCGCGATGTACTGGCGCGGCAAGACGTCGTAGGAGAACGCGAGCGCCAGCCCGGCACCACGCGCCTCCGCTTCGATGGTTTGCAGCGACAGGCGGTCTTCGGCGGGCGGCCCCGGGACCTTCGGATTGGGTTTGTAGTCGACGACGACGAGGCGACCACCGGGGCGCAAACGCAGGCGAAGGGCCTTGAGCATCCCGACGGGGTCGGCGAGCTCGGGGTAGGTGTTGAGCAGCAAGATGCGATCCACCAGCGCGGCGACGGGCAGGTCGTTGATGGTCGATTGCACGACCTGGACGTTGGTCAGCTTGTTGTCGGCGACCTTCTTGTTGAGGAGCTTGACGAGCGCAGGGTCGATCTCGACCGCCCAGACCTTGCCCTCGCCGCCGACGGCCGCCGCCAACCAGGGCGTCATGTAGCCTTCTCCGGCGCCGAGATCGATGACGAACATCGCCGGACCGATCGCCATCTTGTCGACGATCACATCGGGCTGCTGCCACAGGTCGCGGGTGCCGAGCGGCTGCTTCTTGACGTCTTTATCGAGCTTCTTGGCGGGTCGAGGCTTGGGGGTCCGACGGCCTCCGCATGCGCTCGTGGACAAGGCGCACAGGAGCACCGCAAGCAACACCGCGCGCGTCGTGGAGGGTTGTTTCATCGGGCCGTTTCCTCGGCAGGGACGCGATCTTGGACCACGGGTCGACAACGCGGCAAGTCGCGCCCCTGTTCGGGCAGGTTCGATCGGAGTTCGCCGTGAGGGTGTGAGTTCGGGTTCGGGTTCGGGTTCGGGTCGCTCGGACCCGGCCCATCGCTCAGTCAGCGACCTCCAATCGGGCCTGCCTGTTCGGGCACGCCGCGCGCTGGCCGCCTCTTCTGGCAACCAAGGATTACTCGAGCAGCGATCGTTGCGTGACCCGGGCGTCCGCCGCTCTCATAAACGCACGCGGCAAAACCGTAGTGGTCCGGCACCGCAAGGCGGCCACGCGAAGCTGGCCAGGCCGCGCAGCACAGCTTGCTGTGCGCAGAACCCAACAACAGAAACCGGAAAGCACAGCCAAACGTGATCGGTAAAACCGTAGTGGTCCGGTTTTACCGACCACGGTTGGCGGCGAAGTTGCAGTCACCGCCCGATGTTGTCGGGGTTGATGCCCAAATCGTCGTGTTCTAACCGCTTGTCGGCTTCCGTTGCGCTATACAACCGGAGTCCGAGCAATCGTGACGCCATCACCGCGGTGACGTCACACTGGGATTGAGCGCGTGGTCATGTCCGACATGTCGACTTCGCCCGTCGTTGTGGCGGGTCGATACGCCATCGAAGAGCGTGTGGGACGAGGCGGATTCGCCGACGTCTACCGCGCACGCCATCTCGTGACCGGCCAGCAGGTCGCGCTGAAAATCCAACGTCAGGTCGAGCTTAGCGCGCGCGGCGAGGTCGATCTCTCATCCGATCGCGCCGCGATCCGACGCGAGCGGTTCATCCGTGAAGCCCAGGTCACCGCCCAGCTCCGCCACCCGTGCACAGTGCGCGTGTACGACGCCGGAGAGATGTCTGACGGCCGCCCTTTCATCGCAATGGAGTTCGTCGAAGGCGAAACGCTCGCTGAGTGGCTCGACGGCGGCGCGGCGGCGCAAGGCGAGGCGATCACCGAAGAGTTCATCGTAGGCGTCGCCGCCGACGTCCTGGGCGCGCTAGAGGAAGCTCACGAGGCGGGTCACGTTCATCGCGACATCAAGCCGTCCAACATCATGCTGACTTCGGCGGATGGACGTCGTGCGGCGCGGCTCCTGGATTTCGGGGTGGCCGCTGTGCCCAGCAGCGACTTGACCAGCGAAGAGGCCACTATCGGGACGCCGGTGTACATGAGTCCCGAGCAATGCACGGGAGCGGAGGTCGATGGTCGCTCCGACCTGTACGGGCTCGGCGCGGTGCTCTTTCGATGTGTCTGTGGGCGACCACCTTTCCCGGGGCCGTCGCGCGACGGCGCGATGTGGGGCCACGTCAACAAGATGGTGCCGCGAGTCGCCGACCATGCGCGAATCTCCGTTTCTTCGACGACCTGTGACGCGATTGAGCGGGCGCTCAGCAAAGACCCGGCAGAACGATTCGAGTCGGCTCCACAAATGCGTCACGCCCTGTTGGAAGGGACTGTGTCGGGAGAGGTTGCGACTCAGACCCAGCGGGTCGCCACTTTGCGAACACCGTCCGACCCGGCGAGAGCGCCGGGGGAATCTCTGCGCAGCAGACGGCTCGTCACAGCAGCCGTGGTGCTACTGCTTGTCGGCATTGCCGGCGTCGCATTGCTGTGGCTGCGGACGACGGCAGACGGACCTCGCAACACACAAACCGCGGTCGGCGTAGGCTTGGGCGCTGCCGCTGCGACACCCCACAACCCGCAGCCTCACGCGGCACGTGTCGTGATGGCGGCACCGGGTTCTCGACCAGGTGACTCGCGCAATGACGCAGCGACACGCGTCCCCGAGCAGCCACAGTCACGGCCACATGCCACCTCGATGAACCAACCGGAGAAAGCGCGCGCGGTTGTGCTTGGCGCTGCGGCGACCCGGATTGTTCCGCCGAAAGCCCATCGACCCGCGAAATCGCCGCCGCCACGCGCAAGACGCAAACGCTCAGCGCCGCGGCGCAGACCCACCGGAGGGGCTGCGGCGATCGACCCGCTCCGATACGATGAGCCCGACCCGCGCATTCCGGAGTAACCGTGACCCGTCACGAATGGCTTTGCCTGCGAAGGCGCTTGTCACGCGTCTGCACGTCGCCGGTCGCGGTGTGCAACTTGGTCGCGATGGTGGTGGTCGTCGCGCTCATCGTGATAGCGCCGAAAACCTCGTCGGCGCAGTCCACATCAGCGCCAAAGGCCGCCGGTTCCCAATCACGGACGCGCACCGTCGACGTCCACCTCGACAGCGCCGTGGCGCACTTCAACGCGGGCCGCTACAAGCGGGCGGCCGCCGACTACCGACGCGCATTTGCCGCCGATCCCCGCCAGCCGCGCTGTTTGTATGGAGCGGCGAGGGCCGAACACCTGGCCGGCGATCTCGCTGCTGCACGCGCGCTCTACCTCACCGTGTTGCGAAAGACCGCACCGTCCAGTCGCTACCATGCCAAGACCCTGGGCCGCCTTGCTGAACTCGAACAGCAGCGGCGCAATATTCGCCGGGCACGCCACAGCGCCAGCGTCGCTGACCCGCCGTCGTCGACCACCGCCACCACGGATGGCCTTACCAACAGCGGCATCGCCAACGTCCCGCCCTCCCCGCGCGCAGAGCCAAGCCCTCTTGCGACGTCACTTCGAATCGGCTCGGTCGTCGCGGGGCTGTCCGCGGTCGGGTTGTTGACGTGGGCTTTCGCCGACCAAGCGGACCTCGACGCCGCCAACGCCACACGCGTCGATGGCAAGATCGTCGGCGTGTCGCACCAGGAGGCGACGCGGCGCCAGGACAGCATCAACGCGCGTGTCATCGGCGGCTGGGCGCTGGTCGCGGCGTCGGCCGGGGCGGTCGCCGGTTCGCTGCTGGTGATCGGTTCCGATCGGCGGACCCAAAGCGAGCGCGCGACTTGGCGACTATCGCCCGGCTGGCTGGATGGGCCGCGATGGCGGGTCCACTTCGTGTTCTGACGAAGCGATGCCGCTACGGGGCGACGCACCCGCCGACGGGCACCTGCTGGCACGTGCCGGTCTTTGGCTGACAGATACCCGATGTGCAGGGTTTGCCGTCGTCACACGCTGAGAGTTGGGCCAGCGCGCAGGACGACACGCAGTCCAGGTTGCCCCAGGGGTCCAAACGCGCTGCCCAGGCCCGGCTCTGCGGGTGCGGCTCCTCGGCGCTGGGAGACGAGGTCCCAACCGCATACAAGAATCCGTCAGGAGCGATTGCGACACCGTATGCGACGGCTTTGTCCAGCACCGGACGCGCGTAGGTCACGCCGCCCGCCGCCGTCAACCTGGCCAACCAGGCGTGGGTTTTCTGGCCCTTGAATTGCCGCCGGCCGACAACGATGAGTCCGTCGCCGGACGGTGCCAGGGCGAAGAATCGCTGCGACGGGCCGGCAGACAATACACGCTTCCACATCACGGCCCCCGAGCTGTCGGTTCGGGCGACGAAGGCGCCGATCTTGCCCCCCGGCGGCTCCATCGCACCCGCCACCGCCCAGCGGATGTCGTAGCCCGGAAACATCGGGTTGAATGGCAATCGAATCCAGAACGCATTGGTTCCCAGACCGTCCAATTTGCCCGATTTCACCGTGTTGAAGCTGATCAGCGGCAGAGCTTGGCACGTTCCGCTCGTCGCCATGGAGTCGTAGTTGTTGGCGTGGAGTCGGTACGAACACGTGCCCGCCGCAACCGAACAGGTCAACTTGCCGGCGGCGTCGTAATGCTTGGGGTCTGCGACACCGCGGAGGACATACATCTTGAAGGTGTTGGACGTGCCCCACGTCTTGGCCTCGAGCAGCACGCCGATCGAGCCGTCCTGAATCTGAAGGGCGATGTCCGACAAGCCTGCGCCCGCTGTCTTCCCCAAGGAGTTGTCAGGCTTGCCATCATTGTCGAGATCGCAGGCTCCCGTTGCCGTGGATTCCAGTTTTAACTTGGTCATCACCTGCAGCTGCGCGGACCACATCGTCGGCAGCTTGCAGGTCGGGCTGACGCATTTTCCCTTGCTACCGTTGGCGAAGGCGTCACAAATCTGTCCCGAAGGGCAACTGCCGCCACACGGCTCCTTGGCCTTGCAGCTGTCCTTTTCGCAGGTCCATCCGGCGGGACAAGGGGCGTAAAACGCCCAGCCGCTGCCGTCGTCATGGCACTTCTTCATCCCCGTCGCGGAGTCGCATGTCACCTCTTTGGGCGTGCACACCTTCTGGCCGCCACTCGACGACCCGGATCCGCTTGAACTCCCCGAACCGCTCGAACTCCCCGAGCCGCTCGAGCTACCTGAACCGCTGGAGCTACCTGAACCGCTGGAGCTGCCCGATCCCGCGCCGTCGAGCCACGAGTGCTTCAACTCAAGGGGCACACTCAGGCCATTTTGGTTGTGCGAGATGTCCCAGCAGCGCAAGCCGCCGACGTCGGTGAGCCCACAGAACTGCCCCGGCTCGATCGCGACGGCGACGAAGGTGTCGTACTCCCAAGGCTGGGACTTGTACGTGAACTTCTTTCCCCACAGCTTGACCTTACCGTTGGTCTGCAACCCGGCGTAGAGGCCGCCGAAGCGGGACATCGCGAGCGCCTTGAACGAGCCGTCGGGTGCTTTTTCGGCGCCGCTTCCCCAGCAGTGAACTTTGCCGGCGGCATCAATGGCACAGGAGCGCTCTCCCTGCAGGTACACACGATTGAACAGGCCTTTGGGCGGGTTGGTGCTGCCGGAGTTGTTCTGTCCCCAGCAGGTGAGCCCGCCGGTCTCCTCGATCCCGCAGATGTGTCGCGATCCGACATCGAAGTCCTGGAACGGCCCGGTCTTATGAGCCCATGTCCACCACCCGGGCTTCTTGGTCATCGGCCAGCAGCTCAACGTCTTGTCCAGGCGCAGGCCACATGCCCAGACCTCGTCCTGCGCGACCTTGAGGAACGGCCCGGACGGAGTCTTGACGGGGTTGCGACCGCGGATGCAGCGGGCATTGCCGGATGCGGTCAGCGCGCATGCGTCCAGCGAGAACGAGTTGGTGCCGGGCTGCTTGTACGCGCGGGTGTCCAGGGCGAGCAGACCGTCTCCGAGGACGGTCGAGAAATACGGTCGCTTGGTGAGCGTGCCGTCCGCCCGCCAGCAGCGCGCTCGGCCGTACTTGCCCAGCACGCAGCCCACGCCCCGCTCGTCGGACCAACTCCACTTGGCGTTGGCGTTCACGCCGTGCAGGAAGACCCCGGGTTTCATCTTCCCGATGCCCCCGCAGGCGCCGTTGCTCGGTGAGGCACCATCCAGGCACGCGCACGTGGACTTGCCGCTCACCCGGTCGCAGTAACCCCACGCCGAACAGGCGGTGCCGCACCCACCGCAGTTTGCGCTGTCGTAGCGCGTGTCCGAGCAGCCGTCGCCGCACTTCTTGTCAGCGTCGGTAACTCCGCACGTCTGTTCGTAGCCCTTCCAGTTCGTGATGGTTTCGCCATCGCACTTGTCCTTGGCGAAACACTCGTTGACGCAGCGCAGCGAGGCCCTGTCGCATCGCGAGTGGCTCTCGTTGCAGAGTCCGCATGCGAACCCTCCGCAGTCCTTATCCGCACACAACTTGGCGAGGCCCGAGAGCTTGCACTGGCCGGCTTTGCCATTGGCCTCGTAGCTCAGCGCCGTAGCGTTGTTGGTCTTGGCGCCCGCGACGTGGATCTCGATGGAATGCGAGCCGCTGAGGGCAGGCGAACAGTACGCAAGACGGTACAAGCCCGTGCCGTTGCGCTTGGTCAGTGCGGCGCCGAGGTCTTTGAACGCTTTTTCCAATCCCGCCTCGTCGTCGACAGTCACGAGGCCACCGCTGGCCAGCTTGTCGAGCGCGTCCTTGTCGTAGTCCGGGCTCTTGAGACCGATCACATACACGTCGGACTCGGGCAGCTCGCCGCCAAACCCGGCGGTGTCGCGCCCGTCGGTGAAGACGACAAAGGTCTCGGTCGTGAAGCCGCCGCCGTAGTTGAAGTCACGGATCGTCTTGGCCGAGGAGCTTGAGCTTTTCGCCGCGAGGGCGAGCGCGCCGTGTAGGTTGGTGGCTTGCTTGTTGGTCGCCGTGAACGTCTTCAAACCCTTGATCGCCGCGTCGACCTTGGCGGTGTCGAGGGTGTGCTCAACGGTCATCTTCGGCTTGGCGTCGCCGGCAAAAGGCAACACGCCGACCTTCACGACCATGCTGGGATCTGTTCGTAGCTCTGCGACGAGCGCCTCGGCCGCGGCGATAATGGAATCCACCTTGGGCCAGGTCGATGCGCTTAGATCGACAACGAGCGTGACGTAGTGGTGGACCGCAGTGGTGTGAGGCAGCACTTCAAAGCCGCCGGACTCGACGGACAATGCGGCACCGTCTTCCTTGAGCACGAAGTCGTCAGCTTTGAGGTCGGCGACAGGTGGCCCGCTGCAGTCGGCCACGCGGGCCAGGACCGTGACAGCGCCAGTGGTCTCATCGATCGCGCTGGCGACCGGCGCGGTCTTGACGCACAGCGGCGTCGTGGAGCCACCGCTTGAACCGCCCGATGAACCGCCCGATGAGGCGCCGGACGAGCTCGATCCGCCCGAGCTACCGCCGCTCGACGACGCGCTTGTATCGGTGACGCAGCCGCCGTTGACGCACTTCAGACCCGCGTCGCAGGTGCCAATTTCGGTGCAACGACAAAGGCGACTGCCGGCCTCACACGTCTTCGGGTCGACGCGGTCTGGATCGCCGCTACAACCGAGGGCGCCAAGCCACGACATCGCGATGACGGCGACAACGCGCATCACGGCAGGCTGAAAACAGGTCCATGTGGGGTCTCGGCGGTTCATGACAGCTCCCTGGTCCACTGTGGGGCCGGGATGCCTGGCGCACCGGCACGTTGCAGACCTGGGAGATTGCAACAGCCATGCCGCTGCGCTGGCGCATCGAAACGATGACACCAAACCTCTGAAATCACTCTCTAATATACCTTCGCGAGGACGCTTCCACCGGCGTAAACCTGTGGCACCGTGACATCCGCCTCGGACCCGTCTCAGGTCACGGTGTCACGACTGTTCGCCGCACACGGCCGTTCGCCGACGCATCAATCCGACAGTCGCCGCGAGCAGCAACAACAGGAGCAACGGCGCCGAATCACCGCTTCCGGCTAATCCCCCGGCCTGGCAGCCGCTCGACGTGCGACCAACGGGCGCGACCCCGACGCCGGGATTCGGCTGGCCCAAACCGCCCCCATCGAGCCCGGCCGTAGCGCTGTCGGTGGCGGTAGCGCTGTCGGTCGCCCCGGCGTCTTCGGTGGAAACGGCGCAGTCGCTCGGGCAGCTCGTCGCGTCTTCGTCCTTTTCGCACACACCGTTACCGCACGCTCCCGATACCGCGCACTTGCCCTTCACGCATAGGTCCGAGCCGGTGCACGTCCCGCAGACACCGCCGCAACCGTCCGGCCCGCAGACCTTGAGATCACAATCCGGCTGGCAGCCGCCGCATTCATACGTCCCGTCGGACTTGATCGAGCACGCCTTGCCGCCTGGGCAGGCGGCGTGAACGGACGGCGGATCGAAAACGATCTCTGCGCTCGAACAGCCGGTCGTCTTGCCGTCGCATCCAGCGAACCCGTGCTGCTTGAGCACGTCGGCACCGGCGCACGAGAACTTGGTCTCGATCACGTCCTTACCGCAACGGGTGCCCTGGGGTTTGAGCTCACCGGCCCCAACGTTGCAGCACGCACCGCTCGTGCACCCGGTCGGCGCCGGCTTCTTCACGCAGGCCTTGGCCTTGGCGTCACACACCTGGTCGGCCGTGCAGTCGGTTTCACCGGACCACGAACGCCACACGTGCAAGCCAGCCTCTTCGGTGCAATCAGCCTTGGCCCCGGAACACCCGGCGTACGCGTGACGTTTGCGGAGCTGCTTACCGGCGCAGCTGTACTCGGTCGCCAGGATCTTGGTCCCGCACTGTTTGCCCTTGGCGACGAACGAGCCAGCGCCGACATCACAACATGCCCCGGAGGTGCATTGCGCGGTCGACAAGCACCCCTTCGAAGCAACGTCACACGCCTGCAAACCCGTGCACGTCGTCTTGATGGTCCACGAGGTCCAAACGTAGAGCGTCGACGCCGTGGGACAGCTCGCTGACAACCCGCTGCACCCGGGCTTGGCCGTCCGCGTCATCAGCTTCTTGCCGTCGCACTTGTACTCGGTGCTGACCGTGCCCCCACAGATCGTTCCCTTCGCCGCGAAGCTCCCGCTGCTGCAACAACCGCCCGAAGTACATTGCTTGGGCGGCTGCTTGGCCTTGCACTGGGCGCCACTGGCATCGCAGATCTCCGTCGACTTGCAGGTGTCGTACGTGCTCCATCCCGTCCAATACAGGTAGCTGCTCAACGTCGAACACGACGCGCTGGTGCCCTTGCAGCCCGCATACGCCCGTCGACGCTGCAGCACGTTCTTGGCGCACTGGTACTGGTTCTTGACCGCCGTGGTGCCGCACTTTGTCCCCTTCGACGCGTACTTTCCGCCCGAACAACACTTGGTCCCGCTGCACTGCGACGACGACCCCGACGTGACCGTGATCTTGATCGCCTCCTTGTTGTTGGACTCGGACGATTCGGCGACGTTGTCGTTGTGGTCGGTCCAGTAGCCGAGGTACCAGGAGCCGGCTTTCGTCGACGCAGGGATCGCGATCTTCAGGCCGCTCGACCCGGACTGTTTGCCCGGACTCATGCTGCTCCGCGAGGCCTTGTGCAGCAGCGTGTCGCTCTTGGAGATGGTGGAGTTGGTCGACAGGTAATAGCCGTCCTCGAAGCTGCCGGTGCTGCCCGTGCCAATGTTCTTGCGCTGGTACTTGATGGTGATGCTCTTGCCGGCCGCGACGGTGCTGGAGCCGACGACGCCGAGCGACACGACATCGAGGTCCGGTTTGCCGCCACCGCCCGATCCCGTCGAAAAGGACTTGGGGTTGGTGCCGCCCGACGTCGCCACCTGAAACCACCCGCAAGACGAGGTGACGCTGAACTCGAGCTCAACTTTGTAGCTGCCCGAGCTCGGCGCCTTGTTGGTCAGCGAGATCGACGCCGACTTCTTGGGATCGATCCACTGACTCTTGGTGCTGCTGGTGGACAGGATTTTGCTGCCATTTTTGATGCGTGTTCGGAAGTTGAACTTGCCGCCGTAGAAGAGGTCGTTGCGGACCGTCGCCTTGACGGTAAAGGAGCTGCTCGGGCTCGGCGACGACGGCGTCAAGGTCAGCCCGCTGGTCACCCGCAGCCCGCCCAGGCGCTCTTGGATGAACGTCGTCGGGTTGTAGTAGTAGCTGGACTTGCAGGTCCCCGAACCGGTGTAGCCGCAATAAACCCCGTCAAACTTGCCCTTGCGGATGCCCAGGTGCAGGTGCTCGGCACCATCGCCATTTTCGCTGTCATTGCCGATGTAGCCGATCAGCTGCCCTTTGTGGACGTTGCTGCCGTTGGCGACCATGTTCTTGCCGGAGTGGCGGCAGAGGTGGCCGTAGATCGAGTTGACGTAGCTGCCGTCAGGCAACTTGTGCTCGATCACAACGACGTTGCCGTAGCCCGACGAGTACTTCTTGGACACCTTCACGCGGCCGCTTGCCACGGCGTACACAGGGTCGTAGTGCTTGTGTTTGCTGTCGTCGCCCAGGTGGTTGGACGGTTTGAGGTAGCTCCGGTTGCCGTACGACCCGGCCTTGAAGTCGGTGCGAGGCCACTTGAACGACCACGCGACGCACGGGTCGCTGAGCTCATGAACGCTCAACTGGAGGTCGTCGTCAGCGAATCGCCCGTTGACGTGCTGGTGTTCGTGGCTTGGCTTGGAGTCAGCGCAGCCGCTCGCCAAGATGACCACCGCTGCCGCTAAGAATATCGAACGGAAGATGGTTCGCATGAGTCTCCTGTTGTGCCGATGGCGAGCCATGATTGCCCGTGCAAGGGGGCGTTTCAACGTGTTATCAGGCAGTGATCCGAAGCAGTACCAAACCTACCGGTTGGAGACCGCATGACACAGATACATAGGCATCGCCTGGGGCGCGTCGCCGTTGCGCTTTCGTTGGCCTTGGTGATCGGCTCTTGCACGGGCCAGACATCGACGGCACCGACGTCGACGGGACCTGCCGGAACTGGCGCTGCGACCGATGCGGGCCCAACCGGCGGTGCGGATGCCGTTTCGGACGCCACCGGCGGTGAAGATTCCGCTCACCGTGTTGATTCCGAAGATCATGGACCTCGGCTTGCAGCTGCAAATGTATTTCGGCGTCGACGTGGTCGCGTCCGCCAAATTCACGCATCAAAGAACCTGGACGATCCCCAACAAGAAATACTGGGTCGACGCGCGTTGGGACACGTCATCCAAGAAATGGGTCGTCAACAAGGACCTGAAGTTCGCGGGCGTGAAGTCGTCCACATCCAACAGTGTCGAAGGCGAGATCAGCGCAAAACTGCGGGTGGAGCCGGTTGTGACCGCCCTCCTCACCGTATTCGGCGCCAAGCTCTCCGGTCCATACGTGCAGCTCGGTCCTTATTTGCGCCTCGCCTACACCGCCAAGACGCTGACCATGCAGCTTTGTCGCAACGTCTACGTCGGTCTCCAGGCGTCGGTCGGGTGGCGGTTGGATCTGCTTGTGAAGGAGTTGAGCGGCTTTCTCTCGGCCAAGGCGTGGGATCAGAAGCTGGGCAGCGTTGAAACCGCGATCGTCAAGGCCAAGTGCAGCTGCATCCTCGGGACGGTCCCCTGCCTCGACCAGTGCGTGAAGCCTCCGGCATGTGAACCCAACAAGACCAAACCTTGTGGCGGGTCGGGCAAGTTCGGCATCGCGACCTGTACGACCGGCTGCAAATGGTCGACCTGCAAGATCACCGGCGAGTGCACCATGTCGAGCCACTGCGATGACGCCAACCCGTGCACGAAAGACAGCTGCAAGGGGGGAAAATGTGTCGGTACGGCGGCGGCCAACGGGACGAGTTGTGGCGCAAACAAGCACTGCTCGGTCGGCAAATGTGTGGTGAAGGCACAGTGCGGCTCCGCAGCGCAGTGCGACGACGGCAATCCGTGCACGAAGGACAGCTGCAGCGGCGGAAAGTGTGCCCACGGGGCCGTTGCGAACGGTTCGTCGTGCGGCGGCGGCAAGACGTGTCAGTCGGGCGCGTGCAAGTCGCCACCCCCGTCCTGCGCCGGCAAGAACTGCGATGACGCCAACCCGTGCACCAACGACAGCTGCAACGCAGGCACGTGCAGCCACAGCGCGAAGGCCAATGGGACGGGCTGCGGCGGCTCCAACACCTGCCAGGCCGGCGTCTGCAAGGCTCCATCACCGGCATGCGCTGGCAAGAACTGCGACGACGGCAACGTGTGCACCGACGACTCGTGCGCCGCGGGAAAGTGCGTGCACAACGCCAAATCCAGCGGCACCTGCGGCAGCGGCAAGACCTGCCAATCCGGCAAATGCGTCGCGCAACCCAAGCCCCCCAAGGGCTGCACAGTCGTCGACGATTTCGGGACGAACTTCGGGGCGGTCTGCCAAGCCACCGGAAAATCGCACTGGTGGAAGCTCAGCGGCGGCGGGCTCACCAATGCTGAGGGCGGCTCCTGCCACTACACCTACACCAACGGCAGCAAGCTCGACTGCCACGCGCGCTGGAGCTTCCCGGCGCTCGAGACCGGCACGTACAGCTTCTGGGTCCGCGTGCCCAAGCCGGCGAAATCAGCGCTCAAGGCCAGCGGTGTGGTGCAAAACAGCATCCGCTACAACATCTATCCGCAGGGTCAGGCCACCGGCAAACCGAAGGTGCTGAGCAACCCTGTCGACCAGAGCTGGGACCAGAACGACCCCGATAAGACAGGCGGATGGAAGCTCATCAGGCAGGGCGTGTCGGTGGTCAAGAGCAGCGACGCAGGCAAGCCGGTGAGCGTCACGCTGGGCGACAACTACTTCAAGTACAAGCAGTACATGATCCTGTGGGACGCGATGCGAGCGTGCCCGAAGTAGCGCACCCGGAGCTGACCGGGCCGCATTCGAGCGCATGATCCGCCGAGCTTGTGACGGCACCGGCATTGCGCCATCGTGTGCATATGCAACGCATACTGGTCGTGGCGGTGATTGCGGTCACCTGTGGCTTCGCGTGTTCGGAATCGGGCGATGACCCGTCGGGTGCCGATGCCGGTGCGACGTCCGGCGGTTTGGGCGGCGCGACCAGCGAAGGCAAGACCGGCACGAGCGCCTGCGGGACGAGTTCGAATCCTCCCGTCTGCGGCATGGACGGCGCCTGGCAGGGCGCGCTGACCGGCAACGTCACGACCGGCGGGCCCAAGTGCCAAAACGCGCTGATGGGCTACGACGTCTCCGACACGCGTTGGACGCTCTGCGGCGACGCGACCGGGCTCGATCTCGGCCACGGAATCATCGCGGGACAGCTCAACAAGACGGACTGCAAGGCGCGCTTCGAGGCGGCCGGTAGCGGCAACCGAAAGTGGAGCTATACGTTCGCGAACTCCGGCAACGACCTCGCCGTGACGGTGACGGCGTCCGGCAACTTCTGTGGCAGCCGGATCAACGGGGTGTGCAGCGTCGTCAACTGTGTTTTCGCATGGACCGGAACGCTGAAGAAGTGCCCCGCCTCGGGCTGCACGGACAGCGGTTCAAGCGGCGGTGGGAGCTCCAGCGGTGCGAGCTCAAGCGGGAGCTCGGGCGGCGATGGAAGCTGCGCCGTCGAGCCAGCTGGCGCCAAGCCGGGTGACGTCGTCTGGTCGCGGGTCATCTCGCCCACCACGGGCGGCGGCGTCGTGATGATGCCCCACGATGGCAACGCGGCGGGCGAGGTGTTGGTTGGCGGTCGGTTCGACGGCAAAAACCTGTTCGTCGGCAACACGTCGGTGTTCGAAGGCGGCAAAGCGTTCATGCGGCTCGACGGCACGTGCGGCATCAGCTGGCTGCAGTCGGTGGTCGGCCAGGGCCTGCCCAGGGTCTGGTTCAACTCGATCGGCGGCGTCGACCTGTTCGGCCACCACGAGGCCGTGTTCCCCAAGACGACCGATCCCGGTATCGAGAAGGGCTGGTCGTGGCTCATCCGTTGGGACGCCGATCGCAAGCGCAAGTGGCGGGCTGACCCCTTCGAGACCGACATCTGGATCGACACCCGGCTCAAGGCCAACGGCGACGTCATCGCGGTGGCAGCTGGCAAGCAAACCCAGGTTCGGAAGATCACGGCGGCGGGCAAGGTCGAGGCGCTCTACGACTTCCAAAGCGGCGCCGGGAAGCCGCCATGGCAAGCCGTCCCGATATGGTCCGTGCGCGACGATGGCCGCTTGGTTGGGATGGCGCAGGTCCACGACACGCATCCGTGGACGTTTGACGGAAAGACGTTCAAGGCCGGAAAAGGCGCTGGGTACGACACGTTCTTTGTCGGCACGGATGCCTCGGGCAAGCGCACGTGGTCGCTCGCGCTGACCAGCAAGGACCCGGCAAACGGCGGTGTGGGGGCGCTGACCGCGACCCGAACGTGGCTGACGGGCAGCGTGATGAAGGGGACCAAGCTCTCGGGCGGCGGCAAGGACATCTCGGTCGAAGGTGGCTGGATCGCGCGGCTCGACACCGACGGCAAGCTGTTGTGGCACAAATCCGGGCTGCCGGTATGGATCGGTGTGGTGCTGCCGGTCGCCGACGATGGCGTCGTCATTTGCGGGCATGTCGCCGGGACGCAGGACCTGGCGGGGCGAGCGGCGTCCAAATTCGATCGGTTCATCGCCAGGCTCGACAAGGAGGGCAAAGTCGCTTGGTCACGTACGCTGGCCGGCAAGTTCATCGAAGACCCCGGCTGCGTGCTCGCGGGTAACACGGTCGTCATCGGTGGCGGGTTCACGGGCTCGCTCAAGCTCGGTAGCAAGACGTGGAAGTCGCCCAAGACGAAACAATCGACCGTGCATCACGGTGCCAGACGATTTCGTCACCGACGAGACGTGGGCCATTGCCTGGGGCGGGTTCGCGGCCGAAGGCATGACCAAACCCGCCGCCCCCATGCTCCACGGCATCTCGACGACCGCTGCCGGCGTCGGCGCGAAGGTGATGCTGTTCGGCGAGGGCTTTGAAAAGGGCGCGTCGGTTCGGGTAGGCAAGGTCGATGTGCCCGCCGCCGACATCCTCGCCGTCGACGCGCATTCGGTGCAGTTTCGGACGTCCGCAGCGCTGCCCGAGCTCGGCCAGGTCAGGGTCACAAGCGGCGGCAAGGAGACCGAGAGCACGCGCATCTACCTGGCGAAAACGAAGCCATGGGCGCCCACCATCGGCCCACCGAGCCCGACGGACCTCGTGCGTGGCACCAACAAGCTGACGATCCCGGGAATCGACGTGAAGAAGGACGGGATCCTGCTGCTGCCCGGCGAGCCGACCTACCAGATCACGCCCAACCCGACGCAGCTCAAGATGACGCCGACGAGCTCACCGGTGCAGGTCAACGTGGATGTGCCCAAGAGCTGGCCATCGGGACCCGCGTATCTCGTCGTGGCGCACGGCAAACTGCAGCGCACGACCCGGGTGATGGTGAAATAGGGGCGCCTGTCGTGGGCCCTTGTCCGGCTGCCCATCGCGGCCGTTTTCAGGGCGGACACGTGGACTGGCCGCCAGCGTCCATCCGGATGAGCCAGGCGGTGGCGGCCTTGGATTTCGGGTCGATGTCCGCGCCGCCGATGACCAGCTGGCCGTCGTAGGTCGTCGCGATGGTGCTCGCGGTGAGGTCGGCACCCTTTGTCCCGGCCAGCTTGAACGTCTGGGTCAGCTTGCCGGCGGCGGCGTGGCGGGTGAGCCAACGTGTGCGAAGTGTCGTGCCCGGCCCCGGCGCCCCAGCCTCGAGCGCGGCGGAGAGCGTGCCGTCGGGCATCATCACGAGCCCGTTGAACGTCGCGGGACCGGCGGCTCCTTTGGGCATGATGGCCGTGGTGCTCAGCACGTTGTTGTTGCTGTCGAGGCGCACGAGCACGGCCTTGGCGGTGGCCCCGGCGTTGTCCCCGCCCGCGACGATGAGGGTCTTGTCGGCGAGCAGCACGGCGTCGCGCGGGATCATGGCCGCCTTGGCGATCAGCCCGTTGAACGTGATGGCCTGCGACTGCGGGTTGATTCGAACCAGCCAGAGCGTTGCCTTTGCCCCGGTTCCGACCGCCGAAGCGTGACCCACGGCGATGGCGGTCGGGCCGTCACGGACGATGGCTTCAAACGCACGCTTGTCCTTGCCATCGCCCAACGTCTTGGACCACCAGATGCCCTTGTGTTGACCATTGCGCAGGAGCAGGCCCTTCGACGCGCCGTTGTTGAGGAGCTCGACACCGGCGGCCACGTAGTCGCTGTTGATCACGTGCGCAGCGTCATCCAGCCGTGCGGTTCCAGTCGTGCTCTTCCACGTGTACGCGACGTAGGTGGCCAGGTTGGTGTGGGCGATCCACATCAAGGCCTTGGAACCTTGCGCGCCCAACGCCACGAACTGCTGCAGCTCACCGACAGCCAAGCCGCGCACATCGATGTCGTCCGTCGCGCTCTTGTGCGTCCCGGTGTGGACGACGACGCCCTTGTCGTAACGGCGCAGCACGGCATGTCGTTTGCCGCCAGCGGGTCGCGCGGTGCTCGCCGAGATGACACCACCGATGCCGAGCGCGACGACACCATCGACCGTCTCCCCAGCGGAACCTGCAGCCTTCATCGCGCCGAGCTTCGGCTTGGTCCCGCCGCACTTGGCGAACGCGCAGGAGCCGGCGAATGTGCACGATTTGCCGTCCTCGCACGCCTCCTTCGAGTTGGTCTTGGTGCAGCCTTTTTGCGGGTCGCAGCCAAACGACAGACACATGTTGCCGTCGCCGCAATCGCCATGATCCAGGCCGTCGCATTTGCCTGTGTCCCCACAGCCGTAGTGCCCCCATGCGTCCACGCGGCGGACGAACGCCCGGGATTGCTGGTTGCTGGGATACGACGAGCGGTAGCCGACCATGATCCATCCACCACCGGGCGCGGGCGCGATGCGGGCGATCCGCGCGGCGGTCAGTTTGCGACCCCGGACGTAGCGCCGGTTGCCGTCTGGATCGACGCGAGCCAACCCGGGTGAGCCGCCGTAGCCGGTCGGATCCAGCCCGAGCATGCTGACCGCAACATCGGCGCCATCGGCCCGGACGTCATAGGCCTCCGCGTTCTTTTCCAGCTGCAACGTGGTGCGACCGAGCATCGAGCCGTGGGTGTCGAAGCGCCACAATGCGGAACCGCGCGGCGTCCGGATCCTGCCGGCCACGTACAGCCCGCCGTTGGGTCGCTGCAGCGCGGCGTTGACGGCAAACGACGTGCTGACTCGGAACTTTCGGGTCCAGACGCGCTTGCCCGCCTTGTCCACGCGGCTGAGCCACATCACGAAGTTGGGCGCGGTTCCGACGGCGACGACATCCTGCGGGCCGTGCCGGGCGACGGTCGTTGCGTTGGTCCAGGCGACGGTGTCGACGGTTTGCCAAAGCTGTTTGCCCTTGGCGTCGAACCGGCGGATCGCGGAGTTGGGATACTTGCCGACCGCTTCGGTGCCAACGACGACGGTCTCCGCCCCGATCAATCGCAGGTCGTTGTGAACGCTGCCGACGGTCTGCTTGGTGCGCCAAAGCTGCTTGCCGTCCTTGTCGACGCGCAGCAGCAGGCCGGTCTGGTTGGCGCCGAGGAAGTGACCGCCAATGATGACCGCGGCATCGCTGCCCGAAGCCCGCACCCGGTAGTACCGCTCGGATTCGTGGGTCTTGGTCGTGCCCTTGACCTCGCCGAGCGGCTTTCCGAACGGGTCCAGCACCACGATCCAGTGATCGGGCGACGCGTGTTTGAGCCCGCCGTTGTCGCCCACAGCCATCGCCCGCCCGATCGGCAGCCAGGCAACGGAGTACAGGCGTGCCGAAGGACCAGCGCCGAGCTCCCGGGTCCACAACCGCGGCTTCTTGCCCGTGCAGATCGATTTGCTGCAAACGCCCACGCCCGCGCAGCTCTTGGAGTCGCCGCAGGCCGCGCCTTCTTTCAGCGGCGAGCTGGTGCAGCCCTTCTTGGCATCGCAGGTGTCGGCCGTGCACGCTTTGCCGTCGTCGCAGTCCTTGACCAACCCCTTGCACACGCCCTTGGCGCAAAGCTCGCCGGTCACGCAGATCGAGCCGTCGTCGCACACCGAACCGTCCTTCAGCGGCGCGTTCGTGCAGCCCCCGGTCGCCTTGCTGCACCCATCGGCGGTGCAGGCGTTGCCGTCGTCACAGGCCTTGAGGTTCGTCTTGGACGACGCCTTGCATTTGCCATCGATCGGATCGCAAACCAGCACCGCGCACTGGCCAGGCTTGCAGCTGACTTTCTTGCCCGGTGTCGGCTCGCACAGAAACGGTGGTTTGCCGCCCTTCTTGTCGCAGTAGAGCGGGGCGGTGCAGGCGTCGTTGTCGTCGAACGCGCCGCATTGCTTGTCGAGTTGGCATTGGCAGATGTTCGTGCCGGCCACGCATTTGCCCTGGTCGCAGGTGTCATACGGCGTGCACGGGTTGTCGTCGGCGTTGCATGGGCGCAGGTGATTGGTGGGCTGCAGCGAGCACTTGCCGGTCTTTGCGTCGCACCGGGACGCATGGCAGTCCGTGTCTTGCCAATCCGAACACTTGATGACGGTGGCGGGGTTGATCACGCAGCGCTTGGTGGTCGGGTTGCAGACCAGCGTCCCGTTGCAGAGGCTGCCGTCGTCGAGCTTCTTGCAGTCCGCGTCGACCTGACACTGGCAGGTGTTCACGCCGGCCTGACACGCCCCCTTCTTGCAGGTGTCGTTGAGGGTGCACGCATTGCCATCCGCGTCGCAGCTGGTGCCGTCGGTCAGCGGCGCCTTGGAGCACTTGCCGCTCTTGGGTTCACAGCTCGTCGCCTCGCAAGGTCCGTCATCAACCGTCTTGCAGCCGATCACCGTGGCGGGGTTGAGTCGACAGGTCTTGGAGCCCGCGTCGCAATACAGCGTGCCGTCGCACAGGTTGCCGTTGCCATAGACACCGCAATCGGCGTCGACCTGGCACTGGCACGTGACCTTGTTCACGCCCACGCACACGCCCTTTTCGCAGCGGTCCTGGCTGGTGCAGGCGTTGCCGTCGTAGTCGCAGGTCGCCGCGTTGGGCAGCGGGACGAAGGCGCATTGGCCGGTCTTGGGCTGGCAGCGGTTGCCGGCGCACAGGGTGTCGTCGACGGTCTTGCAGGCGATCGTGGTCGCCGCGTTGAGCCTGCACTTCGGAGCGCCCGAAGAGAGGTCGCAGTACAGCGTTCCGTTGCAGAGATTGCCGTCTTCCTTGCTCGCGCAGTCCGCGTTCGTCTTGCAGGCGCAGACGTTGGCCTTGTCGGC